>Ga0255184_1000008_pt1 | contig 174706 bp, 162 predicted proteins | sample Miss_Cont_RepA_0_FD_189954 | JGI IMG/M metagenome (GOLD analysis project Ga0255184, IMG submission 189954) | Freshwater microbial communities from Mississippi River, Louisiana, United States - Miss_Cont_RepA_0h | ecosystem: Environmental > Aquatic > Freshwater > River | place: USA: Louisiana...
AAATGGGCGCGATGGAAGATACTGCTTCCATGGTTTATTTAAGACCGGAAACGGCCCAAGGAATTTTTGTCAATTTTTTAAACGTTCAAACCACGATGCGCAAGAAGCTTCCATTTGGGATCGCTCAAATTGGTAAAGCCTTTAGAAATGAAATTACGCCGGGGAATTTTATTTTTAGAATGCGCGAGTTCGAGCAAATGGAAATGCAATACTTCATCAAGCCGGGAACACAAAAAGAGGCGATGGAAGAGTGGAAAAAAATAAGATGGCAATGGCACTTGGAAAATGGCTTGCGCCCGCATAAATTGCGTTGGAATCCACACGGGCCAAACGATCTTGCCCACTACGCCGACGCAGCGACCGATATCGAGTACGAATTTCCGCATGGATTTGGTGAAATGGAAGGGATTCACTCGCGCACTGATTTCGACTTAAAACAACACGAGCAATTCTCGGGAAAAAATCTTCACTATGTGGATCAAGTCAATAACAACGAAAAATATATTCCCTATGTTTTAGAAACTTCAGTGGGGGCGGATCGATGTTTGCTCGCCGTTTTATGTGATGCTTATCGCTTAGAAAATGCCGGCGACAAAGACAAAGAAAGAACAGTGATGAAGTTTCATCCAAGTCTCGCACCAGTAAAGGCGGCGGTTCTTCCTTTGATGAAAAAACCAGAGTTAGAAGAAGTGGCCAATAAAATTCTTTTTGATTTATCGCTCAATTATAAAACGGAGTACGATACTTCTGGAACAATTGGAAAAAGATATCGCCGACAAGACGAAATCGGGACGCCATATTGTTTGACGATCGACTACGATAGCTTGACCGATCAAGCGGTCACCATCCGCGATCGCGATTCGATGGTGCAAGAACGCGTCGCCATCGATCAGATAGAACGCTATTTAAAAAATAAATTAAGTCTATAACAATGCAAAAAGCCCCAACTAAAAGGGGCTTTTGCAATTCCAATTGAGGGGATTTGTATGGCAAAGAAATGGGTTTACCTTTTCAGTTTAAGTCACACTGAAGGAAACAAGGACATGAAAGAATTACTGGGAGGTAAGGGAGCAAATCTCGCCGAGATGTGTTCACTTAAATTACAAGTTCCCCCCGGATTCACCGTGACGACAGAAGCGTGTCTCGATTATGAAGCCCACCAGAAAGCGATCAATGAAGACATTAAATCTCAAGTACTCGCGGCACTCAAAGAAGTCGAAACTCTCACCGGGAAAAAATTTGGCGACAAAGAAAATCCTTTGCTTTTTTCTGTGCGTTCCGGCGCTCGCGCTTCGATGCCGGGAATGATGGATACTGTTTTAAACTTGGGGATCAACGATGCGACGGTCGAAGGTCTCGCGAGGCTCACTCAAAATGAACGCTTTGCTTGGGATGCATACCGAAGATTTATTCAAATGTACGCGAACGTGGTGATGAATTTTAATATTTCATTGCTCGAAGCGACCTTGGAAGATTTAAAAGAAGCTCGCGGCGTGCATGAAGATACAGCTTTGACTGCCGGTGATTTAAAAGAGCTAGTCGCAGTTTATAAAAAAATAATTTTAGAGGAAAGTGGAGAAACTTTTCCCACTGATCCCATGGAGCAATTGTGGAGAGCCGTTGCCGCAGTTTTTAATTCTTGGAATAACCCGCGAGCCAAAAAGTATCGCGAAATTTATCAAATCCCCGATAGCTGGGGAACGGCAGTTAATATTCAATCAATGGTGTTTGGAAATATGGGCGATGATTGCGCCACTGGCGTGTGCTTTACGCGCGATCCATCCACCGGTGAAAGAAAATTTTTTGGCGAGTATTTAATCAATGCGCAAGGCGAAGATGTGGTGGCAGGAATTCGCACTCCCGCACCGATCAATGATTTTTCAAAGAATGATTCCAATCGCTCGTTTAAAACTCTGGAAGAAGCAATGCCGCAAGCCTTTGCAGAGTTAACAACGGTGTATCAAAAATTGGAAGCCTATTTTAAAGATATGCAAGATATCGAGTTTACCATCGAAAAAAATAAGCTCTATATTCTACAAACCAGAAACGGCAAGCGCACGGCTCAAGCCGCGGTAAAAATCGCAGTGGATCTTTGCAACGAGGGCGTGATTACCAAAAAAGAAGCGGTGATGAAATTAAATCCAGAAGATTTAAATCAATTGCTACATCCGCGACTGGATCCAAAATTTAAAAAGAATGTTATTGCTAAGGGGTTACCTGCAAGCCCAGGAGCCGGTGCAGGAATCATTGCATTTACTTCCGAAAAAGCTCACGACTTACATAAAAATGGCCAAAAAGTGATTCTCGTTCGCCAAGAAACATCGCCGGAAGATATTGCAGGAATGGTGGCTTCCGAGGGAATTCTCACAGCGCGCGGAGGAATGACATCGCACGCTGCCGTTGTGGCGCGGGGAATGGGCAAGCCATGTGTGGCCGGTTGTTCGGCGCTCATTATCGATTCAAAAGCGCAAGTTTTGATCGTCAGCGGAAAAAAATATAAAGAGGGCGATTCACTCACTATCGATGGTGGAACCGGAGAAGTCATCGAAGGAATTGTTCCAACGATCGAAGCATCGATCACCAGCGACTTTGCGACATTTATGAGTTGGGCCGATGAATTTAAAAAACTAAAAGTTCGCACCAATGCCGACACTCCTCAAGATTCAAAAGTTGCGGTGATGTTTGGTGCTGAGGGAATTGGGCTTTGTCGAACGGAGCACATGTTCTTTGAAAAAGATCGCATCCTCGCCGTGCGCGAAATGATTTTTGCCAATAATTTAAAAGAGCGCGAGGCCGCCATTTTAAAATTACTTCCTTTTCAAAGAGAAGATTTTGTCGGCATCTTTAAAGAGTTAAACGGCCATCCCGTGAACATTCGCTTGCTCGATCCTCCATTGCACGAATTTTTACCGCACACCGAAGAAGAAAAATTAGAGTTGGCAAAGGCGCTCAATGTCGATTTAAAATCCATCGAACTTCGAGGTGAAAGTTTACACGAATTTAATCCGATGCTCGGTCATCGCGGCTGTCGCTTGGGGGTAACTTTTCCCGAAATCTATCGCATGCAAGTTAAGGCGATCATCGAGGCAGCGCTTATTTGTAAGCGACAAAATATTCAAGTTTACCCAGAAATCATGATTCCACTGATTGCTCTCGAGGGCGAATTAAAAATGCTCAAGGAAGATGCACTTCAAGAAATCGAAACAATTTTCAAAGCGCATAACGATCGCATCGATTTTAAAATTGGGACGATGATTGAACTTCCTCGAGCCGCTATTACAGCTGGATCGATTGCTAAAGAAGCAGAGTTCTTTTCATTTGGGACCAACGATTTAACTCAAACGACTTACGGGCTTTCGCGCGACGATGCTGGAAAGTTTTTGCCGGAGTATCTATCGAAAAACCTCATGAGCTGCGATCCTTTTGTCAGTCTCGACCAAGAAGGCGTGGGCTTTTTAATTAAGCACGCAGTGACGGAAGGAAAAAAAGTCAATGCTAAGATGCATGTGGGGATTTGTGGCGAGCACGGTGGTGAACCGAAATCAATTGAGTTTTGTCATCGCGTAGGATTGGATTACGTTTCATGTTCACCGTATCGGGTGCCTATTGCCAGACTTGCGGCCGCGCAAGCAGCCCTAAAAAATTTATAATCGGGTTTAATTTTGAATTTAGTTGGGAGAATTTACTTCCCAACTAACTCAATTTTCATTATAGTTCTCTCTCTTATCTAAATATTAGAGGGTGCCAATATGAAAATTATGAGAAATGTCAGTGTTTTATTATTAACAGCATTGAGCTTTCAACTTTTTTCCTCAGTCAATAACTTGGCCAATGTTCAGAAATGTCATGGCATCATCGATTGTCTTAGTGTTTATAATCAAATGACAAACTCAAACATAAAACTTCAGGAATCACTTAGAAAATTTATCGATTCAAGTGAGAGTGGAAATCAAGTGGAGTTGGTATTAAGAAGCCATAATACAAAAAAAGATTTTGTGCGCTTTTTAAATCTTCAAGGAATGGAAATTCGAAACAATTTAATCCATCAATTGCGCGATGATAAGTTTGCCCAGTTGCCCATACTTCATGCGACGGAAGAGTCGATCCCTCAAGCTTTTGTTGGAACTGAGCTAGTTACTATTGTTTATGAATCAGAGACGACTATTCCCCTTAAAGGGAAATTTTTTGTAGGATTAAAACCTTCAGATATTAAAAAAGTTCAGATTCTTGGGATGAATGAAAGTCGCATTATCATGGTTTCCGGCCCATACGAAGTAGTTGTCGAAATTTTGTCAAAAATTATTCCAGTATCAACGACAGTCGATCAATAGTTTCCTTATTTACATTGAGAAGCTTAGCATTTTTCATTACTATAAATAGATGAATAAATGTGAAACCCAATTGATTCACGATTTAAATCAAAGGGCGGGCGAACTGTTGCCGCATATGAACTTTGATTCTCTCGCAGTTGCCTCGATCAATTTTAAGGACGAGAGCTATGTATCTTTTGAAACGTCACCCTTGCTTGAGTTAGCCAATAATTCATCAACGAAAAAATTTTCAAATCCTGCGACACTATTATTTGATTTAGCCTCTCTCACTAAAGCGCTGACAAACTCGCTCCTTAGAGTGGCTCGTCCCGATTACTTTAATCCCGAGATGGATTTATTATTAAATCATCGCGCGGGACTACCTAGTTGGGGGAGACTTTCTAAAGATACATGGTCCTCGCAAATTGAAAGTTATCCTCTTTGCTCGTCCGCCACACTCTATTCAGATTTTTCAAGTTTGCGGTGTATGTTGGAATTGGAAAAAAAGACACAAAAATCTTTGCGCGACTTAGTAGGGTTCGACCACGATCGAGAGTGCTTTAACTGGTTAGATCTGCAAAAAAATAATCATCCATGGACGGTGGTTCCAACTGGTGTGCGACATAAAAAAATAATTCAAGGTGAAGTTCACGATGACAATGCCTTTGTGATTAAGCGGTATTTAAGTCATGCGGGACTTTTTTCCACCGTCGATGGATTGGCCCGCACTTTAATTGGTTTGCAAAAAAAATACGACTTGCTCGAGCAGATGAAAAAAGCATTGGTTGAAAATCGCGAAGGGCATCGCTTTGTCCACGGCTTTGACCGTCCCACCGACCTAGTGCAAACGTTGGCGGGTAAAGGAATAGGCCCGCTTTCATTTGGACATTTGGGTTTTACCGGAACATCTTTTTGGATCGATATCGAAAAAAAGCGCGGGACGATCATTTTAACCAACGCAACTTTAAACTATTGGTACGAAAGAGAAGGACTGACCAAACTTAGAAAAGTACTTGGCGAGTTGTCATGGAAATAAGAAAATAAAAAATAAAACAAAAGGTGAATATGAATCTTAAAAATAAATGCGACTTTCTCGAGCTATCGAAACTTTCTTTGAAGATAAAAAAAATATTTTTTTATCGCGTATGTGGAACGGGAATGGGGGCGGCAGCTTGTCTCTTAAAAGAAAAAGGTTACGAAGTGCACGGAGGAGATTTAAATTTTTTTCCACCGATGTCCACCTATCTTGAGTCGACTGGGATTCCACTTTATAAGCAAAGTGATTTAACGGAAGACTTTTTAAAAAGTTTTGATTTAATCGTTGTGGGCAACGTCGTACCTGGAACTTCTCCCGAAGCGCGCATGATTGAAGAACTGGGCGTGAAGTTTTGTTCTTTTCCCACGGCAATTGGCGCTTTAGTTTTAAAAGATGTGAACGTCGTGGGGATTGCAGGAACGCACGGAAAAACAACGACGACTTATCTTGCGACTCAAGTGTTCGAAAAATTAGCCACCGATCCCGGCTATTTAATCGGCGGTGTGATCGATGGCCGCAATTCGGCAAAGCTTGGATCGGGAAAATATTTTTTTATTGAATCGGATGAATACGATTCGGCATACTTCGAAAAAATTTCAAAGTTTCGCTCTTACTCTATCGATCATTTAATACTAACTTCACTGGAGTATGACCACGCCGACATTTTTAATTCAGTGGAAGATATTAAAAATCAATTTAGACACGCCATCCCTCACATCGATAAAAGTTTTATTTTTAGTGGCGACTATCTCGCATCGGTGGAGCTCTATCGCGAATTTCGCGAATCCAACGAAGAACTCAAACGCTCCTTTATCCTATACGGTGAAAAAACACCCGCAGGTCCTGTGATCTTAAAATCTGAATCCGATCTAACGACCTTTAAGTTGCACTTTCAAAAAAAGGATTATCAATTTGAAACTAATTTAATTGGCAAACATAATATCTTAAATTTATCTGCAGTGATTTTATTTGCCTTGCAAGAGGGATTTTCCGAGAGTGAGATTCAAAAAACACTCCTCAATTTACAAATGGTCAAGAGGCGCCAAGAAGAACGCGGCCGCTATAAAGGAATGCTGGTCATTGATGACTTCGCCCATCACCCGCGAGCAGTTGATTTAACGATCGATGGAATTAAAACTAAATATCCCAACAAAAAAGTTCATGTCGTGATGGAGCCTAATTCGGCAACGGCGAGATCGGCGATCTTTCAAAAAGAATTTACCGACTCCTTAAAAGCAGCAGACTCCGTGGTGTTCACTAAACCAACCAGGCCCACTAGTGTGAAAAATGTGGGAGACTTGGATATTTATAAAATTGTTGATGAAGTTAAAAAATCTGGACGGCATGGAAGTGTCGTTGGCAATCTCGATGAACTGATGCGTGAGATTGATCAATTGGCGGAAAACGATCAAGTCTTATTAATTTTAAGCAATGGAACTTGCTTGGGATTGTGGGAGTCAAAATTTCTCGATCGTTAAAATTGAAAAATGAAAGTTTGAATTAAGGAAGAATCTAAACTTGAAAGCGATAAAATTTGTTCTTTTTTTATTCAGTTCAATACTGCTAGCACCTCATTCCTTGAGGGCAATGAATCGTTTGGATCTTGCAACGATTGATGAGTATTTAAAAATTCACAAAGAATTTACTCACGCGCTTTGCACTCCTCAAAAAGAACAACAATACAATCAATTGCTAAAAGATTATCAGGTTTTTGGGAACTATATCCCCACTCAGTTAGATGAAAAGCTCGACTTGAAAACCATCAAAAGTATGTTGCCATTAATCGATGAAAAAATTTTATGGTTAAAAGAGCAGAAAAATCAACTCGATCAACTTGCGAATTTCGAACAGCAAAAAAAAGAGACGGCAAAACTTAAAAAGTTGTATCAAGAAATTTTAGACTTAAAACGCGATCATTTTACAATCAAGCACTCTAAAGAAAATTTGCAAAAAGCTAGAGAGAAATTTGTAGAATTTAAACAGGTTTTTGATGGGCTAAAAACCAAAGTTCCATTTCTTTTGAGTTTTAAATTTCCCGTCAATCACTTATTGCTGCGCTCGGAATATGAAAAATACAAAGAGAGTATGAATCGAGATGATCGACAACATGCCAATATGATTTTCTTCTTTCGAAAGATAGTTCAAGATGGGACTTTAGATGAAAATTTTAAAAGTGACCTAATGTACAGGTCGATGATCGACACCCTTTCCTTCTCTTTAAATGCTCCACAAAGAAGAGAGGAACATTTCTTTTTTACTGAAAATGAAAGAGTAGACTTAGCATTTTTTATCAGACAAACAGAAAGCTCTTTGCAAAAATCGCCCAAGGTTTTTACGGATCGGTTTTCCAGATGGATAGATCGCACAGAGCAAGCGAAGCTTTTTTATGCAGATTTGTCGGAGTCTAAAAAAATTCAGCTTGCGGAAAACATGGTTCTAGATGATATTAAATCTCTCCTAGAGTATCGTGCAAAATCTCTTTATAATCTAAAAGATTTCGCGCTTAAAAATCTTAGTCAAACATATGAATTTTGGAGTAAAAAAAGTGAACTTTTTCAATCGCTCTTTGTCTTGGAAACAATTTTATATAATGAAGTTGGGAGAGTAGATGATCATGTTGATTACTATCGAAAAGATGTTGCGGCTGTCGTTTTAAATCGAGTAGTTAATAGTCAATTTAACCAATTCTCTTCCAAAGATGCCTTGGTTAAATATTTAAATAAAGACTTAAAAACGGCTCAATTTCCGTGGTTAAATGTTTTGTTTAAAGAAGGCGAATTTTCATTTACTTACTTCTACATTGCAGGGAATTTGCAAATTTATTGTCCCGACATGACCAGAAATGGAATTATGCTTAGAAAAGATAATTTAAAAATTGCGATGGAGGCACTCAATTATCCTCAAAGAAATTTCCAAGGACTGCGCTATTATTCGCGGGTCAGTATGTTGGGACGTATAGAAATGGATTCCATTTGGAGTGAGTATAAAGCTATTGAGGAAGCTCCTGGAATCGCGATTGAGTTAACTAAAAATGAAAAGCAATTGTATAAAAAAGGTCAGTATAAGTTTCTTTATGAGTTTGCCGGACCTCAAGCGAGACTATATTGGGTGATCGAAATTAAAGGCCGTGCCTTAGTCGTGAATAAAACAAAGGGTGAATCACAAAAATTTTACACATACAGAAATCCTCATTTTTTTAGGTTTTTTTCTTTGAAAACTTAGTATATAGTCCCCCAACTAGAGTATTATTTATTTAGTCGTTTTTTGTTTACTATTGTTCATCTGTTGGAGAGTACTATGTTGAAAGATTTTATTTTTACTTCTGAATCAGTGACTGAAGGTCACCCCGATAAAATTGCCGATCAAATTTCAGATGCGGTTTTAGATGCGATGCTTGCGCAAGATCCGAAAGCACGCGTTGCCTGCGAGACGATGATTACAACTGGTCTCGTTGTTTTAGCAGGTGAAGTTACGACTACGGCCAATGTTGATTTTCAGGCGATCGTTAGAAATACAGTGAAAAATATTGGTTATGATGACTCGAGAAAAGGCTTCGATGCAAATACTTGTGGTGTGACTGTTGCTCTCGGAAAACAATCTCCAGACATCGCTCAAGGGGTTAACGAAGGGGAAGGAACTTTTCTAGAGCAAGGTGCGGGCGATCAAGGTTTGATGTTTGGCTATGCTATCAATGAAACATCAAATTTTATGCCAATTACAATCGATCTTTCTCACTCTTTGGCGCGAAGACTTGCTGAAGTGAGAAAAGATGGAACCTTGCCGCTTTTAAGAGCTGACGGTAAGACACAAGTTTCAGCACAGTATGAAAATGGAAAAGTGAAAAGACTCGATGCGATTGTTTTATCTACTCAACACGCTGAAGAAATGTCACTTAAAGAAATCGATGAAGCGATTAGAGCAGAAGTCATCAATAAAGTTGTACCCATGCATTTAATCGACAATCAAACAAAAATTTATATTAACCCAACTGGTCGCTTTGTGATTGGTGGACCGATGGGAGATTGTGGTTTGACGGGAAGAAAAATTATCGTCGATACCTACGGTGGTCACGGTGCTCACGGTGGTGGAGCTTTCTCTGGAAAAGATCCTTCCAAAGTTGACCGTTCTGCAGCCTATGCAGCGAGACACGTAGCTAAGCACATTGTAGCAGCGGGCCTTGCTGAAAAAGCTCTCGTTCAAGTCGCTTATGCTATTGGTGTAGCGAGACCTGTTTCCTTCTTAGTTGAAACTTACGGAACAGAAAAAGTAGATATTAAAAAATTAACTGCAGTAGTAAATGAAATGTTCGACATGAGACCTAAAGCTATTATTCAACGCTTGGATCTTTTAAAACCTATTTACTCGCAATCTGCAGCTTACGGACATTTTGGTCGCGATATTTTCCCTTGGGAAAAACTCGATCGCTTAGAAGAGCTTAAATCGCATTTCTAATTTGTACTTTTAAAATCTAGGGGCACCTTTATGTTAAAAAGAGCATGGATGAAATCAAACAGATTAATTTTATCCATGCTCTTTTTTTTATTTGGAACTTGCCTAATAGCTTCTACAACATATGAGTATCCAGATTTAAGAATTGAGTACTCATACCACCTTCCTTTAAATTCATATTTTTCAACAGATTCGTTTAAACTCTCATTAAAGCGAATGAATTCAAAGCAGTTATTTTATTTCTTGTTGCATTTAGAAAGCGAAGATAGTGCTTTGTTTGAACGATTTGAGAGGCTTAGTTTAAATCCAGCAACTCTATTGCAATCTCCCGACTTGATTGGTTATTTCTCCCAACTAAACTCGCGCGATTTAAAGACCATGGAGCGAGCCTTTAGGATGGCGCAAAAAAACATTGAGCACAATGTCGCTTTGAATGAAGTAGAAATCATGAATGTACTGTATCGACTCGTGCGCACTGGTAATTATAGCTTGGCGCTAAAATCGATAATGGCTTTAAAGATGTCTGCTATTGAAACGAAGAAGCTTTCGAGTTTTATTCGCCTTGTAGCTGATGTTGAAAAAATGCATCACAAGGAATTTGAACAGGCGTGGGATAAGTTAAATTTAAAGCTCAGTGCGGAACAGAATGTAAAGATACATAAAATTAAAATAAATAGCCTGCTAAGAACACGTGGTTCCATGTATGGGAGTGATTTTGATCGTAAAATGCAAGCTTATATTTATGCTGACTTGACCTCTGAGACTTATTGTATAATTGAAAGTGACGTATTTTTAAAATGGCTTCCTTATCTTAAATCTCAAGTTGTTTATTCACTTACTCTAAGAAGGAAAATAGTCACTTATTTAAATGAAGCGGGAGACTATTTTACCCAAAAACTAAAGGTTAATGATCCTCGTTTGCTTTTAGCTTTTAGTTCCTTAGAAGAAATTCCGGGATCGGGAAAATATCGCGACGAGTGGACGGTCGATGTCCGGCCATCTACAGTGCAAAATTTAATCAATCATAAATGGATTGCCCGCATTGAATCTTTTAGACCATTTGAATATTTGTTATTTAAATTGGGGATGATCGCCACTGAAAAGCCCCGCTCAGAGTTGGCAAAGATCTATAATGAAGGTAGCAGTAAGCAAGAAAAAATTTATTTATTGCGCGATCTTATTGGAATGTCGATTCACGATAATCGTTTTTTAGAAGAGATTAAAAGTCTTTACAGAAAGGAACAGGACCCCGACTTAAAAGTTCTCTACGAACAATTGATCAATCAATCTAAGGCTCATACAAATGTGCAATTTGACTCTTGTTCACAAGCATTATCTCATGCTGTTTCTAGGCTAATGCCTTAGAAAAAATCAAAAAGTCAAGCAAGTCATTGAAAGCTTGTCACAATGCAATCCCTGACTAATATTTAGTCGATTTTATTCTATTTTACAGGGTCGATTTATTTCAGCGTCAATTGTTGTCATAATCCAAAGTAGACTTCGACTTTAAAGGGAATGGTATGCATTTTAAAAAAGTGATTTTAATTATTTTTATGGTTTTATCTTCTCTTGCCAAAGCAAACGCTCTGTCTTTTGCTGAGACCGTTAAGCAACACTTAGAGAAAAATGAATTGGGTTCGTCGACGCACTTGGGGTTGATTTTAAATTCAGACGAAATGTCAAATTTGTTTAAGAAATTGAAAGGAGAAAAGTTGCAAAGTTTAACGGACAAGCAGTTTGATTATTTTATAGATGATTTAAATTCAAATAACACGAGAGCTATACTTGCCGTATTATCGTTTGCTTCAACGTTTACTGATAATCAAAAAATGCGAGCTATAAATATTTTAATAGAAAATGATGCCGTATCAATGCCTGTTATATTAGGTTTTGTTAAAAAATTAAATAGTAAATCCATGACTCAAGTTTCTAAATTATCGCTAAGCTCATTTAAGGGAAAGAGCTTAAGAAAAGCAATTCGTTTGTTAGCAGTATTAAAAATATTAAATCCAAATCTTAAAACTAGAATAATGAGTAATGTGCAAGTTCATTTAACTTACCAAGATTTTTTAACAGATTTTTCCAGGAATGAGTCATCAGTTAAAGATAAAATTAATTTAAATGATGAGAGGATTGGTTCACATTTAATTGATGTTTTTGACTTATATCACCTTACTTTTATTGAAAAAGTCGAATTTGTAAGAGGCTTAAAAGATTCAAATTTTCTGGCAAGGCAAATCGTGCAGCAAGCAATGGCAACTAATTCAATTGATAAAGATGATTTAAGTGAAGATTTGTTGGAGTGGATACAATTACAACTTAATTCATCATGTACTTCAACTTTAAAAGCATTTAGTAAAACGAGGTAATTTAATGGGAAACATAAATAGGAAAATAATGAGTCTCATGGTTCTTATAGTACTTGCTGGTCAATCAGTTTTTACTTTTGCTCTTGCCAATGTCGCTTCTGAAGAAGTTATCTTGAGTCTGTTAACAATAAAATCTGATCCGGGGGAGCAACATCTAGCGGAAATATTAATTGAAGCAGAAACTGCAAGATTTGCAGCAAGTATTAATCGAGAAAATTATCGTCAAAAGTTATTTATTTTTAATTCAAGAATTAAATCATTAAAAGAGAGTAAGCAAATCAATCCTCGTGCCTACCAATTATTTTTAAAACGTTTTAAAATTGAAATTAATCAATTGAATTTAATAGATGCTTTATATATGGAGAATAAAAAAGATTCATTAATCATTTTTTCAATTTTCTTGAGTTATATTTTTGGAATGAAGCCGACTCTGCTCTCAAAGATATTTGCAGGCTTTGAAAAGTACAGTGTGGGAAAGAAAGCTACCCTTGGAGCAGTAACTATTGCTCTTGGTGCAAATACCGCTGGAGATTTGGGAGCAATAATATCAGATCAAGTGAATCAAAAAATGCTTAGTGAAACGTTTGGAGAATTAGAAGATCAATAGGTCATATTGATCTTCTATGTTTCTGCATGCTTACCTTGAAATCATACTTCTTAACATCCAAGCGTTTTTTTCATGTAATTGCATTCTTTGTGTCAATAGATCTGCAGTGGGTTCATCTTGTGCCTCTTCTACATTGGGAAACAAACTTCTTGCTGTTCTAACGACGGCTTCTTGTCCTTCCAATAAATCTTTGAGCATTTCTTCGGCCGTTAATCGCTGTGTATTTTCTTTTATACTGGTTAGCTTTGAAAATTCTTGATAGCTACCTGGAGCATAAAAACCCAAAGCGCGAATTCTTTCGGCAATTAAATCAACCGCTCCAGCTAGTTCAGTGTACTGACTTTCAAACATAGTGTGGAGAGTTTGAAAGTGTGGGCCTTCTACGTTCCAATGATAATTGTGAGTTTTTAAATAAAGAGTGTAAGTATCGGCCAATAATTTTGACAGCCCATGACTAATTTTTTCTCTCGATTCAAGTGAAATTCCAATGTTAATTGATACTGACATAAATGATCTCCTCTAGGTTGATAATATTAATGAAAGCAACGATTGTTACACCCATAATAAATTGCTTGTTCTCTATGAAGTAATACTTATTTAATGCTAGTTTATCTTTAATTTCAAGGATGGCCATCATAAGCATTGCACCTCCGGCAACACTCATCATGAATGGAAGAAAGCCTTGGATGTTTTTTCCGAGTTCTGCTCCCAAGAGAGCAGATAATCCTTCGACTAAGCCTGTAAATATGACTCCTAGGCTCATGGAAAGCGCACTGGCTTGCATGGAGAGCAAGCTTAAACCCAGACCAAAGCCCTCGAGAAAATCGTGAATTGAAATAAATAAGAGAAAATTTTTATTGGCAGTCGTTAGGTTTAAGGCGCTTGCTCCAGCGGCCATGCCTTCGGGGATATTTTGTAAGGTGATCGCAAGAATAAATAAAAGGACATTTCTATTTTGACTTAATTTAGCAAAGTATTGTGTGGCGCTACTTAAAAGAGCAATCAGTATCATCCCAAGCCCTGTCGTTATGATTAGTGCAAGACTGGCACTTGTCGAGGAGTTTGTCGAATGAGAAAATTCTTTAAAAGCAGGCACGAGTAAACTACTCACCGTCGTTGCAGCTATAAATCCAAGGATTAAATCCCAGCTTAAATATTGATTTAATTTTTTGATGGTGGGACTTTTGGATAGAAGTGGTATAACACTAAGTGATGTCGCGACTGTAACGACGATAGCTCCGAGTTTATCATTTGAAATTATTTGTCCTAAATTTATCATACTTTATCCTTGTATTTCTTTTTATCAATTTATTATCGAATAGTTTTCATTATAGATATATTCGATAATTTCTACTTGGTGATAGGCTTGCTCTATATTGCTTTGGACGTTTTAAATTTGAGAGCGGTGCAGTCAAAGTACTTGAAATGATTAAGTTGTTAGGGTTGAATATGAAGGCAATGTTTGCACCCATCGTTTAGTAGGCATGGAAAGCATTATAATAAAAAAATAGATTTTGATTAAAGAGGGTATCTAGAGTGAGAAATTTAGTATTGGTTATGATTGCCATTTTTTGGGCATCTTGTGCTCATAAAAATCAAGATGTGAAAAATCAATCGGTCGAAGTCGTCGCAACTCCAAAGGTTCTCGACGAAAAAAACATCGATATCGATGTGAGAGAAAAAATTCACACAATATGGGAGCAATATTTTAAAGAAGACTTTAATGAATCGAGATCTATTAATTTATTTGTTGCCACTAATCGCAAATTAAAATCACCTTATTTTGGTTGTAGTAATCAATACTTTGGAATCGAAAATGAAGACACTGCGACCTATCGATTAGGAGTTTGTAAAATTAATGTTCCCAAAGATCATTCGACGGGAGAAATCGAGTTTAGTTCTGATTTGAAATCAAACTCGCACAAATATTATAAAGTAATTGGTAATCAATCTTTAACCGATCAACAATTTTTAGACTCGATAAAAAAAACAAAACGCATACCACTTATTTTCGTTCATGGTTTTAATGTTAAATTTCAAGATGCCGTTTTGCGAGCGAGTCAACTCGCTTACGATTTAAAATATCAAGGTCCAGTTATTTTATTTTCATGGCCATCAGGATCTGGTGATGGCTTTTTAGATGATAAAATGATTAATAAAACTTATGAGTCGAATCAAAAAAGTGCCAAAGAATCGATTGTTATTTTTAAATCATTTATTAAGAAGTTTATGGATCTTTCTGTTCCTTTAAATTTATATGTTCATTCAATGGGGCATCAAGTGGTGATTCCTGCATTGGCAGAATTAGGAGCGCTCCCTCCAATTGAAAAGAAATATATTAATGAATTAATTTTAAATGCTCCCGATTATGCAATCGCGGATTTCGCACGAGAAATAAGTTTTCTCTCTAACGTCAGCAAGCGTATCACGATGTATTGTTCGTACAATGATAAAGCAATGGTTGCCAGTCAGAGTTTTAATAAAAATGCTAGACTTGGAGCCTGTGGATCATTTGATGGGGTGGATACAATTAATGTCAGTGAAGTAGATGATAAAACTTTCGGGCTTGGTCACAGTTATTACTCTCATCGCGCTGTGCTCACTGATGTCTTTCAAGTATTGCTTGGGATTGAAGCAGACAACAGATTATTTATTAAGAAAAGTTGGCCAAATGGAGCAGAGAAATATTTTTTAAGAAATTAAAGTGTATTCAAAAGGATATGTATGCATTTTTTAGATGTTGTACTTTTTATAATTAGATATACACCTTTTTGGGCTGTGCCTATCGGCTTAATGAGTTTTCATTTTGCTTATTTATATTGGGTTAAGGACTATCGAGAAGTCAGTTATGTTTGGGCATTTGTTTTATTAATTTGTCTGACATTTATAGTTATCTATTTGCTTTTAGGTGGGCCGGATAAAATCACAAACGATCTTGTTCATCTACTTCAACAAAAATAAATCGCAATACCAAATCAATTTAGTCGGATTAAGAATTAGTAAGAAATTACTTCTGTCTAAAAATTGACACAGAAAGTTTTTAACTGCTAGCATTTTATAAATGCACGCTAGTGGATGATTAGCGGTAGACATGAATTCATTTTCAAGGAATCGAAGAGTGAATGACTTTCAATTTTTGCATAGTACTTTTGAAGAAGAACTTTCGAAAAAGGATACAAAGTTGAGCGTTATAGTCCCCACGGTTTATTTAGTAGAAGATGATCAGGTGCTCGGCCTGACTATAAAAAAATTTCTCGAGAAAAAATTGTTCGTCAATGTTCACTATTATTCTTCACCTGCAGAATGTTTAAATGATCTCGATCAAAAAATGATTAAAAATATTAAACAAGAGCCATTTTGCTTAATCACTGATTTAAGTTTTGAAATGCACGGTTCTGACGGTTTGCTTTTAATCGATGTTTTGCGCGAGAGAGGCCTTAAGTTTGTCTCTATTGCAATGACAGGGTTTGCTTCCATTGAGACTGCAATAAATGCAACAAAGAAAGGCGTTTTCCATTATTTAACAAAACCATTTGAGTTAGAAGTGTTATCAGATTTAGTGAAGCGAGCCTTCGTAAAAGAATTAGCGATCTTTCATGATTATTTTTCTGAAAAAAACTCTGCAATAGGCAACGATAAAAATATCTCTGGAAAGAATGAAAGTGATGCCTTCTCAGTTATAAAAAATAAAAAATATGCAATCGTTAATCCAACAAGTGATGATATTTTTTGCGGCATGATAGGTCGATCGAAACAAATGCAACAAGTTTTTGAGCGTATAAAAAAAGTTGCAGCATCGGATTCCACAGTTTTTATTTCTGGGCCATCTGGCACTGGAAAAGAATTAGTTGCAAACGCTCTTCATAAGTTGTCTCATAGAAAAAATCATCAACTAGTTTCGGTCAACTGCGGTGCAATTCCATCTGAATTGCTTGAAAGTGAGCTCTTTGGTCATGAGAAGGGAGCTTTTACTGGAGCTATATCCTCTCGCAAGGGTCGATTTGAAGTTGCTCACCACGGTTCGATTTTTTTAGATGAAATTGGCGATATGCCGTTGTTGTTACAAGTTAAATTGCTAAGAGTTTTACAAAATCGCGTAATTGAGAGAGTGGGTAGCTCTGAAACGATGGATGTCGATGTAAGAATTATAACTGCTACACATCGCAATCTTGAAGAAGCTGTTCAAGAGGGAGATTTTCGCGAAGATCTCTATTATCGCCTTAATGTCATACCAATAAAAGTACCTGCATTATGTGATCGTAGAGAGGATATACCTCTATTGATGGCACATTTTTTATCTCGCTTTGTCAGTGCTGATGGAAGAAATAATATTGAGTTTGATGATGAGACAATGGAAACTCTTATGAATTATGAGTGGCCTGGAAATGTCAGGGAGTTAGAAAACTTAATTGAGAGATTGGTCATTTTAAAAGCTGGTTCAACTATTAGGGTAAGCGACTTGCCTAATAAGTTTTTATCTCAGCAAAAGAAGCATTCCGATCAATTTAGATCGATCATAGAGCTTCCAGAGCATGGTGTAGATTTAAAGCAATTATTATCTGATATAGAGGACTCGTTAATTACTCAGGCGATGGAGTTAACGGGCGGGAATAAAAATCAAGCATCTAAACTTCTCATGTTGAATCGAACAACATTGATTGAAAAAATGAAAAAGAAAGATTTCAAGTCCTTTACTTGAACTCGTTACTCTTTGCTTTCGGGTTCATTTTTTTTAATTGACTCTCGAATAAAGTATTTTAAAACTTTACTTCTATTAGCTCCACCCATTAGTGATTTTAAATCTTCATGTAGTGTTTGATCATAAATAAGAGAGTGTAGTGTGCCTGGCCCTTTTTCAATACGTGAACTAACTTGCGCTAAATGATCAGAGGTGTTTTTTAAGTTGTTAATCGCACTGGATAGATTTTTATCACTAACAGTGCTCATTAAACGGTTGGTATTTGCAGTGAGGTTTTCTAGGTTTAATAGAATTTTTTCAAAATGATCTGGTTGTACCTTGGTTAAAATGCGATCAAATTTAGTAAGAATGCTAGATGCAACTAAAATGAGATCTTCACTTTTGGTAATAATTTGATCAAGTTGATTGTTCTCTTCAGCTTTTAATATGTAGTCAGCACTGACAATGGCGGCATTTTGACTTCCACCAGAAATTTCTAGGAAGCGATCACCAAGTACGCCTTGAGTTTTAAATGAAACTTGAGAATCAACTCTAATCCAATCTTTGTACTCGTTTAGAATGCCCATACGAATAATTAATGAGTTCAAATCTTTAAAGTTGATGGACTCTACTGAGCCAACTTTAATACCTCGAAGCTGTATGGCGGCACCAGGTTTTAAGTTTTGAGCGCTTTTTACTTCTGTCTGAATATAAATCTTTTGTGAAAAAAATGGGTTTTCCTTGTTAAGCATAAAAATAGTTACTGAAGCTACAATGATTAGTATTGAAATAAAGGCACCTGAAATGATGAGGTTCTTTATGTCTGATGGCCTGGGCATAATAATTCCTTAGCTTAGAAATTTAAAATGTGTTTAATTTAAACTTAACAAGGAATGAATCGTCGGAATCTTTAAAATCTTTAGTAGATCCATCAAAGTAAATTTTGCCGTCCTTAAGAACTAGGATGCGATCGCATAAGCTTAGCGCAGCAGGAATGTCATGAGTTACAAATAATGATGTCAGTCCTTGAGTTTTTAACTTTTTCATAAGTTCTAAAATATTTAAAGTGTTTGCTGGGTCTAGTCCTGCCGTTGGTTCATCGTACAATATAATATCTGGCGAGAGAATAATCGCTCGTGCCATACCAACTCTCTTTTGCATTCCACCTGATAAATCCGAAGGCATGAGATCCTCTTTTCCCTCGAGGCCTATAAGTTTGAGCATTTCAGATACTTTGTGTGCAATTTCTAATTGATTTAGTTTCGTGTGCTCATAAAGTGGATACGCTATATTTTCAAATACAGAAATAGAATCAAAAAGTGCTCCACTTTGAAAGGCATATGATATTTTTAATCGATAAGTGATTAGTTCATCCTCTGAAAGTTTTGATATGTCTTGGTCTTTAAAATATATTTCGCCAGAGTCGATAAACTCTAAACCAATAATTGATCTTAATAAAACGGACTTTCCAGTTCCAGAGCCTCCAAGTAAGGCAACAGTCTCGCCCCGGTTGAGACTTAGGCTCAAGTTTTTATGAATGTGGTTATCACCAAAACTTTTATATATATTTTTAATATCAAGTATAGTCATTTATTAATTCCAAATTAGTAAGAATATTTTACTCACAAAAAAGTCCGTAATAAGTACAAGAATTGAAGTCGTGACAACGACCCAGGTAGTGGATTCGCCCACACCTTTTGTGCCATTCTTAGTACTCATTCCTCGATAGCAAGCAAATAAGGTAATGATTGCTCCAAAGATGGCTGATTTAACAATTCCTGAAAGATAGTCATGCAACTTTACGGTTGAGAAAACTTTGTGGAAATAAAATCCAATGGGAATATCAAATTCATTTTTACAGACGATCATGCCACCTAAAATTCCAACAGCGAATGCCAATGATGATAGCAGTGGAAGCGAGATGACTAAAGCCCAAAAGCGTGGAACAACAAGAGTGCGAACGGGGGATGTCCCTAATGCTCTAATGGCATCAATTTGTTGAGTGACACTCATTGAACCAATTTCTGCAGCGATCCCAGATCCTACTCTGCCAGCTACAAGTAAGGACGTAAAGAGAGGAGCCATTTCCCTAGCAAGCGAGAGAGAGACGACTGCAGGAACATATAATGTTCCTCCAAATTTAGCTAATCCATATCCAAAGTTTAAAGTCATGACTAGGCCCATAGTTAAACCAATAACCAATGTGATTGATATGGATTCGTATCCTAAAATGACAATTTGTTCATTGAGACGATGAAAATAAAACGGTCGTGTAAAAGTGGCTTTTAAGATGTTGTAAAAGAGCAACGATATATCACCTGTAAAGAAAAATAGTTGTGAAATTTTGCTTTTTATATTTGCGATATTTTTCATCATAATTAAATCTCGAGGAGCGATACAAATTTTTGAAAATCATTATAATGTGCTATAACTTTGCTTTTATTTTTATGAGTCATGATTATGTCATAAGTACAAAAGTCTTTTTGAAATGTTGTTAGTAGAAAATATGTTTTAACTCCATCAATTTTACCTTCAGCAAAAATCTCGATTGCTTCTCTCGCATGTACCTGAATTGTTTTTTTATCATGAATCGTGAGAGATTCGATACTTCCAATTAAGCCTTGAACTTGTTGCTCGTTGGTATTCACGTCATTTGTTCTACAGCTACTATTTAAAACAAGGATAGTATGAGTTTTTGAATGTGTAATTGCAAAATCAGATGCCGAAGGTGGTGTAATATACCAGTCTTGGTTACTATTTAAAAAATTGGTTATTTTGATTTTTTTATTCTTTAAATAAACACCATTTTCATTTGAAGTCATTAAAGAGCAAGAGATGAGAGTGCACAAAGCGAGAATAATAAAAATAATTTTCATGTTTATACTCCTCTCAGGTTAATTTTCAAATATTGAAAATTAAAATTTACCAATGACTTGTATGTCTAGATTCACTTAAAAAGTGAATCGATTTAGGTATAATTATCTGTTTAGTTTAGTTAATAGTTTCAATTACTATAATTATTTGAATCATCTAAATAATTGTAAATAGGATAAAAAATGATCATGTCAAAGTTATGACAAGAAAAAAATGCCCATAGATAAAAATTTCCTTTTAAAAAATTAAAAACAAGTTAGAATCTTAAAAGAAGCAAAAACTTCCATCAGGATGAGGAAGTATTTGCATAATAAAGTAAGTTGGAATGAAGGACAGTTTAATGCGAACAGGATGTTTGGTTAAAAGTTGCCTCGAGCTCTGCTCAAATCAAAAAAAGGCTGCGAGCAAATTATCGTTACAAGAATCAAGATTTATGATTCTTGTTTATTTAGTTCTTTTGACTGTTTCTATTTCAGTTTTTGCTAATTCTAATCAATCAATCAAGCCATTTTCGGAAGAGAAATCTACAACATATACACGATGGAATCTTTTTGCTAGTCGCGATCAAATAAATTTTCAGAAAAAAGAAGCTAGTCTTGTACTTAAGTTTTTAAATGAAAAAGTATATAGCCAGATTAAGAACTCACTAAGTGAGTACGAAAAAAATAATTATATTGATGATATTATTTTTAATGACCAAGATTCTAATGGTGTCTATTCTATTCAAATTGTCTTTGTTGACAGTAGTGTTGAATCATTTAATTTTTATCGTGAAAGAGATAAAAAATATGTCATAGATTTCTGGAGAGATGGAGAGAGCAATAAATCAATTTCTACAAACCTAAGTGTTAAAAACAAAAAAGAATCATCAACTATAGATAAGTTGGCCGAAGTTTCTATCATACCAGTTAAAAAGGTGAAATCTGATTCAGTGAATTTAAGGCAAGCGCAGCAAAAAGAATCAGTTTTAAATGAAGTTAAGATTGAAGATGTCGTAAAAGACAAAGAACTTTCGAAAATAGTTTTCGATCCTAATAATCCATTTTTTAAGTCTGAAGAAGACAAAGAAAAGGAAGATGAAAAGTCTAAATTGGCATATCGCGACTTTCGTTATGGAGCTACATTGATTTGGGATTATGAGCCTATTGTTCCAACATATAAGCCAATTGTAGATCTATCAAATAAAACTCCGGAGTTTTTTTACCAAGTTCCTAATCGAGATCCCAAAAAAGGGGAATCGGAAGCCCATTTACAATTGACTATCAATCTTTATCGTCAAAAAAAATGGGGCTTGATGAATAAGTCAATTAAACTTTTTGAGAAAAAGTATGGCGTTAAAAAGGAATGGGAATTAATTGAGTTTTTAAAAGCAAACACAATGTTTCGAGAAAATATAGATAGCCCTAATCCTGAAATGTTTAAAAATGCGATTTCAATGATTTCAAATTTATCTGAAAAATCAGAAAACTATGAGATGAAGAAAGCGCTTTATAAATTCTTGTTAACATATCATATGCAAAGGGCTGAATATTTAAAGTCTCTACAATTGGCCAAGAGCTACTATTCTTCATCTCGAGATAATTTTGACTTTGAGGAAAGTGTAATCCCTGCTGAAGCAATGCTATATAGTTTAGCCAGGCTAGGACAAATTGATAAAATTTCGGAACTTGCCGAGGAAAAGAATTTTAAGAAAGTACTCAACCCTCAAACAATATTTGCATATCAGATATATGGATCATTGAAAAAAGGAAATGTAGATGATGTTATTAAGTTATATGAAGCAAAAAAAAATGCCATAGCTAGACCTGTTCATCCTGTAATTTTATACAACACAGCTGAAGCATATTTCAGACTAGGAAAGTTTCAAGAAGCATTAACTTTATTTCAAGAGTTTAAGCAAGTTTATTCTTACGAGCTTGTCGCTTCACATGCTCTATTAAGAATTGCACTTTGTTCAGACTTGTTAGATAAAAACTCAAACGAAGTATTAGATTTGTATAAGAAGGCAATAGACTACGCTCTGGATGAAAAAGTTAATTACGAAGCGCGAATTAGATATGTTGCCTATCGTACTGTTCGAAAGCTTGACGTAAGTAGCGAGGATTTAGAGACAAGAATTTTCTTAGAACCTAGTAAGACTGCAAGTCAGATTTTGGATAAAAATTTACAACGATTATTACAACAAGTGCGACTTCGTTCATTAATTGTAGATAAAAAGTACAAAGAAGCACTTTCATATCTAACTTTGATTCCAATGATTTCGATGACTAAAATTGAATCGCGGGTGTTTGATGGTGATGGGGCGGAAATCGTCTATGGGATAATGTCGGAGTTTTTTAAGAAAGCTGAATATGCACAAGTAATAAAAACGTGGAAGACCTATAAAGATCAGTATGTAGTTAAAGTGGCACAGGATCCATATCTAAACTTTGTTGTTGGAACATCATACGTTAAATTGGGTCTGTATAAGGGATTTGATGAGCAGTTTTCTCAGTTTGAAAAATTAAAAAATGAACCGAGTCGAACATTTCCAGTATGGATAAACCGCGAGAATAAATCAAATACTCAAGAACTCTTAACAGAGCTTAATTTAATTAAAGATCTAGAGCTTAAAAATAATGATCTTGTAAAATTAGGGATAATAAAACTAGAAAAGATAAATCCTAATTTTCCTCGCTTAGATTACTATAATGGTTTGATTTCCTACCAGCTAAAAGATTATGCAAAAGCAGTTAGTTTTCTAGAAAAGTTCTTTTCAAAGCAAAAACAAAAAACCGTCTATGATCAAAAGGAGTTAGCTGATCTGCTTAAGGCCTATAGTGACTCCATTTACGAGCTAGGGCAAATGGATAAGTATTTAAAAGTCAGTAGTGCAATTTTAAATGACACCAATAAATTTGGCACAGAGAATGCTTATGTACAAAATATCCGGGAAAGAATTGCCTATCTCGGTGTCGAAATTGCAAGTTCCAAAAGAAAAGATTTAGGTTTTGATGAAGTGAATAAAATGACTAAAAGATTTATGTCTCAATTTGAAAAATCGACATACATTATTAGAGTAAAGTTTTTACAAGGACAATTATTGGCAGAGAACTTAAAAACAAATGAGGCAAGAGATTTATTGTCTGAAATTATTGAAGACAAGAATGCCTCAGATCATTTAAAGCAGTTATCGAGAAGTGAACTTAGTTTGATAAATTTGAAAGAAAAAACAATTTAAGCTTTTAGGATGAAAGCTTATACAGAGACAGGAGGTCAAATGCAAACGATTAGAGTCGAGTTATTTGGAACAGATCCAAGAGTACTTAAAACGATTGAAGAGGCGAGAACTCTTTCTGTTGCAAAAGCATCGGTATTAATTACTGGTGAAAATGGTGTTGGAAAAAGAAGCTTAGGTGAGTACATCCATACCAATTCAAATCGTGCACAATATCCATTTGAAGTAGTTGATTGTTCTCTCTCTGCACAAGAGGTAGAAAACCGCATTTTAGGTTTTAGAGACGCTGAAACAGGAAGATTTAATAAAGGAATTTTAGAGGCTGGAAATAAAGGAACTGTCATGTTTGCTAACATTGACTGCCTCGAAGAAGAATTCCAAAAAAGATTACATAAAATCATCAATGAACTAGAGGACTACGACATTGATGTTCGCTTGATGGCATCTACCACAAAAAATTTATCCAAACTCGTTGGTGCAGGAAGATTTTATCGCGGACTATATCAGATGTTTTCAAACAATGTTTTAAACTTACCAGCACTAAGAGAAAGACATCAAGATCTAAGTCAACTTGCCAAACATTTTATGTCGGAGCTGTCTGAAAAATCAAGCAGTGAAAACGAAATAGATAATGTTGTTATGGATAAAATATTATCTCATTATTGGGCCAATAATATTCATGAGCTAAAGCAAGTTATTTCGTCATCAATTCAAAACAACTCATCACTCTTAGATGAAAGTATCTATGATTATAACGAAAATAAGGGTTCAGTTTATCGCGGCGAAGACGACTCAGATGGCATTAAGTTAATGTCATTAAAAGATGCAGAGAAGTTGTTAATTAAAAAAGCACTTGTTCATACTAGCGAAAATAGAACTCAAGCAGCGAAAATATTGGGAGTTTCAATTCGAACATTGAGAAATAAAATAAATGAATATCGAGTTGAAGGTGCAACTTATTTCGTTAATTTAAGATAGTCGTAAAAGGGAGTTTTATGAATATAGACGATAAAACGATTCAAGCACTTTCAGCCTCATTGAAGTTTCGACAAATGAGGCAGGAATTAATTGCTTCAAATATCGCTAATGCTGAAACTCCTGGATACAAAGCAAAAAAAATAGATTTTGAAGAGGCGCTTGCGAGAGCCTTGGATACTGATGGCGAGCTTAATATGAAGGTGAATAATCAAAAGCATTATAATATTGGAGGGGGAGGATTTAAAAACCTCGAACCTGAGATTATAGAAGATGCAAATGGAATCATTTCACCTGATGGAAACACTGTAGACCGAGATAGTGAAATGAGTCAGATGGTGGAAAATAAAGTGATGTATGATGCCAACGTACAGTTACTCAATAAAAAACTTGGTTTACTTAAATATGCAATAGGCTCTGATAATAGATAAGGAGTGATATTATGGATTTATTAACAAGTTTAAAAATTAGTTCATCTGGATTAACAGCAAATAAAAAAAGAATGGCAGCCATTTCATCAAATATAGCGAATGCACAAGTGACTAGAACTGAGCAGGGCGGACCGTATCAGCCAAAAGATGTTGTATTTGGTACAGAGCCAGCCAAAGAATCGTTTTCTGAAATTTTAGAAAATGAAATTAGTGAAATGCCACAAACTGTTGTGGCGAAAGAAGTTGTAAACAATAAAAAGGCTCCTATTTTAAAATATGAACCTAATCATCCTGATGCCAATCCACAAGGATATGTTGCTTATCCTGATATTAATGTTATGGCCGAAATGGCAAACATGATTGAGGCTTCTAGAGCTTATGAAGCCAATATTAATGCGTTAAATACTTCAAAAAGTATGGCCTTAAAAGATTTAGAAATTGGAAGATAAAAAATTAAAAATTGTAAACAGAGTAAGAGGATAATATGTCGATCGAAAATGTAAATGGAATGAATAAGTTTTTATCAAATTATAACTCACAAGATTGGGTAAAGAGTATTAATCTCGATAATCAATCTTCAATGCCAAACTTTAATAATATAAATGCAAAAGATGGAAATTTAAGTTTTAGTGAAATGTTAAGTAAGTCACTAATGGAAGTAAATTCGATGCAAGAAGAAGCTAATAAAGCAATTCAAAAACTAGCTTCTGGTCAAAGTAAAAATATTCACGAAACTATGTTAGCTGCAGAGCAGGCAGAGATCGCTTTTAAAATTATGAATCAGATTAGAATGAAAGTGATAGATGCTTATAAAGAAATTATGAGAATGCAAATATAGTTGAGATCGTTCTTTGTTTTAGGTCGCACGCTACTAGGAGGAACCCTTGCAAGATATTTTAGAGAAAATTTTTAGAAACTTTAGAGAGTTTTTTTCTGGGCTAGATATTGGAAAGAAAATAGGCTTTATTATTGTTTCTTGCTTGATGCTAGCATCAATGGTAGCGATCGTTGTTTGGGCCTCAAAAACTCGTTACGATGTTTTGTATACAGACTTGAATAAAGAAGATTCGAGAAAGATCGCCATATTGCTCGAAGAAAAAAAGATACCTTACCAATTTTCGAACGATGGGAAGACAATTTCAATACCCGAAGATTTAGTCGGTGTTTGGAGGTTGGAAATTGCTAAAATAGGAACGACATTTTCGGGAACTGTTGGATACGAAGTTTTTGATAAACAGTCATTTGGGACGACTTCCTATGTTCAGAAAGTCAATAAGCAAAGAGCACTCGAAGGTGAGTTGATTAAAACAATAAGTTACATTCAAGGTGTGAAAAGAGCAAGGGTGCATATCACAATCCCAGAGTCTTCTCCTTTTGTTGCAGAAAAGAAAGCCCCATCAGCTTCAGTTGTACTTGAATTAAATCCTGGTGTTTCTTTAACTCCAGCTGAAATTAAGGGGGTAGCATCTTTAGTTGCATCCTCTGTGGAAGAAATGCGCGCTGAAAACGTTGTGATCTTAGATGATCGCGGTAAAAAACTTTCAGAAAATATTGGCGATAGTCTCACCGCTTTAACTTCTAATCGTATGGCGCTCGAGTCGCAGCTCAATCAAAAATTTGAACGCCAGATTGAAGACATCCTTGGAAAAGTTGTCGGTGATGGAAAGGTCGTTGCCAAAGTAACTGTGGATATGGATTTTACGGAAGCGATTTCAACTGAAACAAAATACGACAATGAAAATGCGGCTGTTGTCTCAGAAGTAAAGAACACGCAAAATATGGATGGGTCGAGACCTTCACCACAGGGAATTGCTGGAGCACGATCAAATATACCAGGAGAAGATCCAGCACCGGGAGTTCAAGAAACAAAAAATAATGTAAAAAAAGAATTGGTCACAAGAAACTTAAATGTCCCAACAACTGTTACACAATCAAAAAAACCTACTGCATCAGTTCGATCGGTTTCGGCTGCTGTAATGATCGATGGAAAAAGAATTCCAGTTTTAGGAGAAGATGGTCAGCCGCAACTTGATAAAGCAGGTAACCCCATTATGAAATATGAAAAGTGGAGCGAAGCTGATTTACAAAATTTTTCACAAATTGTTTCTAGCACCTTGGGGATGTCGGATAAACGCGGCGACAAGCTAGTGATTAAAAATATGGAATTTGCCCGCGAGGATTTAAGTATTGCTGATGCCATGATGAAAGAGCAAGCTAATCGCGAATTGATTAAAAATATCGTCAAGTACTTGGCCGTAGGATTAACTATTTCTCTATTCTTCTTCCTCGTCGTCAGACCCTTTATCCAATGGGTCACTGATAATACAATTGAGACGGTAGAAGATTTCTTGCCGAGAACACTTGAAGAATTAGAAAAAGTTCAAACCAATCAAAAACTTCCTGGTTTGGAAGATGCACTTCCGCAACTTGAGGAAAAACTCAACCCGGAAAAAATTGAAGGGAATATGTTGCGAGAAAAAATTATTGCATTGGTGGAAAATAATCCAGGTAAAGCAGCTCAAATTATACATGAAATGATTCATTTAAATGAATCGGATAAAAAAATAGCTTAAGAGGAAAATATGGCAGCTCAAGAACAAGGCCAACTTGATCCAGAAACAGAATATTCCTTGATGTCCGGTCAAGACAAAGCAAGCTTACTATTAAGCTCGCTAGGGATGAATATTACACAGCTTGTTTTTCAAAATATGAAAGATAACGATGTTAAAAGAATGATCAATGCCATGTCGAATGTTAAACGAGCGCCAATTTGGATGGTTAAAAGAGTCCTTGAAGATTTTTATAAACAACTCAATGAAGAAAATGATCTCTTGTTTGCAGAAAACAGAGGTCGCGATTTTATTATCAATACGCTTGGTGAAGATCGTGCAAAACAATTACTGGGGCAAATTGTCGAAGTTGGAAGTCAAAATACACTTGAATCTTTGGAGCTTGTGGACACGAGAACCCTATCAAACTTTTTAATCAACGAGCATCCACAAACCATTGCACTTATTGTGGCACACTTAAGTCCAGAGAGAAAAGTCGATGTCTTGAGACGCTTACCAGAAGGATTACAAGCAGAGGTTGTACTCAGAGTTGCCAATCTCGATTACGTTTCTCCTGAATTGATTTCTCAATTGGATGATGTCCTTAAAACTGAACTTAGTACACTTGGTTCAATCGATACAAATCAATTGGGTGGTGTGGAGCCAATCGCAGATATGCTTAACCTTATGGATAAAAACACTGAGAAGAATATCATGTCTCGCGTCGAGGAGAAAGATCCCGAGCTTGCAGAAGAAATTAGAAAACTCATGTTTACATTCGATGACCTTATTTACGTCGACGATAAAGGAATTCAGACTATCCTTCGCGAAGTTGATAATGCCAAGTTGGTCATTGCCATGAAAACATGTCCGGATGAAATTAAGCAAAAAATCTTTAAGAATATGTCGAACCGTGCGGCGACTTTATTAAAAGAAGATTTAGAAGCACTCGGGCCTACGAAACTTTCAGATGTCGAGAAAGCGCAAGCTGAAATTGTTCAAAAAGCAAAAGAACTCGAAGCCCAAGGTAAAGTCTTTATTGCACGTGGATCCGATGGTGATTCATTGGTGTAATATAAGGAGAGCAGATGTCGACAAAATATTCAGGTGCAGTTGAAGAATATCAATTTCAAAGCTTTTCAGAAGGTGGGAATGAGAAAGTTTTAAATTATAACTTTCAAAACCTAGGGCAATTTAAAGGAAAAGATGAAAAAGAACTTCATCAAAAAACTATAAAAATTGAAAGAGGTTTTGCAACTCAAAACCAATTTAAAATTAATTCCATTGTTGAAGAGCATCGCGGTTTAAAGCAACAAGCGGCTGATGAGTTTGAAGCTAGAATCCAAGATGAAGTTGAAAAAAGAGTTGCTGAAATAAGTGAAAGTGCTTTTAAAGCAGGATTTGAAGAAGGTTTAAGCGAAGGTCGCGATGCTATTTTTAATGAGTTAAGAAATGAAGTTGAGAAAAAATTAGAAGATTTTAATCTTATGATTAATGATGTTATTGCAAGCTATGAAGTGGTTTTTTCAAAACAAAAAAATGAAATGTATGCTTTAATTAAAAATTTAACTAAATGGATTATTCTTCGCGAGCTTGATGGCGATGGTAAGTATGTTGAGCGATTACTAGAAAAGTTGTTACAAGAAATTCAAGTAAGACATAATTTATTAATTCAAGTAAGCGAGGCGCATTTTCAGCACATGCCTGAAGTACTCGAGCATGTTCAGAAAAAGCTTGGAGAACTTAAAAATGTACGCGTTGAAATTGACTCTCAAATTTCAACGACAGGAATGATTATAGAATCCGATAACGGCATCATTAACGCTAGTATGGAAGAACAGTTTAAAAGTTTGGATGCCTTGTTTTCCGATGTTTTAAAAGATCCAAATAATATATAAATTTGTGAGTTATAAAATGGAAAAGTCGCTCGATCTTCAAACGATCCATAAAAACTACGAATACGCTTCTCCCTATCAAAAAATAGGAAAAGTTTTTTCGAATAAGGGGATGGTTTATGAAATCAGTTTATCGCGCGCACCTTTGGGGGCGAATGTTCTATTTGAAACAGAATTCGGTGAGGCATCACTTGGAGAAGTGGTTGGCATTAATGGGAATCGCTGTTTGGCCATGCCCTACGATGAGATTTCTGGGATTAACTCCGAAACCAGAGTTTATTTAAAGGATTTAACCACTACATTAAAAATTTCCGAAGGAATGTTAGGAAGAGTCATAGATTTTATGGGAAACCCCATCGATGGCAAAGGTCCTATCGAGCAAAAAAATGTCGAGTCCAGGAGTATTTTTGGAACTTCATTAAATCCACTCGATAGACCTCCTATTCGAGAATCATTAGACACTGGAATTCATGCTATTAATTGTTTTATGACTGCAGGTAAAGGACAGCGTCTGGCGATTATGGCCGGATCGGGTGTTGGTAAATCTGTGACTCTGGGAATGATTGCTGAAAATTCTTCCGCCGATGTCAATGTGATCGCCCTAATCGGAGAGCGGGGGCGTGAAGTTTTAGAATTTATCGAATCGGATTTGGGCCCTACGGGCCTTGCTCGCTCAGTTGTTATTGTAGCAACTTCAGATACATCAGCACTCATTAGAATGAAAGCAGCTTACGTTGCCACAACAATTGCTGAATATTTTCGTGATCAAAAAAAAGATGTTTTACTTATGATGGATTCCATTACACGTTTTGCGATGGCCAATCGAGAGATTGCACTTTCTGCTGGAGAGCCACCAGGGCAAAAGGGATATACACCCTCTGTTTTTGCCCGTCTTCCAAAGCTCATGGAGCGCGCCGGAACAAAAGTTAATGCCGGATCAATCACAGGAATTTACACCGTTCTGGTTGAAGGGGGCGATATGGATGAACCAATTGCCGATGCTGTTAGAGCGATCTCCGACGGTCACATTATTTTATCTCGCGAACTCGCATCGAGAAACCAATTTCCAGCGATCGATGTCTTGCAAAGTTTGTCGCGGGTAATGAATAAAGTGACTTCTAAAGAACATCGCATTGTCGCATCTCACTTGAGAGATTTACTTGCAGCTTATAAAGCCAATGAAGACTTAATTAGCGTAGGTGCTTATGCCAAGGGATCAAATCCAAAAGTCGATAAGGCTTTACTTATTTATGACGATATTATGAACTTGATGAAGCAAAGTCAGGGGATGAGTGATTTTTTAACCATCGAGACTTTATATGATCGAATGGTTGAGATCGCACGTAAAGCTGAAAATATTAAGTAATATATTATGAAAAAATTTAAATATAAACTCGATGCACTTTTAAAACTTAAAGAGTTTAACGAAAAAAAAATTAAAGTTGAACTGGGAGAGATTTTAAAAGAAATTCAATTAACTGAAGATAGAATTGAAAAACTCAACCGCGACATCGACGAAGCCTATAGCTTGCAAGGAACGATTTTAAGCGGTGAAGCGAAAGGTGAGATGTTACAATTTATTCCTTATTTTATTCAAGGGAAGAAACAAGATATTTTAAATACGACGACAGTTCTAAATTCTCTAAAGAAAAGATATGAACTTAAGTTGGAAGAATTGCGATCGGCTCGCGGTGAAGTCAAAGTTCTCGAAAATCATAAAGATAAAGAAAAAACTGATTGGCGCAAAGAAGTCGATAAGTGGCAAATGCAACAAACGGAAGAAATTGTTTTGATGAGAGATTATTATAAAAAGGAAATGTCATGAAAAAAATAATACTTATGATTTTAGTTGGTTTGTTGGCCATCGGTACAATTGCTCTCTCGAAAGAAGCTTCAAAAGAAGATGCTAGCAAAGCTGCTACGACGGAGAAAAAATATACCGAGGAAGAGTTTAAGGCCAAGTTATCGGAAGAGATCGCAAAAGCACTTAAAAAATCTGGCAGTGGACATTTGGTCGATTTTTCAAAAGAGCTTCTAGAAAAAGAGGAAAAAAATAATCTAAAAGAAATGGAGCTTAAAAAAGTGGAAGAAGAGCTACGTCATAGTCAGCAAGACTTTCAAAAGAAAATTGTCGAGTTTGAAGAGTCTCAAAAGAAATTTTTAGGTTGTATTGAAAGTCAAAAGGAATCGCAGGATCGCCGTGTGGCGCAAATGGTAGATGTGATCGCCAATATGAAGCCACAAACTGCGGCAGATGTTCTTTCCATTCAAGACGCTGATTTGTCAGTGAGCATTCTGTCAAAACTAGATACTGTGAAAGCTTCCAAAATTTTTAACTTGATGGATAAAGAAGTCACAGCTAAATTACAAAAGCAATTTGTGCAAATGAAAAAGTAATTTAGAGAGAATGACGCTTGAGAAAAAATCAATATCTTATGGAGCTTAAGTTTCAAGGTGCCGCCTATCACGGTTGGCAAAGACAAGATGGAATTCCGACAGTCCAGCAGGTTATAGAGGATCAAATTTTAATTCTAACACCCAATGCACGCTTTCATTTAATAGGTTGCAGTCGACTCGATGCTCGCGTTTCAGCAAATCAATATTTTGCTTTACTGGTAATTGATGAAGAGATTTTAAACTGTGAAAGATTTGTCGAAAAACTTAATCAGATTTTGCCTTCTGATATTGAGATATTGAATTTAAAAATTCAGTCACAGAAATTAAGCCTCATTAGCGATGCCAAAAAGAAAATATATCAATACCATTTTGTGGATCAATCCAATCTCATACAAGATTCTGTTTTAAATTGTTCAGTGTTTAAGGAGCAGTTGAATTTGGATCTCATGCGCGAAGGTGCACGCATGTTTGAAGGGACTAAATCTTTTCATAATTATTGTTATCGGCCAAAAAAAGATCAGAATTTTATAAGGAAGATTGAATATTTTCGTTTAAAAATTTCTACTCGCGAAGATTTAGTAAACCCCGTACATTTTTTTGAAATTGAGGGTGAAGGGTTCATGCGCTACCAAATAAGATTAATGATTGGTACCCTGATAAATCTTTCAAATAAAAAGATAACATTAACTGACATTGAGTCGTCTTTTAATCCTGACTTTAAAAAACAAATTGCCTTTGCTGTGCCAGCTAACGGCTTAATATTAGAAAAAATAGAACTCTCTTAAAGCACATCATCTTACAAAGATTAACATCTAATTCTATTATTATTCAAAGTTTAATCGGGCGATTATACTCCTTGCAAGTGACCACGAGGTACTTTTTAATAACTAGGAGTCGTAAATGCAAAAAAAACTATCACTTTTACTTGCTCTATCTCTTCCTCAGCTCGGATTTTCATTCGGTGAATTAGGGCATCAAACTGTGGCAGAAATAGCATTGCGGTATTTAACTCCAGCAGCTCAACAATCTGTAGTGAACATTATTGGATTGGAGGCAATGGCCGATGCAGCCACATGGCCTGATCTGGTGAGATCAGATAAGGATTTTGATCCTTTTAAGCCTTATCATTATGTAACAGTCGCCACTGGTAAAAAATATGGAGAAATTTCGCCAGAAGAACGAGAAAGTAAAGATGCTTTTACTATTGTCTCAAAGTATCCAAAGCTCATAGTTTCTAAAACCGTTGATCGAAGCACTAAAATAGCAGCTTTAAAGTATCTTTTGCATGCGGTGGGTGACCTACATCAGCCATTTCATGTGGGGAACATTTACGACCGAGGAGCTAATTTATGTCTAGTGAAAATTTTTAGTGGCCCTAAAGTAACAAATCTTCATTCTGTATGGGATGGGTTTATTGTGAATGCTAGTGCGGATCGAATGAATGAAAAAAGCAAAATTCCTTTTTATTCATACAAGAATTATGCGACAGACTTGCTAGTCAAATATCCCATTAAGCCACAGGATGTAAAACTTTTTCAAAACGCTCATGTCTTTACTTGGATAGATGAATCTCAAGATTTAAGAACAGCAATATATCCTGATGATGCACCTGTTAAGCACGATACAGAAAGAGTTTATTGTGGAAATGTGAATACACCAGATCGAAGAGTTGACGATGCAGATGCTAAATTACTTTCAGAGGATTATAAGTTGCGATCAATGGAGCTTGTGGAACGAAGAATACTCGTTGCCGGCATACGTTTAGCAGGTTTATTAAATAAAATGTTTCCAAGTGTATTAGAAGCAGGTCCCAATAAAAATATCAGCAAGAAAGAATTAATACAAAATTTGCTTTTAAAAAATTAAATCTTAAATTTAAAAATATTGTTGCTTAGCTTTGTCACAAGTGCTTCTGAGTTAGCTAGAAATATTTCAGCCACCATAGGCCACGCCAAGGTTACGTTGGTGAAGTTGGTGCATGTAGGAAATTTAGAGAAGCTAATAATAATTTTATTAATGTTGGCGATTAGTTAATTTAATACAATTCATTTGTCGAAGCTAAATGGGAAATTCCTAGTAATAAGAATTTTTTTGCATCATCTAAGATAAGCTGCGGTTTTTTTGGATCGTAGCCAAGTTTATCTACAAAGTGTTGAATAATCGCCAGTTTTGAGCGCTCAAGATAATAAGGTAGGTCGTACTCGATGACTTCAATTAAATTTGGGGCAGAAATTGTTTCATGTAACAGAAAAAAAAGTATAAATCCATAGAGTTCAGAATTTCCCTGAACTAAAGAGGAGTTCCAAATATGCATTTTTGCTATTGTTAAATTGGGAAATAACGTTTTGACCTTACTTGCATATAGAGTGTGAGCAATGTCGTGAGCTGCGTTTGAGAGAGAGTCAAATATCTGTTGACCTTCTCCATCGAGTCTTTGATAACCTCTTTTTAGCTGAATGCTAATGATTCCATCTAAAAGTAAATGAGATGAAGTTAAGAAGCCCCAAGCTGTCGAACTTAGATGAATATGGTGTCGAAGATTTTTGTACTCTTTAAGCATTAAGCGAATATAAAGAGCTGGTGATAAGAAAGCTTGGTTAAATTGAAAAGCCTGTGCGGGTAAGCCCCCTTCTCCTTTGATCACTTGTTCATAGAATATGTCGCTTGTAGTGGCCGTATTTTTATTTCCAAGGCGAATAATGTCTTTGAGTTGACTGATCCCAGCCTCAGAAGCGTCGTATAGGTGATGGACAATAAGATTAAATTCAAAAAGTGAGAATTCTAATTCACTCTCACCCATGAGTACATTTTGACTAAGGTGCTGCTCAATTTCTTTTTTAAGTTGAAATGCTCTTAGTTTTAACATCATCCTCTCATTGGTTTCAAAGCCTCGGTAAAAATGATGATCGATCAAAAAAGATGCATTTTCGTAGTACACTGATTTTAACCATCGAAGACGGTGGTCGGGCATGTAAAATTGGGTCTTAATTTTGATCACTGCTGGAGGTGTTTGTGGCTTACTTAAGTTCTCATTTCTGTAAAAAGTGTTAATGAATTTAAAACATATTTCGTTTTTGGTAATAATCTTTTCATTTCCCCATAGCTTGGTGATTGATGAGAGCTGAATAAATAAAAAGAAAGCCAAAAGCTTTAAGTAATGATTAGTTTTCATAGCAATGTTTATATCACAAAAGCGTCTTTGTTTTATTTCTATTGGTAAATAGTATTCACTGTATAAAATTAAGACAATGGATGAATTTATTATTGAATTTGAATTAAATTTATAAATACATGATAGGACTAAAAGTATTAAAAATAACGAGTGGGGAATCATGAACAAATTATTTTTGATTTTTATAACAATTTTGCCTCCTTTTGCCCTCGCATCCTCGGATCTTTTCTTTACTCCTTTAAATACTAATCCGGCAGATTCTCATCTCCTTGGATCTACAATTGGATCTACAATCAGTGGACATGGAGAGTTTTTAAGTGGAAGTTTAACTTGCAGGCAAGAGTTAAGTTCTTTTATTAGTGAAAGCAAGGGGGGAATTTTAGACAATCATGAGCATGCAGGGGGAGAGGTTCATCCATCAACAGAAGTCCATATACAGAAAGAAATCATTGGTGAAAAATTGCGCGAGAATGTGATTGAACAAGCCCTGCTACATGAGGAAATCCTCGATCGAGGTTTTGGTCATGAGGTCAGTATTTATGCCGCCATCTCAAATTTAGATGATGAATTTTATTACTTTACTAAGCACCAACATCGATTGCTCGTTAAAAAATTTCGTAGTGCAGATACAAAACTGCCTCGAGCTAAAACGAAGTTGAGTGGTAAAGCTTTAAGGGGTGGATCTGGTCGTCAAATTTTTATCAATGAAGGTAAGCTTAAGAATTATATCGATTCTTTGGGAAGCTTTCCTTTATTAAACAAATACTTTGCAGTGCAAATTCATCAAGCGGGTCATCGCTTCTATTACGCTATTGTTATAGAAAGAAACATTAGTGGAAAATTAGTTAAAGAAATTGTAGATATCACCTATCCAAAACCCTATGCGATATCTTTTAAAACCATCGAAAAATTACAAGTAAAACATCAGATCGACTACGAAAAACTAGATCAGATTTTTAATGAGTGGAATGGCGAGGCTTATAAGATTGATTTCTTGTTACAATATGACGGTGAAGTTAAGAGTCAAAAACTTGCAAATCGACCGGATGTGTATTCTGCCCTTGTAGAGGCAGATGGCAAAACTTTTCATCTATTATTTATGTTAGTTGGTAATAGTAAAATTCCTCATGTGGTGACTTGTTACGAGATTGGTCGTCAGCATAAGGAGTTAATCGAAGGAAAATACTTAAAGACCGAAAAATTATCTGGGTTTAAAAATTAAAACAAGGATGCCTCTTCTACATAGTCTCAAAAGAAACTGTGTAGGGCATCCTTTTTGAGAGCATTATTTTAACAAGCAAGTTTTGTCAACAGAACTATTGAGCGAAGGAAAAAGGAAAACACCTTCTTTTTCTCTAAATCGAACAAGCTTATCTTTTAGCTGTAAAGTAAATTCCCTTCTTTTTTTCCAAGAAGCAAGTTCTTTATGGATAAATTTTATGTCAAAATTTTCACTATCAACGACACATCTCTTTAAGTCATAATCATTATATTCCGAACTATTCATTAAAAGAGCATTGATGACTGATAGATAGTTTACTTCACCATTGTAATTATATTCTTCAAGTAGATTCAAAATGAGTTTGTTTTCACCTGACAAGCGAAGACTTAATTTACATGCGAGTCCATTTTGATCTCCAGTTAGTTCAAGCGCTTTGCCGCCATTTACTATCCCCGGAAAATACTTTTTTACACCTAAAATACAATCATCGATTGATTGAAAAGTTTCAGCTTTAAGATCGATTGTAGAAAATAAAATAAATAGTAATGCAAGAGAAAGGGGGGCTTTACTTAAAAAACGCATAGAATATCTCCTTTTTGATAGAGATTAGTTTCTAACCTAAGCTGAATCGAAATTCAATGTTGAGAGCTGTGCTTACTTGCTTTTAACGCCTTTAAATTGATATAGCTGATGGCGCATATCATTAATAGAGAAGATTAATTAAGGTCTTACGAATTTAGCCCAAGGTGTTGCCATTGGTTCACCGACAAAAACTCCCTGAAATGTTTGAGAGATAGATTTCCAGTAAGCCATAATAAGTGCATCGCCCTCTGTGTATTTTTTTATCATGGTAGTTGGATTTGGAAATTTTTCTGGATATGCACAAGGTTCACTTACAGTACCAAATGAACCTGTAGCTCCATTTGCTATAAACTCTAAAATGCTCATTTGTCCAGAATCAGTCAGCATTCCACCATAGGACGTGAGATGATCTGCTACAGCCCCTGGTGGGTATTTATTCTTATCTAAGTTTTCTACTTTTTGAATTCCTTGAAAATAAAAAAGTGCATCCTCTTTATCAGTAACAAAGTTTGCATTTACTATCTCAGCATTAATTTTATCTGAAAGAGCATAGCCTAAATTCATCGTGGGAAAATTTTTCGCACGAAGGCTTCTCGTCCCGTCACTTGTATTCATGATGTAAGCAGATCCACTTGGTTGTGTTCCATCGGACTTTACTCCATTATCGATCATTTTCTTTGCATCACTAATCGTTTTTCCTGCGAGAAGCATTGAAGGCCTAAAACCATGATCATTCAAAGGTAGCTTTGTTGTTGAGTTATACATTTTACTTGTTTCAGCAAAACTACATGTGGGATATTGACCTCCACCGTCACAAGGGCCTGGCATAAAGCCGCGAGAAAGTGCACTTGTAATTGAGTTGCATTCCACACGAGATGGGGAAGTCCATGCTATAGCCATGGCTTGAATATTATTATTTTTGAGTTTTGTATCGATATCACTTTTTAAAGCTTGAAATTCATTTCTATTAAGTGAAACTTTTGTGGAGGTCTTAACTTTTATAATATTTTCATTAGGTATTTTTCTCATCAGTTTGTAGTATTCACCAATCTCAACACTATATGGATCATTTTCATTGATAATCAAAGCCACTTGCCAAGAACGCAAACCCGAATATCGACCTACAACAAGTTTAAATTTTACAGAAGAAGTTCCAGCAAAGTTATTCGTCGTAAGAGTGTATTCTTTACTTGCAGACACATTGGTGGGCTTTCCACTAATGATGCATGTGTTTTTATTAAAAACTAAGCCATTCGGTAATTCAGGAGATAACTCGCAATTGTCAATTTCACTTCCTAAATTAGTAAATTGAAATTCATTAAAATCTGTATTAACTTCAACTTGGTATTCAGTTTTACTAAGTTCTAGAATAGGTTTTTTAATAATGCTCATTGAAATGTTAGTGGTGCTAGTAATAGGAGTCGTGCCATCTAGGGTGGTTGATAAAATGGTGAAGTTTGTTGATGGTAACAGATTGTTGGCTTGTCCTGAAATAGTACAATTTAAATAATCAATAACTAATCCACTTGGAAGTTTAGGATTGATTGTGCAACTGGAAATAGTGCCTCCAGAAAGTTTGGGAGGAAGATTCACAATATCACCTACTTTAAATTTATATTCTTGGTTATCAAAAACTAATTTGGAGGGAGACTTTGTTACTTGTATATTTAGCTCAAAGATTTGAGAGAGACTGTTTTTAATGAGGTATTTTGTCATGGGCGAATTGATAGATGGTTTACCTTCAATACTACAAGTATTTTTGTTGAAAATTAAACCATCGGGTAGATTCGGACTAATTTGGCAAACTGTAGATGGGCTTTTGCTATTTGGAGAAATCGAAGTAACGTTTTCGCCTTCTTTTATATAATAGTGTGTCCATGGATAACTAAAATTATTATTAACATTATTTACTTGGGATAATTCTTTTAATTCTAACTTACAAGACATCATCAAGCAGAACATTATAAACTTGGTTCCAATTTTTAAAATGTTAGAATTAATAAATTGATGCATTCATTTCACCATCATGTTCTTTGTATACGAGACTAGGTCTATTTTAACATTTATCGTTAAAAATTATTGAATCTGTAACTGATACTAGTTTTTGAATAAGTGTTGAAATAAATTTTAAAGTTTCTTGAGAATAAAATAAGCAAATACTCACATCGAGCTAAAGATTTATCTCATGAGCCATTTTTTATGGGCAATATTTTAATGGTGGTGTATCTAAGACTCAAGTTCCTGAGACTTTTCCCCAAGTTCAAATAGTTGACAACATTACTTTTGAGTACAAAAAAGCTACAATTGATGAAATTTTCCTCAACCAAAAATATGTCATGGAGGGGCTTTCTTCTAATGAAATTGCCAAGCTCACTTTTTTCTCAAGGCCCAAGATAACTAGACTTTTGAAGCACTATGACATTCCTTTGAAAATTTTTACAAGAAGAAATAATGGTGGCCATGTTTATGGTTATAGAAAGTTTGGAGGAAAAGCTATTGAGATGAAGAAGGAGCAAGAGATTATAGGTTTGATTAAATCTTATAGGGAAAGTGGTTATTCATTTCAAAAAATAGCAGACATTTTGAACCAGAAGAAAATTGAGACTAAAACTAGAAAAGGTTTTTGGTATTCAAAAGTCGTTATGGTAATTTATAAGAGCAATATTTTTGAATAAATTAGTTTTGCACTGCTTTAAATGAATTACTATTAATGATATTCTTATTGATATGCATGAAGTTACTATTCCAACTTATTCAATTAAGCAAAAGATTATATTTTTTTTGAGAAACCATTTAGAGAAATTATATGGGTCTTACATAGAATTATCTTCTTATTTTTATAAACTAACTTCTTCTGATGAATTAATAACTGATTTCTCTAATGTTCAAATTAAATGGAACTTATTAAAAAATGAAGTAGAAAGATTGAGCGGTGTTGATAAGTTTTTACTTAAATTTTGTGGGCTAGAAATGAATCTAAATCTTTTAAATAATCTAGAAGATTTAGTTGTAATACACAATAAACAAGTGAATGTTTTAACAGTAATTAAAGAATTTGAAATTGAATTCAATAGAAGAATTAACGATAGAACAGATTATTTAACAAATTACCAAGTTTCAAAGTTTAAGGAATCTATAAAAAATATTAAAGATTTAATTCAAGATTTGATTGATTCTAAATTCAAATTAAAGACATCTCTTTCGAAGAAAGTTGATTATGTTTTAGATTTATCAAAAGAGCTTGATTCTAAAGTAACAAAATTTAATACTGAATTTATTAAGAATGAGTTAGAACTATATTCTGATTACTTTAATTCTTATGAAGGTAGGGGATTAAATGAAGAACAAAAAATTGCAACCGTAATTCAAGAGAATAAGGTTTTAGTAAATGCTGGTGCAGGTTCAGGAAAGACTAGTGTAATATCAGCAAGAATTGGATATTTAGTTAAATTTAGAAAAATTAACCCAAAAGATATTCTATTAATTACTTTTACTAGAGATGGTAAAGACAATATGAAACAAAGGGTTTTGGAAAAATCTGGAGTTGATATTGATGCTAGAACTATTCACTCTCTAGGGGGAAGTATAATTAGGGAATTTGAAGGAAGACCCCCTGCTTTAGCTAAAGAAAGTGAGACTAGAGGGTACTTAAAACTAGCATTCTCAAATTTAATTAGAAATTCTAATTTAGCAAAACTAATTAAAGATTTTTACATGAGTTATAATTATGAAGTTAAATCTATTTTTGATTTTAAATCAATAGAAGACTTCATAGCCTACAGAAAAGAAATAAAAGATTTTAATGCTTCAATTTATGATTTGCACTCAAAAAAGCAATATGTTCCTGGTAAAACTATTAAGACTCTTTCAGGGGAAAAGGTTAGAAGTTTTGAAGAAAAGGCCATTGCGGACTACTTGTTTTTAAATGGAATAAAGTTTTCCTATGAAACACAATACAGATTCCCTGAAAATGCTTCAAAGAAGTTTAAGTATCAACCAGATTTTTATCTACCTGATCAAGATATCTATATTGAACATTTTGGAATAGATAGAAATGGCAATGTTCCAAATTGGTTCAAAACTACTCATAAAAAATTTACTGCCGGTCAAATATACAATTACCAAATAAATAAAAAAATTGATTTGCACAAAGAAAATAAAACCAAACTTATAACCACATTCAGTTATGAATTTAAGGAAGAAATAATTTTAAATAAACTGGATAAAGAGCTTAAAAGTTTAAATGTTGTTTTCAAACCAATTGATGATATCTCAGCAATCAAAGGCCTTGAAAGTGATGTGTTGAATCTTATAGGGAGTTTTTTAAGTTTATTTAAATCTGGAAATTATAACTTTAAAGAAATTGAAGAGAAGAATAAACATGTTTTCTCTAAATCAAATTTTAATCAATTGAGAGCTATTAAATTTATAGATATATTTAGGCCAATTTTTGAAAATTACCAGTCGATATTGGTTGAACAAAAAAAGATAGATTTCTCTGATTATGTAAGAAAGTCTTTTCAATATTTAAATGAGAAAGGTGAGTTACTATCTAAGGATTATAAGCATATTATAATTGATGAGTTTCAAGACACCTCCTTTGGCATGATGAAATTGGTGAAGGCACTTGATGTCTTAGCAGAAGATAAAAGATTATTTTTTGTAGGTGACGATTGGCAATCTATTTTTAAGTTTAATGGGGCGGATGTTACATTAATGTTAAATTTTGAAAAAGAATTTGATGATTCTAAAGTAACTAAACTAGAGTATAATTTTAGAAGTCGTCCAAACATAGTTAGTTTGGGCAAAATGTTCATAAGTAAAAATCCTTTTCAGCTCGAAAAAAACGTAAAAAGTTTTAAGGGTGAATTATCCTCTAATAAATCAAAAGAAATTGTCTTCTTACATACAAGCCAAATTAGAGAAGCATTGGAAAGAATCAACTTAGATATTACTATAGAAAATAGAAGTTTAAGTGATTTTAAAGATGAAAATATAAAGCCCGATTTATTTATAATTTCTCGCTACAACGATGATGCAGATATTGTGAAAAATGCGTGTCCAATTAATTCTAAAGAAAAAGAGATTGAACCATTAACTGAAATAGATCAAGGATCAAAAATATTTAAATATAAAAATATTAAAATACGCTTTTTAACTGTACATGCATCAAAAGGCTTAGAAGCAAAATATGTGATTATCCTTCCACCACTGAGAGAAAAACTTGGATTCCCAAGTAGTATTCCAGATGATCCAATTCTAAAATTAGTCACTGCGTTGGGCGAGAATTATGAGTATGCTGAAGAAAGGCGATTGATGTATGTGGCAATGACAAGAGCTGAAGAGCAATTATTTTTTGTGTTGGATAATGGTGAAACACAGACAAATTCCCCATTCTGGAATGAAATACATCAAATAATTTCATTGAATAAATTAAATGAAGGAGCTGAAAGTTTTATCCTTGATTCATCAATTAAAGAGATTAAGGAAAAATTTGTTGAATCATTAAAAGTTAGTGCGATCGTTGGTAATTATGTTGATCTTTTTGAGGGATGGAGAGGCAAATGTCCTTTTCATGCAGATGAGGGAGAATCTTTAATTGTAAAAAATGATAACAATACCTTTTACTGTCCAGTTTGTAGAGCTTATGGGGATAAATATCAGTTTGTAAGTCAAATTTTAGGCATTCATCATGATGATAAGGAAAAAATTATTGATCTGATTTATGAAGATTTTCAGAAATAAAAAAGCCTCGCATCCGCGAGGTTTTTTTAATGGTGGGTCAAACAGGACTAGGCAAAGCGCTCGTTGAAACTTCCGTTTCAACTCCGCCTTGCCACCTCAAAATCCTTTCGCTCGCCTCACGCTCGCTCAGCATCCACAGGATGCCGGATTTTTCGTTTCAAGTCCTGCTTGACGAGTAAAACAAAAAAGCCAATCATCGCTTGCGCTCTGACTGGCTTTTTTATTTTTAATGGTGGGTCAAACAGGACTAGGCAAAGCGCTCGTTGAAACATCCGTTTCAACTCCGCCTTGCCACCTCAAAATCCTTTCGCTCGCCTCACGCTCGCTCAGCATCCACAGGATGCCGGATTTTTCGTTTCAAGTCCTGTTTGACGAGTAAAAACAAAAAAGCCAATCATCGCTTGCGCTCTGACTGGCTTTTTTATTTTTAATGGTGGGTCAAACAGGACTTGAACCTGTGACCACCCGGTTATGAGCCGGGAGCTCTAACCAACTGAGCTATTGACCCGAGAATGTTGGTTCAAATTTTAGTCATTTACTTTATATAATGCTATGCTGATTTTATCAATGGCTTTCTATCTTCGCAGAAGGGTTTACCATGCAATTAAATTTTGAAAAATATAGTGCCACCGGCAATGATTTTATCGTGATTGATAATCGAAATGGCGAGTGGGATGCGTTGATTGTGGACCCTATTTTAAAACGTGGTCGATGGAATGGGCTTCATGTGTGGCGAGAATTATGCCGTCTTAAAACGGGAATAGGAGCCGATGGAATTTTATTTTGCGAAACTTCTTCTCGCCTTAAAAGCGATGGAAAGCCTTGCGATTTTAAAATGCGATACCTCAATGCTGACGGTGGTGAAGTCTCGATGTGTGGCAATGGCACGCGCGCCTTAAGTGCTTTTTACCATCGCCATTTTAGGCGCGAGCAACAAGCCCATTATTTTTTTGAAACCCAAAAAGGTATCTATCAATCCTATTTTTTAAGTCGCGAAGCGGATGCAGATTTGTTTAAAATCAAAATGACTGAACTGTACGATTTAGACCGTTATCCAATTCAAGATCTCTATCAAAGCCCAGACAAAATATCGTCGAGATTTTTAAATACTGGTGTCCCGCATGTTGTGATGCAAGTATCCGACGTGCAAAAAGTCGATGTCTTTAATGTCGGGAAGGCCATTCGCTACGATGCGAGATTTGAAGCTGGCACCAACGCTAATTTTTTTCATGTGGATGCAGGTGATAAAAATAAAATTTGGGTTAGAACTTACGAGCGGGGCGTAGAAAATGAAACCGAGTCCTGTGGCACAGGGATTGTCGCTTCGGCCTTAACTTACATGGATCGTGCCCAAATCAAACATTGTAAAGTTCAAGCACTAGGTGGGGAGTTGAGCGTGGAATGTTTGGACCTCGAAAGCGGTTTAGAAAAGGTCAAAGAAGTGTATCTTTGTGGAAAAGTTCAAAAAATATTTGATGGCTCAGTAGAATTTTAATAAGCTATTTTTATGAATAAAAAAAAATCTCTCATTTTGTGCTTTTGTTTAAGTTTATTTTGTACAATGAATGCCCAAGCCAAGCTCGCACTCAATGTCGGAATTATTTATAAAAAAGGAATTGGGAAGGGTTTTTTTCTTTCCACTGAACAACATTCCATCGAACAAGTCGATGAGTTCGAAACGGTTTCAGTGCAAATGAAAAATGGAATTCGCGCCGAACTTGCAGCCTTCTACGTGCGCAGTAAAGAATACGGCCCCTCGGGTTTTGTCCGCATCAAAGGCGGAATTTACAATCAAAAGGGAAAATTGGTTAAAACTTTAAACGATCCGACTTTGGATATTTATTTAGAAAATTCAAAAAAAGTTGTCTACGAAGAAGGCGAAGAGCAGATAGAGTTGGACATTCGTCCCGCTTCGATTTAATTCAGATGCATGAATCGAACTGATACACCATTAAAATTTATGCGAGCAGACTTGGCGCTTGTTGAAGCAGGCTTGGTCTCCACTCGGTCAAAAGCATTGCAATATATCGAAGCTAAGCAGGTTTACTACGGCGACAAATTGGTTTTGAAAGCCTCTGAAAAAGTAAAACTAGATGGATTAAAACTGGTTGGTGAAAATCAATTTGTTTCTAGAGGCGCATTAAAATTAAAAAAAGCCTTCGAGGAATTTAATCTTTCGTTTCATGATTTAACGATGGCCGATATTGGTGCCTCGACCGGAGGTTTTACCGATTTCGCCCTCTCAAAAGGGGCAAAAAAAATATACGCCATCGATGTTGGAATCGATCAGCTCGATCCCAAGCTTAAAAATGATCCGCGGGTGATTGAATGCACCGGCGTGAATATAAAGCATCCCTTCGTGCTCCAGGAGTTGGTCGATTTTATCGTGGCTGACTTATCTTTTATTTCGCTGACAAAAGTCTTAGTCAACGTGGGGGCTTTAATGAAGCCGGGTGCCTTTGGGGTGATTTTAATCAAGCCACAATTTGAGGTTGGTCCCGATTCGCTGGGTAAAAATGGCATCGTCAAAGATGCTGCTCTTCATCGACAGGTTTGCACAAGGATCAAAGATTTTTTGCAGGATCATCATTTTAAATTTCTCGCGGAATGCGAGTCGCCGATTAAAGGAAAATCTGGTAATACAGAATTTCTTTTCTATATTCAAAAATGCGAGGATCGAAATGACGAATGCAAATAAAAAAGTGGCAGTATTTTGCGGATCGAAAGCTGGTCTCAACCCAGTTTACATGGAAAAAGCTTTTGAGCTTGGTGCTTTTTTTCAAACTCAAAACTGGGATCTCGTGTACGGTGGGGCGAGTATTGGTATTATGGGCAAGATTGCCGATAGCGTGATTTCTCACGGCCAAAAAGCAATCGGTGTCATGCCGGAAAACTTAGGCAACTTAGAGATCACCCATAAAAATCTCTCCGAGCTATTTGTGGTGAGCGACATGCACTCGCGCAAAAAAATGATGTACGATCTCGCCGATGGATTTATTATTTTTCCCGGCGGAATGGGCACGCTCGATGAAATGTTTGAGATTCTCACTTGGGCGCAATTAAAAATTCACCACAAGCCTTGCTATCTTCTCAACATCAATTCTTTTTACGATGCTCAATTGGCCCACCTTGCAAGAATTTACGAAGAAGGTTTTATGTCGAAAGAGCACTTTGAACTCTTAAGACCAGTAAATTGCATCGAAGATCTAGGGAGCATGTTCCACTCAATGCTTGAAAATTCAGCTGGGTTGAGTTTATAATCCTATCTGATTCACTAAGGAGATTTCATGACACGCTTGACAGTATTTTTATCTGTGCTCGTTGGTTTTGCACTTGTTTTAAGTTTTTTTGGCTATAAATCTTTTTCAGTCAACAATGCTTATTTTAACTTCGAGCAAACTCAAAAAAGTTATGAAGCAAATCAGGATGCGATCCATCATGCAATCGTAGCTTCTCAGGAAGTTGCAAAAACAGGTGAAGAAGAAGTTGTTAAAGAAATCGAAATTAAAATCGACCTTAATACGCCTCAACTAGTTAATGGTAGTAAGGTATATTCAAAATGTATTGCGTGTCACGGTAAAGATGGAGCAGGAAAAGCATCTCAAAAAGCTCCTCATATTGGTGGCCAATTTGACTGGTACTTAGAGAAGCAAATGTTAGACATGAAGTCAGGGGCGCGCATCAATGAAGCGATGAATCCTACATTAAAAGGATTAACGGAAGCGGACATTAAAGATGTCGCCGCTTATGTTTCAAAACTTCCTTGGAAAAAATAATTCATGTTTTACTCTTACAAAGAGTTTAAACCCAAACTTTCAAAAAGCGTTTACGTTGCTCCAAGCGCCGATGTTATTGGCCGAGTGATTTTGGGAGACGATGTCAGCATTTGGCATCAATGCGTTTTGCGCGGAGACGTCAATCTTATCACGATTGGCCATCAAACCAACATTCAAGATCTATCTATGTTACACGTCACCAAGGATCACCCTTTGGTTATTGGATCCTCGGTTAGTGTTGGTCACTCTGTGACCTTACATGGCTGTACCATTGGCGATCATGTTTTGGTGGGAATGGGAGCCGTCGTGCTCGATGGTGCCGAGATCGGTGAGGGGTCGGTTGTGGCCGCGGGATCATTAGTTCCACCTAATAAAATTTTTCCTCCTCGATCGATGATTATGGGGAATCCTGCAAAAGTTGTGCGCGAGCTTACGCACGACGAAGCGAAAATTTATCATTCACATTTTAAAGCTTATCTAAAATATAAAGATGAATACCTACAATCTGATCTGGTAAAAGAATGCGATTTATCCGATTTACTTACCTGAATTTTTTTCTAACATTTGACTTAAAATCAAGGCTGCTTTTTTAGCAAGAGCGGGGTCTTTCATTTTTTCGGCAATTAATTTTTTAAATATTTCAATTTGCGCTTTATCTTGAGCACTCGATTCAGCAGACGGATTTGAAGGTGTTGAAGACTTCAAATCCTGTTTCTTGTCGCCTTTTACATTTTCATTGGGAAAGAATTTTTTTGCTGTACTCATGTTAAACTCGAAATTAAATTTGGACTTCAGCTTTTCTTTTAGTGTGGTAACGGGCAACTTTTTTCATATGTTCTTCGATGACTTCGAAAAGTTCCATTTTTGTAGAGTGCGGATCAACTCCAGTAGGAAGAGCGGAATAAACTAATTCATTATTAATTTCAGTAAATACATACCATGTTGTTCCGAGTTTTTGAAAAAGGACATCTGATGGATTGGCTGTGTGGGCTGCTTTCATTACTTCCTCCTGAAATAATTGATGACGGTTAATTGCTTATCGAGCAAATAAAAATGAACTTAAATTTATAACTTGATTTCAACTCCGAGGGAAAAATTTGCCTCGAGGTGCATGGGATCGACTAGGCTCGAGTTATTCCAAAGATTTAATACTGGGCGATCGGAAGTTTTCAGAGTACTGGGGGGAACTAGGGAAAGACTGGAGCCCAAGGAAAAGAATGTATTCTCGTATGAAGTGGGGAGAGTGAGACGGATAAATGTGTGCGGTGAAAGATTGATGGAAGAAAAAAGCAACTCATCGAAATCTTTATTGCTCGCAATCACTTTAATAGAACTGCGATTAAAATAAATATTTAATCCAGCTCCGTAAGAAAGTGCCATCGTCTCGTTCTGATAAAAATCGTAGGAAAGTAGTCCGCCTACTTTTAAAATGGCTCGATTTTCGATCGCTTTAGATTCATCTTGAAATAGAAAATTATTTTGCAATTGAGAATAAGCAAAATGAAAACCAACATACAAGCGATCACTTTTGTCGCTTGGCCATCTAAAGGAATGGGTGTAGGCCAATCCATTTCTAAATGTGTAATCGGTAGCCTTAGTCGATTTTTGATAATCGTAAGAGCTTTTTGAATTATTGCCAAAATAAATTTCCAGTTGAGATCGAATGTACTCTTTACTAAAAAAAGGATAATTTTTTGGCAGTGGCTCATGAATTCTTTCATCCGTTGTATCAAGTGATGAATGGACGATGGGGTCTATATATTCTTCCGCAGAATGAAAAATCACTTTAACGTGTTCTCTTTTGATATAACCAAGTTGTCCCGTTCTAGCATAGGCTAAATAGTAGGGGAGATCGTCTTGCTCTAATGATTTTTTAATTAAAGTAATAGTCTGATTGGTTTTGTAAAACTCTAAAATTTTTGCTTCTGATTCGGGATTTGCATAGAGAGGGGCGCGATGGACAATAATTAAAGCTTCAATGGCATAAAGAGATAAATTTAAAGTCATTAAAAAAAACAGGGCAATATTTTTTACCATACAGACTTAAACCTCGTACCAAAGATAAATGAAATGGCCCGATCTTCGTAAGCTTTTAAACTTGAGTTTTGATAAAAAAATTGTTCGCCTCGGGGAGTGATTTTTTTTAGCTCTGCCTCAATACCCAGTGTAATGGGATAGGGGGTGCGATCCAACTCAAGAAATAATTTAAGACCGTAAGATTGAGAGTGAGTTTTTTGGGAGCGATTCTTGTACTCATAACTTTCAAATAAACTTTGCGTAAAATTTAAATTAGCTGAAATTTTACTTTCGCTTCCAGAAAATCGATACAGTGGGAAATTTAAGTGGGCACCGATACCCAATGAATCAAACGAAGACTTCGCTCCATCTTCGTCGACGGATTGACCCGTAAAACGCATTTGTAGACCATAGTCTACAAAGCTTGGAGTGATACTTCGAAATTCGAGCTCGATACCCATGCCGGTGGCGCGATTAAAATGCGGTCCATTTGATTTTTCGACATTTGAGGAAAGTCCGGAATAAATTTTAAGTGAAGGATAAATATAAAATGCTATTTGTTGATCGTAAGTTAAAATCACATCTTCGGGGGGAAGTGGTGATGTTTCTTGTAGTGATTCAATATGATTGCTTGGCAAAGTATAAATTTCACTAGCAGGTATAGACCATTTTTTTTTATTCTTATCGAAGAAAAAATATTGTGGATCGTAATATTCATTTTCTAAACTTGCCGCCACACTCGTCGCTAATTCGATTCTTTGAGGAGATTGATTTTCATCGTAAATGATCTGACCTTTCTTTAGAAAAATGATGGTGTTTTCGTCGAGTTTGTTTTTAGAAAAAATGGCTTGTGACCAAAAAATAACCATCAATAAAATCATGCGGCAGATGGAAAAAGATCTAATAATTTTCTTTTTCATTTATCGCGCCTGTTTGATTTGAAACATTTTTACAAAAGCATCGGCGTTGGACTTAAATCGATAGAGGGTCGTATCGAATGTGTGCAGCTTAAAATGTTTAAATTCCGTATGCTCGTTGGAGAGCTGAACCGATGGTGCTTGGTTGGTCTCGATTAAATCGGCCCAAAAAACTTTTTCGACCACATCGTTTTGATATTGATCTATAAATCGAAAATCACAGTTTAAATCCACCAAATTAAAAGCGAGATCATTTCTTTTTAGACCTGTTTCCTCCCACAGTTCGCGATAAGCCGCGGAGAGAAAGTCTTCTCCTGCATCTACGCCTCCGGTGATATTTTGCCAAAAACCACCGCGCTCGGGGGAGAGTTTAAAGAGTAAAATTTCGTCTTTATAAGTCACGAGGACTTGGACTTTTTTACGTTTTTTAAGTGCTTCCATAGGATAATCTTAACATATTCTGACATTTTTATAGGGGAGGATAAAAATTATGCCTCATTTTGCCTTCGAGCGTCGATTGTCGATTGCAGGTGATAGAGCAAAATGATATGTTTTTAAGCTATGGATTTATCACAAATTATTTACAATTTAGCGACCTCTTTACCCGGATTTTTATTGGGCATCGTTTTACACGAAGCAAGTCACGCTTATATGGCCTATCGTTTCGGCGACCCCACGGGAAAATATTTGGGGCGATTGAGTTTAAACCCCGCGGTTCACTACGATTTATTTGGCACTATTTTATTTCCATTGATCGGTCTTCTTTTAGGTGGTTCGATGTTTGGCTGGGCGAAACCTGTTCCAGTGGATACTCGCAAGTTTAAAAATATTCGCTCGGGAATTTTTTGGGTGAGCTTTGCCGGCCCACTTTCAAATCTATGCTTGATGGTTTTATTTGCTTTCTTATTTGCTATTTTAAATACCAAAGTCAGCTCGACTTTTTCCTACTTTCAAATTTTTTCCGACATGTTGGCACAAGGGATTCGCATCAATGTGCTTTTGGCGATGTTTAATTTAATTCCCTTTCCTCCGCTAGATGGATCAAAAATGGTGACGTCATTTTTAAGTTATACCAATGCGAGATGGTTTGAAGATTTACAGAAATATAGTTTCGTTTTTATTTTTATTTTAATTTTTTCTCCCCTCTTAAACTGGATTATGTCTCCGGCCATTTTGATTGCAAACGTTCTGGTCAACGTTTTTACCTATCTCTTGGGCTGATTTAAAATTAAGGAAGATTTTATGCTAGACAGTACCATTCAAGTTAAAACAGATCGATTCGATGGCCCTTTGGGCTTGCTTTTGTTGCTGATTGAAAAAGAAGAAATGAACATTCGCGATTTGGATTTAACCAATATCACGAGTCAGTACTTAAATTATCTCTCGCAAATGCGCGAATTGAACTTTGATGTAGCGGGTGATTACCTCTACCTAGCGGCTACTTTACTTCTTTTAAAATCCAAATTTTGCGTAACGGAAGAAGAAGCGCAAAATTTAAATTTAGAATTTGGTGGCGATCATTTGCACATTACATCTCAGTCGGAATTAATTCGTCGACTAGAGGAATTGCAACTGTATCAAAAAATGTCTAAGAAACTATGGGATCTTCCTCGGCGCGGACACGATATTTTTGTCAAACCAAAAGTTGATCGCAAAGCGATTATCAATTCCATTCTGGTGCCGATGGATCTACAGCAAATGACCATGGCCATGGTGGACTTTTTATTCAGACAAAGAAGAAAGTATACGGTGGTTAAGCGCGACCGATTATCGATCAAAGAAAAACTTATTTACTTAAAAGAAAATTTAAAACTTGGCGAAGAGACAACTTTCGATTCTCTTCTGCAACAAGAGTTAAAAGAGGGCAATGAATCGAGCGCCATCGATGACATCGTCATAACTTTTATTTCACTTTTAGAGTTAGCGCGTTTAAAGCGCGTGACGATTTTTCAAAATGAAGATCGCAGCACAATTTATGTCAATGTCGTAAAATCACTGGAAGATTTTGATGTTCACCAAGCAAATGGTTTTGAAGAGGAGGGGCAAACAACTCCACCTCCAGAAGAGCTTCCCAGCCCGGAAATGCTTGAAGTGCAACAAATAGCAACTGACGTCGTTTTGCAATAAGGAATAAGATAGTATGAGTCGTGAAATGGAAAATGAAACTACAGATCAATTGGAAAATGGGACAGAGATCGAGACGAATAACGAACTCGCTCTCGATCAACTCGATGAGCTTGAAGTGCATGATGTCCAAATCGAACTTAACGAAGAAGAGTTAATTACTGCGAAAGAATTAGTGGAAAATGAATTGATCAAAGAAGATCTCATCGCTCCAGAACTTCTTTGGGAAGCGCGCACAGGTCTTGATCGCGATACACTTTGTGGCGCGATCGAAACAATCATTTTTATGAACGATCGCCCCGTTCCCATCACTAAAATTAAAAATTTAATTGATGAAGATATCCCCCTGCGTATTGTGCACGAATCACTTTTGCGCTTACAAGCAGAGTACGAAAATAAACACCACGGCATTCGTTTAATGGAAGTGGCGGAAGGATACCAGTTTAGAACGAAAGCGACTTACTCGCGCTTCGTGCAAGATATTTTTAAAGTAAATTCATTGGTGCTTTCTCCAACTGCCTTAGAAGTGTTGGCCATCATCGCTTATAAACAACCCGTTTCAAAAGTTGAAGTGGATAAAATTCGCGGTGTGGATTCAGGTCACATTGTGCGCGCTCTAATGGACAAGCGATTAGTCAAAGTTTCGGGGCGATCGGAAGATGTCGGTCGACCAGTTCTTTACTCGACGACGCAAGAATTTTTAGAAGTCTTTAACTTAAAAGATTTGGCCGAGCTTCCACCTGAGCACGAGTTGGATGAAATGTCGAAAGCTTCACAAGTTGGAAAGATCACCGATATTAAAACCATCGTACACACTGGAGACAAAGCGCGATTTAAATTTGATGAATTGGAAGAGCTCGATGTCTTGAGCGAATCGATAAAAAATATTTCTGCCGAAACAGAATTTACGCAATCGCTCAAAGTGGAAGAGAAAAAACGTTTTAATCCCGAAGGTGGAGAAGTCAAATCAGCTTTCGATCTATTGGAAGAATTCGTCAACAAGAGACTCTTAGCTGAGATTAATAAAATTTCGTCTAACTCTTTCCTCGATACTACTTCTATCGATCCAAAAGTTGTGATGAGTCTCGAAGCTGGTCCTTTTAATTTACCGCTGGAAGGACAGACCGATGTCTTTGTGAAAAAAGAAGTCGAGTCTATCTTAGGTCAATTAAAAGAAAATTCTAAAAATGATTTTTTAGATCAAGAAGTTCTGCCCGAGTTTGCTCATCTCGAGACGCTTAAGTCGGACTTTATCGATTTGCAAACTGCGGAACTTTCCGACGATGAGTCGTTTGCAATTGATGATATTGATACTGCAGAAAATGAAGTCGAAGAAATAGAAGAAGGCGAATTAAGCTTTACGCATTTAAGCGATGAGGATGAATTTTTTGAAGTCGATCTAGAAGAAGAAATCAGACAGGCAAAAAAAGTTTATGCCGATGAAGATGATGAAGAATATGTCGATGAAGCTGAGATTGGTCATTTTCACGCTAGTGATTCAAATTTCGATTTAAAGTTTGATCGCGAAACCGAAGAGGGCGAAGCACTTTCCAAGGCTCTCGATGAAGCATTTAAGAACTTAACTGGCGAAGATTTAAATGCCGATTTAAGTGCATCTGAAGCCGATGAGGCTCACGACCGCGATCTCGCTCTAGAGCTTGAAGCTCGAGAACTAAGCCTGGAGAACTCAACTGAAAACGCAGTTAAAAAAGCTCAAGATTTAGACTTGGACTTAAGTTTTCTCTCGGAAAACATTAAGCATTTCAAAGATCACTTAGGCGAAGACTCGTAATTGTTTAGGTATAATTTATAGTGGCTTCCCCTCCAATCGATCATTGAGCTTGACCACCGCCCCCGAACGGGTTATCTAAGTGGTCATATTTAAATTCAAAAACGGCCGTGATGGTGGATTGGAGGTATCAATGACAAAGTCTCATAAGAGTTCTCAAAATGATTCATTTGATGAATTAGATTTCCGAGTAAGAATTCAAAAATACATTGCAGATTGTGGCGTCACTTCTCGAAGAAAAGCTGAGCAGTTTATTCGCGAAGGACGAGTGGAATTAAACGGCGTGGTGGTAACAGAGTTGGGGACGAAGGTCGATCCTCAAAATGATGTCATTAAAGTCGATGGCCATCTTGCAGATTTAAACTCAGTGAATAAAGTTTACGCTGTTTTTCATAAGCCCCGAGGTGTCATGACGACAGTTTCGGATCCCGAGGGTCGCGAAACAGTGATGGATTTTATTAAAGAAGTTTCTGAAAGAATTTATCCAGTTGGAAGACTGGATTATTTATCGGAAGGCCTTTTGATAATGACCAACGATGGTGAAGTGGCCAACATGATCATGCACCCGCGCTATAACATCACCAAAGTTTACGAGGTTAAAGTTTTTGGTTCCGTCACTGCCGCAATCATTACGAAACTCTCACAAGGTGTTTACTTGGAAGACGGCTTTGTAAAGCCGACATCAGTGCGAGTTATTAAGCAACTTCCCACTAAAACTTGGCTCGAATTTCGACTTAACGAAGGAAAAAATCGCGAGATCAGAAGATTGTGTGAAGCTGTTGGCTTAACAGTTGATAAGCTAAAAAGAATGGCCATTGGTGGACTTTCTGTGGAAGGGATTGCTCCTGGAAAATATCGTTTTCTTTCAAAAGGCCAGCTCTTACATATGGTGGGCATTACTGAAGAAGGAAAAAAGACGGCGAGCAAAGCCGCTAAATTTCAGTCCAGTAAAAAATCCGTGGATTTAAAAGTTAAAGGTGTGCAAGCCGGAACGCAAGCTGACGATGAAGCCTTCCATAAATTTAGAAGAGAAACATATTTTGATTCATTAAAACAAATTCAAGAATCAAAAAATAAAATGGCCGAAAAAATTGCCTTACTCGAAAATCAAATTCGTCTTGAAGAAGATCAAATGAGAATGGAACGGCGTTTTAGACAAGCACCAAAAAATTAATTTTTAAAAAAACTAATTATCGTAATTGACGACGCGAGCTTTAGAGACATAATCCGATAACACATCCATCGAATACTCTAAAGCTTGCTCTGCATATGGAATATTATCTTTAGTCATTAATCTCTCTGTAAATTGTGCCTCTTTAATGATCGCAGCGCTCAAGCGCATAAGCTCTGCACTCCCTTCAAAATACTGCTCTTCATCTTCAGCATTTAAAACCTGCACCAACATCGCATTCATACTTTTTATGAGTCGCACTTGATGAGGCAATAAATCCTCAGCATTAATTTCCAGTTTAATCATTTTGTCATTTTTAGCACTTGCACTCATGTTCTATCCTTGTTGATTGGGGATTAACACTTGCCTATCGCCAAAAAACTGTTGGGCCTTTAGAAATTTATGTTGGATTAAAATACTTGGTTTTATTTGTGGACAAACCCCACCAAGAAACATAATATTCGTCTATCAAAATTAACGCGGGATGGAGCAGTCTGGTAGCTCGTCGGGCTCATAACCCGAAGGTCGTAGGTTCAAATCCTGCTCCCGCAACCAAATTTTCCAATATCCCACATAAATTTCAAATATTTCAAATGGTTGGATGTGATTTGCGGACAATTTCTTTTTTCAGAGATTAAAATGAGAAGAGCTAAGCACCAGCTTAGCTCTTCTTGGTTTGTTTAGTATTTGGTAACAATTCCTGTTCGTAAAATAAGTTTCGTCTCGTTGCTTTCCGTATCGTCGTTTATAAGAGTTTGTATATTACAAACTTGCTTAACTGCGAATTCAACTTGAGAGCCGCTTGAATCGCGAGAAATGCGCTCAACAATAAACTTACCATCATATAGTGATCTGCCATAAGTTGGACGTAATTGGAGCGAAAACTTAATTTCGAAGATATTGTAAGGTCCTATGTTATCGTCTCGCTGAAAAGATTCACTAAAAATGTTCGTATTGACATCATAGCTATATGTTCTTGAAACACCACCAGATGATTGTCCAACATAATGTAAAAGTTCCCATTCATCAGCGTACTGTGCGGCTCCATTTGTGGCCCGATCAAAAGCCCAGCCGATAGTTAATTTATTGATATATACTTCACACAGTCTTCCATTGCCATCAGTACCTAGAAGATGAACCTTGTTTCCATCGTATCCTGAATTCACGGTACCAACTAATTGTTTTAGATCTGCCTTTACTTGATCTTTGATATTATTTTTTATTTCGTCAGCAAAGGCCGATGTAGTAAACAACAGCATCGCAAAGATCGTTGTTAGCTTTTTCATAGATAGTTCTCCTTAAAATTAATAATTTTTTTAATCATGCCATACTGAAAAGAGATGATGTCGAGCCTGTGAAAAAAAGAGTCACACCTTCTTTGAGTGTCGATTTTTTATACAGCTCTTAAACAATATTCAAGAACTTAAAAGAGCAATTCTCATGCTCTCTGATAAGCAATAAGGAGGCTTTGGCCTGTATAAGGAATTAGCATGGGACAAAAATTGGAGAACCTAATTTTGGCTTTTAGGGATGGAATAAGGCCATTACTCCTTGATGATGGCGTTAGGGTCTTGAATCCATTGGAGTTGCCCCCTAAAAACGGACACGTCAGCTAACTCGGTTTAATCTTCTATACTCTCTTGGCGACTTTAGGTCAAGGGCTTTATGTGGTGCCTTCTCGTTGTAATCCTCAAACCAGCCTGCTATTTGCTCCCTGACCCGATCCGCTGACGACAGGTCGTTAACGTAGGCGTAATCGCGTTTAAACGTTTTCACGAACGCCTCTGCCATCCCATTGCTCTCGGGGCTGTAGGGCGCTGTCGTACACATCTCAAGCCCTAGGGAGCGCCCAAAATATACTGTCTCCCGGGCAACAAACCCTGGTCCGTTATCTGTCAGCCATTGAACCTTAAAAGGAACCTTACCTCCAAACCTGGCTTCGACCGTTTCTGTCATCAAATCTCTAACAATGCTTCCGTCGATACCACGCGAGGAAGTCATCCAACTGATAACTTCGCGATCATGGCAGTCCAGCGAGAAGACGACCTCAAGCTTCTCGCCGTTCCAGCATTGGATCCCAAACCCATCTGAGCACCAGCGAACATTGCTTTTAATCGTTTCAACTTTACCGTCATGTGTTCTAGTAGGCCTTGGTCCAAACTTTTGAAGAAGAAGCTGATTCTCCTTCATAAGCCGATAAATCCTCTTGTGGTTAACCGGGATTTTCTGCCTCACCATCGCCGTGACCCGGCGATAGCCGTAGGTCGGGCGATCTTTGGTTACTTCTTTAATGTGCGTGAGCACATCTTCATCAGAGACTTCATTTCTTAGCGCCATTGGTTCACCGTCTGTTAACTGGTAGTAGTTAGACCTCGAGACTTCAAGAGCGTCACACACGACGCTTACTGGAAATCGTCCAGACCTACCAACGGCTTTTGCGAGATGAGTTTTTTTTCGCGTCCGACCCTGACTGCTTCTTTGAGGATCTCGACCTTCATCGTGGACTTCCCGAGGGCGCGCTCCAAATCTCTGATTCGTGCGAGTGCTTTCTTGAGCTCAGATTCAGGTACGACGGTTTCTTCTGAACCAACTGCTGTAATAGCCCCGTCTTCCATTGCCCGTCTCCAGAGGAAAAGTTGATTCGGAGCTATACCATGTTTCCTGGCTACATGCGACAGGGTCATGCCGGGTTCATAAGTCTCCATAACCATTGCTTTCTTTTGACCGGGCGCCCATCGGCGACGTCTCTGAACTGAGGTGATGACCTCGGACTTGGGGCTGTTGTTACTAGTATTATTCATAGTCATACTCCTATCACTTAGGAGTTAGATGACTGTCCGCATTCTCAGGGGTGCACTACATCCATTAATAGTCCGGACCGTAGTCGAATGAAAAGTTCTCTTCGACGTCACAAGCGAAACGGATTATAGACTGTTCTGGAAACCCAAAGCTGAACTCTTGTGACTGAAAAACTATCTGCTAGGCATTCTCATGGCCTTTGGCCACTTGGATGCCTTCGATTCCTGAATGAGCTGAAACTGCGCTTTGCGAACTTGGTTGATAACGGCTGGAAGATTGCCACTAGCAACGGCGGCAAATGCCAATACGACTGCGATTTTGATAAGACTGTTCATGTGATCCTCCGATCCAGATTATTGTTCTTGATGACGTTTAACGATGTAGCTAACGGTTGGCTGGCTCCATTTAGCTGCATGACGAGGTTTAAGCTTTTGCTCATTGAGTTTTCTGGCAATGGCACAGTGGCTTTGTCCAAGTTTGGCCCACTTTAAAATGAGTTTTAAAATTGATTGCTCTTTTGGGTCTTTGTGAAGAAGTCCATCGACCAAGCAGAAGCCATAAGGAGCGGTTTTAATGCTTCTTGTTTTGGGCTTTTTCTTGTTATGGATTTGGTCATTGGAGTGGCTTCTTAATTTCACATTCGACGCAGCTAGATGGCTATTTACGGTCGTTTTCCCAATACCTAATTGTCTGGCAATCGCTCTCGTCGAGTAGCCTTTTTCATATAATTCAGCGGTTTTTTGAGAAACTACTTGTTTTACAAGGAGGGAAATGTCAATAATATCGTGAGGATAGCCAAGGTGGTTTATTGGTTCACGACCGCAACCAATCTTCCCAATATACCACCTAAAAACCTTCGCATTATGAGCCTCTCCAGAGGCTGACAACGAACCTAAGTTCCAAAAATCAGAATACGAATTGACCTTACCACTGTCGGGCCTTCGTTCTGGATGACGCTCGCCCATTTTTTGGCTTTTCTTAATACTATTTAAATCCACTACGACATTTTTAGAATGGTTAAAAGTTCAATTGTAATTGTCTAAACAAAATATCCTCGATATTAGATTAAGTTAATCTAAAAATTAAAACTTGGTGGTTTCAGATGAAAAATCTAATGATTATTTTTTATAGCATTTTGGTTTCTATAAGTATTGCTCGTGCATCTGTAATTACTAATACTGGAAGTGACTTTAAAGCATCAACAAAAAATTGGAGCAGTTTAAGCGATATTGAAAAAATAAAAAATTGGGAAGAGTTTGAAGGTAAATATCAAACGATATATGATTCAAGAATTTATCATAAAGAACTATCTGGGTGGGAAGTTCGTCAAAAGAAGAAACGTGATTTTTTCTTTACTCAGCTTCCAAAAATTCAAAATGGGATGATCAATCTATTTGATAATGCAGCTTTTATTGTTCAGGAAAGAGAAAAAGCATTCAAGCAATATTTTACAGATTTAAAAGATGATATTCCTGTAATTATTCTTCCGTCATTATTTTCATTCAATGGCCAAGTGGCTTCTGTTCCCAATTCAGAAAAGTATGGTCTGTATATCGGTGTCGATTTTGTTACGTATCGAAATGACAATTTAAATGTGCTGTTTTCGCACGAGTTTTTCCATGCTTATCACCATGATAAATTGGGTGATAAATCAAACGGTCAAACTATGGCTACACCCTTGTGGAAAGAGGGATTTGCTACCTATGTCAGCGGGCTACTGAATCCTGATCAATCAGATGAAGTTTTATTGATGGATAAAGATCTCGCAGCGAAATGTAATGACAATCAATACATATCAGAACTGGCTAGACTATATCTGCCTATTGTTAAAACAGATGGAGAAACAACTTATGGTGATTGGTTTTTAATGAGTGGTCAAAACCCAATTAAGCGTAGAGGATATTGTCTTGGTTTAAAAGTAATAAGAGAAATTGTAAAAAAAAATACAGTTCTTGATATGACAACTTGGGATGAAAGTCTTTTCGCTGTAGAAGTCGAAAATGTTTTAACTATTTTCGCAAGTGGAAATTAATGGTGTATATTATGAAAAAAATTATTTTAATACTAGTAAGCGGAAATCCGTCACGAAGCTCCCCAAATTCATTCTCGTGACAATTGAGTCACAAATTCAAAACCAATTTTTACAAATCGGGCTATGTTTAAGATAAAAATATTTTTTTCCTTGCTTTAAAACACCTTATTTTCTCTCCAACAGTTTTTTCTTAGGAGTGGAGTGCATCGTGGGCACAAAGCTCTCCATTCATCCTTATCGCGGGTGTCCATAGCTCCGTCGGGTAGTGCTCCGTTTTTAACTTTTATTTAATCTCGATAATATTAGCGACGATTTTCAATCAACTTTTAAACTGGTGAGTGAAAATCAGTTAATTAACATGCTTCAAGGGGAAGCTGATTTTCTTGAAGTCTCTTCAATTATTAAGTGATATTTGGGTAAGGTTGATGTTGAGTTTAAAAAGCTTAAGTAAGATGCCCGGTGATTATGATGCTTACCTTATTTTAATTCTTCCAAAACAATAGCCGTTCTTAACCAATTCAATTAGTCATATATGATCGAGAGCCTTCTTAGTCTCCATATTTGCTATTTTAGCAAAATTCCCCACATCGATTAGTTGGGGAAGATTTGTAAAAAAACAGAGGCCTAAAAAAGTTCCACCTGCCCTATTTAGCTAACATCTTGAAATGTTTATATTATTTATAATAATATTTTAATTACATAAAGTTACTTAGTAAGTCACTTTGTGCAACTAAAATATAATTTAAATTGTATAGAATTACATTTAAATGTAAAATAGTGACACTAGGGGTAATTTTATGATTGAAAAGTATAACTCAATTGCCTTAAAGACACTTGGACCTAAATCCGCAAAGCTAATCATGCAGCTATATGACGAAGGCAAATCTCTTTTCACAACAGAAGATGCAGCTAAGATCGCAGGCCTTAGTGGTAACACACTAAATGTCCTTTTATGCCGTTTAGTTAAAAAAGGCATTATCACTAGACTAAAGTCTGGTCTGTTTAACATCGTTCCTTTTGAGCTTGGAAGCGAAACTGTTTACATAAGTGACCCACAAGTAATCGCTGGAAACATCCTTTATAAAAAAGGGTTGAGTGAAAGCGATTATTATATCTCACATGGTAGTGCGTTTGAACTTCATCAAATGGTTACACAACCACAGCTAACAGTTTCATGCTCCGTAGTGAATTCAGTTCGCAAAGAAAATATCCATGGAATAGAAATTCATTTTCACCCTCTTAAAAGAGAGCAATTTTTTGGAGTTCAAAAAATGTGGATTGGAAAAGATAAAACAATACAAGTGAGTGATTTAGAACGAACCATCATAGATGGTTTAAAAAAGCCTTATTACTGTGGTGGCATTATTGAGGTTGCAAAAGGTCTTTGGATAAAAAAGGATAAAATTGATTTTAAAAAATTAATTAACTATGCATTGATGCTTGATTCAGGAGCAGTGATTAGGCGTTTGGGATTTCTTCTTGATTTGTTTAAAATCGGAAAAGAGGAAGAGCGGGAATTACTTTTAAAAAAATTGACCAATACATATGTCTTGCTCGATCCAGACTTTGTCCATGAAGGGAAGTATTTATCAAAATGGAAACTGAGACTGAATGTGGATTCTCTTGAGATATTAAATGCGGTGAGGAGTTAGGTTGATTGTACAAAAAAATCTGTCAAAAATTTCAAATGATCTATATGCCCAATCAGGCAAGGGAAGCAAAAGAATTCCTGAAGCTGTAATCGAGAAAGATTATTGTCTGGCGTGGTTTTTGATCGGATTATCGAAGTCAACTTTAAAAGAAAAACTCATTTTTAAGGGCGGTACTTGTTTAAGGCGATGCTATTTTCCCAATTATCGCTTCTCAGAAGATTTAGATTTTACTTTAATTGATAAAATTTCAAGAAATGAAATTTTTAAATTCATTGAAACTGAAATATTTCCTTTCGTTTCAGAAAAAGCAGGAATTAAATTTGAAGTGCAAAAGATTGAGGAGGACACTCGCAACACACATCAATTCTATTTAAAGTTTATTGGCCCACTTCCTGAAACCGCGACTGCAAAGACAGTTAAGGTAGATATTACATTCAAAGAAGTTATGGTCACTGCACCTGAGACAAAAGTAATCTTGAAAACATACCCAGAGTACACGGACATTGATGAAACTCATGAGATTTTAACCTACTCCGTTGATGAGATCGTAACCGAAAAAATTTGTGCATTAATTGATCCCGCACGATCAGAACCACGAGACCTATATGACATTTGGCATTTGTTCAATGAAAAAGAAATTAATCACGACTTCCTTCCGGAGTATGTCATAAAAAAATTAGAGGCTAAGGGAGAAAACTTTGAGGAACGAAGAGATAATCTGGCAGGTAAGGAAGCCAGAATTTAAAAGGCATGGACACAAAGATTATCACATCAAGTTGCCTCATTACCAGAGTTTGAAAATGTTTTCAGAGAGGTGTTAAAGAATTTTAGAAAATGTAAAATTAGTAATGAAAAATGAGAAATTTAAAGGAATATGATTGTGGATATCAAAAAAGATCTCAAAACCCTTGAAGAAAAATTAGCGAAGCTTGATTCAGAACGTGCCATGCTAAACGGAAATCCGTCACAAAGCTCTCCATTCATCCTTATCGCGGGTGTTCAAGCTTAGTCGGGTAGTGCTCCGTTTTTAACTTTTATTTGAATGTTAAAGAACTATGTCTTGAAGTCACTCTGTAACCTCAAGCGATTTACATCTACCGTTGATACGGAATTCATGATAGCTTTTACTCTCGCCAGCAATCGCTAAATTTTTTTTCTGGTTGTCTCAACAAAACATCCTTTGTTTGGAGCTACTGTAAATGAAGTAAACCTCATGAGGTTGTATGCAATGACTCCGATTAATCCCCAGACATTATTTGCTTTCAAGTTCATGCAGGGAAAATGATGAAAATCCATTCCGTTTTTAATATCTTTTATGTTGTTTTCGACTTGAGAACGTCTTCGATAAAACTTGATGACAGCTTCGTTGCTCATTTCAGATTCGCTCATATTGGTGACAACAGCATAGACTTTATATGGATCATTATTTTCTTTTGTTGGATATAAGTTTTGAGTACGAATAAAAACAACTCGCAAAAATTTTCGATCGGGAAGTCCATTTAAAGAGGAATTTGCAGTTATGATTGATTAAAGAATTGTAAATCTCCATTGAGGAATATGCAGAATCGGCGACAAAATATTTTTTAATTTTCTTTGGGATTTTAGAAAAAGTTTCTTCTAGAAGCTCAGTCACATCTTCTCTCGAATAAGTGTTACCTGCACGAAGCTTAAAACCATAGAGAAGTCCCTTATCAACCAAACAGAGCCCATAGGGAGCGGTTTTGCTAACTCTAGTTCATTAGATTTAGCTTTGGTCGAAATGCCCTTTTCATATTATTCAAGGGCTTTTTTAGATATTCCTTGCTAAGTAAAATAAGAAATATCAACAATATCATGCACATACCACCTAAAATGACTCTGCTCTTCTCCCTAATTATGCCTCATATTTATTGTAATTTGTCATATATGATAAATTATTGAATTTTTATAAAATGTCATATATGATTAATTAAGTACATTTAGTGTTTTAATTTATCATATGTGATTATTTATGAGTTGGAATAGAGAAACGACGGCAAAGCTATTGGAAGTAATCGGGCAATCAGTAAAAGCGAGAAGAGTTGTAAAAGAGATTTCTCAAGATGCCTTAGCAAAGCTCTCAGGGGTATCACACGCCTCAATAGCACGTTTTGAAACAGGGAAGGGAAATATTTCCTTGGAAAATCTATTATTGATTTTGAAAGCACTAGAAATGGCCGATGAATTAAAAGTTATTTTTAAAGAAAATGAAATTGCCCCCAGTCTACTCGCGAAAGCAAGGACAAAAAAAACGAAAGAACGAGTTAGAAAATCACAAAAGAAAAGTGAATTGAAGTCGACCTCATGGAAATGGGGAGATGAATAATGCACGATAAAATATCCTTGGCTGAAATATATTTATGGGGAAGTCTTGTTGGATATGTTTCTTGGAATGAAGAAACTGGGTTAGCATCATTTGAATACGATCAGGAATTTGTGGATAAAGCACCTGTTGACGTATCACCAATAAAACTTCCAAGAAAGAAGGGGGTGTATTCATTCCCAGAACTTGCTAAGGGAACTTTTCATGGACTTCCTGGATTTTTAGCCGATTCTTTGCCAGATAAATTTGGTAATGCCTTAATTGATGTTTGGCTTTCAACCAGAGGAAGAAAATCAGGGTCATTTAATCCAATTGAACGCCTTTGTTATATTGGAGTGCGAGGAATGGGAGCTTTAGAATTTAAACCAGCAAAATATAAAGGCCGTTTAAGTGATGTTCCTATTGAAATTGAAGATATGGTTAAGCTTGCTTCGGCAGTATTAACAAATAAAGAAAAATTAAAAGAAAATTTAAAACATAAAGATGAAAAGAGATTAAAAGAAGCACTTACAAATTTACTTGTCGTCGGAACAAGTGCTGGCGGGGCGAGAGCAAAATGTATTATTGCCTATAATCAGAAATCAGGCGAAGTTAGATCGGGACAATTAAAAACCACAAACGATTTTACGTATTGGTTATTAAAGTTGGATGGTGTTTCAAATAATAGGGATAAAGAACTGATTGATCCACAAGGTTTTGGAAGAATCGAATATGCCTATTATTTAATGGCAAAAGATTGCGGGATTGAAATGAGTGAGTCACGCCTCTTAGAAGAAAATGGTCGTGCTCATTTTATGACAAAAAGATTTGATCGTTTAGAAGGTGGAGAGAAAATTCACATGCAGTCTCTCTGTGCGATGGGGCACTATGATTTTAACATGGCCGGAGCTTATAGCTATGAACAAGCCTTAGAGATGATTCGAGCAGTGGTGAAGTTAGATACCAAAATAGCATTAGAGCAACAATTTAGACGGGCCATTTTTAATATTATAGGAAGAAATCAAGACGACCATACAAAAAATATTGCATTTTTAATGGATAGACTTGGTAATTGGAAATTATCTCCAGCTTACGACATGGTTTATAGTTATAATCCAACTGGTGAATGGACAAATAAGCATCAAATGAGTCTAAATGGAAAGCGGGATGAATTTACGATAGAAGATTTAATTGAGTTTGGAGCTAAAGCAGATATCAAAAAAATGCAAGCGACAAAAATTATAAAAGAAATTGAAAATGTTTTTTCTAGATGGACTGAGTACGCGGAAAAGGCCGATGTTTTTAAGGAGCATATTGATTCAATTTCAAATAGTTTGCGGAAAATGAATTAGAATGGAAATACAGCGAGCAACATTGATTTTAGAAATTAATCAGAAATCCGTCATTAATCTTCTCAAATACATCTTCGCGACGATTGATTCACAAAATTAAGACCCCACTTCATCCAAAGCGAAATGAAGAGTGTAAAACTCAAAACAAACTTTGGGAGAATTGTCCCTATACTTCTAAGGGTGATCACGATGGAGAGAGTGATTTAAAAAGAAAAGCTAGAATACCATTGTAGAAAACTAAATACTTAAGTCTTCAATCGAGCACGATATTTTTTCCATAAAAATATTCCCATATTTATGGCCACTAAGACGATTATTAATAATACCAAAAAACCAAAGAGTGGGATGCTTAAACTGTCATGGTCTGTATTAAGTAGGGGGTTATTTTTAAATTCCTGATCAGCTAGAAAATCTAAATATAAAGCAGCAATAAGAACACCAAAGGCTAATATGAGAAAGTTGATGAAAATAAGTTTGAATATTGGTTTCATGAATGCACTTTACTAAAAATAAAATCGATCATCAATACACAAACCGATCGTAAGATCCGACTGACCATTCGAGATAATCATCAATTAAGCAACGACTTAGAAAAATTGATTGATTGAAAAATTGTAATTCTTTAAAAAGTTTAATTTGGGGAGCTGGCCAGTTTCGTTTATGGCAAAGCTCAATTTGATTGAGCGCTATTTTTTTATTTTGCCCAAAAAAGAGGACTCTTTTTTGAATGATGTCATGAAGGTCGTATGCTTGCTTTCTAAAGAGCTGAACATTTTTAAAATTTCTATAGGCTTCAATGATTGGATGTTCTGTGATGTTGTCATTTACGCTGGAGACACGCGATCCGGGATAAATTCCTTCTTCATTGATGCCTAAAAAAATTAGACAGCGTAAGTGGAATAATTTATGAGAGATTTTTAATGATAGATCTTTCTTATACCACTTTACTTGATCAAAGTTTGCTCGAAAATCTTTTGCAAGAAGTGAATAATTTGCTTCCAGCATTTTTTCATCGACCTCTTCTAAAATGTATTGTTCATCAATCCATTTCGACCAAATCCATCTTTCAACTCCTTCGCACAAAGCGCGAAAGGAAGTCGAATGCATTTCAAATCCCGCTGCAAATCCGCTGCTGCTGGGGTGTTGTTCGATAAGAAAATCTCTTCGAAGTTTTTGGTCATTTTTAATTGTATTTAAAAGGCTTCGTTCGAATGATTCTGATACTGAAATTCTTAATGCTGTCTCTTGAGATGAATGGGTGCCGCCGGCAAATGTGCGATGATTTTCAATGGAGTAACAATGAAAGCCGATAGTTTCTCCATTGCAGCTTTTAACTTCTTGTTGAATGATTTCTTGAAAGTTGGGATTAATGCTTTTTAATGCTTGTAAGTAGTTCATGGATTTAAATCAATTAATTCAAACTGAGGATATAGTGTAGTGGGAGGAAGGGATTTTGGGGCTATGTCGTTTGAAACCAGCCATTTATCCGAGTGATGCATTAGTGGAATCACGACGGCATCATCGTACAAAGATTGATTAAATTTTTGAATAAAGCTTTCATCTATACTTCGATGCTCTTTAATACTGTCTTGTATGAGTTGACAAATATTTTTGGATGGATCGGGAAATTGTACTCCCAGTTTCGTACAAAACATCATGTTGACGCTTGAAATAAGGGGAGCGGCCCCAGTATCCACTGAAGAGATCCGAGCATCAAAAAAACGATTGGAGTCAGTTTTTTCAAACCACTTTTGGTCCTTGAGGTCTCGTTCAAGAATTTTAAATTTGATGGAGCTGTCCTTAAGGGCATATTCAATCAGAGAAGAGAAATATTGAATTTCCTCTTTTGAGTAGTTAGCTCTTTCTAGCGCAAATGTTAATACTTCTGCTTTTTCAAGGTTTTTATATTTTGGGATAATTTTATTTGAAGTCGAAATTTCTGAGGGGGTCGAAGGATAGAAAAAAGTGTTTTTTTGATCGCGCATTTGCTTTTCGCGTATGCGACTTAAAAATAATTTTCGATTTTCTAACTGATGAAAGAAATTCTTCTTATGGGGACTGAGGACAAAGGATTCCAATCTGGTAGGTGGACTTATAATCCAATATCCAGTCTTACTGTCATGATCAGTTTTAACAAAAAATGGAAGGCGAAGAATGGTTTTTGTTAGCTCTTGTTCGTGGACTTTATCGAGAGCAGAAAATTGGACCTGCACATTTTTAATAGAATTTTTTCGCGCACTAAACCAATGATGGCGCAATTGAAGCTCCACAGTCGAAGGAGCATGTTTTAAAATTTCATAAGCAGCAGTGGAGTCTAATTGACTATCTTTATAGAGCCACAAACCAAAGTAGGGCATTCTCAATAATTCTAAAAATGAATCGGGTGGATATTGAAAATGAAACTCTAAAACATTTCCACTGACTTTTATTCCATGAATGCGATCGGCTTTATTTTTTATAAAATCACTCCAGCCTTCCAGCTGATCGAAAACCATCACCGATCCTTTTTGTGCAAGCGAATGCAGGCTCTGCTGTAATTTTGCTGAAAAAAGCGCTGCATTTATTTCAACACCATGCTGGCTAACTAATCCAGATCGAAGCTTGAAAGACCAAGTTTTAGCGTCTTCTGAAATGGCCCATGATTCGGCCAAGTAAGGTTCGATGCGACCCGATTGTCCGTATTTGACCAAAGTTCCAATCAAGGTGTTAAGTAAAACTTGATTGTGCGAAAAATCGGCGCCAGCTTGATCTAATTGAAAAGACATTTTTTCAGGATGAGAAACCGCAATGAAAAAATTCAAAGAAGAATTATTGTCTTTCATTGAATGGGCCCATGATCTCATCCTTAGAGTCAATAGTGCGAATAAAGCAATCAAAACAATAAAGATAAACGCTATTTGTTTCTTGGTGAGTTTGAAGAATGGAGTTTTCATCTAGGTGTATTTCCTGTGAAGTTAATATTTTATCAAATGCTTCATCATATGGATTTTCATTAATTGGGATTTTGATATTAAGTTTTTTAAAGTGATTTTCACTTGAGAATGAATAATTGGATATAAGTTGTGAGCAAAAAATACAGCCCAAAAGAGTTTTCGATGACATAAATTTTTTCCTGTATTAGTTAGTAAATATGAAGACAATAGACCTTATGACATGTTTGATGAATTAATGGAAAAGATAAAGCGAAAGTGGGTATTTTTTTCAATCCTTATTTGGCTACTTTTATGCCAAGTGATTTTTCTTTTTGTTCAACAAGGGATTGCTGAAAAGGTTATCGAGACATTGAGGGTACAATTTAAACAAGATGCAAGTTTTTCAAATTTTCATTTTATCTCCAAAAACATTATAAGTTTTTCAAAGTTTGGCGCCATCAAGTGCGCTGTGCTTAAATCGAAGCACCCATTGGATGCCTTGATTATTGATTTGCGCTATATGGATAAGAAATGTAATGCCTGGGATTTTTCCATGGATGGGAAAAATGTTTTACTCAATCTAGAGACCATAAATGGTGATGTCTACGAGCTTCGTTTTTATTCATCTAATCCTAGTGTTTTTTATATTTCTCTTTGGGGATTTCGCTTTTTGGGATGTTTGCTTATTGTTCTTGGTTTTAAAATCATGACTTGGAAAAACCAAGCTCAATTTATTAAATGGAAGATGGATATTGAATCAGCTCATAAGCTAAATGAATTGGCCTTGCAAGTCTCACACGATATGAGATCTCCTTTAGCTGTTCTTAAATCTATGGCGCCCAAATTTGCTGAAACTTTGAAGTTGGATTTAGATGAAAAAATGATGATTCAACAATCTATTGATCGGATTGACGATATTGCTCATCAACTTTTATCTAAAAATAGAATGGATAAAGTTCAATTCAATGTCGATCAAGCAGTTTTTCAAATGATAGAGAAAATATTGGCGGAAAAAAGAATAGAATTCAAACCTCTAAAAATTGATATGCGAGTTGAATGTTTAAAATCAGATCAAGATCTAAAGGCTCAAATAGATCCGACGAAATTTCAGTGTATCATCTCCAATCTTTTAAATAATGCTCGGGATGCTTTAATTCAAACTTCCGTGCCCTTGATTAATGTAAAAATTTTTTCTGACCTTGATGATAAGTTGGTGATTACAATTGAAGACAATGGATGTGGAATTCCCTCTTCAGTGCTAAAGAGTGTAGGGCAGCGCGGGTTTTCCTTTGGAAAAGACAATTATGGAAATGGATTGGGATTGAGTCATGCGATAGAAACGATTCGTGATTTTGGAGGAACACTTTTAATCAACTCAGTCGAAGGTAAGGGAACTGTTGTTAGGATCGAGCTTAAGATAAAACCAGACAAGCTTGAGTTCATAGATAGGAAAAATAAGGACCAACCCATTTTTGTTTTAGTTGATGATGATGAATTAATTTCCCTGCACTGGAGCATGATCGCCAAGAATAAAGGTGTGCGATTAATGACTTATAACCATGCTCAAAAACTATTGGAGCAAATCCATTTATTTAGCGAGCAAACAATTTTTTACATCGATGTAGAATGCGGTGCTGAAAAAGGGGAAGATTTGGCGATAAAATTATCAAAACTTCAATTTAAAAATATTTATCTCACTACGGGGCATTCGGCAGAATTATTTGGACATCTTTCCTTTCTCTCTGGCGTGATAGGAAAAGATGCCCCGTTCTAAAATTTCTAAAAATTATTTTTTTAAAAGCTTTAGGCGCTCACCGCTTTTTATTATCTCAACCATGTTGGATAAAATATTCCCTTTTTCCATTATAACTATTTGCTGCGAGCGATCTTTAAATTCTACGATTCGTCCAAAGCGCTACATAAAGGGTCTTAATGATCCTGTAATGTCTTTTGCTTTTCTTTGATCTAGTTTATTTAGATTGACCGTCGCCAAGAAAAAATCGTTAGATTTTGGAATTGAAAATTCTTGAGCTAGATCAATTTTTAGCATTGGCAAATATTGATAACGAACATCGCGGGCGGAGACAATTTGGTAATTGTTAGATTGATCGATGGCAAGGCGAGTAAGGTCGTTGTTTTCTAAAATAGTGCTAAGAATTTGATCGGCATTCTCGGCAGTGATCTGCATATTTTCAGTGAGTTTGATATCGCCTTTTAAAATGCTCGGGTTGTAGACGTATTTTTTACCCGAAATTTTACTGATGGACTCTATACAAGTGGCAAGAGAGGAGCAATCAGTGCTCGCCAATAGATTAAGCTGGGAAAGTAAAAAGATAGTGATGAAGATAGTTTTCACGTAAGTCCTCCTTTGAAAATAGCCGCGTGCTGTGGTCAAGTTTGTTTAGGTTGAGATTTTTAATTAAAAGCTATTAAATAGTAAGATAACTTAAATGGAGGTAAGTGTGTTTAAAAATTTAGTGTACCTTTTTGCTTTTTTTTCAATGACGAGTCTTAGTGCTTATCATTACGGTCTAGCGGGATGCGGACTTGGAGCTGTCGTATTTGAAGATCAACCGGGGCCAATTCAAGTTGTCGCTGCAACTGTGAATAACTTAGTCTCGCCACAAACTTCAGCAATTACATCTGGAACTTCTAATTGCTACGATACAAGTTCAACTGCTAACTTCGAAAATTACATCGAATCAAATCTCGAGTCGCTTAAAAGTGATATTGCAAAAGGAGACGGTGAAACACTCAATAGTTTTTTAAATCTTATTGGATGTGAGAATCAAAGCTTAATTAAAATCGAAATGAAAAATCAGTACAATGAAATTTTCAAATCGAATCGAGCCGAGACGATTTATGGTGAAATTAAAAACACGCGCTCAATCGCTTCATCTTGTAAAATTGTAGGATAATTGGGAGGATCAAATGTTAAAATTAATTGCAATAATGTCACTCGCGCTCTCTTTCAACGCTTTCGCTCAAAATAAAAAGATGCCAGCTAAAAAAAATATGGAAACACAAGATGTTGCCGAAATGCCAAAAGCTCGCCCGACAAAAATTGAAAGAAAGTATGGCCAAGCTGGTTGTGGTTTAGGAACTTACGTTATGGGTAAGAGAGGAAATCAAATTTTAGCAGCAACAACGAATGCGACTTCTTTTAATCAGTCAATTGGTATTCTAGCTGGAACTCTTAATTGTTTAGATTCTAAAACGGTTCATTTAACTAGTAGAATGGATCAATTTATTATGAGCAATAAATTGATGGTTCAAACCGATATTTCTCGCGGCAATGGAGAAAGTTTGAATGTAATTGCAAAGTACTTAGGTTGTAATATGTCTTCTGAAGAAATGGGAAAGATTTTAAAACTGAATTACTCTCAAATCTTTAAAGATGCAAACCTCACTGGCGATATTACTGATGGTATTTTAAATGCTGTCATTGAGAGCACCGAGAGTACTCAAAAGTGCCATGGTCTAGTTTAATTTTAATTTGATTTTCTAAATGATTAAAAATAGAGTCTTAGAATGAATAATTTTAAGACTCTATTTTTTTTTAGTATTACGCTTTGTTTGTTTTTTTCTTTTAGCCTTTGTGCCATCACACCTTGGGCGACATTATCTTCAAAAGATTCCTCAAATAAAATAAGCCAGATTGCAGAAAGTCGTCGCTGGAAAAAACTTTTACATGTCGAAAAAAATGCTCTCTATCAAGATCACTTTCAGATAAGCGATCCAGAATTTTACTTGTATCGAGGAAGTGAAGTTAAGACCCCTAGGCTCGAATTGTTGGCGACCATCGAAGCATTTTTTGAACCAGCTCATCTTTATTCGGAAGAAGTTAGCCTGCAAAATAAAAAGATGGTTGATGAAAGTAGGCATGCCATCTGTCGATTTCCAGCAAGATTAGAATTTTTAAAAGAAGTTTTTTCAGCAGAGATTGATTGGGAGGCACTCCCCAAACCTCGATGTGAGTATCAAAATATTTATCTTCGCGCCGTCGAAGCTCAGAGTTTGAGTTTTGTTTTTTCTTCTTATTACTCTGACAGTCCAGGCTCCGCTTTTGGCCATACTTTCTTTCGCTTAAACAAAGAAAAAAATCCGGATAAAAGATTGGAGCTGTTAGATTTTGGTTTGGGCTTTGCTGCCAATGTAAATGTGAATAACCCTTTTTTATATGTCGTGCTTGGTTTGACGGGGGGCTTTGATGGTACTTGGACCAATCTTCCTTATTATTTTAAAGTTCGAGAGTATAACGATTTTGAGTCCCGCGATCTTTGGTCTTACGATTTAAATTTGTCGGAGATTGAACTCGATCGTTTTGTGAAACATTTATGGGAGATTGGGAATATTAAATTTCATTATTTCTTTTTTTCACAAAATTGCGCTTATCATATGTTAACCGCTTTGGAAGCAGCATCCGATCGCTTGGACTTAAGCTCTAAAGTTCCATTGTATTATGTGATCCCCACCGATTCTTTAAAAACATTATTTAAGCAAGAGGGACTAGTTCAAGCTATTAACTATCGCCCGAGTCTCAGAAAAGTTTTTCGCGAAAAAATAAAGTTATTACCTTTAGATAAAAAAATGTTGTTTGAAGAAAATGTAAAAGCCCTTCAAACGAACATGGATTTAAATTTACTTAAAGCACTTGATGATGCTTTTATGGTCGATTTGATGATCGATTATTTGCAGGTCCTCTATCCTCATATCGAAAAAAATCCGACGGCTTTAAAATTAAAAGATCAATTGCTTGCAATTCGAGCGAAAAATCCCACTTTGTCTGAAATAATTAATTTAAAATATGCCGAAGAGGATAGACCTGAATTATCGCATGGATCTACGCGATCTTCATTGGGTTATGTGGATCAAAAAATCATATTTGATCATCGGTTTGCCATTCACGATTTATTGGATTCAAGCACCGGTATGCCTCCTAATTCAGAGTTGGAATTTTTTCGTTTGCAAATAGAAAGTGATCTTAAAAAAACAGTCTTAAAAAACGCCCATCTCTTTAGAGTGAGAAATTTAAATCCCCTTTCTTTGATAGATTCTAAGCCATCTTGGGGTGTCGATATTGTTCACAAGCGCGAAGATAAATGGCTTCCTTCGACCTATTCTTTTTCGGGAGTCATCTTAAATGCAGGTTATTCACTGAATCTAAGAGAAACGATTGAACGACCTTGGTTTCTATGGGCCATGGCCCAAGCAGAGTTGGGCTACTCGACATACAAAAATAAAAATACGTCCTGGGGTTTGGGTTACGATCTAGGTTCAATATTTCGTTTTGATTCTCAACTAGCTGGTCAAGTTTCATTTAAAAAAATATATTTTGCTAAAAATTTTTTTCGCGAAGAATTTGAGCTTGAAGCGAGATACTTTATCCAACCAGCGTTTGCCGTCAGTCTCAATTACTCCAAGCAACAATGGGGAACTTGGCTTAGATTTTATTATTAATTATTCCAACGAACTCAATCTATTTTAAATCCACCGAGCTTGGAAGCCAAGCTTTGCTTAAGTGGTTCATTCGAGCGCGCGGGTGTTTTTGCAACTGTTTCTTTCGTTTGCTCTAAATGGTTTTCGGTTATTTCAACAGATGTGAATGAAGGAAGATCATTTTTAAACACTGAGCGATCGAGGTGTTTAATCATTTGCGACCAATGGCCGGTGTTGTTGTCATTTTTTTTGGCCTGTTCCATGGCATTCATTTTTGAATCCATGAGATCGATTAAGTGCACTAAGTAAGCTTCCATTGTCAGCGGTATTTTGGGCGAACCGTACTCGTACTCGCCATGGTGAGATAAGAGGATATGTTTGAGATGCATTTTTTGGGCGTAGGGGAAGTTTGGAATTTTTTGGGCGAAATAATCGACCACTTCTAAACTTTTAACTAAGTGTCCGATAAGTTTTCCTTCCTCTGTGTATTCAACGACAGGGCCATCGCTTAGTTCATAAATTTTGCATAAATCGTGGAGGATGCATCCTGCGATAACGTAGGATTCGTTAACGTTGTAATGCACAGATAAAATTTTTCCCAATTTGGTACAAGAGAGAACGTGTTCGAGGAGTCCCGATTGATAAGCGTGATGAACGGATTTTCCAGCTTGCCAGAGCATCAATCTTCTTTTGATTTCGTAATCATTTAAAACGGCGAGAAGTAAGTCGCGCAAATAAATTTCTTTTAAGGGTTGCACATGCGCCAGCAATTCTTCGTACATGAGTTCTGGAGCGGTCGAACCTTTTTTAATAAAATCTTCCATCGATAATTCGGGATCTTGGTTTTTAACCAAGGTTGTCACAATCAATTGGAGCCGCCCTTGAAAGGCATTCATTTTTCCTTCGATATTTACTATATCGCCCGCTTTTACCGTCTCCGCAATTTGTTCCGCTTCTTGCCATTTGCGACTTTCCATTTCTCCACTCGAGTCGGCCAAAATAAGATTTAAGTAGCTTTTGCCATCTTTTCCACGGGCCACGGCCAGGTATTTAATCAAAAAGGGAGACGAAACTTGGTCCTGAGCCTTGAGTGCGGAAATATATTGCGACTTTTTCAAGTGAAACTCCTTATCATTTGTGGCATATTGAGTGGATCAATTTATAGCTTAAAAATATCAACTTGCGAAACAAATAAAAAGTACGACGGTTTTGGAGGATTTATGACGAAAATAAAAGTGGCCATCAATGGCATGGGGCGAATTGGTAGAACTGTTTTAAGAGAGTATTTTGCCAGAGCTGAAAACGAAAAACTGTTTGAAATAGTGGCGGTGAATAATCCTGGAAAAGCTTCCGAGTATGTGCATCTTTTAAAATACGACTCGGTTCATGGAAAATTTCAAGGGGATGTCCAACTCGATAATGATTTATTAACGATCAATGGCCAAAAAATTAAATTTTATAATCAAAAAGATCCCAAAGAAATTCCCTGGGGGGATTTGGGTGTTCAAGTGGTGATTGATTCAACTGGTGTTTTTAAAGACAAAGAAGGCTTGTCGAAACATCTCCACTCCACAGTAAAAAAAGTTATTATGTGTGCGCCTGGAAAAGGTCTCGATGCAACTTTTGTCATGGGTATAAACGATCATACTTACAACAAAGATGTTCACCATGTCGTTTCCAATGCGAGTTGTACGACAAATTGCCTCGCACCTGTTGCAAAGGTTTTGCACGAGAAGTTTGGGATTGAAAATGGTTTTATGACTACAATTCATTCTTATACTTCCGATCAAATGCTACTCGATGGTTCTCACTCCGATCCAAGACGTGCACGTGCAGCTGCACTATCGATGGTGCCGACGACAACTGGCGCCGCTAAAACTGTGGGTGAAGTCATTCCAGAATTAAAGGGCAAGCTCGATGGTTATGCTGTTCGCGTTCCAACACCCAATGTATCCTTGACTGATTTTACTGCTAATTTAAAAACACCAGTGAGCAAAGAAGCGATTAATGCTGCCTTAAAAGAAGCGAGTGAAACATATTTAAAAGGTATTTTAAAATTTGAATCGGAAGAATTGGTGTCGGTCGATTTCATGGGGATGCGTCACTCGTCTTGTGTCGATGCCGCGCTTACTAATGTCATTGGACAAAATGTAAAAGTTGTCGCTTGGTACGACAATGAAGCAGGATTTTCCAATCGCGTGTTAGACTTAGTACAACTGATGAGCAGCAAAGGATTATAAGATGGCCTTAAAATTTATTACGGAAGAAGGCTTTAAAGAAAATGCCAAAGATAAAATAGTATTACTGCGCGTGGATTACAATGTTCCCATGAAAAAAGATGTCGAAGGTGTGATCGATGATACGACTCGCATCGATGAATCCATTGCGACGATTAAACATATTTTAGAATGTGGCGCCAAGAAACTCATTTTAATGAGTCACTTTGGAAGACCTAAGGGTGAAATCAACGCCAAGTATTCCTTGGAACCTGTAGCTAAATATTTAGCGGAAGTTTTAGGTCTAGAAGTGCTTTTAACCGAGACAGCTTTAGATCGCGGGATCAAAGCGATGCTTCCATTAGCTCAACCTAAAATTATGTTGTTGCAAAATTTGCGCTTTCACGCCGAGGAAGAAGCCAACGATCGCGAGTTCGCGCAAAAGCTTTCTCAATACGCCGATCTCTTTGTCTTTGATGCCTTTGGAGCTGCTCACAGAAAGCATGCTTCGACTTACGAAATCAATGCTTTTTTTAAAGGCAAAGCCTACGGTGGATTATTGCTCAAAAAAGAAATCGAAGCACTCGATCGCATCGTGAAAGATCCCAAGAAGCCATTTGTCGCCTTGGTTGGCGGAGCAAAAGTAAGCGATAAAATTAAAATGATCGATGCACTTTTAAGCAATGTGGATAAGCTACTTATTGGCGGAGCCATGGCCTATCCTTTTTTAAAAGCTCAAGGATTTAAAGTTGGCCGTTCGCTTTGTAGCGATGAGGACGTTATTCTCGCTAAGAAAATTTTAAGTTCACCATTAAAACACAAAATTATTTTACCACTCGATCACATGGGGGCAAAAAATTTGGAAGTAGGTGCCACTCATATTCCTACGGAAAATATTCCCGATGATTTGATCGCACTCGACATTGGGCCATCGACTCAAACTTTGTTTCGCGATTACTTAAAATCGGCATCCACTGTTTTATGGAATGGCCCGATGGGCTTGTGTGAAAATGCACAATACTCCGCTGGCACAAATCAAATGGCGAGAGCGCTCTCGGAACTCAAAGATTCATTTACTTTAATTGGTGGTGGAGACTCGGTAAATGCCATTAAAAAATCTGGTCTTGAAAAAATGATTTCACATATTTCTACTGGAGGAGGTGCGAGCCTCGAGTATATTGAAAACGGAACATTACCTGGAATTTTTGCTTTGAGATTTGGTATCGATTAATAGTCATGGAAAAGAAAATGCAAAAAATAATTGTCGGCAATTGGAAGATGAATCAAAAGCTCAGCGATATTGGAGCTTTTTTCACTGAAATGAGCAAAATTAAAATGGAGCTTAGAGTTAAGGCCATGATCGCTCCGCAGTCGATTCACATTCCCATTTTAAAAGAGATGGCTTTTACCTTGGGCAATATTTATGTTGGGGCCCAAAATGTGGCAGCTACATCAAATGGAGCTTTTACTGGTGAAATCAGTGCTGAGAGTTTGCGCGATTTAGAAGTTGATTTTGTGATAATCGGTCATAGTGAGAGAAGGCAGCTTTTTTTTGAAAGCAATGAAGTGATTCAAAAAAAGGTCGCACAAGCAATGACCCACTCTTTACCTATCATTTTATGTATCGGTGAAAGCTTGAGTGAAAAAGAGAAGCAAAAAACTTTGGATGTATTGTTCGAGCAATTAAGCTCTGCATTGCTTAATAGCTCCGCTGTCGATTGGTCGCAACTAACCATTGCTTACGAACCCATTTGGGCGATAGGTACTGGCAAAACGGCTAGCTTTCAAGAAGTTATCGAGGTTCATGAAAAAATTAAAGAATGGTGTCGACAACATTTAAAAGTTGAAGTTCCAATATTATATGGTGGATCGGTGAAGCCAGAAAATGCCCCACAATTTTTAAGTTCGGAACTTATTGATGGCCTTTTAGTTGGTGGGGCTAGTCTAAGAGCACAGGATTTTAAGGCCATTTGTATGAGTGCTCCACGGTAAACTTGTGCTTAAGTTGCCATGGAAAAATGAATGAGATAGTATCTTATTTCAATATTATAGAGGTTTTACTTATGTCTAATTTTTTAATGGTTCTTCAAGCGGTTTTTGCAGTTCTACTTATTATTGTTGTTCTCTTACAATTTGGTAAAGGAGCAGAAGCTGGCTTACTAAGCAATACTGGTTCTGAATCGGTGATGAGTAGCTCCACTCGCGGTAATATTATGACAAAAATAACAGCAGTGCTTGCCATTCTTTTTTTGGGAAATTCTATTTTGCTTGCGAGACTTCAAGAGTCTAGCTTTCAAAAATCAATCTTAGATGGGGAAGCTCCTGTTGCAAGAAGACTAAATAACGATGCTGCAAAAGCGACAGCTCCAGCAGCGACAACTCCAGCTACGGAAACTAAAACTGAAACTCCAGCTTCAGCTGAGACCACGACCACGAAGTAATTTATGGAGAGTGGTACTTTAGAAGACATTCAAAAGGAATACTCTCACCTTAGCTCACTCTATTTTAATTCAGCATATTTTGGCCCTTCACCACTTTCTGCAAAGAAATTGATTGAAGAGGCCATGCAAAAAGAACTCGATCCTTCTTTCTATTTGTATCACGACTGGATGGGGATTTCTGAAAGACTGCGCATTAAATTTTCCGAATTATTGAAAGTTTCTCCCGATAGAATTTCACATCAAACTTCATCTTCGGATGTGGTGAATATTGTCGCCAATGGTTATAGATTTAGTCCCGGTGATCGTGTTGCCGCGATTGATCGCGATTACCCCTCTAATATTTTGCCCTGGATGTTGCTGGAAAAAAATAAGGGAGTCGCCTTTGATCGCCTCGAATTAGGCGATGAGGTCATACCCACTGCAAAATGGTTGGAAAAAAAACTTCATCCACAAACGAGAATTTTTTCAATTTCTTGGGTGACTTTTGATACGGGAAAAAAAATTGATCTTATTGAAATCGGGAAATTTTTAAAAAGCCGCGGCATTCTTTTTATTGTCGATGGAACTCAAGGACTCGGTGGACTTGAACTTTCTACACAGGAACTAAGTTATATCGATGTGTTTACCTGCTCATCTTATAAGTGGATGTTAGGCCCTTACGGCCACGCATTTTTTTATATTAGTGAAGCAGCAGAAAAAATGATTCATCACGATCGCGCCAATTGGATTTTAAGTCCAAAGTCAAAAGAAGTTTATAATCTTTTAGATTACACAACTGAAACTCTACCGGGAGCAAGAAAGTACGATCGAGGTCAAGCTGCAAATTTATTAGTTTCCGCTTGTATGGAAGGATCGTTAAATTTTTTTAAGAAAATTGGCTTGCAAAATATCCAGCAGTACAATCAAAATTTAACACAGACATTTCTTGAGAATTATCCCCAGAAAAAATTTCAATTAATCACACCAGTTGAATATCGCGGAAATATCATTTGTTTAAAAGCTACGGGCCTAGACTCTATCGAACTTGAACATGCACTAAAATCTCGCAATGTAGATGTCTCTGTACGCCAAGGAAATGTGAGAATATCATTTCATGTTTTTAATACTGAATCACAAGTGTTTAAGCTCATTCAAGCATTAGATTTCTAGACAATCTTCTTAAGCTTTTCAATTAATTTTTTCTTCTCTAAATCACCTGGATGACCGAAGCCCTCTTTGATTAATTGCGGCTTGGGCATTTGAAAGGGGAGTACATTTTGTGGTTGGCAGGGATCAAAATATTCTGGGAGTTCGCGATTTTCTTTGCTCACCTTAGAAGTCATGGTGGTGCGCACACTTTTACAAAAGGCTTCAAATAAATCGGGATCAATTTTTTTACCTACAGTTTTTGCCATGACATTGAGAGCATCTTCGGTGTTTAAAACTTCGTGATAAGAGCGCTTGGTGGTGATGGCATCAAAAAAATCTGCAATGGCCACGATGCGAGCAAAAAGATGAATATCGTTTCCTTCCAATTTGCTGGGATAACCTGTTCCATTGTAATTTTCATGATGTTCGAAAACGACTCGCTTTAAAATATTTAAATCGAACTCCGAGCAAGTTGTGCAATTATTTTCGGTCAATAAATCGTAGCCGTATTTCGGATGATTTTTAATCATGCGAAATTCATCATCATCGAGTTTGTCGGGTTTATTAATGATGTGGGTATTGATTTTGACTTTTCCAATATCGTGTAGCATTCCACCTAAGCCCACCAAAATAATTTCTTCTTGAGGAGCATTGGGCTTGATCGCTTTGTAGAGCGCAATACAATACATCGAAACATTAATTGAATGGTCGTAAGTATAAAAATCGTGAAAGCTTAGCGATGAAATCAAACTTTTAATGTCCGAAATGTTTTTGTCTTTTATGACTTCGAGCATTCCCGCCACCGCTTGCTTACAATCCTGGACTGCTTCGGATAGAAGTTCGGTGGTAAATTCTTTGTCTTTGTCAAAAATTTTATCGAGATAAACGATGGCCGTGGATTTAACCACGTCGGTCTTGGTGATGCTGTCGATAGATTTACTTTTTACGACGCCACTTAAATAAGCAAACCGTTGCGACTCGTGAACATAAAGTTGAAAATATTTTTGCTTAAATTCTCCCAACTCGTGCATGTTGAGTGTGTCGCCCATGGGAAAAACGCGGACAAATTTTTCGCGATTTTCCGAGGTGGATGAATTGACGTAGAGATCGTATGTGATGGGATCGTCGACGATCACTAAATCAAATGAAACGGAGAAAAAATTATTGGCGAATTTACTCATAGGGGTTCCTGGAGATTTGCTAAGTTTTGTTAAAATTTTACTCAGTAAAACTATGCTTAACTTATCGGAAAAAAGAAGACATTATTAAGATCTAATTAAGATCGAAACATAATTCAAAGATATTTAAGGATTAAGCGTGAATAAAAATGAAAATAGAAAAAAATCCTATGCTGCACTCAAATACTCGGATTTTAGATTTTTTTTAATCACGAAAGGCTTATTAGTACTGGCACTACAAATACAAAGTGTTGTTTTGGGATGGCATGTTTACTCTTTGACTCTCGATCCGCTTAGTTTGGGCTTAGTTGGATTGGTTGAAGTTATTCCCAATTTTAGCATTACATTATTTGCCGGCCATTTTACTGATATCTACAATCGGAAAAAAATGATTCTATCAAGTTTGGGAGTACTTCTAGCTTGCAGTATTGGTTTCTGGTTCATTTCTAATTCAGCGATAAGTTATAAATTATGGATGATCTATTTACTTATCGGTGTGACTGGATTTGCCCGTGGGATTTTATCACCAGCACTTTTTTCTGTGATGGGTGAATGTGTAGAGAAAAAAGATTATGTGAATTCTACAGCATGGCATACAAGTGTGTGGCAAGTGGGTGGGCTCTTTGGTGCAGGTTTGTCAGGGTTTATCTATCAAGGAATTCATTTTAACACTTATATTCTACTAAGTTTATTATTTACTTTAGCAATGTTGGCATTTGCCTTTATTTCTCCAAAACCACACGCTAATCGTGGGCGGCAAACTGAGTCCATTAGAGAATCCATTCAAATGGGATTAAAGTTTGTATTTGGAAGTCAGATCTTACTAGCAGCATTGAGCTTGGATTTGTTTGCAGTATTGTTTGGTGGTGCTGTCGCGCTACTTCCTGTTTTTGCCAAGGATATTTTAAAAGTGGGTCCTACCGGATTAGGATTTTTAAAAGCAGCTCCTTCATTAGGATCTTTTTTAATGGCCTATTTTTTAATTTATTACCCACCTATAAAAAAATCAGGACAGATCCTTTTAATTTCAGTTTTTGGGTTTGGACTCTGTATGATTATGTTTGCCCTATCTAAAAACTTTTATTTATCACTATTCTCTTTAATGCTTTCAGGTGCTTTTGATGGTGTCTCAGTAATGATTCGAGGGACAATTCTACAAACCCTTGTACCAGATGACATGAAAGGTAAGGTTTACTCTGTGAATAGTTTATTTATTGGATCTTCAAATGAAATAGGAGCCTTTGAGTCTGGAGTTGCTGCTCGTATAATGGGAACAATACCCTCCGTTGTATTTGGAGGCATCATGACTCTCATTGTTGTGATGACTACTTATAAAAAAGTTCCCAGTCTAACAAAGTTTAACATCCAGGAATAAAGCCTTACATTTACTTGAATCTTTTAGTCAGAGAAGTCATAGTTTCTAGGATTATTTCAGTTCTTACTCTATGGAGGGGTTTGCATGAAAAAAATTCTACTAACAATGCTTACGTTGAGTACCTTGATATTTACCTCTTGTGCTAAAAAAGGAGGAATTGATGGGAGCGCACAACAAGATGAAAAATCAATTTTTTCCAGAGTTGGAGATTTTTTCAGTAACCGCCAAATTACACCAACTACAGCGTTGATTTTAATACAACTTAAAGAGCCAGCTCTTTTGAGAGATGCAACCATTGTTGATGGCAAAGCAGTGATCAATCAAAATCTAAAGAAAACTATTATTGAAGAACAAGAAGCGTTGCTTGAAAAATTATCGCAAATTTCAAGTGATATAAAAGTCGTAGCTAAGTACCAACTAGTTTTAAATGCTGTTGCTGTGACAGTTCCAAGTCAATTTGTTACTGAGGTTGGACAATTAAGTGGAGTGGAAAAAGTTGTGGAAACAAGTTTTTTCAAGCGACCAACACCAATTTTAAAAGTAAATGAGACAGTTTCAGTCATGAAGAATTTAAATGATAAAACTTCTGTTCAATTCATTGGTGCCGACGAAGCTCATGAGCTTGGAATTAAAGGTTCTAAAATGAGAGTAGGAGTAATCGATACAGGCATAGATTACACGCATAAAATGTTGGGAGGCACTGGAAATCCCGAGCATTTTAAATCAATCAATCCTGATACAGTAAATGAACATTTTCCGAATGATAAAATTGTTGGAGGAATGGACTTTGTTGGAACAACTTTCAATGCTGCCAGCTCAAAAGCGGAAGATCAAATTCCTAAAAGAGACCCTAACCCTATCGACGAGGCTGAGCATGGTACTCACGTCGCTGGCTCAGTAGCTGGAATTGGAGATGGAGTAAATACTTACTCAGGTGTTGCTCCTGATGCGAAAATGTATTCATTAAAAGTTTTTGGGAAAGATGGATCTACAAATGATGTTGCAGTTATTTCTGCTCTGGAATATGCTGCGGATCCGAGTGAACAAATGGAAGTTGAAAATCGCCTCGATGTTGTCAATCTATCTTTGGGAGGAGGTTACGGGAAGCCAAAAATTTTATACAATGAAGCCATCAGTAACTTAACACGTGCAGGCACAGTGGTTGTAGCCTCGGCAGGAAATTCTGGAGATGAACCTTATATTGTAGGTGCTCCTTCGACATCTGATGCTGCGATCTCTGTTGCAGCTTCAATTGACAATCTCGATCAAAATATTCTTTTTAATGCAATTGAGTTTAATCTTGATAACAAAAAATTTGTAGTAGACCTTTTTGAAGGTGACATCGGAGTACCTGCAAGCACTTCAAAAGTATCAGGAGAGTTAGTCTATATTGGCAATGGTGGAGAAGAAATTTCTGAATCACAGAAAGCTTTAGTTAAAAACAAAGTGGCACTAATGGTTCGTGGCGGAATTTTAAATGGAGAACCATTAACATTTGCTAAAAAAATGGAGGCTGCGAAAAGTGTTGGCGCCATTGGTGTGGTAATGATTAATAATAAAGATGATGAGCCAATTGCAATGGGGGGAAGTAAGGTTAAATACGATTTTCCTGCGGTTATGATTACAAAAGCAATGGGTCAAGTAATTCTAAAAGCGTTAGCAGACAAGCAAATTGCAAAAATTAATTTTTCTTCAGAGGAAAAAATTTCACATCCTGAGCGCGCTGATTTAATTACAAGTTTTTCATCTCGTGGTCCGCGCTCGATTGATTCACTTATTAAGCCAGAAATCGCGGCTCCTGGAGCTTTGATTATTTCAGCTGAAACTGGATCGGGAGTCAAAGGACAAATGATGAGTGGTACATCAATGGCAGCTCCACATATGGCTGGAGTTATGGCCTTGATAAAAGAAGCAAAGCCCAATCTATCAGTGGCAGAGTTAAAAGCTTTGGTCATGAATACTTCAAAAATATTATTTAAAAAAGATAAATTGATTCCAGTCTCTTTACAAGGAGCTGGAAGAGTTCAAGTTAAAGAAGCCATTAAAAGTCCCGTTCTGGCAATGCCGGCATCTCTATCGCTTGGAGAGGTACCAGTCGCTGGAATAAAAAGCGTGAATAAAAAAATATTGATAAAAAATATTTCCAATGAAGATGTAGTATTAAATTCAAGTGTTCTTAAAAATTCACAACTTAGTGTTTCAATTCCTGCAAGTGTTAAAGTAAAGGCAAATGCAAGCACAATCGTTACAGTTGTCTTTACATTTACAAATAAAAGTACAGACAAACAAAATACCGAGATGGATGGTTTCATAAAATTTACGAGCACAAAGGGTGAGGTTATCAATCTTCCCTACCTTGGAATTAAAAATATCATCTCAAATATTCAAGCAGGAGAATTAAAAACTCATACGGACTCTGAAGAGGACAAGATTGGGAGTTCTGTAAGTTTAGAATTAAGTAATAATGGGAAAAATTCGGGAGATGCTCTCATTTTCAACTTACTAGGGAAAAGTGAAAGAAAGTTAGGAAGTACAAAAAATTTATCTAAAAACGTTTCCTGTGATCTTGAAGCAGCGGGCGTGAGAGTTGTAGAAAAAGAAGTTGAAGGGAAAAGTATTAAGAGTCTACAGTTTGGAATAAAACTCTATGATATGTTGTCAATGTGGCAACCATGTGATGTTTCTATTCAGTTTGATGTTAACAATGACAATACAACTGATTATGAATTAGTAGGAACTCTAGCGTCAAACATACCTGGCCTTTCTGTTAAAATGATCACTTCCATCCTTTTTGATGCAGAAGCAGCTCGAGCCATAAGATTGGCAAGTGAAAAAGGGGCCGCAAAGGAAAATTACACTTCTTCGATTTTAGATGTTAGTCCAATGGCATTTTATGATCATTCGAGCGTGGCAGTCGTTGAAGTAGACATGAGTAAAATTTTAGTACCAAAAAATGGTCAAGCAAGAATCAAGTTAGCTGTGACTAGTCTAGAAGCTGATGGTGCAGATGATGATTTTGTACAAGGTCATGAGAAAGAATGGGAGAAAATATCACTTCATGAAAAAGCATTCACCTTCACAGATATGCCGGAAGTCGTTAAGGTGCAACCAGGTGATACTGAAATTGTAAACATGACAAGAGGAGCGGGTAAGGATGCTCTATTGGTTTTATTTCCACATAATGTTTCTTTAACTGAAATTGGTTATGATAAACAATCTAAAATTCTCAAAGAGAAATTTTTAAAAGTTGAATAGCAAAAAAAAAGGGCCTTCGGGCCCTTTTTTTATTTTAAGAAATGATTAGCGTAATCTTCTCGCGAAGCATTGATAACAGAAAATGCTTCTTCTCTTCCGTAGATATTTTCAATTTGCATTTTAATTGGTTCGCCTGGTATTGTTTTATAGCTTAAAAAATAGTGGCGCATTCTATTCATGACAACTTCGCTCACATCTTTAATGTCATTGACATTTTTGTAGTAAGGATCGCCATCGAGAACGGCTACAATTTTGTCATCAACTTCGCCAGAATCAATTAATCTAATTCCTCCAATTACTCTTACTTCCATAATTACATCGCGCGAAGTAATCGGAAGCTCACTTAGTACGCAAAGATCGAGAGGATCGCCATCGCCGTGAGTGGCCATCTTAGAAAATGCAGCTGTTTTTTCCGCCGAGTAAGTTTGAGGAATGAGTCCATATAAAACAGGAGGAAGTGAGGTAAATTTTTGAGGGCGATCGACCATGATAAAACCTGTTTCTTTACAGATTTCGTATTTAATAGGGTCGTTGGGAAGTATTTCGATATAACCAGTAACAATGCTTGGAGCTTCTTTTCCAATTGAAATTCCGTGCCATGGGTGTGGTCTGTGAGTATCAAATTTCTTTTTGCTCATCTGATGAATCCTTTTGTTAATTCTCTGACTATAAAATTGAATGTTAGGTTTATAGCACGTGAAAACTAGAAATGGAATAAATCGTGGGAGTTTTTGTAGACGCGCGCAAGCAAATCTTCGATGGAGATATTTAAAATATCGGCCATTTTCATAGCAATAAAGGGAAGATAAAAAGGTGCATTTTCCATGCCGCGGTAGGGGATAGGAGTCAAGAAAGGTGCATCGGTCTCAAGTAAAATTCGATCGAGTGGTACATGAGTAAGTACTTCGCGTACATTGTCAGCATTTTTAAAAGTTATGATTCCATTAAATCCAATGTAAAATCCTAAGTCGAGCGCAAGTTTTGCCAATTCTAAACTCGATGTAAAGCTATGTAGAACACCTTTCTTATTCATGCGCGGAGCATATTGTATTAAAATGGCCATGGTATCTTGATCGGCTTCACGAGTATGAATAACCACAGGTAAATCATATAAAATAGCCAATTCTAATTGTTCCTTGAAAGCGTAAATTTGTTGTTCTCGTGGAGATTTATTGTAGTGGTAGTCTAGTCCTATTTCTCCAATCGCTACAATCTTTGCGTGCTGATTTAAATTATTTTTAATCATAGCAATTGTTTTGTTAGAAAAATCTTGCGCATCGTGGGGGTGAATGCCTTGAGTACAATAAAGTTCTGGGTACGTTTTAGTAAGTTGAATCACTAGGTCGAGATTATCTTCTGCCGTTGAAATGGTAATTAGTTTTTCAATTTGATGTAGCCGACATTTTGCCATAGTTTCATCGAAACTCATTTCTTTGAGCATGTCCAAGTGAAAATGAGTTTCGATAATTGGTGAAAAAATTGGAATGTCGACAGCTTTTTTCATTGCGACCTATTTGTTTTGATGACGCTTAATTATTTCATCAAAAATAATGGTGAGTTGGTCAAGCGGTAGGGCTCCTTCAATTTTAACTCCGTTTACTAAGAAAGTTGGTGTAGAGCTAAGCGAAAATGCTTGAGCCGTTGCGATTAGGCTTTGCACTGTTTTTTTCGTTTTTTCATCTGTAACACATTGTTCAATTGAGAATTTTTTAATCAATTGATCGAGATAGCCAGAGGCAAGTTCATTTTGGTGATTAAATATTTCTTCATGCACTTCGTAAAATTTTTCATTTGGGACGCAACTTGCTACATAAGCAGCTTTACAAGCGAATTGATGAAGTGGGTTTTTCATTTCAGGATTACAATTCATATCTAATGGATAGTAATAATAATTAATTTCAATTTGATTTTTATATTTTTCAACAATGGCCGGAACTTGTTCGGAAAGTGCCTTGCATGCGGGGCATTCAAAATCAGAATAGATATCCATTCTGATCGCAGGGTTTGTTGCGGTCGCAAGTTTAAATGGTGATTCAACTTGAGGGCGTCCTAAATTGGGAAGCTCGTAGTATTGCTTGATTAGATCAGCTCCAATGGAACTTAAATTTTCGATTTTCTTATTTACATTTGTTTGGGTTATGTAAGCTATTGCTGCAGTTGCGAGCACGAAGATCAAAAGTATGGGGAGATTAGGCAGACTGAAAGTCGAATGCTTATAAAATAAATAAAGCATAGCAAATGAAAGGAGGTAATAAATAGTACAAAACGGGCAAAGACCTTTCAAGATAAAGAGTGAGTAAAAAAAGAGGACTAGGCAGCCGAGAGCATTAACTATGAGGGTTGAATAAATCGTTTTTTCATATTCTTCATTTTTTATAATGATTCCTAGAAAACTTAAAAAGCCAATTATGATTCCAAAAATTGAAATGGGAATGTTAAATGGTGCTCCCAGCGGAGAGAGAGTCGTTTTGTCACAATTAAAAATGGCATTCAGGTTACAAAGAGATCCAGAGCTTAATCCACTGGGAAATTTTACATTAAAGTAGTGCTGAGTTAAGTAAATTGAAACTGCAACCATTGCCAGAGAGATGACTCCGACTAAAATGGATAAGTTGAGATTTTCTTTTTGGTACAAGCTCGATGATTGAAAAGTTGTTTTTGATCGATTCATTTTTCTTCCTCGTATTTAATAGTGAATATGTGTCGATTTCGATTAATTGTTTTATTTTTACGATAGCTATATAAACGTTCATTTTGAAAAGTACATTCAGCAAATGAATCGTTTATCTTTATATTATGAAATGAGCATTGTAATTGTTCAATGGCACATAGCTTTAGATCGAAAATTAATTCTCCATTATTTTGAATAAAGATATTTTTGCTATATTCAGAGAAATATCGGAGGAATTCTTTACCCACAACATAGTTTTGAGCGTGAATATAGGGGAAGAAGTAGGCTATCTTTGGTTTTATTGCGATCACTTCATTTTGAATGAGAATTTTTTGCTGCAAACCCTTCCAACCAGCATGTATAAATGCAAAACCATTATCACCTTCGATGAGAACTGCTAGGCAATCGGCAGTTTTAATTTCAAAAACAATATTTTGTTGGATTGATTTAAGCTGAGCGATTTCCTCTTTTGTGCAATAAATGCCATCGCCTGCTAAAGTAGTCGGAGAATGGATAATTGTAAGTCCAGAGTGAATGACTGGAGAGTGGAATTGAGCCAAAGTATAAGCAGACGTTTCTCTTTGGTCGAGAACGAGTTGATAGCTCCCAAATCTAGAAACTATTGGAGAGTTGAAATAATGATCCATTTCCAAAATGCCTTTTGCTAAAGTTTCTTCCTATGGAGTGAATTCTTCGCGAGCAAGATTTAAAAAATTTTTAAATATGGTAGGAGGCTCGACTTCAAAATGCAATTTTTCTTTGGTTATCGGATGGATAAAACCAAGAATTTTAGCATGTAAAAAAGGATAGGGATATTCAGCTACAAGTGCTTGTAAGTTTTTAGAGAGTCTTAAAAATTGGTCGGGCACATTGCCGTAGGTGTAGTCGCAAAGAAGTGGACACTTTAAGAACTCTTGGGCATGAACGCGTATTTGATGAGTCCTTCCTGTTTCTAGTTTAAATTCGAGATGCTGAAATATTCCAAAATTTGTGATTGTACTAAAGTGAGTAGTGGCATTTTTGCCATGCTTAACATGAGCTTTCATTTTTAATCGATTGTGGGGATCCCTGCCGATTGTTGAGGTAATGATCCCTTCTTTTTTAGTCAATGCTCCAATGGCAATGGCTTCATATTTTCTTTCAATATCGTGTTTGGAAAAAAGTTGCACCAAGCCTTCATGACAGGCATGTGATTTAGCTACCACCATTATGCCACTCGTGCCTTTATCGAGTCGATGAACGATGCCAGGCCTTTTTTGATCGCCGACCCCACTTAAGTCGCGGCAATGAAATAAAATAGCATTGACCAGAGTTCCAGTGTAATTGCCAGGGGCTGGGTGAGTGACGATGCCAGCTTGCTTGTTAATTATCAGCAAGTGTTCATCTTCAAATAAAATTTCTAAGGGGATATTTTCGGGGGTGCAAGTAGAAGGCATGGGAGGAGGAAGTTGAACCACTATGTGAGTACCAGCTTCTGGCATTTTCTTAAGTTCTAATTTTTGCCCGTGAATTAGATTATCGGGAGATAGAAAAATATACTCCTGTTCGAACAAATTTTTAATAAATGTTCGCGAGCGATCTTTGATGATGTGAGATAGGTATTGGTCGAGACGTTTGAATTGCTCTCGATCTTCCAAAGTAATTGTTAAACATAAATCCTCTGTGCTTAGCTCAGACTCGAGATCACTTTCAATGTCTTGATCGATAGAATCATGTTTCATTCGGCGCCTGTCGTAAAAAGGTCACTAAAAATTATAATAAAAATAATGATTTTGGAGAATTGTATGACACGATTTTCTTAAAATGAAAATCATTGTACATGTTATTGTCAAAAAATTATGTCTTTAGTTTTTTCATTCTTTGTAAGTAGGAATTTGCAACGATATCAGGGGAGAGTTTTAGGCATTTAGCGTATTGGAAAACAAATCCTCGGACGTAGACTGCGGCAGGTAGTTTTCCAAAATCTTCAAGCTCGATATTTTGCAAATGCATTTTAGACACTTTGGTCATGTCACAAAGGCGATCTAAATCGACATTTTTGTACTCGCGAATCTTTTTTAAGAATTCACCTGTGAAATCTGTTGTATTTTCAATTTCTGATTCAAAATCGGAATTCACGACAAAATCTAATTGAAAACGTTTTTGAGTAACAAGCTTGCTAACATTTGAAGCATTTTGCGTTGGGTTTTGATTTTGATAACTTTGTTCAAAATGCTGGCTCTCCGGTCTCCTCATAATTGGAGCTTCATTTTGATATCTTGGTGATTCCATTCGAAAGCTTTGCTCTTTTCTAATTGGTGACACGCGATCCGAGAGGGAATTGTAATGATGAACATTGAAATCTTTGTTGATCCCTCTAACTTCATCATATTTTTTTCTTTTCTCAGGGTCAGATAAAATAGCATAAGCTTCTTCAACACTTTCCATGATATTGCGACATTCATCAGGGCTCATGAGAGAATAAAGCGCCAAGGAGTCACTGGAGTATGCCGCTTTAGTTCTTTGGTAGCTGTAGTAAATTTCTTCAGCGCGAGCATTTGTGGGTAATTCTAAAACATCATAATAATTTTTTACTTCGCTCATAAATGTCCCTTAATTGAGATTGAGTAATCGATGAATGATGCGATCAAAGTTATTAACTAAAGTTGAATTGGGAAATTCCATTAATAGGGGTTTGCGTTTTTTTACACTCTGCCAAACCGTGGCATCATAATCGAGGTATCCGACGTAATCAATATTCATACCGAAGTATTTCTTGCTAATGAGTTTCATGGAAAAACCAATGTCAATGTCCGCTTGAGTTCTAACTTGGTTAATAATTAGTTTGGGGTTGAGTTTGCCTATTTCTGCTTTTAGTTTTTGTCCCATAATAGGATTGATTTCAATTATGCGATTGATTAATTCAGTTGGACTTGAATTTTGAGAAAGTTTGGCATTCATCGCTTGATCGATGAGTGGCCCAATTTCTAATAACTCTTCGGCCATTTTGAGCTTTCTTAAATAAACTGATTTGATGAAGCGATATGAATTTTCTATTGAAGTAGGCTCGGGGAGAGTGGTGATAATTCCTTGATCAGCTGTGATGAAAAAATCAATAGTATTAAAGGTTGTTCCCGCCCCTAGATCCAGTAAAATATAATCAACAGGGAGTTCGCTAAGTTGACTTAAGAGTTTAGCTTTGTGCATTTGTTTTAGATTGGCAATTCCGAGATCGTCTTGCGCTCCAGAAATAACCCACAAATTATTAATTGCAGTTGGTGTTAAAAGCTCTTCTAGGCTTCTTGCCTTTTTATTTAAATAATCCGAGAGAGTTTTTTCTGGTATTGGTACGCCAAGGCAAGTATGTAGATTGGCTCCACCTAAGTCTAAATCAATGGCGACAACTTTATGTCCCATAAGTGCGAGACATATAGACAGATTAGCTGTAACAAGGCTTTTGCCTACGCCACCTTTACCGCCACCAATGGCCCAAACTTTTTGATTCATTTTTGGTTTTTGAAATTGGCCGAAATCACCCGATGGAAAATCATTTTCATTTAGTGTTGACACAAGAATCCTTCCTCTTTAAAAGTCAATTTTGCCGTCATTCATAACAGCAGACATAAATAGTATAGTGATAAAAAAAAGGCAAAGTCCAAAAAAAAATCAATAATTTGGACAGATTAGGAAAAAAATAATGCGGTGAAGTTTACAGGACCGATACACTTCGCTAACCTTAAAAAAGAAATAAGGTCTTTAGATTTCTGATTGAAACTGTCGGAGATTGAACGTTATTGGATATTAAAAATGGCTGAAGTAATAAGAACAAATAATAAAGTAGATAGTAAATTTCGATTGCGCAGTGATTTGCATATAGTAAGAAAACTTTGGCATATGTTAACGGGCACAATTGGTATTATTATTTTTTATGCAACTGGCGAAAAAATTGAAAACTTTGCCACCGTTTTATTAATTCTAGCTGCACTTGTTTTTGCAATTGAAATTTTGAGATTGCGCCACCCAGGTTTAAATCAGCATATTTTGTTTTTGATGAAGCCATTTATGCGAGAATCAGAAAAGCATTCGATTAGCGGAATGCCATTTTACGCACTTGGAGTTGCGTTATCGCTCTTCTTCTTTAGTGAGAAAATTGCAATTTTGTCAGTGTTATTTCTCATTTTAGCTGATCCCATTGCTTCATTTTTCGGCATATTATTTGGGGTTGATAAAATCTTGCCCAATAAATCATTACAGGGAACGTTGGCGGCATTCACAGTTTGCTATCTTACCACTCTCGTTTTTGGATTGATTCATTTAGGATCGAGCATGAATCTACTTATTTTTGCAATCGTGAGTGGATTTATTGGGGCACTTTCTGAATTATGTTCCATCTACATTGACGACAACTTATGTATCCCTGTTCTTTCTGGCTTGGGACTTACGATTCTCAATTATTTCATACCAATGTTTTAAATTCTTATTGGGCTTGATTTTTAATTGGGTCATATTTTAATTTATAAAATGCTTTGATTTGTCCGGACATAATCTCATCTTCAGCAATGGGAAATTCTCCTTGTTTGAGTTCACCGATAAATAAGCTATCCAGTAGTGATACTTTTTCCGTTAAGGTGTTACATTCGAGTAAAATTATTTTCAGCTCAACATCTTTTACCATAAAAAGACAAATATTGTTTAATAGCTTATGAGGGGAGGAGATATCTTTTAAGAAAGTGTCTCGATCATTGAGATCGGATAAGTGTTGAGTAATCCAATTTTCAAAGATCAAGAAGAGTCTTTCCATGGCACCATCTTTAAGAGGTCCGTGGGATTTAATTTCTGGATAGCTTCTACACTGATAAATTGGATAGGGGATATGTTGAGAAATGGTCAAAAGTTTAACTCGCGATAATCCTTGTATGACAGCAACGACTTCTCCTTTTTCTTTTTTTTCATTGAGCATGATCACTTTGCCAAGAGTGGCTATTTCTTTTGCCTCCTCCGATGTGGAATGCAAAACAACTTCTTTCCCTTCCTCGAAACACTCCCGTACAATTTTTTTAGAAACATCATCGGATAGGACTAGCGGAATAATAGTCTCTGGATAAAAGACATTATTGAATAGATAAAGAACTGGTCGCTCGAGCGTTTTCATCTTCTAATTATAAAGGATGTTCTCTACATATAAAATTCTACAAGGAGACATCTTAATCTTGCACCTTTAGCTTGAATTTCTCAATGGAGCTTGAGAGAATGTTGCCTATAAATATGGGCATAAAAATTAAACTTTATGTCAGCTTTGGATGCAAATGTTTGATGAATTAAAACCAACTCTCTCCAGAAAGATTTGGGGAGGCCACAAGCTATCCCAGTTGAAAAATTGGCCAAATTGCCTTGAGTGCTCTCAAGATCAAGAACCAATTGGTGAAACTTGGGAAGTTTCGACTCATCAAGATGGTGAGTCGAGGTTATCTTCAAATGATAAAAAACTATCTTCGATTACTCAGCTTAATTATCTCATCAAGTTTATCGACACTAGCGACCACTTATCAGTACAGGTGCATCCTGGCGATGATTACGCACAAAAATACGAACATCAGAGTGGTAAAACAGAATGTTGGCTTATTTTAGATGCCGATTTAAATAATGCAGATGAATCAGGCATTTTTTTAGGCTTTAAGCCAGGTGTTACAGATGAGCAATTTAAATCTTGCATTAAAAATAATGGAGATGCTTCTTTATTTTTGAATTTTTTCCCAGTTAAGCCCATGGATTTTTTTGTAGTACCGGCCGGAACTATTCATGCTATTGGAAAAAATGTAACAATGGTTGAAGTGCAACAAAGCTCGGGCGTCACTTATCGAGTATGGGATTGGAACCGCAAAGACAATGCGGGAAACCCTCGCGAGCTCCATCTCACAAAAGCTTTTGATGTGATTGATTTCGCTCCAGATAAAAATATACTAGAAGCCTTTGCTTATCAAAATTTTTCAAATTTAATTGGGCTTAAGAAGCTCTATTCTCATGCACACTTTGAAGTTTCATTGTTAAAACTAAATAAGGACTCAGCTCATTTATTAAAACTTCCTCAGGGGAAACAAAAGTGGTCGATCGTCGTATTGGAAGGTTCACCCACTGTGCATCTCTTGCAAGATGAATTTAAACTAAAACCCTATCACTCTTATTTTTATTTGCATGCGAGTGATTCAATTCACAATCAAGTCAAAATAACTGCTTCAGAACATACATCTTTGTTGTTTGTTTCAGATTAAAGTTGGTTTTACTGAAATCCAATTTTTCTTGTAATTCAAAACTCTAAAGAGCTAAAATAAATAAGCTAAATTTTATAAAACATAGACATGGACGGTATGCGATGCTCTTTCATTTTCTCTATCCCTTGAGTCAACATTTCAAAGCATTTAATCTTTTTAAGTACATTACATTTAGATCATTTATTGCCTTTATCGCAGCAATGTTGATTTCAATTATATGGGGTCATTTTTTTATTCGCTTTATGAAGTCAAAACAATTTGGCCAAGTGATCCGCGACGATGGGCCGGAATCGCATTTTAAAAAGAAAGGCACTCCCACCATGGGAGGTGTTTTCATGCTGGGGACCTTGTTTATTGTCTCGCTTATTTGTGGCAATTTTTCTTCCACACCTTTAACGATTACTTTAGGAGTGACCTTTTCCTACTTTATGTTGGGTTTCACCGATGATTATTTAAAAGTGCTGAAAAAAAATACCAAGGGTGTCTCTGCCAAGGGAAAATTGCTGTGGCAATTTGCAACTGCTTTTTTAGCAATGGGCCTTATGATTCAAGGCAAGATTATTTCCACTGAGATTTATATGCCTTTTTTCAAGGCACCAGTTTTAGACATTGGTTATTGGTATATTCTTTTTGGGGCCATTGTTATTGTGGGCTTTAGTAACGCAGTTAATTTAACTGACGGTTTAGATGGATTGGCGATCGGTCCGATAATGGTAAGTGCTGCAACTCTCGGATTTTTTACTTATGTCACAGGACATCGGGAATTTTCACAGTATTTGTATATTCCTTATGTGGAGGGAATTGGTGAATTGACTGTCTTAACCTCGGCCATTATTGGTGCAGGAATTGGCTTTTTGTGGTACAACTCCTATCCAGCACAGATTTTTATGGGTGATGTGGGTTCGTTATCTCTCGGCGGAAGTTTAGGAACAATCGCAGTTTTAGCAAAATCAGAATTTCTTTTTGTCTTAATCGGCGGAATTTTTGTGATTGAAGCTCTCTCGGTGATTATTCAAGTCGTCTCTTTTAAAACCCGTGGAGTGAGAGTTTTTAAAATGGCTCCCATCCATCATCACTTTGAAAAACTTGGTTGGCCGGAAACAAAAGTCACAATCCGCTTTTGGATTGTGAGTCTCATGTTTGCGATACTTGCACTTTCGACTCTTAAAACAAGGTGATAAATAATGGAAATGGACAAATTAAAACACAAAAAAGTTCTCATTGTTGGAATTGGTAAAACGGGATTTTCTCTGATCAATTTTTTCAATAAACTCGAATGCGACATTCGAGTGACCGATATCAAGCCAATTTTTGATTTGAATAAATCGGTCAAGAAACTTAAAAAAATTGAGCCTGCCATAGAGATGACTTTTGGCGAGCACAAAGATGAAGATTTTTTAAATGCCGACCTGGTTGTTTATTCTGCGGCTGTAAATCCCATGTTGCCTCAATTGGAACTCGCACGCAAAAATGGCAAAGAAGTTTACTCCGATTTCGCTCTTGCTTATAAACTTTGTAAAAAACCAGTAATTGCTGTGTGTGGATCATTTGGACGAACGGCAATTGCATCGATGATTGGTTTTACATTAAAAGTAGATGGAAAAAATATTTTTGTCGGTGGTACGAGCGATATGCCTTTTATCGAATACTGTATGTTGCCTAACATGCAAGAAATCGATTACTGCATTGTGGAAGTGTCGGCAATTCAAATGAAATCATTGCCAGATTTTCATCCAAAACTGGTGGTTTTTCCTAATATTGGCGAGAATTATTCAAAAGCAAATTTTTCTTCGGTGTCGGAGTATATTGAAACAAAGTTGGCGATCATTAAGCGCCTTTCTCCCGATGATATCTTGGTGGCGAACTTTGATACGCTCTCAAACAATGCCATGTTGAAAAATGCTAACTGCCAAGTTTTTTGGTACTCTCGTAGATCGTTTGAGCAAATGGGATTAATGTCGGAAGTCCAAGGCACGCACTTTCACGAAAGAAGAATTCACTCCAATATTAATTACCACTCTGAATTTAAAGTTCAAAAAATGCGAATCGTTGGCCAAAACAGCCGCGAAAACTTGCTTGCTTCGATTACAGCTTGTAAAGCCCTCGATGTTTCAGATAAAGCCATTCAAACTTGTATCGAAAAATTTCCCGGCATCCCTCACCGCTTAGAATTTGTCATGGAAAAAAATGGCGTTTGTTTTTATAACGACTCTAAAGCAGAGACCATGACCGAACTCATTCATTCTTTAAAATCATTTAAGGAGCCAGTCATTTTAATTGCCGGAGGAAAAGATGACGAAGATTTAAATTTCGATCCTTATGCAAAAGAAATAGTATCCAATGCTAGAATACTTGTTTTAGTGGGAGAGTCGAAAGAAAGATTGAATCGCTCTCTAGGCGAACATGGTCAAACTTATATTGTCGGTTCATTTGAAGAGTCGGTGCTTTTTGCTTATCAAAAATCTAGAACGGGCGATGTGATTTTACTCTCTCCGGGAAATCCAGCGACAGATTTTTTCAGAGACTTTGAAGAAAGAGGCAATTACTTTAAAAAGCTCGTGTATCAACTTTAATTCAAACAAATTTCCTTATTTAATCGATGCGTTTAAAAACCCGGCCTTATGTGTCGGGTTTTTTTTTGCTCACTTTTATTCTAAATAAATTCCAATAAAAAATTCAAACTAGAGTATCATTTAAGTAGTTCACCCGATGAAACTATTAAAGATTTTTAACTAACTGCGAGAAATACTATGCAGATAAATAATAAGCAAGGCTTGGGACTTGTTGAAATTTTAATCACCTTGGGGCTTCTGGGCGGAATTACTCTTGGTGTAATGCAATTAACTAAGTCGATGTTTAAAAATAAATCGAAATTTGATTTCGATTCTGATGCCAGCTTCATGACAAATGAAATGATAAGTATTCTTTCTGACAGTGAAAATTGTAAAAATACTTTTCAAGGGTTAAGCGCGAATAACGGAACAGTGAATCGCTTAAAATATAAAACCAGCGACAAGTTTATCATTAATTCAGTCAGCGGAAATTCGCAAATAAAAATCCTTAGCTATCGCTTGGATGGTACTGATGCCGATGCTGATTTGGTTAATAAAGTAACTGTTTTAAAAACTGAATTTGAAGCAAAAAAAATTCAAGGTGCTAGTGCTGTAAATGTGATTAAACGGATAAAAATTAAATTTACCGAAGATGCCGCAAATAATATTATTTCTTGTTATGCTATCGCAGCCGGTAAATCCGATTTTTGGATTAAGGGTTCTGGTGCGAATTTAAATGACATCTATTATCCGTCGGGCAAAGTAGGAATTGGGACAGCTACCCCTAACGCAAATTTTGAATTAAAGACAAATGATGTGGCTAGCGCTTATATCACAACTTCTGGAACGACTGGAAATTCACAAGCTGCTATAGGTCTTATCACCAGCGATACCAACACGCTATTAGATGTTGGGAGTTCAAGTTTAGGTTGGGCCATCTACGGAAGGGGAAATAATTGGTCGGGATTTGATTCGACTCAAGCAAATTCTTTCGGAGTCAGCTACTATAATGGTGCTAGTTGGAATAATGCCTTGAGTGTATTACCCAACGGTAATGTGGGACTAGGAAATTTAAATCCACAAGCAAAACTTCACGTTTCAGGGGGAACGATTCGCGGGCGGCTGCAATGTCGAATAGTGAATGGACCAGGTCAATTGACGGGTTCCGTTGCAAGTTGCGGAGCTGATGAGTATGTTATTGGTGGTGGTGGCACTTGCGAATCGGCTGCAACGGGTACATATTTACATGAAAGTCGACCACAGCCTGACATGTCTGGTTGGTTTGCGGATTGTTTTGGAACTGATGGAACGGATAGAAATGCATTTGCTCATGCAATTTGTTGTCAGTTGTAATTTACTTCTACTTTAAACTTTCACATTTTCTAAAGTTTGTTAATCTATAGTAATGAATGAACAAGTATTAGAAATTGATCGTCTCACTAAAATATTTATTTCTATCTTGGGGATTATTTTAACCATTGGCTTGGTGATGGTGTGGTCTTCAAGTTATATTATTGCCTCGGAAACCTTTGGCAATTCACTTCATTATATTTTAAGACAACTCTTATTTGTCGTCTTATCCATCGTTGTTGTTTTATTTGTCTCTAAAACTAAATATACATTTTGGATTAAGTATGGATTTTATATCAATCTTATTGCAACAGCAGTCGTCGCATTAACTATAATTAAAGGTGTTGGTGCGAGTGCTAAAGGTGCAAGTCGCTGGCTTAATTTGGGATTTATGACTTTGCAACCTGGTGAAATAGTCAAATTTACAATATTGCTTTCATCACTTTCATTTTTTGAAAATTGGAATAAATTTGAAATCAAAGAGAGAATTAAGCATGGATTGAGTTTAATTCTTCCTCTTGCTTTATTGATAAAACAACCAGATTTTGGATCTTTTTCGATATGTTTTATGACCATGGCCTTTGTGGGATTTATGAGTTCGTTTCCACGAAAATATTTTTATTACTCTCTTGGAATTGGATTTATTTCTGGATTGGTTTTGCTATTTTCTCAAGCATATCGAGTGAAGCGCTTACTAACATATCTCGACCCTTGGAAAAATCCTACGGGATCAGGTTTTCAAATTATTCAGTCCTATCTAGCATTTGCCCATGGAAAAGTTTTTGGTCAAGGCCTTGGTAATTCTAATGAAAAACTTTTTTATCTTCCGGAAGCTCACAATGATTTTATATTTTCTGTCATTGGGGAGGAATTGGGGTTTGTAGGAGTATTTTGTCTCATTTTGCTCTTTATCTTGTTTATTTATTTTGGTTTTAAGTTGGCTTTAAAGGTGAGAGATCGCGTCGGAGTCATACTTGGCGCATCAGTCATTTTTATTTTAGGTCTTCAAGCACTTTTAAATATGGGGGTCGTTCTTGGACTACTACCAACGAAAGGGTTAAACCTTCCATTTATTAGCTATGGAGGCTCATCTCTTCTATGTAATTTTTTTGGTATTGGTTTATTAATGTCGATCACCAAATCCTCGCGAGAAGAAATGTTAAATGAAAACCAAGTTTCCTAGTTTTGTACTAAGTAAGTACTTCTTGTAAAGTCATCCGCCCAATGTATACTTAATTGCCTCTCATCAAATGTAGAGAGGACACATGTAGAGAAGAAAAGTGAAATAAATAATTCAATACTTTTGGAGCAGCGATGATTGCAGCCTTTAAAAAAATTAAAATTCATTTTATTGGTATTGGTGGAATTGGCATGAGTGGCATTGCCGAAGTCTTGCTAACACTCGGATATAAAGTATCTGGCTCCGATATCGCAATGTCGGAAAATGTAGAAAAGTTAAAGCAGTGTGGTGCCGAAATTTTTCTAGGTCATCGCGAAGAAAATGTTTTAGATGCTGGAGTTGTCGTCTACACAACGGCCGTAAACGAATTTAATCCCGAAATGATCAAAGCTAAAATGATGGGAATCCCGATTGTAAAAAGAGCTGAAATGTTAGCTGAATTGATGCGACTTAAAATGGGTTTGGCCGTTGCTGGGACACATGGCAAAACGACGACCACTTCGTTTTTATCGACTATTTTACAGGAGGCTGGCCTTAATCCCACTTACTTAATTGGGGGGATCGTAAAAAATCTTAACGGTCATGCCAAGGTGGGAAGTGGAGAGTTTTTAGTAGCAGAGGCAGACGAATCCGATGGAACTTTTTTGTTATTAAATCCAGTGATGTCGGTGATTACTAATATTGACAATGATCATCTCGATTTTTATCAAAATGAAGAAAATCTTTTTAAAGCTTTTACTGAATTTGCGCAAAAAATTCCTTTTTATGGAGTTGTATCGCTTAATTCCCACGATGATTTGTTAATGAAAATAAGTCGTGGAATGAAAAAACCTTGGACGACTTATGGAATAGAAAACGATGCACACTTTGTCGCGCGAAATATACATTATGAAAAATTTCATACTGAGTACGACCTGTATTATAAAAATGAATTTCAGATGAAGATGAAAATCTTAATCCCTGGTCGCCACAATGTGCTTAATTCATTGGGGGCTTTGTCCTTAGCCTTTTATCTGGGGATAGATTTCGCAACGATACGCGATGCTATTTGTAAGTTTGATGGAGTAGGGCGACGCTTTCAACTACTTTATCAAAATGAACAATTTGAATTGATCGATGATTACGGTCATCATCCCACAGAGATTGCCTCAACTTTAAAAATTTTAAAAATGACGAGGGCTGATAAAAAAAGAATTGCAATTTTTCAACCCCATCGCTTTAGTCGCACCCGCGATTGTTGGGATCAGTTTTTACATTGTTTCAATGATGCCGATGAACTTTACGTGCTCCCCATCTATGCCGCGAGTGAAAAACCCATCGATGAGATTAATGCCGAAAGATTGGTCAATGATATAAACCAAAAGCACCCGAAGTTTGCAACTTATATGGCAAGACTCGAGGACCTTCCGGCTTTAATGCAAAAATTAATGACACCGAATGTTTCAGTCATAACCTTAGGAGCTGGTAATATAAGTAAAGCTGCGCGAGATTGGGTTGCGGGCCAAGTTCTCCCGTAAGGCACATTTTTTATCTTAAGAAGGCGCGCAAAAAACTGTAGCATCTACTTAGAAAGCTCTTACTTTTTGATTGCAGGGCAGATAGTTCGACTAACTTGCCTTTATCTTCATAGACAAATCGTTGTCCAAGTAAGTCTGTAGCGATCGGGCGGTGAAGAACTGACGTGTCAGATTGCCTAACCGAGGAATAGAGTTCTGTCAGTGGAACGCGATAAATAGTACGATCGTCTACATTTTTAACGAAAAGGTAAAATGGATCGTAGGGATCATTTCTTTCGAAAAACACTCTTTTAAGAATAAAGCCCGCTTTTGTTGTTACTTTTAAATTTAAATAAGATCTTTTTTTGTAGTCCAAACCTTTTAGGGAGTCGATGGATAAGAATTCACCTTTATGATTGAGAGTCAGTAATATTTCATACTCACTATTAAAAAATACAAAACGATCTTTTGATTCTGATTTTAGGACAAAAGTAATTTGTGGGATGTCGTTTGGTTTGAGGATGCGAAAATCATCAAAAATTCTTTTTATGACGAGATGATTAAAAATGGTATCTACGGTTTTTTTTGAGACGGGAGATGTCGCATAGACAGAATTCTGATAATCAAAAAAAGTTAGATGGGGAGAGTTGCTTTTCATCGCAATTAAAAAATCTTCGGTAAGAGTCGAGCGCGCTTTGAGGTTTTCGGCATCGAGATAAAATTCTCCATTTAGCTTGGGAATTTGTTCCAGTTGAGCCTCCATACGGGAAGCATTTCGAGGCTCTAAAAATCCCTCGGCATTTCTCTTAAGGTAAAATGTGAGTGTCGGCGAAAACCTGATTGCTGTTTTAAGCAAATTTAGATCGCAAATATAGTAATGAGATTTTCCATTTTCTAGTTCTTGGCGCAAAAGAGCGACTTTTAAAACAGGATCGGCACCAACAAATTGAAAGCCATTCCTTAAAACTTCATCAGATGAAAAATGAAATATTCCATTCAAATCAATGATTATAGTTGTTCGCATGGATTTTAAATCACTGAGACTTACTTCGCTTTCTTTTTTGTAGCTCATGGAAGATTCAGGACCATATTGTAAATGCGTTCCGCTGATTAGGGGTTCAATGATTAAATAGCGATTTTGACCAAAGTTTAGTTTTTGATTGAAAACGACGGGTTGAAATTGATTTGGAAAGAGGACTTCGATTGCAAAAACAGAATTCGAAATGAAGATGAAACTGAGTAAGAGTTTAAGAAACGAAATCATAGTTAGACCCTTTTGCGTTTTCTAAAGAACTTTGTCCTTATAAAAATTCAAGCATAAAAATTAAAGTATGGTTTGGTACCAATTAAGCCACAAGCTTGCAAGGGGAGAGTGATGTGGCTTAAGACAATTTAATGATCGTCGTCCTGAATGGCTTGATTCACTTGAAAAAGGAATCTTTAAGGGTAAAAATTATATCGAGGTAAGGTTATGAGTGACGCGCCAAGTATAAAAAAATTTCTATCCCAATTTAGCGAAAGTGAACTGCATTTTGCAGAACAAGTTAATCTCCAAAAGATGACCACCATGAAACTCAACGCTACTGGACAGTTGTTGCGAATAAAAAATATCCCTACTTTGCAAAAAGTTTTAGCCTATTTTTTTGACCACCAGATTCCCTATAAAATGTTGGGGTGGGGGGCGAATCTCCTGCTTCCCGAGTGCGCGGAGCATATTTATATTCAACTCGAGTTTCCCTTTGATCGATCGATTTTTGAGGAAGTGCGGAAAGAATACGAATGTCCCGCATCGCTAAGTTTAGCGGTCCTCACTAGTCATGCAAGTAAGCACGGCCTTAAGGGCTGGGAGGTCTTTACCGGCATTCCTGCGAGTTTAGGCGGAGCCATTGTGATGAATGCGGGCACCAACTTAGGCGAAATTGGTTCGGTTGTTGAGAGTGTCAAAATAGTTAATGCTCAAGGTGAATTGCGGGAAGAGGTCATCGACGCACGCAGTTTTAGTTATCGCCAAAATCATTTTTTAAATAAAGGCGATGTGGTGGTTTCAGCTGTTTTAAAGCACAATGGCATCGATACTTCGATCCGCGATCAAATAAAACACTATTTAGAAATGAGAAACAAAACACAGCCCTTAAAGGAAGCCACTTGCGGATGTATTTTTAAGAATAAGTTAAGTTCGGGGAAGGTGCATCGAGCAGGCCAATATATAGATTTATTAGGTCTAAAGGGATTACAATATCATCATTTACAAGTAAGTTTAAAGCATGCCAATTTTATGGAGAATAAAGGCGACAGTACCTATACAGAGGTACTCACTTTTATGAATATCATTAAAGATGAATTAAAATTAAATTACGGCATAGATTTTGACATAGAGGTAGAATATTAATTTCGATCTTCACTAAGGAACTCATGAATACAAAAAACAAATCCCAGCACGAAAATGAATTATCGCATCCCATGGTCCATTACCTTTTAACCATACATAAGCTTAAAGAAAAAAAAGGATATGCCCGAGCCACTGATATTGCCAAAGATTTAAGTTTAACCAAGGGAACAGTTTCCACCATGTTAAATAATTTAAAGCGAAAAGGATTTATTCAAGAAGAAGAAGATAGCAAGTTTGTGTTATTGACTCACGATGGGCACGATGAAGTTCATCGCATTCTCTCTTCGCGCACGCTGTTGTTTTATTTTTTGCGCGATTTTGTCGGTGTAGATGCAAAAACTGCTGAAGAGGATTCCTGTCAGATGGAGCACTTGCTAAGCGCCACTTCCAATCAAAAGTTTTTTGAATTTATGAAAAAATTATCGTCGGGGAAAAAAATTGAACCGATGAGCACGGAACTTAAGCTCGCCGAGTTTGATTCTGTCGAAGAATTTCTAGAGCAACAAAAAGGCGATACATTTTTAAAATAACAAAATTCTAAAAGGAAAAATATATGACCCAAACAAACAATGTTTTCTTAACTAAATTTAGCACCCCCTTTGAAACAATCCCATTTCATGAACTTAAAAATGAAATGTTCCTCCCCGCCTTTCATGCTGCCATAGCTCAGGCAATGAAAGAAGTTGAAGAGATTAAAAATAACTCAGCGAAAGCCAATTTTGAAAACACGATTCTCGCCTTGGAAAATCTCAACCCGCAAATGGATGTGATCTCGTCGGCATTTTTTAATTTATTGAGTGCTGAAACGAGCGAGGAGTTGCAACAACTGGCGAAAATTGTGTCTCCACTTTTAAGTAAGTTTTCTAATGACATCAATCTCGATCCCGAACTCTTTAATCGCGTTAAGGCGGTGTACGATTCTGTCGACAAAAAAATGATGGATGCGGAGGATTTAAAATTACTCGAAAACACTTATAAAAATTTCGTGCGCAGTGGAGCGCTTTTAAACGATTCTGATAAAAATGAATTTAGAAAAATTTCCGAAGAGCTTTCGCTTTTAGGTCTTTCCTTTGGCGACAACGTTCTTAAGGAAAGCCAGCAGTTTGAAATGCTACTAACAAATAGCGAAGACTTGCGAGGACTTCCCCAGAGAGAAATCGAGGCTGCCCTTGCCTTGGCAGAAGCTAAAAATTATTCCACAAGTGATAAGCCAGCTTGGCTTATCACCCTCGATTACCCAAGTTATATTCCATTTATGACTTACGCCCAAAATAGAGAGTTGAGAAAAAAACTTTTTATGGCGCAATCGACGAAAGCGTTCAAAGGAAATGACCTCGATAATAAAAAAAATATTTTAAAAATTGTTCAGTTGCGTTCGAAAATGGCACAGCTATTGGGGCATAAAACCTATGCAGATTTTATTCTCGAAGAGCGCATGGCCTCAAAACCGGAAACAGTTTTTGAATTTTTAAATAACCTTTTAGGTCACGCTCAACTTCCAGCGCAAAAAGAAACAGATGAATTAAAAGCTTTTGCCCTTAAATGCGACGGAATTCACGATCTGCAAAAATGGGATATTGCCTATTACTTAGAAAAACTCAAAGAAGAAAAATTTGATTTTGATGACGAAGCCTTGCGACCTTATTTTCTGCTTGAAAATGTCATTAAGGGAGTTTTTCAAGTTTCGGAAAAACTTTTTGGATTAAACTTTAAACTTCGCACCGATATACCAACTTACCATCCGGAAGTTTTAACTTACGAAGTGTTGAATGCAAAAAATAATCAACATGTGGCCGTATTATACGCCGACTTTCACCCGAGAGCTGGAAAGCGAAGTGGTGCATGGATGACTCAATTTAGAGGGCAAAAAAATCAAAACAACTTCAATGTTAGACCGCACGTTTCGATCGTATGCAATTTCACTAAGAGCACGAAAGACACGCCATCGCTTTTAAGTTTTAATGAAGTGCAAACTTTATTTCACGAATTCGGCCACGCTCTTCACGGCATGCTCTCCGAGGTGAAGTATGCATCCTTATCCGGCACAAATGTCTATTGGGATTTTGTCGAACTTCCATCTCAAATTTTAGAAAATTGGGCCTACGAAAAAGAGTGTCTCGATCTCTTTGCCAAACACTATCAAACTGGTGAGAGCATCCCAAGCGACCTCATTGAGAAACTAAAAAAGTCTTCGACATTTATGGAAGGGCGGGCCACGCTTCGCCAGTTGGCTTTTGCACTTTTAGATATGAAATGGCATTCGCAAGTTGATGCAGAAAAATATTTTAACGAAAATTTTAACATCGAACATTTTGAAAAAGAGACGATGGAGAAAACGGAATTTCTTCCTGCAATAGAAGGAACGGCAATCTCCAGCGCCTTTTCCCATATTTTTGCTGGAGGATATGCCGCGGGATACTATTCCTATAAGTGGGCCGAAGTTTTAGATGCCGATGCTTTTTCTGTGTTTAAAAAAGAAGGAATTTTAAATCCCAAGGTCGGGGAGAAATTTAAAAATACAATTTTATCCAAAGGTGGAAGTCAACATCCGATGGATTTATATTTGTCATTTAGGGGAGAGAAGCCCGATCCCAAAGCCTTACTGGTGCGAGCGGGACTTCTTTAAAATTTTAAATCTAGATTTTTCGATTCAGCAATTTTCAAGTATTGATCTAGAGTGCGAGGTCGGACATTTTTTCAAATGCAGCTTTGTACTCGCGCTCTAGTCTTTGAATGATCTGTTCCACCGATTCAATTTTATCCACAAATTCAATGCTCGGCCCTGCGACCCAGACCGTTTTATAAGTGGCGGCAAAAGCGGCATTCTCAACTGACTTCATTCCTTTGTAATAGGTAAGCATCTTAACGTATTTTTTAAGATTTTTATTTTTGCTTAAAAGTCTTTCGAGGAAATTTTGTTCGACGCCTATTTTTTTAACGTAAGGAGTGGCGATAACCGAACAAGGCGTTCCAGAAATTTTGGTACTCATCACGATATCTTTTGCTCCAAACTCCACCACAGCATCTTTGTATTCTTTGGAGATGGGGGATTCAATCGTCGCGATAAAAGGCGATCCAATACTCACTCCTGCACATCCCAAAGCGAGGTTTGAAAGTAAGCCTTCACCAGTGCCCACTCCACCAGCGGAAATGATGGGAAGCTTCACTGCTTTTTTAAGCATGGGAATTAAAATACTAGAAGCGATGGCGCCAGCATGTCCTCCGGCTCCAGAATTGACGGCAATAATGGCATCGGCTCCCAGTTGCTCAACTTTTTTTGCATACTCAACATCGACGACATCGCACAAAATTTTAACTCCAAGCGGTTTTAAGACTTCGATAACTTTTTTTGGTGACCCCAAAGAGGTGATCACAAAATGTGGCGGATGTTTTGCCATGATCTGTATATGTTCTTCGATATAAATATTAGATTGATTGACGATTAGGTTGACCCCAAAAGCACCTGGACAATCTTTTTTGAGTTCGATCAAGCCTTTTTCAAATTCTTCGGGCGTCTTATAATTTAAAGAAGGAATACAACCCATAATGCCCGATTTTGCAGCCGCCACCAACATTGCTTTATTGGAAACTAAAAACATTGGGGCCATAATAATGGGAAATTTTAATTGAAAGGTGTCGATGAGCCAGTTGCTTTTCAATGGTTGCTCCTTCGTAATTGATGTTAATCTTATTTTCATTTTGAGCGTTTTATTCAAAAGAAAAATGATAAGTATTTTTAGTGTCTTTTATTATACCTTTCTCGATTCAGTATTCAAGAATTACAAAAGAACTTCTTTTTTTAAAACATTGCATGAATGATGAACCAACTGTCGCCGATCTCTTGATCGATAATCGATTTGAAAAGAGAAAAAAATGCCTAGTGAGTATCCAATTTTGAGTCTGGTGTAAGAAATGAATAGAATTTAAAATCAGTAAAGTTTTTAAATTCTTTTAAAATAAAGATAGAGTAAACTAAGGAAAGACCGAACCCTGCTTCTTATTTAAAAATCTGATATTGGTGTGCGCCCTTAAAATCCAATCCAGAACTGAAGTGAGATGAGTATTTTCAGATCGATCAAGAAAGCAGAAATCAAGGAATATTAGATGCAAATTAAAAAATCCAAAAAATTCACATTTAAATTATTGATGATTTTAAATTTAGTGGTGACATTAAATTTGAATGCACAAATTGACTACATTAATGAAAAAGCACTTATAACAATTGATAAAGATTCAACAACATATTTTAAAAATAAATTCAAATCTCGTTTTAAAGTTATTGATGAAAATCAACGAATGACATTGATTGAAACTGATGAAGAAGCCTTGCCGTGGCTCTCGCTTTTTATGCATAAGGATTACAATCGATGCGGTGGATTTATGCGCCATTTTTCATTAGATGAAGCATTAGAGCATATGAATTCAGAAGATAAAATGCAATTAGCGCAAAGTTCATTTTTTCAAAATAGTTATCAGATAGATCGTGAAAATGAAGTACAGCCAATGTTAGAAAATCTCAATGCGGGTAATATTTTAGCGACTATTACAAAACTATCTAGCTTTCAAAATAGATATTATAAAGGACCACACGGAAAGAGCTCCGCAGAATGGATTCGCAGCGAATGGGCAAAAATGTCTAGCATGCGATCTGATGTGAAAGTTGAATTGTTTAAACATAAAAATTGGGATCAACCTTCTGTTATTTTGACTCTACAAGGCATTTCCAAAGATATCATTATCATTGGTGGGCACCAGGACTCTATTAGCGGCAGCTTTGGAGGTCAAGATGCAAAAGCCCCTGGTGCTGATGACAATGCTTCAGGTATCTCAACTATGACTGAAGTCATGCGTGTACTTATGTTGAGCAACTATAAGCCACATCACACGATTAAGTTCATGGCGTATGCTTCAGAAGAAGTGGGGTTGTTGGGTTCCAAGGAAATTGCGAAGGCGCACAAAGACGCAAATGAGAATATTTTGGGCGTTATGCAACTCGATATGACAAATTTTAAGGGGACGAAGGATTTAGATATCGTCATGATGACAGATTATACTAATCCAGACCAAAACAAATTTCTTGGGACTATTATTGATACTTATGTACCTGGGGTTAAGTGGGGATTTGATAAATGTGGCTACGGTTGTTCCGACCATGCCTCCTGGTTTTCTCAAGGATATCCAACATCTATGCCGTTTGAATCAAAAATGCGCGATATGAATAAAAATATACATACCGCCAACGACACGCTTAAAGCTTCAAAAAATTCAGCAGATCACGCCTTAAAATTTGCTAAAATGGCTTTGGCATTTTTAGTGGAGCTGGATAAGTAAGGACTTTCCTTGGAAAAGCCACCTTCCTTGGGGTATACTCAAATCAATTGAGCTAGAATGAAAATGTTCTAGCTCAAATGAATCTTACCAAGGAATCGAACCGAGTGAACGTCAACGAATTGCCCCAGTACCCCGATTATTTATCCATTAAAAATTTTTTAGATGCAGAAAGAAAAGCCTTAATTAAGGTGCATACTTTTGCCACTAGTGAAGATCAGTTTCGCACCATCGCCGATGCTGAAATCGTTTTGCAGTTTGTTGAAAAAACTCAAACTTATTTGTACGAACTTTTTAAAAAATATCCTTCATTACTTCCCATGTTTAACACCGAGTATGTTAATTTTGGGGAGTTTATTCGTCGGGAAAATATTTTAGAGTTGATCTTTGTCGATGATTGCTTGATGCCGGAAAAAGAAATTTTTTATTTTGGCCAAGACGGCGGGATCAATCCCCAAGTTTTGGAACTGCATTACGGTATTTTAAAAAAATGGGCCGACGATAAAGAGCAGAAGCATTTAAGCACCCAAAGCTTGCTCAAAGAAAAATTTAGCCTAGAGCTTAAATCGCAAGAACTTGCTTGTCAGTGTATTAGTTGCTTGGCTGATTTTAGAACACAAGTGCGAGATCTGGCATTTAAAGAATGCGTTCAAATCATCGAAGAAACCAAAAATAAAATTGAAGCAAACTTAGATAAACCGCTGAGCGAAGTGAGTTTTATTTATCAAAACCTATTGCGTGGAATTGAAAAACGAATGCAATTGGTTCAGTATCGCTTAAAAAAATCTTCCTTGAATCGCTTTGAAGCACAAGTAAAAGCTTTAGTGGAAGAAACGTTTACCTATCCATCGCCGCTTACGATCGAATACTCCATCAAGTTAAAACATTTTTTTAGCCAATACCTATTGGAGCAAAACCATTCGCCTGATCTAGTTTCAAATGAAGAATACGATCGATTCTTTAAGCAATTAGCAAGCAATATTTGGCGCCATGAACGCTATATTGAAACCGAATTTAAAAAACTTATTAAATCCATTTTAGTTTTAAAGCGAAAAGATATTTCTTCAGGAATTTTGCAAGATTATCTCGGACAATTCTGGCTGCACTCGCACGCTAGAAAAATTCCACGCAAAATTATTTATCACAAAGGTCCGACCAACTCGGGGAAAACTTATCACGCGATCAATGCCCTGTGTGAATCGAGAAAAGGTTGCTATCTTGCACCTTTAAGATTGCTTGCGGCCGAGTTGTACGACACCATGAATTCTAAAGGCGTTAAGACGACTTTACTCACTGGTGAAGAAGTCATCGAAGTTGCCGATGCGACCCACTATTCTTCGACGATTGAGATGGCCAAGTTGGGCGAAGAGTTTTCATGCGCCGTGATCGATGAAATTCAAATGATTACCGATAAGCAAAGAGGTTGGGCGTGGACACGCGCGCTGGTAAATCTTCATGCTCAAGAAGTGCATTTATGTGGCGATGGTTCAGTCGTTGATCTCGTCGCAAAAATTGTCGATCTTTGTGGCGATGAACTTGAAATTCGCGAGTACCAAAGAAAAACTGAACTTGTAGTCGAAAACAAAACAATCACTCTCGCACAATTGGAAAAAAGTGATGCCTTGATTGTTTTCTCGCGCAGAAATGCCTTGAAGTATAAATACGATTTAGAACAATTAGGATTTAAAGTTTCGATTATTTACGGCATGCTCTCTCCCGAAGTACGTCGTGAGCAAGCGAGAAAATTTGATAAAGGTTTGACCGATGTTATTGTGTCCACCGATGCAATTTCCATGGGTATGAATTTACCAATTAGAAGAATTGTATTTTCGACCTTATCTAAATTTATTAATTCAGAAGAGCACCCCATCACCACCAGTGAAATAAAGCAAATCGCCGGTCGCGCGGGACGCTATCAACGCTTTCCCACAGGCTATGTGACTTGCTTGCAAAAAGTAGAGGATGGTATTTCTGAAGTCGAAGAAGCCTTGCAGGCAACGCTCGAACAACAAACTCAAAGTATGGTCGGCCCCGATTTAGATATCTTCACTAAAGTCAATAATGCTTTAATCCAAAATAATTTAGCGGCACTAAAACTGTCGGAATTTTTGCGATTGTTTAACACCATGGTTTTTACAAATCCATTTTATTGTGTGGATTTGCGCGAGATGATCGAACTTGCCGAAACAGTCGAAGATATCGACCATCACAATACATTAACCAGTGCTGAAATTTTTGGATTTGCCTGTGCTCCAGTCAATTTAGGATTGATGGAGCATATGCAATATTATGTTTGGATACTTAAAAAGTTTGTCAGCAATGATCCAATTAGAAATGAAGCGATTAATTTTCACTCGGGTGAAATTGATTATCTAGAAACTTCAATTAAATGTGTGGAGCTTTATCAATGGTTGGCCCGCCATTTTAATAATAAAAATTTTGAGTTTGAAGAAAGAGACTTGCTCGAAAATAAAATGCAAGCAATTGAAAAGCTTAATTCATTATTATCGGAAAAAATCACGCCCACTTGCTCTAGTTGTGGATGCAAATTACCCGATGGCGCTAAGTTTCCTATTTGTGAAGAGTGCTTTAAAGAAAGAAGATTTGGTCGCAAACCTTTTCAGCATCGCGGTGGAGCTTCAAAATTTAGAAATGATAAAAATAGAAGCGATAAAAATAAAAACGAGAAGAGATCAGGAACATTTTCAAAAAAATCCAATTCACCTTTTGGATCTAAAAACAAAGGAAGTGGTGGCCCATCGAGAAAAAGAAAATTTAATGGGGCGAAAAAATAGCGATGCACTATCAAGAATGGGCTTTAGAGTTATTATGTCGTGGGAATATCGATGCAAAAATGCAATCGCCGGGGCAGTTAAGTTACGATCTTCTAAATCCAAAAGTGAAGGTGAGTGATTTTGATATATCTAAACCCTGTCGCGATAAAAAAATTGCCTTTTCCGATATCCAAACAAAATTTCCCAAAAGAACTTCTTTTCATCTGGATGAAAAAAGAGCTTTAGCTTTGCATTTTTTCGCTAATCACGAATTATTGGCGATTGAAATGATGGCCTATGCACTTCTTTATTATCCAGATAATCAAGTGGATTCAATTCAATTTAAAAAGGGATTAGTTAAAACTATAGAGGATGAGCAAAAGCATTTTAAATTGTATTTACATCGCATGCGAGAATTTAAATGCGAGTTTGGCGATTATCCAGTTAATGATTTTTTCTGGAATCAAATTCCTCACTTAAAAACACCCTCGCAGTTCTACGCTTTAATGGCATTAACTTTTGAAGCTGCTAATTTAGATTTTGCAGCTTATTATCGCGATTGCTTTTTAAGTGTAGATGACAAGATCACGGCGAATATTATGCAAGTGGTTTTAAACGATGAGATCACTCACGTTGCAAAAGGCCAGCATTATTTAAATAAATGGCGGGAGGATTTGACGCTTTGGCAATATTATCTCAATAATCTTCCTCCCATTTTAACCCCCGCTCGTTCCAAGGGCATTTCTTTTAACGAAGATGTGCGAAAAAAAGCTGGACTCGATGACCACTTCATTCAAATGGTTAAAGATTATCGCGATGACTTTGGAATCACCAATAGAAGAAATTGGTAATGAATGCTGACATTGTCGATTTAGATTATGAGTCGTATTTATTTGATCCCAATTACAACGAAGCTTCTGTTCAAGTCATAAATAAAAGAAAGTGGCTGGAGTTTGTGTATTTTTTCATTGAAAATTCAAGCGACAGTATTTTAAAAAATCACCTTTCTTACTCGGATGAGTATTTAGAGTATTTAAAAAACCTTGGAGTGAAAATTCCAATACTCGATCCCGAAGCTCGCGAGGTGCAATACTGGTGGGGGAAGCGATTAAACTTAAAGCTTGAGCAAGAATTAAATTCAAAAATAACTTCAAGTAAAATGGCGCAAAGTTTAAGTCTGGGATTTTACCAAGGCCATTTTGTGGTTTCCAAAGATGATCTCGTTGAAAAAATAAAATTAAATAATAAGTGTTCAAAATGGATGTTGCGCAATCCTTATTCTTTTAGTGGGATTGGAAATAAAATTGTTTTGGCGAGTGAAGTTGAGAGTATAAAGCCATTTAATAATGAGTGTCTTCTAGAACCATTTTATGACCGGCTATGTGACATTGGAACGACGATTTTCTTCGATCAACAAAGTTGGTCCCCAAATGGGATTATTCGAGAAATGTTTGTTGTTGAAAATTTTAACTCGGATAAGGGGCAATTTTCAGGGGGAAGAGGTTTTAGAAATCTTGAAAAATTTGCTGAATATTTCCATGATAAATATAAGCTTAAAGTTGATTACATTTTTCCAATCCTAGAAAAAATTGCTTTAGAATATTACAGTTTGGGTGCACGAGATTCCATTCAAATTGATTCCTTTTTTTATTTTGATGCAAAAAAAGAAATTCAATTTTATCCCTTGGTGGAGGTGAATTACCGAAAGACAATGGGGCAATTTATAAAAAAAGTAGCCGACATTTTTAATCGAGATCATCTAGAGGTTTATTTTAATTATCGAACTCAAAAAGAAGATAGTTCTACGATGAGGCTGTCGCCCAAAGATCATCCGATCACTGTTTTGATGCGGTAAAATTTTCCCATCACTTCTTAAATTTCATCCCACTGACACAAATCGAGTACTTCATTTATAATAAAAGAATGTTTGATTCATTAAAAGATAAAATTTTTCCCCCAAAAAAATCTGCCCCTGAGGGTGAATCTCATCTCTCAAAAAGTGACGATGATCCTAAAAAATCTAGCATGCTTTTAAAGGTAGTCATTGTTTTAGGATTGGCCTATCTTGCAGCAGATCATTTCTTACTGAGTAATCCAGCTCAAAATTCAGAGGAGGAACTCTTTAAAAATGCTCCAAAGCCAAAAAAGAAAAACTTAAAAAAGCTAAATGTTGATAGCGAAATTCAAAGTGCCAATGAAAAATTAAATATTAATGAAAAAAATGTGATGATAAAAAATGATCAAAAAAATGATGAGGGTATAATTTCTGAAACATCCTCAGAAAAAACAGTGCTGGAAAATTTACCAGTGGAAAATGTAAATTTACTAACAAATAAAAATGAAATTAATTCTGAGGAGATTGTTGAAAAATTAAGTGAAGAGGTTTCAAAAAATAGTGATACCCCCAAAGAGAATTCTGTAGAAGTTAAAAACGAAAGCCTGGTACCTGAAGTTAAGTTTTCAGTTCCAGATCAAATCTCAAGTGACTCTTCAGTTGAAGTTATTGATGTTAATAAAAGTCTAAATGAATCATTACTAGATAAATCAAACAGTGAAAAAAATGATATTGATTTTAGTGCCAAGCTTATAAATGCAGTTAAAAATGAAAATGTTTATGTTAGCCCGCCTTTGTATGATCTCGTTGGAAGAGGTTTGGTCTATAATTGTCGAGGAAAACATTGGGCTTGTGTGGATAAGGCAAGCTATCAAAATTGTCACAAGAATATGACTTATAATAAAGAATATAATAAAAAAATGGAATGTGTAATTGTGAATGTTTATAAAACTGACGAAGACTGTAGTACTGTTCAAAACTACAATGTCACACATTCTACCAATACAGACTTCTGTCTTTAAGCGGCTATTTTTTTAAATTCACCAGCAACTAAGCTTGAATAGAAAAATGCTGATTGAGAATTGATCTCACGGCTGATGGCCGTAATAAATTTTTCAACTAAGATTGGATCAAATTGAGTTCCTGAAAAATCTCGCAATTCTTGATAGGCAATTTGACAGTCGAGTCCCTTGCGATATGGTCTAGTCGAGGTCATTGCATCAAATGTATCGGCGATGAGAATAATTCTGGCGTAAAGGGGAATGTTATCACCCTTTAGTCCATCAGGGTAACCTCGGCCGTCATATCTTTCGTGATGATGTTTTGCTCCAAGAGACATCTTTTGAAAACTTGGAAAATCACTTAAAATATTTCCCGAACTCGAAGGATGCTGCTTCATTTGTTGAAACTCATTTTCATCGAGTCGCGAAGGTTTGAGAAGTATTTGATCTGGAACGCCAATTTTTCCAATGTCATGAAGGAGTGCAGAAACCTCTAATTCATAAATTTCAAATGGACTCAAATTTAATTCTCTTCCTAAAGTTGTTGAAAAAAATGATACTCTCAGCGAATGTTCCCAAGTGTAAAGGTCTTTGCACTTAAGTGCGTTTAAGAGCATTTTAATGGCGAGTTCTTGTTCGCCCTTAAGTTTTTCGAGCTTAGCATTATCCTGTGACAATGAATCGCGATTATTTTTTCTAGGTAGTTTTAATAAATTTGAATTGTTGCCCATATAATGCTCATGCCTCAATTGCTAAATTTCGAGTGCTAAACTCTTTAATATTATCGGTGAATGGAGAAGAGACTTTACAAAGTCAGTTGTTTATTTTTCTTGGTTATCTTTAGGAGTAATTTCAATACTTTAAGCCAGTATGTCTTTATTGTTTCTTCCGTGTTTAAGGTTATGAGTATGGCAATTAAATGAGTCATCGGTAGAGCTGTTGATACAAAATTGACAGTTTAAAGTAGGGTTGTTGAATCAAAAAATATTAAGATTTACTGTTATTCAAAAAAATATTACCGATGAGTTAGAAAAATTCAAAGGTGTAAGAAATGAAGCAGACCATTTACCTGACCCAAGGACTCAAGGATATAATTGAAGAGCATTTTCCAATACATTTTTTTGATCATGCGATTGTTTCCAGTGCTCATGATGCAGACTTGATGCTTATAAGCGAATATGAAGAAGTATACATGGCAAATTTCAAGAAAATAAGCGAGCAAAAAAGAATTATTTTTTATAAGAATGAATATGAAATGAAAGATTTAATTTCTCGCGGAATAATTAGTGATCATTGTCACTTAATACATTTAGAAACAGACAAAGAAATTTTTCATTTCAACTTAAGACAAATGATTAGTCATATTTATTTTTATAAAACTATTCATGATAAGGTTGAAATGCTTGACATGGTTGCAAAATCAAACTTGGAAAAAATTAGAGAGCTTTATATGAGCTCTGTAAAAAAAAGAACAGAGAAATTTCACGATCATTTCATCAATTGTAAATTTAAAGCTGGTGAAAGCACCGGAGGCGAGTTTTTTGATTTTATTGAGACAAAAGTTGGCTTTGCGATGTATGCATATTCGGCTCAGTCTTATGTCGATTCAAGTTATGCCTTGGGAAAAATTGAAGAGATGAAGATTAAGAAAATAAAGTTTCAGGATGTAATGGTTGATTTAAGAGATTATTTTGAAAATGTTAAAAAAAATGTAAGCGAAAATTTTCAATTCACTTTAATTAATATTGATTTTGTTAAAAATAAATTAGATGCCTTTACGACTGATCGAGTTTGCCTTGTTATAAATGATCACATTGTTGATTTTCAAGGAAGTTTTGAAAAAACTTTGGGACGAGGAGAATTTGTAAGTTTTATCTCATCAGGTTTTTATAAAAATTGGTCGCACTATAACACAAATGGAAATTACAAAGAATTTTTACAGAATCAAATATCGCTATTTAAAAGTAATGCAAAAAATCACACATCAATTGAGGAAAGCATATTTTTAGATGAAATGTTTTATTCCTTGTTTAAGATGAAACCTGGGATTTTCTTAAAACATGATGCTTTTATGCTAGAGTTAAGAATGGGGCAGAGGGTTCTGTTTGAGGTAAGTTAATTTTGTTTCAGTATTGAGCTTGCTCAGTTTAATTTTCAAGTATTGAAAATTAAATATTACCAATGTCTTGTATGCCTAGATTCACTTTAAAAGTGAATCGTTTTAGGTATATATCTAGGGCAATATGACAAAACTCTAAAAATGATTGCCCACTCAGAAGTTTCTAGTTCATAAACTGATATTTCTTGCAAGCATTTCCCTCGTTTAAATTCTTCAAGAATTAAAAACTGATTCTTGCTAATTGGAGATATTTCCACCTTGTGCATTGATTTAAATAGTGCAAAGTTACACTCTTTGAAAATGGCATCTACTTCATTGTCAGTTAATCCATTATCTCGATTTTGCCAAATCTTAAGCAAGTCAATTTGGCTATTAATTAATAGAATTTCCTCGAGGTTGAATCGGAGCTTTTCAATTTGAAGTTCATTAATTGTTTGCTCTTGCTTGAAGGAAGAATGAAAAAGTTTCCAGTAATGTCTTTCAAATAAAGCCATTTGAAAGACATATGAGTCAATTATTTTTGGATGCTGATGAAGAAACTCTGGAAAGTGAGTACCATAGAAATTTAAAGAATAAGAATTGGAAGGGTAGAACTGAATGTATTCTTTGGCAATTGCTATAAAATCTTCATCGCCAATTGTCACCCATGTAGCCTCATAGTTGACACAAAGAGCATCGAGCAATCTTGCCTGGTAGTCATTATTATAAACTTGTAATGCGTCAGCAGAGCTTAGTTTTCCAGCGGGAATGATCAAATCCTGACAAAGATTAAAGTTTGAAAAATCATCTTTCCAGTTAATCATTTTGCCTTCCAATAAGTTTTGCTTTTTGAACCTCATCTGCAACTCGATCATAGCTTGGTAAATCTTCGTCCCACTCAACAGTCGTAATCGCAGTATTAAATTTTATTTTAAATTTATGATAGTATTCCCAAACATCAGAATGAATTGGGTTAGAGTGAGTGTCAAAATAATACTGGCCCATATCTGTAAAGCCTGCGAGATGCATCTCTTTGACTGCTTCTTTTGGAATTATTTGAAACCATTCATCAATACTACAGTTAAAGTTATTCAAGTTAACGTAGAGATTGTTGATGTCGAGTAGAATTTCACATCCAGTTTTTAAGTGGAGTTCTTTAAAAAATTCCGCTTCTGTCATTTCACTGTTTTTGAACTGTACATAAGCAGAAAGATTTTCGAAAACCATTGGTCTCTTAAAGAAATCTTGTAGCTTAAGGACTTTGTCAGATATTTTATTCAATTCTTCTTTTGTGTAAGGAATGGGAAGTAAGTTGTGTAAGTTTTTGTGCTTAGTGCCAGTCCAGCACAAGTGATCTGATACAATGAGTGGAGAAATCTCTTTTTCCAATTTTTTAATTTTATTCAAATATTCCCAGTTAAACTCTTCATCCGAAGCGATAGAAAGAGAGACGCCGTGAAAGCAAATAGGGATATGTTCACTGATTTTTTTTAAGTTGATAAATGCTCGGCCTTTCGTGTCTAAAAAGTTTTCTGTAATGATTTCAAAATGATCAACTCTTAGGCTTGAGGGATCAACCTCAAGCCTGTTTAAAATTTCTTCATAGTGTTGATGGCGTAACCCCATGCCAAACATACTATTTGTTTGCAATTTTTCCACCCTTTTCGAGACAATCTTTTTTAGATAACTTCACTAAGCCTTTACCTTTGCACGAGTTTTGGCCAGCGCATTTTAACTCAGCATTACATCCATCCTTTCCATTGCACGCATCTATTTGTCCAGCACTGACGCCGGCGCCTTTACAGGAGTTGACTCCGTAACACAATACAGAATCACCATTCGTTGCTTTAGTTTCAGCTTGCATTTGAGCATGAGCTTGATTGAATGAGATAAGTCCCAGAATTGCGCCAGCGATTAATAACCCATTTTCATTTTTCATTTGATACCCTTTTTTGAACCAATCATCATTAATTGAGTTCTTTCTTGCTAGTTCGAAAAAGTCTTTTAAAATGTTACACAAGATGAAAAAAAGCTTAACGGATCTACTTATTTTGGCAAAAGAAGGTGATGAAATCGCCTATAGAGAGTTTTTAATAGAAGCTTCTGTATTTGTAAGAAGAATACTCTCAAAATGGCTTAAAAATTCTGAAATCAGAGAAGAGATCGTTCAAGAATCATTAATCTCAATTCATCAAAATTTACATACTTTTCAACTTAACTTAAAAGCTGAACCGTGGATTAGTACGATTTCAAGATATAAAGTGATTGATTTTTTTAGGAAAAACAAACATTTTTCAAGTCACATTTCTTTTGAAGTAACAAATCTTAATCCCGATTCGTACTTTGTGTTGAATGAAGTTAGTGAAGAAGACTATTGGAACGACTGGCGAGATCTTTTTTATCTTGAGTTAAGTAAGCTCGATAATATTGCGAAAGATGCCATCATTAAAACTAAAATTGAAGAAAAAAGCACTAAAGCGGCAGCTTCTGAATTAGGGATTAATGAAAATGCTTTAAGAACGCGAGTTTCAAGAGGTTTGCAAAAACTAAAAAAATCATTAGAAGGGAATTAAGATGAGCATTAAAAATACTAGCGACATTATTGATGATTTATCTAAAAATTTAAAAAACTATAACAAAAATTTTTCTCCACTTTATTATAGCGTGTTTGTAATGCTGTTTATTTTGATTTTCCAAGTAATAATAATGAATGCTCGACTTCCATTTGTATTTAATCAGCTAACATTAAATTTGATTTTTGATTTGGCGCTCGGGAGTGTCGCAGTTTTTTCATTCGTATTTCTTGGTTTTAAAGCACTAGTTCCAGGATCAAACAGGATAATTCCATTTGCAATGGGGGCGCTTGCCCTAGTTGCACTTTTAGTTTCGAGCTTTTTTAATAAAGTTAATTCGAATCTTTCACATCAAATTAGAGCGCATTGTGAATTAGAAGCAATGATACTTGCGATTTTTACGGTTTCGGTATTGCATTTTATTATAAAGCGTTTTCCTTTGTTTGATTTCCAAGTGTGGCCCAAGGTAATTTTTCTAGTTGCTCCATTAGTTGTAACATTAATTTTGCATGCTTCTTGTTCGGTAGAGTTGTCACACGTTTTAAGTTGCCATGTTATGCCTGCAATGGCACCTGGAGCGATGTATTTACTTGTAAGGCGATTTTTAGCTAATAAATAAATTGGAATATATTCGACACAATTTAATTTTCAAGTATTGAAAATTAAAATAGTGAGTAGTGTAAACCTCGATTTCATTCTTTAGATAATCGAGGCTTTTCAAGATATGCTTAGACTTGTTTGAACGCTTCAGTTAAATCTTCTAAAAGATCGTTGACATCTTCAATACCGACCGAAAGTCGAATTAAGTTATCAGATAGTCCGATCGATTCCCTTACTTTTTTAGGGATTGAAGCGTGAGTCATGATTGCAGGATGCTCAATCAAACTTTCCACCCCACCTAAGCTTTCAGCAAGCGCAAATAATTTTACTGTAGATAAAAACTTATTACATTTTTTGAGATCGCCCTTTAGAAAAAATGTAATCATACCACCAAATCCGCTCATCTGTTTTTTGGCAATTGAATGTTGCGGGTGAGACTTTAAGCCGGGATAAACGACTTTTTCAACTTTAGGATGTGACTCTAAAAATTTGGCAATTATCATGGCGTTCTCTTGATGCTTTGCCATTCTAATGGCGAGAGTTTTAACTCCTCTTAACACTAGCCAAGAATCAAAAGGCGAATGACAAGGGCCGATGGAATTTTGCAAACGAAATAAATCGGCATGCATTTTATCATCGTTAAACATCATACATCCACCCACTGCATCACTGTGGCCGTTAATATATTTTGTCATGGAGTGAAGAACGATATGAGCACCTAAGCTAAGTGGGTTTTGGAAAATAGGACTCATAAAAGTATTGTCGACAACCACCAATGACTTATGCTTTGTCGCAATTTTTGATATGGCTGCAATGTCTGAAATTTTTAGCAAGGGGTTGGTTGGTGTCTCAAGCCATATAAGAGCAGGTTTAAAACTTTTAATTTCAGCCTCACATTTTTTAACATCTGTCGTATCAATAAATTTAAAGTTATGCATTTTATGAAAGACAGTTGTAAATAATCGGTATGTTCCACCGTAGACATCGTCCCCACATAAAATATTTGAACCCGCGGGGAGCATGTGCATGATGAGCATTTCTGCTGAAAGTCCAGAAGCTGTCACTAAACAATGCTTTGCTCCTTCGAGCGAGGCGAGACATTCTTCCAGTCGTGTTCTTGTGGGGTTGTGTGTCCGTGAGTACTCATAACCTTTATGCACACCTGGAAGTGATTGAACATAGGTCGAGGTTTGATAGATGGGAGGCATGATCGCACCCGTTGTTGGATCCGGTTCTCCTCCAACGTGAATGACTCTGGTGGAGATATGTTGTGTTTTATTTTTTTTAGTCGCCATAAAGTTCCTTAATTTTTAATAAGAGTTAATTGTTACATGCTTTCTTTTTGAGCAATGAAATTTAAAATGTCGATATGAGTGAGGATGTTTTGGAGTTTTCCTTTTTCAGTTACGAGCACAACTTCCTTTTTTAAAAGTGTGTCTTGAACATTTGAAAGTAAGTCGCCAATATCTACAATTTTAAATTTGTTTGAATAAACAAGTGAAATTGAATCGGTCGATGAGTATTCACCGTTAAATAGTGGGCGCATGAGTTCTGTTTCGCTGGCAACTCCTTTAATGGTATCACCTTGAACGACTGGAATTTGCGACACACCTTCTTTTTGCATTAACTGCACGGCTTCTAAAATACTAGCATGATCAGTTATGGTGATAAGTTTTCTGCTCTCGAGTTTTAAGTCGGAAATTAAATCGCGAATGATTACATTAAATGTTGAATCGATATAACCCTTCGCCATCATCCATTCATCGTTGTAAATTTTTGAGGCGTATCGATTTCCAGAGTCGGGAAGGACGACGAGAATTTTTTTTGGCTCGGCTAACGTTTTAGCATATTTTATCGCACCGACAACCGCTGCTCCACCAGAGCCACCGGTATAGATTCCTTCGTGTTTTAAAAGTGCTCGAGTCATGAGGAATGATTCTTTATCGCCAACAATGACCCAGTCATCGATAAATTTAAAATCGTAATTTTGAGGTATAAAGTCTTCGCCAATCCCTTCGATGACGTAAGATCGCGCTCCACTTAAATCTCCTGTTCTTGCAAATTGCGCAACGATAGAACCTTCGACGTCGACGCCCACAGTTTTTAAATGGGGCATGACGGTTTTAAGATACATGGAAACACCGGTGATAGTTCCACCAGTTCCAACTCCGGCCATATAGATATCGAAATCACCTTGCGTTTGATTAAAAATTTCAGGCCCGGTTGTTTGCACGTGAGTTTCTCTATTCCATAAATTGTCGTACTGGTTGACGTAGTATGAATTGGGAATAGTTTCGGCCAATCTTTTAGAAACACTGTAATACGATCTTGGATCTTCGGGATCGACATCCGTCGGGCAAACCACTACTTTGGCGCCGAATGCTTTTAAGTTGTTAATTTTTTCCTGCGACTGTTTGTCGGCGAGAACAAAGATGCATTTGTATCCATGAACCGCGGCCCACATGGCAAGTCCCACACCAGTATTACCTGAAGTCCCTTCGATGATTGTGCCACCTGGTTTTAATTTTCCATCGCGAATGGCACGGTCCATAATAAATCCACCAATGCGGTCTTTACTTGATCCACCTGGGTTCATGTATTCAAGCTTAACATAAATTTCTGATTCAACTCCGGTCGTGACTTTGTTTAATTTTACAATAGGAGTATTTCCAATTGCTTCTAAAACATTTTGTTTTGCACCTTTCATCATGAGAATAAGCCCCTTCATTTAAACGTTCATTGTTAAATTATAATACTTCTTTAATTTCATAAGCTGAAGCTATGGTCGCAAGTCTGGCGATCACAGAGTAAACAGCTTCTTTCTCGGTGTAGTCTTTTACATCTTTCTTAATATCACTCATGCAGAGTTTTTTAAAGACCATTCCTTTGGCATTTAGATTTCCTAAACTATCTTTTTCTCCATTCACTCGCATAAATCCGCCAATGGAATGTCCATCGACTAAATAGATGGTAATTTCTGCGGGCATATCGTCGTATTTTAAAATGGTCTCGACTCCTTCTTGTAGTAAGACGGTGGTGAATTTAATATTATTTTTACCAACATCCATTTTATTGCGTGTCTTGCGATTCATGCTTAAAACTTCTTCGCCACTTTTCGCTACCATGATACCCATGCCGTACGTACCCTGCGAGGCTTTGATGAAAATATTAAAATTTTTATCTTCAATTAAACTGAATTTTTTAATTTCTTCATTTAGTTCATCTACCGCGAGAGCAATTTTTTCTATTCCATCCTTTGTTTCAAAGTCTACATTGGCGACTTCCTTATAACGAGCACTCAATAAGTCGGGATTAATATTAAAATGATGGCAAAAATCGAGGACTACATTTCGATAGTGTTTAAAATGATTTGTCTTTTGTCTTTGAAACCATCCAATAAGTGGTGTGGGGACGAGTGGCGTTTTCAGTTCGCGCCAATTCAGAGGAAGAGGATTTGATTGATCGTTATTGCAAATAGCGAGATCGATTTTTTCCGGCATACAGCATATGCCTCCATCGACAATTTTTCCTTTGTAAATTTCGATGAGACTTCCATTCTGACTAGTTAAATCAATGCGCGTTCGTTGTTGATCATTAGCTGCATCAAATAGAGCTAGGTCAAAGCTCAGAAAATAAACTCGAAATCCGGCATCGACAAAGATTTGTTTAAGTGTTGCTAAGTGATCTAGGTAATATAAATTTTTAGTATGTGACTCTGGGAAAATGCCAATGACTTTGGCATCGGAGACATATTTTTCAACTGTAGATTTGACCAATGCCGCGAGCTCATTAATATCAACACGACATAAATTGTTAAAACCTGCTGGGAACATATTGTGATCAACTGGTGCAAACTTCTCTTTTGATTCGCGAATATCGACACTGGAATAAAAGGGAATTGGCAAGTGAGCTCTGATTTGATGGATGTAGGTATTGATTTCAGTCCAATGTTTCAAAGTGAATTCTAGCAACTGATTTTTGTTGTTAATGGCATAAGTGTTGTTGTGATTCATAGAAGCCTACGGGAAAATATTAGGAGTAGTTAATACATTTTTTATAGACGAAGAAATTGTTCAGCAATGACTTTTAAATCCTCATGCTTTTTTTCATTGAGCTTGAAATCAATCGCCACTACTTCATCTATCTTTATAGTATTTAAAAAATTTGCTTTTGAAAATTTTTCAATCTCATCTTCTTTCTTTAAAATACTTGCTTTTAAAGCGATAAGTTCGGGTTCGAGAGGGTTCCAGTCTTCAATCTTTCCGGCCAAGCATTTATTCAGCAGAAAATACTGATCAGAATGCATAAAAGGAGTGGCTTTTTCTTTAAGTTGGAGCATTTCTTCTATTTTATCTTGCTCAACGGAGCTCACTAAAAACCAATTGGAAAATTCAGCATCTTTTAATTTTTCGCCTAATACGAGAGCAGCTAGAAACTCATTTTTAGACTGATATAAAATAGCGATTGCTTCAATGAATTCAGTGACAAATTCTGGCGCTGTTACTTTTTCAAGATAACTTAAAAGCTTTGTTAAACCAGATTGAACTATTTTTTTAAAAAACAATTTGCTGGGGCTGACGGTTGCGTTTTGATTTAAGTAGTCGAAGATTTCAATAAAAGAGTTATCAAAAAATTGATGGATTTTATGAGCAGACTCGAGAAAATCAATGAAATGCTTACCGGGGGGAGTGTCGAGAATAATACAGTCAAATTGTTCCGACTTAAGTTTTTCATTCAATTCAATTAGAGATAGAATTTCATTTAAGCCACTATACTTACTGGTTAAATTTTTAAGAATGCTATTTTGAAACTGGCTGACTTTTCCTGTTCTTTCTGCCATTTTTTGCAATGTTGTTTGAGACTCCATACACATGGCCCACAACTCACCTTGATTTTGGCTATTGAGAAATGTGGTATCGACCTGGCTCATGACTCCATTTACTTCATGGAGATTGAGAAGTTGTTTGAGTCTCTTTGATGGATCAATTGTAATAAGCAGCACTTTTAAATTTTTTTGTGTCAAACTTAAAGCATAGCCTGCGGAGAGCGTTGTTTTTCCAACGCCTCCAGTGCCACAAAAAAGTGAAACTTTTTTGGCGCTAATCATATTTCATCACTCGCATTAAAATGGAGCTGAAAATGTTGAAAGAGGTCATGAACCCTATCTACAAAACGATTAGAAATACTAAGTGAAAAAATATGATGATCCTGGACCTTTAGAGAGTAAAACAATTCAGATTCAAAATTTATTTTCTCTCGTAAAAATGATGGAAGGTTAGGAATATTTAATTTAGTAGAATTTTCTCGGTGGCTTTCATTTATTTTTTCGATGAATTTTAAGTAAGAAAAATTATAAATAGAATCGATATTGTGAAATCTATTTTGCATTTCTTGTTTAAGTTCTTGAGCTTCTTCTAAGCTTAGTCTGGATACAGTACTAATGATAAAAATTTTACAAAAATTACTGTCATATAAATAGCGGTGCATGTTCTCGATATCATCGACAATGATGCCCTTTCTAAAAATAGTTTGAAATTGATGACTCGACTCAAACATACTAAGACTATGTCCACTGGCGGGAGCATCGAGTACGAGGACCATGCTTGGATCTTCTTCAAGTTGTTTTAAAATATGGCCTAACATGATCATGGAACCAAGGCTTGGAACAATATTAAATAATGCTTTAAAAAAAGGTGCCTGCATGACAAATTTGGCAATTATTTTTGAGTGAAGTTTTCGTTCAATATAATTTTCTGCACTCGAAACAATGTTGAGTGCAAGCGTCGGCAAGCCTAACTCATCAATCACGGATAAATTATTTTCTTCATTAAAGTTAATGTAAAAGACGTTTTGATTTTTTTGTTTGAGAAATAGGGTGTAAGCCATCGCCATGCTGGTTTTACCAACGCCACCTTTTCCCGTAAAAATATGGAGCCTTTCGCCACTCATTAATTGAATGTGTACATAGCGGTAATGAGGAGCTTTAAGTAGGAGCCTTGTAAGTCTGGGCCAGATTCTTGTCTTAAATCAAAAGGGTCGTGATAGTGTGCAATAATGCCGACAGAAGCTTCTTTATTCAGCCTTAAGTCAGCACCAATTCCAGCATTCATTCCAAAAACGAGTTGGTCGCGAGTTTTACCTTCTGTGCGATGAGCTGCAGGTAAGTAAAATCCAAACCCACCCAGGACAAATGGTGAAAATGCGTCATATTGAAACCCTTTTCCTTTTATGGCGAGCGCTAAACCTCGAACTGTCGATGAGTGATTTTTAAATTCATGTTCCGACCAATGAAGGTTGGCAAGGAAGTCAAAAGAATAACTGGCGGAATAATTATAGTAAAGTTCAGCAGTAATTTTATCATTACCGTTGTTACCTAAATCAGAGCGCAGAAACGTTTGGCCAAGCCCTAGACCAAGAGAGTGTTTGTGAACTTCAATAGAAGGTACTCGTTCCTCCGACTGATTTTCAATCTTTGGCGTTTTGCGGTTCATAAAAGCTGGAGCCGTTTCTTCAGAGGTCAATTGATTAATTGTTGGGCGCATTTGCTTTTCTTCGGCAGCAACTGAATGATGTACAAATAAGAGAAGTGTAAAAATAAAAAAGCCTGTTACATTTAAAACAGGCTTAATAAATTTATTTAAATTAACAGAACAGAAATTTTGCATGACTTAATCCTTTAAGTGAGGGACCTACATGCTAAAATTTTAGTTTAAAGTTGTTGTCGTTTCAATACTTGAATTCATATCAAAGCTAGACAATGGCATTTTGAACTCAACTGGCTTTGTTTCAGCAAACTCTAAGCCCAACTGTTTTTCAAGAGCTCTTAATTGACCAGTAAAAGTTCCCTCTGGCGAGCGAATAACTCTTTTTAACAACTCGACATCTCCCTTAAACTCAGACTTTTTCTCTTGATCAAATAATAATTGGATTTGCGTTGCATAAGTTATATCGCTCTTAGATTTGTTATCGATGACCTGAATCTCATGCCCTTCGCGAACGATTTGAGCAATTTCTTCTAATGTTACGTAGCAACTTTGGTGAGTGTCGTAGAGTTTGCGGTTTTGGTAGCGCTTAATAATTCGAACGTCGCTCATGTTATCCCCTTATTTAACAGATTCAAAAAAGATTGAATCTTAAATTAATTTCGTAGAAGAAATGCAAAAAATGACAAATATTGTCCCCTATTCACATATTCTTTTAACTACATGGGCCATGAGATAACAATCTTCAAATGATGCTGTCAACAATTTCTCGAAGAATTAAAAGAATGTAAGAAAATGTCTTTATGTGCAAGTTTTAAGTATTTGATATTGCGAGTGTTGATCTCGCAGGGTTGATCATTTTTACCTTGTACCTAAATGCCCAATGAGCCCCAATAAATCTTAAAGTAAGGGCAAGAATCTGGCGATGAAGTAGGCGAAAAGCAGATATTTATGAAGAGATCTGAAGTAGGACATCGCATGAATTATATAAAAAACCTTCGCATATTGACTCGAGTATTCCTACTAACAGTAGTAGTTTCATCCTGTGCATTTCTGCAAAAAAAGAACAGTCAGGATCGAGTTGCTATTGAACCTAATCCAGACTCCAAAAATCCCTCACTTTACTCCGATGCTTACTTGCAAAGTGATTACGATAAAAAATTTAAAAACGCTCAAGAGAATGGGCCAGCTTCACTTCGTGCTCTAGAGAGCGAAATTTTTATTAAAGGAAATGATGCATCAATGCGAGGAGAGCCAAAGCTCGCAATTTTCTTTTTAAGTAAACTTCATGCTTTAAAACCGCAGGACGTTTTTATTAAGAGAAAATTGGCCATTGAATATGTGCGTGTCGCCGAGCTTGAGAAGTCGGAAAAGCTATTAAAAGACATTTATTACCATGATCAACCAGGAAGCGAGACTGAAGGAATTATACTCGCGAGCGTTTTGCAGGCACAAAACAAATTAGCCGAGTCGAGAAAAATTTATAACGAAGTAATTATTCAACATAACTCTGATGAGGCATGTTTGTATTTGACGAAAAGTTACTTATTAGAAAAGTTAATTTCCAAAGCTCAAAATACATTGAAAAAGTGCGCGAGGAGCAATCCTGAAGAACCTTCTTACGATTTCTTCTTGGGAAAAATTGAAATTGATTCGGGAAATATTAAAAATGCAGAAGCATTTTTTCGGGTCTCATTAAAGAAAGATCCTAGCTATTTACAGTCTACCTTGGCGCTCGGAGCGATTTACGAAAATGGAGGGCAAACAGAGAAAGCCAAAACTCTCTATCGTCAGTTTTTAGAGATTGCCCCGCAGTCTGTTCAAGCTCAAGTATTGGCAAAATTATCTCAATTATATTTGCAAGATGAAACAGATTTTCGCAAGCTTCCTCCTGAAGTTATTGGTTATTTAGAGACATTGACGAGCTTAGATCCAACCGACATAAATGTTAAAGTTCGACTCGGACTTATTTATTCTGAAATTAATAAATACGACGAGGCTATTAAGCTTTTTCAACAAGTCTTAGTTGTTGTGCCAGATTCTGACAAAGTACTTTACTATCTTGGTGCTCTCTATCAAGAGTTAAAGCGACATGAAAAAGCCATCGAGTATTATCAAAAAATTTCACCCCAAAGTTCGCTCTACAATGAGGCAAGTATTCAAATTGCTCAATTGTACGCACTAGTTGCTCGCCAGTCAGAGGGGCGAGTAAATGAAAATGACTTCTTGCGCTTTGTAAACGAAAGAGTCAAAGAAAAAGAAGAGTTGAGTTTTGATTTAAATCTCATACAAGCTTCCTATTTTGAAGAGTTGCTCAATGAATCTAAAGCGGTTGAAATTTTACTTCCGATGAAGGATCATAAGAAATTTAATGAAAACCACGCCTATTATTTAGCGACTTTACTAGATCGCTTAAATCGCTTTAAAGATGCAAGAGAAATTATAGAGCAGGTATTAAAGAAAAATCCCAATAATGCTCAAGCTTTAAATTTTCTCGGTTATTCTCTCTTGGAAAAAAACTTGGAATTAGATTTAGCATTTAAGTACATTTCTAAAGCTGTCGAGCTTAAACCACAAGATGGCTATATCCGCGACTCATTAGCATGGTATTACTTTTTGCAAGGACAGTATGAATTGGCCTTAAAAGAATCAAAGAAAGCTCAAGAGCTTGTCTCTAATGATTCGACAATTTCCAAGCATTTGGGAATGATCTATGAAAAACTTAATCTTCATGATAAAGCATTAATCTACTATCGCCTTTCGATAGATATTTTAAATAAAAATGGCAAAGGGGCTCCTGCGACGGTTGCAACTGAAAGCGAGGACTTATTAAAACGAATCAGTTTTCTGGAAAATATAATTGGAAAAATTCCCCCCACCGTCAAGAGATTACCAGCCTCAAAATAGTTTGTAGCTTTTTGATTAATGGACTTTGTTTGATCTTGCTAATTTCGTGTAGTAGTCAATCCTCTTTAAATGAACATTCGACCGTTATGCGCAATCCCGATCGAGCAATGCAAAAGATTTGCGTGGAAGGGCAGGGAAAAGGTCGCATCGAATTCCTTCAGCGCAAACTCCTTTTTAGCTTTGAGTCCGCATTTAATCATAAAAAAAAGACTTTTGACTTGGCTTTGGATTTTCCATTGGTGGGGGAATCGACTATAGAAGTCATATTAAATCCCAAAGAAATGTTGGGGCAAATTGAGCGCATGGGTTTTTTCTCCCAACTTAGAGATGAAATTTATAATCAAGTTGGAAATGAAGCGAAATATAAAACTATTGAAAATGAACTTAAGGAATTTTTTGTTTTACTAAGCGAGTTCCTCGCTTGGAAAAAAGTCCAACAGTTACCCGAATTTTATAATCTTACCTGGAAAAATGAACATCTTTTCTTTGAGCGTCAACACGGTCGATATCTATTTTTAGTGGATGCCTTTTATTTTGATAGCTATGCTAGGCGTTTGGAGTTTAGCCTTCGCCAAAAGGGGCAAGATTTGTCGGCTTCATCTCTCGTTCTTTTTCTCGCTTTTGATCAGTGCGATACGCAGTGAGCCAAAAAAAAACCACGCTTTATTCATGACAACAATCAAGTTGTTAGATATATATAAAAGTTCGTAAAAAACTTCTTTTCAAAAAGGGAATTTGCATGAAAAAAACGCAATTTTTACTTGTCTTGTTGAGTTTATTTGCTCTCAGCACAGGCTGTACTAAAAAGCAAAATGCACAAGAAAGAGTGCTTCACCTGTCATCTACTGCAGAAATTAAAGGTTACGATCCGATTATGGCAGACGACCTTTATGCTGGTCGTGAAGTTTCTAAAATTTATGAGGGATTACTTGAATATCACTGGTTAAAAGTGCCCTACGAATTGCAAGCAAATCTAGCAGAAAGCTTACCTGAAGTGTCCGCAGATGGTTTAACATATACTTTTAAAATTCGAAAAAATGTTTTCTTTCAAGATGATGCTGCTTTTGCCAACGGTAAAGGAAGAGAATTAGAAGCATCGGACTTTGTTTATTCAATTAAGCGTCTTGCAGATTCTAAAAATGCAGCCACTGGTTGGTGGATTTTAGATGGAAAAGTAAAAGGACTTAACGAGTGGAGAGATAAAAATGCCAAACTCGATCAAACTAATTATGATGAAGAAGTTGAAGGCTTAAAGGCGATTGACAAGTATACACTTCAAATTACTCTCGCTAAGAAATTTCCACAATTTCTTTACTCTTTGGCAATGCCTTTTACTTATGCAGTAGCAAAAGAAGTCGTGGCGAAATACGGAAAAGAGTTTATCAATCACCCAGTTGGAACTGGTGCTTATGTGCTTCCTAAGTTCGATCAAGGTAAACAAATTACTTATACTAAGAACCCAACTTTTAGAGAGAAATTATACCCCTCTGATGCTTCACCATCCCTACAGCATCTTTTAAAAGACGCTGGCAAGAAATTGCCCCTTGTCGATAAAGTTGTCGTACATGTAATGAAAGAAGATCAACCAAGATGGTTAAAGTTTAATAAAGGCGAGCTCGATTTTATTGGCGTGCCAAAAGATAACTTTGCATCAAATATCAAGGATAACAAGTTAACTCCGGAATTAGTTACAAAGGGAGTTAATCTTGAAATTACTCCAAGTTTAGACGTTACTTATATTGCTTTTAATTTTGAAAATAAGTTGTTTCACAACAAAAAATTAAGACAAGCGATGTCTTTGGCATTTGATCAAAACAAATCGAATGAACTTTTTTACAACAATACTGCATTTCCTGCTCAGTCGATCATCGCTCCTGGTGTGCGTGGGAACGATCCTCAGTATAAAAATCCAAATCGAGGACCAAACGTAGAAGCGGCAAAGAAGCTACTTGCTGAAGCAGGTTACCCAAATGGTGCCGGCCTCCCAGAGATTAAATACGACATCCCTGACTCGACAACTTCGCGTCAAGGGGCAGAGTTTTTTCAAAAGCAAATGGAGCAAATTGGGGTGAAGATTAAAATCGTTGCAACTCCATGGCCAGAATTCAATGCAAAAGTGAAGCAAAGAAAAGTTGAAATGTTCGGACTTGCGTGGCTTGCAGATTATCCAGATGCAGAAAACTTTTTACAACTTTTTTATGGTCCCAATAAATCTCCAGGTGCAAACGGATCAAATTACGACGATCCAAGCTTCAATAAAGAGTTTGAAAAAGCAGTCGTACTTCAAGAATCCCCAGAAAGGACAGCGATGTATGAAGCCCTTAACAAGCGCCTAGCTGAAGATTCAGTTGCCATATATGGACTTCATAGACAGTCGTATTTAATAATTCAGGGTTGGTTAGAAAATTACCACTCTTCAGATTTTAACCATGACTATGTTCAATATTTAAATATTAACAATGAAAAGAAAGCTGAATTGCTTAAAAAGTTTTAATTGATTCTATCGAGAAGTTTGTTTTATGAATTTGTATACCTATGTTTTAAGAAGATTGCTCTATGTTGTTCCCGTATTGCTCGGGGTGTGTTTAGTTGTGTTTGTTCTTTTTAATCTCGTAGCACCTGATCCTGCGTTTGTATTATTAGGGAAGCATGCAACTCCATTACAAATAGCCCAACTCCATCATGAGTTGGGACTCGATAAACCTTTTTGGGCCCAATATTTAGATATTGTAAAATCGGCATTTACTTTAGAGTTTGGTTACTCTTGGTCATCAAAACAACAAATATGGGAGATGATTAAAAATGGTGTATTACCCTCACTCTCTTTGACCATCCCCATATTTTTACTTTCAAATACAATTGCGATCATCATTGCACTTACGACAGCTTATTACAGAGGTAAGTTGATCGATCGTTTTATGCTTATTTTTACTATTGCAACTATGAGTATCCCGAGTCTTGCCATTATTTTATTTGGCCAATGGGCTTTTGCATACAAGTTGGGACTTTTTGAAATAGCTGGCTATGAAAGAAGTATTCCAGAGTTTATCCCTTACGTTTTACTTCCTATTTGCATTTATGTTTTTATTAATTTTGGACCAGATACGAGATATTATCGAACCATGATTCTCGATGAAGCCTATCAAGATTACGTACGAACGGCTCGATCCAAGGGCCTTTCAGAAGTCATTGTTATGTTTAAGCATGTTCTTAAAAATGCCATGATCCCCATTATTACCAATACAGTTATTCAGATACCCAATCTATTTTTGGGCCTATTGCTCGCGGAATCATTTTTTAGTATTCCCGGTCTTGGCTCAATGACTATTAATGCTATTAACAATAGTGACTTTCCAGTCATTAAAGCGATAACTATTTTATCATCGATTTCGTTTATTGTTTTTGGAGTCATTTCAGATGTGCTTTATACCGTCGTCGATCCAAGAATGAGATTAAAATAATAGGTAGAATTTATGAGTGCTCAAGTTCAATCAAAGTCGCTTTTGCAAAGCGCATTACTTAAATTGTTTAGAGATAAGGTGTCCTTATCGGCAATTATTATTGTTTCTATTTACTTTAGTATAGGTTTGCTAACATTTAGTGGCTTACTTAATATTGAGTGGGGAAAAGAGGTTGGTCCATCTTATTCCACACCTTCAATGGATTATCTGTTTGGAACAGACATTTTTGGTCGAAGTGTTTTGCTAAAGACAATTAAAGCTATCGAGACTGCTGTCTTAATCGGATTATCAACATCATTGATAGCAATAGTTATAGGAACAACTTTGGGTTTGATCGCGGGCTACTTTGGTGGCATCGTGGATGAATTGATTGTTTGGTTTTATACGACTTTTTCTTCCATCCCTTGGATTATGCTTCTCGTTTCTGTTGCTTTTATTTTGGGCAAAGGAACTAGCTCTGTTTTTATCGCATTAGGGGTGACCAGCTGGACGGGTCTTTGTCGATTGGTGCGTGCGGAAGTGATGAAGCACAAAGATCGCGAATATGTTCAAGCGGCATCTTCCGTCGGGGCATCTCACTCAAGAAAGATGATCTCGCACATCCTTCCCAATATTTTTCACGTCCTCATCATTAACTTTACCCAGACCTTTGATTCGGCCATTAAGGCGGAAGTTATTCTCTCTTATCTAGGCTTAGGGGTGCAAGGAAGACCAAGTTGGGGTACAATGATCGATGATGCTAAACTGGAATTAGCGCGCGGAGTTTGGTGGCAGTTAGGTGCCGCGACTCTCGCCATGTTTATTATCGTTTTAGCATTTAATATTTTAGGTGACGCTTTAAGAGACGCCCTCGATCCGAAGTTGAAAGGAAAGTAAGCATGGAAGAAAAAATTTTAGAAGTAAAAGATCTCGTAGTTCAATTTAATACTGAAAGAGGATCAATTAAAGCCGTTAATGGTGTTAATTTTGATGTTTATAAAGGCAAGTCCATTGGAATTGTAGGAGAGTCTGGATCGGGAAAATCGGTTTCAGCGCTGGCGATTATGGGACTTATTCCGAATCCTCCAGGGCAAGTCATCGGTGGAGACATCGTCTATCGCGGCGACAGTTTGCTTAAATATTCTTCGCTACAAATGAGAAAAATTCGTGGAAATAAAATTGCCATGATTTTTCAAGAGCCCATGACTTCGCTCAATCCAGTTTACACCATTGGTAATCAGATCGAAGAAGTTGTCGCCCTTCACCGTCCAGAATTAAATTCAAAAGAGCGCACAAATCGCGCGATTGAAATGTTAAAACTTGTTGGGATCCCTTCTCCTGAAAAACGAGTAGATGAATACCCTCATCAACTTTCAGGTGGGATGAGACAAAGAGTGATGATTGCCATAGCACTTGCCTGTGAGCCCGATATCTTAATTGCCGACGAGCCGACAACCGCACTCGACGTTACGATACAAGCGCAAATTTTAGAATTGATGAAAAGACTGCAAAAAGAAATGGGCATGGGGATTATTCTAATCACTCACGATCTTGGAGTTGTCGCAGAAACTTGCGATCATGTTTCAGTTATGTACTGTGGACAAATTGTAGAAAGCGCCGATGTGCAAACTCTCTTTAAAAGTCCAAAACATCCCTACACGCGAGGATTGCTCGGATCGATTCCATCATTTGATTCGACGGCATCGACAAAAAAAGAAAGACTTCAAACGATTGAAGGTATGGTTCCCTCGCTCTTTAATCTGCCCAAGGGATGTAATTTTCAAGACAGATGTCAGCACGCCACGGAAGCGTGTAAAGGTGTTAAGGGAGACCCTGTATTAAAAGATTTAGGACAGCAACATTTCGTTGCTTGTTTCAATCCGGTTCAAGCATAATAAATTAATAAATGAAGAGATAGTGTATGAGTCAATATTTGTTAGAAGTTAAAAATTTATGTAAAAAATTTCCCATCAAAGGCGGTTTTTTCGGTCGCGAAATTGGTGCTGTTAATGCTGTTAACAACATCAGCTTTAAAATCAAAAAAGGCGAGACCTTGGGCTTGGTTGGAGAGTCTGGTTGTGGAAAATCAACTTTAGGGCGGGCCATATTAAGACTGCATGAGCCAACTTCAGGACAAATTTTTTTCGATGGAAAAGATATTACTCATTTGCCCGATGAAGAAATGAGAAAAATGCGTCGCCGGATGCAAATTATTTTTCAAGATCCCTACGCTTCACTTAATCCAAGAATGACAGTCGGTGATATTCTTTCAGAGCCGATGGATATTCATCAATTGCATACAGAAAAATCAGCGCGACAAAAACGATTGCTTAAACTAATGGAGCAAGTTCAATTGCCGGCCGATGCACTACTTAAATACCCCCATGAATTTTCCGGTGGTCAAAGACAAAGAATTTGTATTGCTCGCGCCCTTGCTGTGGAGCCAGAATTTATAGTGTGCGATGAACCTGTTTCTGCTCTGGATGTTTCCGTTCAAGCGCAGGTTGTAAACCTTTTGATGGATTTACAAAAAGAACTTGGACTTACTTATCTTTTTATTGCTCACGATTTAAAAATTGTTGAATATATCTCAAATCGCGTAGCTGTAATGTATTTAGGAAATATGGTTGAAGTTGCTGAGTCCCATGAATTATATGGAGGTGCTAAGCACCCTTATACTAAAGCACTATTCTCAGCTATTCCGCACGCCGATCCGTCGAGCAAAAAAGAGAGAATTATTCTCGAGGGTGATTTACCGAGTCCAATGAATCCTCCAACTGGGTGCCACTTTCATCCACGTTGCTGGAACTGCAAAAGCGAATGTAAAACATCTATGCCTCCTATGACTCAAATTACTCCTACTCATGAGTTTAAGTGCTTTAATCCGATTAAATAGTTTAAGTATTATTTCCATGAATCTTATTTGATTCTTTTAAGGATTCACCGAAAAGTAATTAGGCATAATGCTGATGGCTTTAGGGGAATCTTTTGTGACAAAGATCAATGTTAGCTTGTCGTACTTAAAAACGATGATTTACTCACCGGGCGATCTTTATTGGCTAAAAAAGTCAGGAGAAGAATTGCTCATCACCAAAAAAGGTGAAGTGGGAAACTTTAATCTGCTAAACAAGATCGATAAAAATGGCCAAAACATTTTAATTGCCGAACAAGAAGATGATGCATACATAAAAATAGGATTAAATCATTTCAAAGCTTGGCATAAAGCCGATCAGCTCGCACAAAAAGATCAAATCAAACTAACGATCATGCAGTTTCTAGAACAAGAGTTTGTGGAAAAAAACAGATCCCAAATAGAATTAGATAATTTTTTTTGGATGGTCTTTTCTGAAATGGATATCGATATTGTTTCTATTTACTTTGATCGTAGTAGTGATTTTTTTAGAAGGGCCTTGAGCGTGAGTGCTCTTGCGGTTTTTATTGCATTCGTCGATGGTAATCATCAATTAGAATTTTTAAAACAATCATACACTCAGCTATTTATGTTTTTTGAAAAAATTTACGAATCAAATCCAACTTGGGAATTTGTCTTAAGGCTCGAAAATGCAAAAATGCAGCGCGATTTAGAGTTGGAAAAATTAATTTCAAAGATAAAATTTGATCAAGTTTTTTTTCATCGCGAGTACGAACATTATTTCTTAACCCCTAATTTAGAAGTGGTAGGGGATTTACCTCTCATGCTTAAGTACTTTTTTGAAATCAATCAAATATTTTCTTATACAAAAAAACATCAAAAAAATGGCCTGCAATTACTCAAAGGTGTGCCTAATTACTCCTCGTTTATTTATCAATCGGTCTTGGATCAATTTAAAGAAAATCAAAGGAAAGTAGTTGCATGAAAAATAAAAAATATTTTAATACATCCAGTGCCACCAATTTAACTCATTGGGTTCATTTTTTTGAAGAAATGGGTTTTGAAAAATACAGTGATAAAAAATTAGAGCAAGATAATTTTAATGTTGTATTTCATTTAGAAGATGAATTGAATGATCCCAAAATTCCTTGCTTTTACTTGCGATCAATTGAAGAAAAATGGAGCTTTCAAAATTACCTACCTCCACTTTTTTTGTCCACTGAGATGGGGAAAAATATTGTGGCTAGAATGCTTGAAACTCAAGAGCGATTTCATTTGACATCGTTTTTATCCCAAGATTTTGAAAATATTTTTACTTTGAGAGTGAGAGATTATCTTTTTGTGGGCAGCTATATAGATAAATTAGTTAAAGCGGCCTACCTCGCTGGCGTCGATTATTTTAAAGTACGTCAACAATTAAATGAACTCATGCCTTTTGTCTTAGAGTTACTCCATCGCAAAGAAGAAACTCACCCGCTGGAAGTCAGTTTTAGTTATAACCACTTTGGTTTTGCCATTAATTTTTCGTCGTGGATTAAGACTTTAGACTTAAAATCTGAATTTACAGTCGATGGGCAATTTTTTGAGAGATTTGTTAAAAATAATAATTTTATTCATCTCGATTACTCTCAAAAAGCAGGTCGGTTGGAAATTTCTCTAGCATGGTTTAAAGATAATTTAAGTAAAGTAAATGTGGCATTTTTGAACTTGTCTCAGTTGGAAAAACGACAAGAAAGTATTCCACTACAACCATCCTTGTTTTTAAATGAAGAAATGAATTTTAATTTACAGTCAACTAGGCTTGCCAAAGATTTTTCTTTTAAGTCTTGGCATTTTGAAATGGCTTTATTTATTCGCGAAAATATTATTAAGACGGGAGTTTTTAGAAGAGAGGAACTCGATTTAACAAAGCTAATTGATATTGCCAAAGAAGAAAATTTAAATGAAGGTGAGGACTTTGACCGCCATCAAGCGCTCATTGTTTTGGCTTTACTGTATCAAGATGAATTACTCGATCAATTTAACGAATTTAAAAATGAAAAGAAAAATGGAAATCTCAAAGAATATTTAGACACCATTAAAAATAAAGTCTTGGAGCAGCCTCATTTTTTTAAAGAGTTCGACTTGGATGTCGTAAAAAATAAATTCCAAGACTTGTCGAAGAGTGATCAGATTTCGATGGAAGATCTCAATGCACTTTTAGGTGCGACGACAGAGGGAAAACATCCCACTGATAAATTTAAAGAATTACAAAAACACTTTCAGACCCAAGTGGATGCAGCGCTATTTGACCATTTCAAACAATTGAAAATGGCCGAGTTTTCGCTGGATGTTTTAAATGCTAACTTGAAAAAAGTAGAAGAACTCCTGCATCAAGAAAAGCAAAAAAATGCCGAGATAAGAAGCGCTTTTCTCAAGCTCAAAGATGAAGTACTTAAGACTCATAAAAAACTCAAAGATCGCGAATTCGTGGTGGCCGCAAAAGAAATGCTTTTTTCAGAACTTCCCCACCTGCAAAATATAGAAAATGAACTCGAGCTTAAAAATAAAGAGCTGATCGTATTGGGGCATAAATTTGAGCTTTTAAATAAAAAGCACGAGGGGCAATTAAAAGCAATAATGGATAAAACCAAAGATATTATCGCGAAGAAGGATCGCGAAATTGATTTGTTGAAAATGCAAAGAGTTGGTCTCGATGAAAAGCTGCGCTCGGAATTAGATTTGCAAAAAAAGCTCAAAGACTTAAATCAATTCCCATCGACAAGCGATGATTCCAAACAATATGTCGAAAATAAAGAACTGGAAAAAATCAAGGACGCCTTCAAAGGGAAAAGCTTAGAAGAAACATTAAAGCCCCTCATCAAAGAAAAAAATATTTTAGAAGATCGCTTGAAAGATCAAACTCATAAATTTAAGGAAGCCGAACACAAGCTTAAATTGGCTTTAAATCAGATTGAGGACCTAAGCAAGCGCACTCGCTCAGATGCAAAGGTAGGCGGCTTAAAAAACGCCGAAAATCATCTCAAACAGCTCGATCTACTTAATTCCAAGGTGGGGCAATTGGGAGATGACTTAGTAGATAAAAAGAAAGAGATTTTAAAGCTCAAACAAGAAAATGGTCAATTGATCCTTAAAAACCAAGAAATGGAAAGACGCCTGCTCAACCAAGAGAAAAAAAACAGAGCCGCCTCATAATTTCCTTGTCATAAAATGACTTTTTAAGTAAAACTGAAATCCAATCAAAATGCCCAGCTGGTGAAATTGGCAGACACGCTAGACTTAGGATCTAGTGCGCAAGCGTAGGGGTTCAAGTCCCTTGCTGGGCACCATACTTGAATTTCTTTTTTTTATCAAATATAGAAACGCTGCTTCCCACTATTAACCGCGAAGACCCATAATAAGTAAGTATAAGAGAATATTTATATAAAATTCTTTAATGAACAGTATCCCATTTCTTGTTGGATTCCGGTGGTGGTAATAATATTGTGTAAATTGAAAAGTTGAACTTTTTGGGCTTGTTTAAAAAGATGCAAAGTCTTTAAAAATGATCTGTTTCGCACACCATCCTTGAAATCATCTTTTTGTATTGATATCTTTACTTCATGATGTCCAATATAACCTATCATCCAATGGAAACGTGGATAGTTCTTATGCTGATTTCCTTTTCCATTGCATTCTGGAAATATTATTTTGTAAAGTCTAAAAAATTCGAAGACACTCTTACAATTATTCTAGCCTTATTTGTTTTTGCAATATCGATTGTCTGCATTATTTACTTTTATAAATAAAGAATTTCAAATTTAACTACAACGATTCACTTTTCTAGTGAATCTAGGCATACAAGTCATTGGTAATTTTTAATTTTCAATACTTGAAAATTAAACTGCGAGGAGTATAAATCCAAAAATTGATCCGAGCATTTTTACCAGCTTTAAAAAATCTATTATTTAACTATCAATGTTTGACCAAATTTTGGAATAAAAAATTCACTCGGAGTCATTTTATTTTTTGACATTTCCTCTGTGAGTCGTTGACGAGGTTCCAAAAATGCTTCATCGGTGAGTTGGAAAGTTTCAAAATGAATGGCAAAACTTTGTTTTGATTTTAAATCCTCGTGCGCTTTAAGTGCATCTGTGGGATCCATGTGTTGATCTTTCATAAACCATCTCGGAGCATAGGCTCCTATGGGCAAAATGCTAACATCCATCGCACCGAGTTTTTCATAAATCATTTTAAAGTGTGGCCCATAGCCAGTGTCGCCAGCAAAAAATATTTTTCTTTGATCTAAGCTTATGACAAAACCACCCCATAGGGTTTGATTGCGATCAAATATTCCTCTTGCAGACCAATGGGAAACGGGGACGAGTTGAATATTTTCATGTGTTTGCCACCAATCGAGTTCGATGACATTTTGAATACCTTCATCTCCTAATAATTTTTTATTTCCTAAAGGAACAATAAAAGTTGGTCGAAATTTTTGGAAAAGTTTCTTTAGTGTAGGGAGATCCAGGTGATCGTAGTGGTTATGACTAATTATAACAACATTAAGTTTTGGAATATCATCAATCTGTAGCGCAGGCTTTCTAAAGCGTTTAGGCCCTGCAAAACTAACAGGACTTGCACGATCGCTAAATTGTGGATCTGTTAAAATGCTTTGCTTGGAATTTTGAATGTAAGTCGTAGCATGGCCGATATAAGTGATATGAAGACTGTTTGAGTTGCCATCAAAAAGCAGTGCCTCATTATTTTCTTGAATGGTTTCATTTTCTGGCCATTTGCTTGCAGTCGAATTCATTTTCCATTTGATGACATCCCAAAGATTCTTGGTGGCATTTATTCCCCATGGGTTAAAAAATGTCTTTCCATTATAGTGGTCAGAAAGAGGATAATTGGTATTTTTTTCCAAGAGACTACATCCCGATATAAAAATAAGCATAATTAATATTTTTAACATGATAATATAATCCTCACAGTTTAATTTTCAAGTGTTGAAAATTAAACTTTTCCAATGATTTTTATACCTAGATTCACTAGAAAAGTGAATCGATTTAGGTATAGACTAAGCGAGATCACAATATTGTGGAAATTATTTTTTAAAATGAAAATACAATTTAGTGAATGTCTAAAGCAGGTTAAGCCTAATTAGTTTAAATGAAATTAGAATAATTCTGTAAAATTCTTCTAATCTGCTTATCAGAGCTGACGATATGGTTATTTTACAAGTACTCGTTCAAAATTGTGTGAGTCATTTAAAAGTAAAATACTTAAAAATGATTTCAATATGTCTACTTTTAGAAAATTAGGATCAAAGGGGATTTTTAGCACTAAATATTTATTTTGGTAATTTCTGTTTTGTTCACTGAGGTGAAGGTTTATTTTTACGTTCTTTTTTTCAATAAGATAGGGCGAAATGGATTCACTGTTGATTTCATGTGCATTTTGGATCATTTCAAGAAGAATACTGTATTTAGTTTGTGCAAGAGTTTTTAACTGTTGAGCTGCGGTGCTTTTTATCTCGAATACTATTTTCAATTCAATAGATTTATTGATTTGAACTTTTTGATTAAATAGTCGGTTTGGTTTTGCATAAATAAAAACATATCCAAGTTTATAATTATTGCCCAAATAAGAAGAGTTTTTCCATTCAGTTAATTCCATTTGATTTATGTTGAGCTTGTTTAGTATGTCAGATGAGTTATGTGCTAAAGTAGATAAAGATATTTTTTCTCCATTCGAAACCTTAATAAGTGCATGAGCAAGTTCGTTAGTATCAATGGTGGAAGAAAGTGTTTTAGACGTCAAAAACATACTAAATAAAATTGTCGTTAAGCTAAAAAATGACATGTGCTTAGTCCTCGTTAAGATATATTACTTCATTTATGTTTATTAAAGTCTCACTTTTAATGGTTAGATCATATTTTAATATTTAAGAATTTAAATAATGTCTATTGATGGCTTTATATCAGTAATCGTTGTCGACTTTAAAGCTTAAAATATCTTTGTAAGAATTTTTTAGTATAGTTTGTTATGGAAACTTAACTTGAATCATTTACCTCAATACTAGCAATTAAATGCAAATTAAAAATTGAAAATTAATACTGAGTTGATAATGTCGATATTTACAAATGAAGTTATACTAAAGTTTGGTCATGAATTATTTACTTTATATTATTTTATCAAAGGAATGACCTTAGAGACACCTATCGGATCACCCGAAAATGCCAACAAGACATCCATTTTTTTTCTGATTAAATCATTTGGGACTCGATTAATTTTCATATTTCTTTCAACTTTATTTAAGTCAAAATTAAGATTTTTAAATCGCATTTGGCATTCAAGATTCGCCCACGGACCGGTACATTCTGCAATGGCTTTTTGGCCTTCGAGTTTTTTTATCGGGGGTTTCTCTTCAATGAGTTTTAAGGATATTTTTAATTCATCATTTCCAGTAAGTTCAAATGGAAGATCGTATTCTAAGAAAATCTCTTCCTTTCCATTTTCAAAAATACCTGTTTTGATGACTTGATAATTTTGCAATTCAAATTCGAGTGCTCGGTCGAGAATTTTTCGATGATCCGGAACTAAATATTGGGCATTAAAATGAATGATTTCGTATGCAAATAATTGAGTTTGTAAAATATATAAAAAGAAAAGTGTTTTCATCTTAAGCATGTTCTATTCCTTTTAAGCGAAAGTTTTTAAGTGAATCCTCATCTAATATACCATATTGTGTGGACCTGGCACTTCCTATGCGATGGATATGGCCTTGATTTAAAAGTTCAGTGAGATCCCTCAGCGCCGATATTTTAGAAACTTTAAATACCAAAGCGTATTGACTTACACTATAAAATTCTCCTTGTTTCATTATACTTAAGGCCTTAATTTGTCTTAAGTTCCAACTTGATTTTATAAGCTTAGGATTTTGGTGAATGCTTTGGTCATTTGTGATTGACTGGGTGAATTGATAATTTGATCCGATTTTCAATCTAAGCAATTTGACTGAATGATTAAATTTATAACAATGGTTATCTCCAGTCAGATAAGTCGAAAGAGCTCCAAGTGATTTTCTTAACCGATGAATCAGATGATAAACAAGGGTATCGTGCCGAATAGGATCGTATTGGTATCCCCAAATTGTTTGAACCAGCTCTTCTTTAGAAATAGATCGCCCTTGGCAAAGAATTTCCAAAGCTGTTTTTAAAAGTTCTCCAACACCATTCGGGACTTCTTTTATCCAGTCTTGATGCAAAATAAGAATTCCCTTTGGAAATACTCCAAATAAAATCGCGGTCTCATTTGCTTTGATGGAAAGTTTTTTTCTTAAAAAACCATAGTATTTTAAATCGACCATTTTGCCGAGTGTATCCTCAATTTTATTTGATTCGAGTTGGTTAAAAAAGTGATTTAATGGATCTTGCGTAAGTGATGTGAAATTTTCATTTCGTCTATTTAAATGTGAATGAGACAATGGGTCTCCCAATTTATTTGTAAGAGATTCGATCGTTTTACTTAATTCAATTCGCAATTCAGATTTACCGTCAGCTTTTAAGACGTCGCTTTTAAGGCCAAGAATTTTTAAATGCATTTTTTTATCGGAGTATTGATCGATAAATTTCACAGCTTCATCTAAATGAAAAAATGTCATATCATTTTTTTGATAATGGGAATAAAGATAGGCCATTTCAAAATTCCACCATGCAATATGCCTAGGGATGGCATAAGCATAAATAGAGTGTTGTGTTTTAATCAGAATTTTATAAGCCTGATTCATTTGTCCGATTAACATATAAAGATGTGCAAGCGTCAACCTCAACGCATTTTCAGAATAATTATCGTTCTTTCCAATCGACTTACACTTGGTCTCTATTTTCTTGATGAGCGAGATAGGATTTGTTGAGAACTGGGCTTCGTATAAAAGCTGTGAAGTGGAGAGCGCTTTTTTAAAAGCATCATTTTTTATAAGTGACGCAATTTCCGATGCTTCTTTGAGATAAGAAATTCCTTTATGGATATCTCCCATCTGAATATAATTGTGCCCCAATAGGTCGATGGCCATGACTTTCCAGTAAGATTCGTCGTGGAAGAGAAGACTCTCTCGACTTTTTTCTAAAAAGTAGAGACTTATTTTATAGCGCGATTGAAAATAGGCGTAAAAAGATAAAGCTTGATAAAAATAAAAGTGATTTTTATGATCGAGAGATTTAAATTTTTTTAGTTCATCAAAACCAATTTTTATGTGATCCAATTTTTTTAATCTAATAGCAGTAATCAGAATGAAGAATTGAGCTATGGAGCATTTAATTTTTAGTCTTTTACTTAGTAAAAGAGCCTCGTCAAATAAGCCTAAAAAGCAAAGTGTGCCGATGACCCAAGGGTAATCGAGATCTGAATATTTATTTTTTAAAATAATTTTATAGGCAGGTTGCAATTTACCTGCCTTGAATAAGTCTCTAATATTACTGTGTTTTGTTTTCATGTGTAAGTACATCATATCACATCATTTTATACAAGGATAGATGGATTATTTTTTTAAAATCTGTGAGCGATAACTATTACATGAAGTAATAATGCTTCATTTAAAAAAGGACGAGTTATGAAAATTTTAAAAAATGCACTTTTGGCAGTTACTTTATTTTCTTCTTTAAATCAATTGATCCATGCTGAGGGAGTTCCTGTCACTCGCGATCAAAGAGTTATGGTTGTTTTATCGGAAGTCGATTCTTCCGGAATTCCAGAGCTCGCACCACTATATCGAGTGATGGAAGATCTGACTCGACATTCTGTTCATGCAATTTTAGGTGATAAATATCGCGAAATCATAACTCTCGAAGACAACCTTGCGACACCTGAAAAATTAAAAGAAGTTCTTTTTAATGTTGCGAGGAAAGCAGAAGTTCGAGCAATCGATATGATCATCTCAGTTCATGGATCACCGACAAAACTGATGTTTTCAAATGGAAAAATTAAAAAGTCAGATTTGCGTGATTTCATTTTAAAAACAGATAATAAAAAAGATCAAGTCGCAAAAATCTTCTTAAAGAAAAAATTAAGAGCACTCTATAATTTGGCATGTTACGGGGGAGAAAATATCGAAGTATTAAAAGACTTGGGCTTTGCGGTGGTCAATGGAGCGAGAGGGGTTAATGCTAATTCTGAAGTTGAATTTCTTCCAGCTTTAACGGCTTGGGCGAACGGTGTAGGATTTAGGGACTCATTTGCATTATCAAATAATCCTATCTCGTTACAAATTGTCGATGGGCCAATTAGAGAAGTCGGAAGAAGAATGAATAATGCACTTGCAGAAACAAACTCTGAAAAAATCTTTTATGGTGATTTTGATGTTAAAATAAATTCTCAAGTACAGTAAACAAATAACAATTTCCACAAGAGCTAAGAGAACATCTTAGCTCTTCATATTATCTGCCTTATTTTATTGCCAGTTTAAAATTCATGATTTTAGACACTTGATTCTGAGTTGAAACTTTAGCACATTGCTTTTACGACATCCTTTATAATTTAGCTTAAGAATAAGCATTAAAAGGGATAAAGTTAAATTGAGCTATTTAAATAAAATACAAATTTTTTTCATAATTATGTTTTTACAATCTTGTAAGAAGTTTAATGTTTCGCTTGAGCAAGCTATAGCAATCCCTTCTAAGATTGAAAATACTTCGACCTCTCAAAACAATAAATCACAACCAAATGCTATCGAAGAAAAAATTGTAAAAAAGTATAATTCTGAATTGAATGTTACTGAATTTGTCGGCACGAGCAAGGCAGATGAGTTTCGTCCAGTGATAGAAAAGAATGAATCTACTTTTATAATTGATGGAATTTCAAATGACGATATCGTTTATATGAGCTTTGGTTACGATTGGACTAAGGTTGAAATTATAAATGAATATAGCTTTAAAATAACTGAGAAACACGCCACTGGAACAGTATTTAATTTAAAAAATATTCGCTATGTAGAGTTTTCTGGAGGAGTCAGATATGAGTTTAAAAATTCTCAATTTGCATTCTTAAAGGTTAATCAAACGACTCAAACAAATAATTCAACACAGTCACCAAGTGAAGTAAATATACCTCAAGATCCAAACATTTTATCTGCTGATTTAGATATAGAGCCAGTAAATAATGAAATTGTAATTACTGAAAAATATAATTTAAATTTAACCAACTATCCAATTCAAATCGGAAGAGCATTTAAAATAGGAGAAATTTTAAATTACCCAACAGCATATACAGTAGATGGTGATCTAAATACACAGTCGGATATAAAACAACGCCATAAAGATGGATCAGTAAAATTTGCAGTGATAAGTTTTATACTACCGAATCTAGGCGCAAAAAAATCGATAAGGATCGCATTTAAAAACAAGTCCACTAGTCAAAATAATGCTATATCAGATAGTTTAATTCTAGCTGATGAAGTTGATTTTGATGCTGAAATAACTTTGTCCAATTCAAATCAAACTTTGATTGCATCTGCTCGTAAGATGTTAGAGGCTGGACATTATACTTACTGGACAAAGGGTGAAATTAATACGACTTATATTCTCGCTGATCATTCTGAAAATAGAGCTCATGATTTAGGATTTGATCAGTTTAAAAGCTTTAGACCTATTTTTCACGTTTCATTCTGGCCTTCCTTAAAAAAAGCTAAAATAAGAATGATTGGTGAAAATGGTACCTTTGGAATTTTTCAAGATTTAATTTATAAAATTAAATTAAGTATTGGTCATAAGTCTAAAAAGGAAATTCTAACAGAAGACAATTATATTCATTCTTTTGGTACTAGGTGGAATCAAACGGTATGGCTCGGAGAAGAACCAAGTGTCTTCGTCAATATTAATCATAATCTGAAGTATTTAAGTGCTACTCAGTATGTAAATAATTTTAATCCTCAAACTATCAGTGAAAATAAAATTTCGAGTGAGTATTATCAATTTAAAAAGCTAGCAAAAGGATTTGGAGTCCTCTCAAATGGATTCTGGACTCGTTATATGCCAACTACAGGCGCTAGGGCTGAGATTGGTCCAATTCCGAACTGGTTTATGTCTAGTCTTTATAAAGGAGATTGGCGATCGAGAGAAATAATGATTTTTCATGCCGAGAAAGCATTAAGTTGGCCAAATCAGTTTAGAGAAGGAAAAAGTAATTTATTTTATGATAAACTAAAAACTGTTTCAGCAATGGGGAAGCCATTATCTTTAAACGCTAGACCTTATGCTTGGTTTCCAGATAATAACGGCAATTATCCCACTGATAGTAATGTTAATTCTACGAGACTGCGATCTGAATATGATTCTCTAAGTTGGGTACCAGATGGAGCTCACCAACCTGATCCATTTAGTATTCCATACATTTTAACAGGAGATTATTTATTTTTAGAGCAAGTTCAATTGTGGGCGGCAACTCAAGCATTTGCTTACAATCCAAATGAGAATGGGCGTGGAGCAAATGGAATTGCTGGAATTCAAGATCAAATTAGAGGAAATGCTTGGGTTTTTAGAAATAGAGTAAATGCTGCATTTTTATCACCAGATAGTACATCTGAAAAAAAATATTTTGAAGAAATCGTCGATGACGCCATAGCCTATTGGGAAGGTGAGAAAAACTTAAATTCTTCGACTAGAAATCAAAATACAGCTTGGCTCTTTGCAAATCAAAAGCTTTTTAAAGCTAGTCAACTTTCACCTTTGGGTTTTTGGTCAAAGGGAGGAGGTTCAGAAGGGTTGTGGCAAGACTATTTCTTAATGTTTAGTCTTGGGAATGCGGCAGAAAAAGGATTTAATGTATCTAGTTTACTTACTTATTTTTCACCTGTTTTAACTAGTCAGTTAAAAGATCCAAGTTGGGATCCAAAACTAATGATGGAGTATTATATTTCAATAGGAACAAATGAGGGAAAACCGTATACGCAGTGGCAAGAGGTTCGTGATTCAATTCCGGACAGAGGGAGCCAAACCATTACAAATTTTTCTAAGAATTATTCCTATATTTGCTATGCAAATGCAGCAGCAAGTTTTCTGTATAATTCAGTTGATGGAAAAGATACATGGAGTTATTTTCAAAAAGAAATTCGTCCGGATAACACGGGACTAAAGGGAGACTATATGTCTTTTGATTTAATTCCAAGAAATTAATATAAAAAGAAAATACTCCAATCTTTGCAATAAATGGGATCCTTCTTAGTTAAAAATAATGGGAAGTAGAATTGTATGATGCCACGAATATTTTCCCCTCTGGCAATCAAGATAAATGGATGATGGCCAATTTTCGCTTCGAGAATTTCCAGCATGTGACGGATGTGCATGAAGTGACTAAAGTCATAGATAAAATAAAGCGAGCTATCGGGCAGTTTGAAATCTTCATCTAAAACATTTTGGTTGAGAATGTTGAATTCCAGTTCATATTTAAGATTAATTCTTTCGGCTTCTGCCACTCTCTTTTTAACAATTTCGTAACCAGTAAAATGTACCATCGGGAAAAATGCTTTCGCTACAATTCCCACTCGACCGTAAGCGCAGCCAATATCAATAACAGAACTAATTGCTTCATCTTTGAGGATATAAAAAATGTCGTAGAGGTCAGAGTAGGGGGTTAATAAGACTTGGGGATTTAAACCAATCCACGATTCTCCAATTTCTCCCTCGTCGCTATGGTGTTCCTTATTGCTTGGAAAATCTTCGTGTGTGTGAAAGGAGCGATATTTCTGAATGAGTTTTCTCTCAATCCTTAAAATTCGAAAGCCTATTATTTGATCTATTTCTTGGGAGTGGGCGTGAGATGAGAGCTTTGATTCGTTAAAAAAAAACTCTGGATGAGAAATGCATTGAGCACTAATCGATCCAGAGTTTGTATTTTTTAAAGTTTCTTTATTCGAATATTGATTTTCTTTAAATAAACTCAAAAAAATGGATTACCAACGCTTAGGTCCGCGCGATCCATTTCCACCGCCACGGTTGTTGTTAAAACCGCCAGCTCTTGGTCCTTTTGCTTCTTGTGGAAGAGCTTCAGTCACTCTTAAGTTTCTTCCTTGGAATTCTTGACCGTTAGATTGTTCAATTGCATTTCTGCCTTCTGATTCATCTTCCATTTCAACAAATCCAAAACCTTTACTTCTTCCAGTTTCTCTGTCTGAGATAACTTTAGCAGAAGCTACAGCTCCGTACTGAGCAAAAAAATCATTTAGGTCATTTGATTGAACACTGAATGATAAGTTTCCTACGTATAATTTAATTCCCATAAAATCTCCTCGTGTGGGTGTACCAAAGAGATGATGAGCACTATGCCAAAACTCAATAGATGTACAAATTAACGTTAAAGTCAAAATATCTTTTAAGCCGAAGGAAGTCAAGATGCTGAAAGGGGCTCAGGGTGCTTTTCAACTGCTTGTTTTATTAGGGGACTTAGACAAAGTTTGAGAATACTCAAAAAAAAGATCGATTGATTAAAGCTTATATAAAAAATGATCAATATTCTTGTGCCATGCTTACCTATTAAAACGACTTCACAGAAATTGTATTATTGATAAATTTCTATTTTTTCGGTTAGTTCCTCCATGCTATTTTGCAATAATTCGCTGACAGTTTCTAGCTTAAGTAGTAAGTGCTTTTCATCGTTCAAATTTAAAGCAAATTGATCTGCATTAAGGGTCATGAGCTCTGTTTTAAGTTGTTTAAAAGCGCTGTGGTAGTCATGCACACTTGCTGGGCGATTATTTTGACTCACCAGTAAGTGAATATAGGTTTTGGAGCCCGCACCTCGCCACGTCCAGACATCGCCTAATTTGGGATTTCTTGTTTTGCAATAATGTCGAAAGTCTTTATACATCGAAGGCCACATTTCTTTTAAATGGAAATGTGCTTGATCTTTAAAGTCGTCCATTATTTCTGTTGGTAAAACAATTGTGTCAAATTGAGTTTGATGAACATTTCCGCTGAGTACCTTCATAAAATCTCCCGTATTTAATGAAACTGTTTATAATAGTGAGAGAAATATTTTCTCTTACAATCATTTGATCAAAAAATAGAGGACTGATGTATGATAGATATCAGAGTTTCATTTGATAATCATTAGCTCAAAAGGTGTTCTTTACTTATGCAAAATGAATTTATTTCAGATATTGGAAAGTCCATTTTATTTTCGAGTGTATTCGGGGTTTTTGGTCTTTTAATAAAAATTCCCAACATGCTAAGTTTTATTGTGGCGGGAATTGTTATTGGACCAAATTTGGGAATTTCCTTAATCAGCAATCAGAAATCAATTAATGAAATTTCAGAAATAGGTTTAGTGCTTTTAATGTTTATTCTAGGCCTTGAAATCAATGTTAAAAAAATTATTGAAAGTGGTAAAACGACTTTTATTGCGGGAGTGATGCAGGTTTCATTTTCACTAGTATTTAATTTTTTGTTGATGAAATTATTATTACCGCATGATGTAAACTCCTACCGGGATTTATATTTTTCCTTTGCACTTTCTTTGTCTTCAACTCTTATCGTGGTTAAAATATTAACCGACTATATGGAATTAGACACTTTGCCATCGCGAATTACACTTGGCGTTTTGGTCGTTCAAGACATTGTTGCTATTATGTTTTTGGCCATCTTGCCTAATTTGGCTCATTTTAAGTTAAGTGAATTATTTATTTCGATTACAAGTATTGCAACACTTATAACAGTTGCATTTTTAGTTGCAAGATTTGTTTTGCCCAAAGTTTTTTCACTTATTAGTAAACAGACCGAACTCATGCTCGTCACCTCCTTGGCATGGTGCTTTTTTATTTGTGGGGCAGCACACTATTTAAAACTTTCTATTGAAATGGGTGGGTTGGTAGCTGGGATTTCTATAGCTAGCTTCCCGTATCACTTAGATATTGCGGCAAAAATTTCGAGTTTAAGAGATTTTTTTATAACTCTATTTTTTGTCAGTTTAGGGATGCAAATTCCGATTCCTTCAATGGATAATATCGCATGGGCCTTGCTTTTTACCTTAATTATCTACTGTGGAAGATTTTTATCCATGTTTCCCTTTCTTTATTTTAATGGGTATGGTCATCGGGCGAGCTTGCTTCCACCAATTAATCTTTCGCAATTGTCTGAGTTTTCATTGGTAATATGTAGTATCGGAATTAGTTTAAATCACATTGATGGGCAGGTTTTAAATGTTTTAATTTTAACCTTAATTATAACAGCAATGATTTCATCATTTGTAATACCTGAGTCTCATCGAATATATAAAAAAATAAGTACTGTTTTAATGTGGCTTAAAATTAAGGACGAGATACATTTAGATACTGAAGCTACCTCTCTCAACGAAGGTAAGATTATTATTTTAGGTTTTTTTAGAGAGGCAAGTTCATTACTACATGAACTTTTGGATCACGAGGATCATGGTTTAAAAGAAAAAATATTAGTTTTAGATTTTAATCCTGAAGTTCATCGCAAATTGAAAAAAATGGGAGTTCGAAGTATTTTTGGTGATGTGGCCAATCCCGATATGTTGAAAATGCTTCAATTGGAAGGAGCAGAGTTGGTCATTTCGACTTTGCCTAATCGGGTACTAAAAGGCACTACAAATCAGAAAATTCTGCATTACTGTAAAAATATAAATCCCAAAATTCCAGTTATTTTATCTGCAGAAACTTTTCAAGAGGCACAGGAATTGTATGACGGTGGAGCAGCATTCGTTAACTTATCTCGCTTAAATAGTGCAGAGCAATTAAAAAACATAGTGCATGAAATATTAAATCATGGACAGGATCAAATTAGAATAGAACACCAAGATTTGGTAAAAAATCGTCGAGAGATTTTAGCATAAGGGATTTAGAAATCTTGCTTTTTGAAGGTTTCAAGCGCTTTTCGATAACCAGCTGTCATGACGGTCTTAGCTTTTTCGGGCGCAAGTGAAAATGAGTTGGTAAAGAATATTTTATAATTTGAATGATCCGGATAAATATCGATAAATTTAATGTTTGGGTTATAGTTAAATTTTCGCTCTAAGATATTAATGATTTTATCGATATCCTTTTTAGAAAACTTCTGACTGATTAGATAATCATAAACAGTCTCGATAACATCCTTGGCAAGAATATTATTTGCTCTGGATGCAATAATCTTTTTTTGTATCATCAAGTAAATTGCTTGTAGGCAAATAGCTGGTAGGCCGAAATTTATGAGAGAACCGATTTCATCGTGAAAATGATAAGGGGTATGCGTCCAAGAGCTAATAACAAAGTCGCACTTGTTATCAACAGCTACGTGGTTGGATAAAGTGTCGCGAATTTCTCCATCTATATAGTAATCAGTGTTACCAGTTCGCGGGTTTTTAACAGGGAAAGGTGCATAAAAGGGAGGCACACTCATGCTTGCTGCAATGGCTTCTGTGACTGGGACATCGGTGAAATATTCAGAAGTTGAATCGTGAATAGGGGCGGGATAATTGTATTTACTAAAAATGACTTTGCGGGAGTGATCTAATTGAGTCGCGACGACAAACATATCGCAAACATAATCTTCAAAACGTTGTGAAAAAATAACGTGATCTTTCATATACTGATTGAGGCCCTCAGTTGAAAAAAGTCCCGTCATACTCATCAGTGGTTGAGTGAAATGGCGCAAAATTGGCGGAAAACTTTCAAAGGGATTATAAAATTGAAATTGCTTGATTAGTTTATCGGGCATTTTCCTCGATAGCATGTCGGAGTAAGTAATTCCTTTTAGAGAAGTCTGTGCTTTTTGTCGATTGATGGTCGCATCGATGACCTCTAGCGGTTTATAACCGGCAGCAAAGTATAAATTGATAAGTGATCCAGCACTCGATCCGACTAATGTTGAAATTTCAAAGTCGTTCACCGTGGGAGATTTGTTGTGTTTAAACTGAAAGCCCATTTCTTCTAAAGCAAGAGCAACTCCCAAGTGCCAAGCTGCGGCTTTCACCACTCCACCACTTAGGACGAGGGCCGTTTTTTTATGCTTGAAGGGGCTTAAGTCGATATTGTGCTTCATAGTCTTCCATTTTAATGTTCTCTTAAAGTTTAATGAATTTTTGGGTTTGAGTAAAATAAATAAAATTCATGATAGCTTAAGGTAGAATTTTTATTCATTCTTTTATAGAGATTTTCTTTTATAATAAATAATTAGAATTTAAAATTGTCCGATAGGATTTATTATATTTTTAGGAGCTATCGATGCCAGCATGGTTGCCCATACTCATAATGATTTTTTCCCTTATTCTCGTTTTAGATGCGATCGGCTCTTTCGTCGCTTGGAGATATCTTCATAATCGACTTTTTCTTTTAGCAGGTTTTGCTTGGTTGGCGAATTTTATCAATTTTATTATTCACGGGATGACTCAATCGACATTAGGTTACTTTAGTTTGTTTGGGCATGGAGTTTACTTTTTTACTTCTTGCTTACTCACAACCATTTTGTGTGAAATTTCCAATTTAAAGTTCGACTTTAAAAAAGTTCCTTTTATTGCAATTTTAATGTGGTGTTTAAGTTTTATAAGTTTTTATTTATTTAAAAGCTATATGATTTCAGCTCTAGTGCTCGATCTTTTTATTGCAGCTCCTATGTTTTATTTTTCTTTTAAAGTTTTATTGAAAGAAGAAGATAGGTTAACAAAATTTTATGCCATTATTCTGATTGTAAACTCGATCCATTTTCTCGATTATCCATTTTTGTACGACTCGCCAAAAGGGAGTATTTTTGGTTTCTCTTTGGCTTTTCTTATCGCCATCTTGTATTCAATTTTAATCCCACTTTTGATTGTCCAAGAGCAATCGAAAAAGTCAGTCATAATGCTTGAGGGATTGGTTAAAGATCGCACCAGAAATTTGGAAGAAAGAACCTTGGAGCTGGAAGAGCTCAATAAGCACAATGTGACTTTAATCTCGATGGTATGTCACGAGTTGGCATCACCGGCCATGATGATCGAACATCAATTAAAACAAATGAAGAAAAAAGAGCAAGAGTTGACGCTTGACTGTCAAAAGTATTTGCATAGCATGCAAAAGCAAATGAATGCCTTGATTGAATTATTTGTTAAAATTAAAAGTGTGCATTCGACTAGGTTGGGAAAAATTGAACCTCAACTGATAAAGACGAATATTGTCCCGGTTGTCAGTGAAGTGATCGATCTTTATCAAGAGCGATTGGAAAATAAAAATTTAAAAATTGAATTTGCCTCGGCTGAATCTCATCTCGATGCGCAAATTGATCCTGTATTATTTAAAAATCAAGTGCTCGCCAACTTAATTTCTAACGCTATCAAGTTTTCCTACGAAGGTAGTGTGATTAGAATAAATCTTGAAAAGAAAGACCAAGCTGTTGTTATGGATGTCGTGGATTATGGGATTGGTATTTCTGAAGAAAAAATTCATAAGCTATTTGACATGAATGTTAAAACAACTACAGTCGGTACTAAGAATGAATCGGGAACAGGTCTTGGGCTTCCAACGGTTAAAATCATTACAGAAAGAATGGGAGGGACAGTGAAAGTAGTCTCACGTTTGAGAACTCCCGATCATAGTCCCTTCGATGCAGGTACCGTTTTTTCTATTTCGTTAAATTCTTAAATCTGAATGTTTTTGATGAGTGGATTTATAAAGATCTTTGTTGGCAAGCCAAGATCTAAAAACAATTTCAAACTGATCGTAGATATTGTGAATGGTTTTCGAGATCTGAACATATTCTTCATTTTTTAATTCTATCGTTTTAAGAAAGTGATCGTGATTCATTTGTACCGCATTTTCATCGTATTGATCGATCCAATGGCCTAGTGAATGGTTCATTTCTTGTTCTTCGTGATTTTGGCCAAAGTACAAAAGTTCCGCATAGTGGGGATGAGTATTGTAGCGCTTTTTAAGAGTACTCATAAATACACCAAAGGTTGATTCGATACATTCGATAATTGCCAGAGAGGCAATTGGCGACTGGTGCTTTTTAACTTCATGAATAATTAAGTAAACCAAGTCGCGACTTGGCTTGTTGGCATCGCTCCAAATGTTGCGCACTAGTCCTTCCCAATTATTTTTATTCAAGGCTTGTTCGTATCCCAAAGTGTTAAGGTCGCTCAAGTACCACATCCAATGATTTTTATCCTCGTCGCAGTGAACGTTGATCATTTTTTCAATTTCATTTTGCGGATTGCTGTAAGAGAGGTGCTCTAAAATATCTTTAAAGCTGATAATGAAATAAAGCATTGATGGACTGAAGGAAAATTGTTGCGGGATTGTTTGTTGGTCATTTTGTTCTAAGATCCATTGGCAAAATGGGTTAGCTGATAATTGCTGGCTGCGCGACGCGATTAAATTTAAAATTCGTTCCATTCATCAATCCTTTGAAGAAGTGTTTTTTGATACTAATGATATTAAATTTTCATATAAAATTATTGAGTGTATGATCATTAAGATCAAGAAATGTTACAAAATGACACAGAATTTAAGGAATCCTTAATGTTGATTAAAACACTCGGAAAAAATGAGTCCTTTTTACTTATCCTTCTAACAGCTCTCTTTATCTTTTTACATCACTAAGGAAGTGTAGGTTTTTTTGTCGATGGATTAACCTATGCCAGTTTTGCTAAAAATGCTGCACTCAAGAACACGTGGCTCATTCCACATATGACAGAAACTGTTTTCAATGAATTTCGCGACCACACGCCATTTATAATTAATTTATTGGGACTTCTCTTTAAAATTTTGGGCATTGGCTACGCTCAGGCTCGTTTATTTGCTGGGATATTTGGGATTATTGCAACCATTTTAGTTTATTTATTAGTGAATAAAAAATTTGGAAACAAAACAGCGACACTAAGCTCACTTCTGTTTCTTTTAAGTTTACCGGTGTTAAAGCAATCGCGATTTCCCAATCAAGATGTGCCATTGATGCTATTTAATGCATTGAGTGTGTATTCCTTTTATTATTTTTATGAAACACGAAAAAAAATATATTTTATTTCCTCGGGAATATTTTTCGGTCTCGCTATGCTGACGAAGGGACCTCTGGCGGTTTTTGCACCGCTATCCATTTTTTTATTTTTAGTTATCAAACGAGATTTCAAGGTTCTTTTTTCATTGATTGCGATTGGAAGTTTAGTTTTGGGTTTGTTGGTTTTTGCATTGTGGCCACTGACGCTTTATTGGAATGGGCGCATCGATATTTTTTGGAAGTATTTAGATTTTACTTTTGTGGGGACGATAAAAATTCTCGAGGACAGGTCGAAAATAATTATTGGACTTACCTTCAGTACCTCTTTACCTTCTGCGCGATTCAGATGGTTTTGTTGTTTAAAGGAGTCTGGGATCGATTTAAAAACAATTCATCCAATAACTTTATCGACCTTTCATTTATCTTTTTTTTGTCCACGTTGATATTATCCAGCCTGTTTACCTTTAAATACTCCCATTACATTATGACATTGTATTTTCCGCTAGCGCTCATTGCAGGATATACAGTTGCAAGCTACATAAGTGAAAAAACAGCGAGGGTTTGTTCATGGTGTCTCTTGATGGGAAGCTTTATTTATTGCTTCGTTCCTTTAAGTTCAGAGCGCGATAAAGATCTCTACGCGGCTATTCCAATCATTGATCAAAAATGTGCTCATACAAATGATCGCCCAAGGCTCAATATTGTTTTAAACGATGCATATGCCTTTTATAGTGTCTTACCTTTGATGCAATTTTATGATGATAGCGATACCCGCGAAATTAAATCTAAGAAAGCTGATGAGCTAGAGAGGATTTTCGATGAGTTGAAAATAAATCGGGGAAATAAAAACTTCTTAATTATTGCAAAGAATGAAGACCTAGGTTTACTTCCTATCGGTCGCGAAAATCTTTATCGATTTCAAAGGGAAGAAAAAACTATTGTTTGTTTGAAAGGAAGTGATCATTTCTAAGGAGACTAAGAAATGTGTTATCGAATATTTTTTCTTACGACTTGAACGTGATTTAATTGACATTGATAAATGAATTTATCTAAGGTTTCTTGTTTTTCACACCATATATTGGCAGCTTTTCGAATCGTTTTATTGCCATTATTAAACTCGGAGGCATTGATGAGTTTTGAATAGAGAAAAGCAGCAAAGAATCCACTGAGTGTCGTGTTTTGCGACTTAGTCGTGATTTTGTTTTTCCTAAAAGTCCAATCGATTTCACTATCAAAGTTTCGAACTCCTTTTTCAGACAAGGGAGAGTCCATAATGATAAGACGAAAATTTTTTTCATTAGATTCTAATTTTAAAAATAAAGCTTCATCTTGGATTATTTCAGTTGGATTGTTTAAAGCTTTATATACGAAAAGAGCATTGTTTTCTGCTAATTGATCCGGTAGGTAGTGACATGTTTCGACTGGGCAAGCGTCCATATCGACAACCGGAGGTAAAATCGTTTCAGAAATAATTTCAGAAGGAATGATCGACTGAACTTTAATGTCAGCATTACTTAAAACTTCTTTAGTGCGAATTGTTTTTCGCGCTAACTCCAAATTATCTTCCCAAAGTTTTTCATCGATGGCATCTTTTTCAATGGTAGTTTTAATTTCGCCATTTTTATTTTGATAAAAAGTACCAAAGTTAATTTCAGTGTAGGGATCGAGCGCCCATGTTTGAAAAGAGCAAGTCAAAGTTAATCCGATGGACAGCTTTATAAGTGAAGATAGTGCTTTCATATTAACCTCTCGATTGAGGATATTACTCTAACTCAATTCGAGAGGGAGAAAAAAATAGAACATCGAGAAAAATTTACTTAGTCTTAGTACCCATTGCGCCCTGAACTTCATCATTAAAAGACGAGCTGTAAGAGTAGTCTTCGACGATGTTTTTTTCGTTGAAGGTAATGTTTAAATCTCGCGTGGTGGAGTCGCCAAATACGCGGTATTGATATTGGCCGTACGTCCATTTTTCTTTGCCATTTTCTACTCCTACGCGAAATGGTTGGCCGTAAATTTTTTGCACATCTTCTTTCGTGGTTTTGCCATTTTGAATGCTGGCACTGCCTTGGAATTTAAAAGGACGACCCATATTGGCACAGGAAGTAATTAGACTCATAAGAAAAATAGCAATGATCAGTGTGAATTTTGTCATTGAAGACTCCAGGTTATTGTGTTGATTGGTTGTGATTACATATGCCGTATTTCGCTTGAAAATTCAACACTGCAGAGTATACTCATTATAAATTGTGCGACTGTATTTAAAAGGAACTGAGGATGAAGACTAAGCCAATATGTTTAACCGGGGTGAAAGCGACAGGAATGCCTCACTTGGGAAATTATAAAGGTGCGATCAAGCCCGCGATTGAATTAGGTCTCTCGGGCGATTTCGATGCTTACTTATTTATTGCGGATTATCATTCTCTCACTTCGGTTCACCAAAGAAAAGATTTGAACAATTACATTTACGAAGTTGCGGCGGCTTGGCTTGCCATGGGACTCGATCCCGAAAAGATAACTATCTACAAACAAAGCGATATTCCAGAAATTTTTGAATTAAATTGGATCTTGGATTGCTTTACTCCAAAGGGCTATATGAATCGTGCCCACGCTTATAAAGCGATTAAAGATGAAAATGAAAAAGAGCAAAGAGATCCCGATCACGGAATTAATATGGGCCTATATACTTATCCCATTTTGATGACGGCCGATATTTTAATGTTAAAGTCGGATCTGGTGCCTGTGGGATCGGATCAACAACAGCACATCGAAATTGCCCGAGATATCGCGCAAGTTTTTAATCATAATTACGGCGAGGTTCTTAAACTTCCCAAAGCCTATATTCGCGAAGATGGAAAATTGCTCAAGGGATTAGATGGCAGAAAAATGAGCAAGAGTTATGGAAACCATATTCCACTTTTTGCCAGCAGCAAAGAATTGAAAAAATGTATTAACCGCATTACGACTGACTCCAGCGATCCAAGTGTTCCTAAGGATCCATCGACCTCGCTTATTTTTGATCTCTACAGCGAATTTGCAACATTAGAGCAAACACAAGCATTGAGAGAATGGTATCTTCGAGGAATTGGTTGGGGCGAAGCTAAAATGGAACTGCATGCACTTCTCGATCACACCTTATCAGGCCCACGCGAAATTTATACTGATCTAATGGCCAACCCACATAAAATTGATGCTATTTTAAAATCGGGGGCTGAAAAAGTTCGCGAAAAAGCTTCGAAGAATTTATTAGAAATTAAAAAATCGATTGGTGTGATTTAATTGTGAATCGATTTTAGATTATGATCGAAACTGAGATAAATATTTTAAAATCAATTCAGAAGCTTTCTCGTTGGAGTCTGATGTTATTTCGCTTGAAAAAATTTTTTGCGAATTAAAATTTAAAATGGCGTTAAGAAGGATTTGATCATCAAGCATTTGGTCTTCTTCAACAATCACTGAACTTAATTGTAATTGTGCTTCTTTGGCATTGTGATACTGTTCATTTTTTTGTGCGATCTTAAGTGGGATAAAAATAGATGGCTTTTGAAGTGCGAGAAGTTCACATACAGTTCCTGCGCCCGAGCGCGATAATACAATTTTTGAAGCCTTAAACAGATCGATCATTTCCGGGCCGACGAAAGCACAAGGTAGATAGTCGTTGCTTGCAAGTGGTTCAAATTGATCGATAAAACTTTTTCCCACTTGATGAATAATCGTAAAATGCTGCGCAAGCGTCGATAAATTTCTCGCAATAAAATCATTGATCAATTTTGCTCCATTGCCTCCACCGGTGACAAATAAAATAGGCTTGGCGGGAGTTTGCAAATCAATATTTTTAAAATGAGGGTGACGAATTTTTTGATCGTAACATTCGTCGCGCAGTGGGTAACCGGAATAAATAACTTTGTGAGATGGAAAATAATTTGCCGATGCTTTAAAGCTTATAAATATTTTATTGGCAAAACGCGAAGCAATTTTATTGGCCAGACCCACGCGGCTTGTTTGTTCGTGAATAAAAATTGGAATTCTAAGAAGTCTTGCTGCGAGAACGACGGGGACTGAAACAAATCCTCCTGTGGAAAAAACTATCAGAGAATTTGATTTATTTTCGCGCTTTAAAATAAATAAGGCATCAAAAAAACCTCGAACAACATTTAGCATGTCTTTTAAGTTTTCTAGACTTAAATAACGTCTAAGTTTTCCAGTATGAATGGCGCGATATGAAATATTTTGAGCTTGGACTAATTCTTTTTCAATGCTTTTAAATCCACCGATATATAAAATCTCAACGTCGTTCGATTGTTGTTTTATTTTTTGAATTAGCGTGAGGGCAGGGAGGACGTGTCCACCAGATCCACCTCCACAAAAAATTATTTTTTGCATCGTTCACCATTTTTGATTTTTGTTGTTACTTATTATTATAGCTGTTGAAATATTTCTGTCCAAGAAAGAATTTGCAAGTAATTTGCTGACAAAAAAAAGCCCCAAACGAATTTGGGGCCTTTTATGAATTCTATTTTCGATCTAAAAAATTACGATCTAAACGGTCTGCTTTTTCTAAATTCGCCACCGCGATCACTCGAGCGATCGGAAGAGTAAGAACGTTCGCCGCGATCCCCGCCGCGGTATCCACCACCGCCTCCACCAAAACGCGAGCGCGAACGCGATTGATCACCACCGCGCGATGATCCTTCATTTCTGGTGACTTCAAAGCGAACCGATTTATTGCCAATCACTGGAGCATCTAGCTTTAATAAAACATCAGCGGCATTTTCAGGAATTTCTAAAAAGGAGAAAGAATCTTTTAAATCAACATTGCGGATCAATCTCTCATCCACATTGAGCATGTTGGAGACTGAATTAAGCAAGGTCTTAAGTGTTAAGCCATGCTCGCGACCCATGTTGACGAAAAATCGCGTGTTGCCACCGCGTCTAACTTGTCCTTGAGAGCCCGCTGCATTTCGCTCTCTTGGGTTTTGAGGTTTTCTCTCGACGAATTCAAGGTTTGGTTGTGATTCGTAGCGATCAATTTGAGTTTTAAATAAGTGCGTGAAAAATACCTTGAGGACATCTTCTTTAGAAAGGGCGCTGAACATTTCTTCAAACTGAGCATTGGTTTCGTATTGATTAATATTTTCTAAAAGTGGCTGAAGCTTTTTAACTTCTTTTTTAACCACGACATCTTTTAGTTCGTTGAGCGTCGGCAAGTTACCGCGCACGATTTGTGCTTTGGTGATATTTTCAACTTGTCTTAAGCGGTATCTTTCGCTCGGCTCAATCAGAGTGAGTGCGATCCCAGATTGTCCCGCGCGACCAGTTCGTCCAATGCGGTGAACGTATGATTCGATATCTTGAGGCAAGCCGTAGTTTATAACGTGGGTTAGGTTATCGACATCGATCCCTCTCGCCGCTACATCGGTACACACAAGCATATTAATTTTTTTATTTTTAAAATTTTTCATAGTGATGTCTCTTTGTTGCTGAGACATATCACCGTGGAGCGAGTCGGAAGGATAGCCGCGAGAGTTAAGTTCATCAGAAAGCATTTTGGCGTCGATTTTTGTACGACAGAAAATCATTCCGTAATACTCATCGAGTGAATCGAGCAAGCGACAAATCGCTTCGTTCATATTTTCTGAACGAACGACATAATGCCTTTGTTCAATATTAGCATTCGATAATGTTTTCTTTTGAATTTTAACGAGCTTTGGTTCTTTTAAATAAGTCTTAATTAAATTTAAAATGGCAGAAGGCATAGTCGCGGAAAACATCCACGTTTTCTTTTGCTCGCCCATCTCAGATAAAATCGTTTTGACGTCGTCGATAAATCCCATGTCGAGCATTTCATCGGCCTCATCTAAAACAGCAAAGCGGGCATTTTCTAATTTTAAAACACCGCGATCAATCAAATCCATTACGCGTCCAGGAGTCCCTACGACGATTTGCGGACGATCTTTTTTGAGTGCTCGAATTTGTCCATCCAAGGGAACTCCGCCGTAGACTGAAAGAGTTTTAATTCTAACAAAACTCGAAAACTTTTTAATTTCATCATTAATTTGATTAGCAAGTTCTCGTGTTGGAGAAAGGATAAGGGCTTGCACATCTTTTTCTTCGAGATCGATTTTGTTTAGCAAGGGCAAAACAAAGGCGAGGGTTTTTCCCGTTCCGGTTTGTGCTTGTCCAACAAAGTCTGTGTCTTCGTTAGATAGCAATGGGATCGCTTCTTTTTGAATTTCTGTGGGTTCGTTGAAACCACGTTCAGCGAGGGCTTTTAATAATAGATCATTGAGTGGCAAATCTTGAAATGTCACTGGGTACTCCGATAAATGTAGGTTCTTTCTCATAAAGCTTTTTGAACCTAAACACTTATAGAAGTAGAAAGCCTGTGATGAGAAAAGAACAATTAATAGTAGACACCTTGTACCAAAACAATGCCTCATGTGAAAAGGTTTATTTTAATTTAAATGCTTAATGCCATTAAATAGGTCTAAACTTACACGTTATTGATCGCGTGATTCGATGAGTATAGGCAAGAATGTCACTTAAACTTAGCCAACTCTAAGGATATAACCCCGACTTTTGATCGTCTTGATATACTTGGAAAAAGGCAAAAGTTTTTTTCTTAAGTTAGATAAATGGGTGTCAATGTTTTGATTTTGCACATGAACATTGGGCCATAAAAGATTGGTGATATATTCGCGACTAAACACTTTGTTAGGATTTTTAGAGAGCAAATGAATCAGTTTAAATTCGATGGGAGTCAATTGAATTTTCTTGGCATCGATTTCTGCCATCTGCATATCGCAATAAAGTTTAAAACCATCGTAGGTAATGATGTTATTTTCATTGGGAATAATTTGGTGGCGGTGATTAATTTTATTTTTAATGCGAGCAATGAGTTCGCGAAGTGAAACCGGTTTAACAATAAAATCATCGGCGCCAAGTGTGAGACCTTTAACCACCGACTCCTCCGATGGATCGCCGCTTAAAAAGATCACGGGAAGATCGGGATGAGTGCTTTTAAATTTTTGATAGAGTTCAAAACCATTGATGGAAGGCATATGCAGGTCGAGCACGACGAGATCGGTGGTCGACTTATTTAAAAAAGTAATCAGGTCCATGGGGTTTTGAATCAATTCGAGTTGAAAAGTAGCATTGAGCAAATCGTTGTAGCTTTTTAAATTATCGGCAACATCATCAACGATGGTGACGTGGTATTTTTTGTCGTTTGTCATAAGCTACCTTACTAAAAATTTGTTTATGATTGTTCTTGAGATTTAAATTATAAGCTATGGTTATTATTTAATCAAGAAGCATAAATTCAAAATGTTTAATGCTTTACATTGGTAAATAAATTCAATTATTTATAAAGCCAATAGACCTTTTTTTAATTCTTCATCGATGGGGTTCGCGAACCAAACAGAAAATAATGCCTTGGCAAAAGCAGCCCCTTCAATCTTTTGTTCCGGGCCGTTGTTGATACTAATAAGTGTGGAATCATTTAAGAAATGAAATGTAATTTTCCCGCCTTTTTTCATGGCAGGAAGAATCGCCTTAAATTTATCCATTTGAGGTTTGAATGGCGCGATGTCGTTATAGTTATTTTCCATGGCATCTTCAAAGGCTTCGTGGAGTTTTTTGGCTGGCTCTACATCGTGTACAAATTGGAGCATCATCGTCTTCGGTCCATTCATGGACATAATCTTCTGTGCATCGTTGGTTTTAGCCGTTAAGTAAACACCGGCGTAATAGACTTTAATTTTAAATATGGTGGCTTTGCGAATGCCGACCCCGTTTAAGACGAGGTCGGTATTTTGAACTTGGATTTTATCTTCAAATTTTATTCCGTCTTTTTCAAAAGACATCGCGCTAAACGACAGTAGGACAAAAAGGGTAGAAAATAAAATCTTCATAAGCTCTCCAAAAAAATAATGTTTAGATTATTTTCTTATAACTGAGCGCTTGTTGGATTCTAAAACTTTCTTTCTTATTCTTACCGACTCCGGAGTAATCTCGACCCATTCGTCGTTATCGATCCAGTCTAGGGCCCATTCGAGCGAGCGGTTCACGATTGGTGGAAGAATAATGTTTTCATCTTTACCAGCTGTTCTTACCGAAGAGAGGTGTTTTTCGCGCACGCAGTTGACTACGATATCGTTCGGACGAGTGTGTTCGCCAATGATCATACCTTCGTAAGCTGTTTCACCTGGCTGAACAAATTGCTTTCCATTGGCGAGCAAGTTGTAAAGTGCGTAGGCGGTCATTTTTCCTGCGCGATCGGAAACGATCGCACCGTTTTGTCTCCCTAGCATGTCGCCAGAGTAAGGCTTGTAGCCTACAAATTCAGAAGACATAAGACCCGCTCCGCGCGTATCAGTTAAAAAGATCCCGCGGTAACCAATAAGTCCGCGCGAAGGAATAATAAAAACTAAGCGCGAGCGATCTTCGCCCAAAGGCATCATGGTTTCCATGATTCCCTTTCTGATCGAAAGTTTTTCTGTAATAGCTCCCGTCGCATCGCTTGGAATATCGAGGACGACTCTTTCAAATGGTTCTTGTTTTTGTCCGTTTTCATCTTCTTTAAAAAGAACTTGTGGACGGCCAACCATAAATTCGAAACCTTTTCTTCTAAGCTGTTCAAATACAATCGCTAATTGCAATTCTCCACGGCCTTTAAGTAGGTAAACTTTTGGATCATCGGTTGGTTCATATTGTAATGCAACGTTGGTGCGGATGGAGTCTTCGAGAAATTCTTCTAATTTTCTCGAAGTTAAATATTCCCCTTCCTGTCCAGACAATGGAGAAGTGGAAACTGAAACTTGAACTCCAACAGTTGGAGGTTCAACGGTAATTCTCGGCAAAGGTTCTACTTTTTGTTGCGAGACGAGCGTGTCGCCGATTTTTCCATTTTCAATACCGGCTACAATAACAATCTCTCCTGCGCGAGCTTCGTCGACTTCGACGTTTTTAAGCGCGGAAAATTCTTGAATGGCAGTAATTTTAAACGACTTGTCTTTTCTCGCTTCGTCGCAAAGAACGTAGTTGGCATTTTTCTTAACAAAGCCGCGTTGAATTCTTCCGATAATCAATGGGCCTAAATATGGAGAGTAAGAAAGATTGGTGACAAGTAACTGTAGGTCGTCGCCTGCAGAAATTTTTGGCTCTGGATAAAAATCTGAAACCATAAAGTCTAAGATCGGGTGGACATCTGTGCGCACGATACTTGGATCGTGAGTTGCCCATCCACTTCTCGCCGAAGCGTAGATGATGGGAATATCTAAGTCAAAATCAGTGATATTTAATTGATCGGCCATTTCTAAAAACAGCGATTCGATATCGTGTTTTACTTCTTCAATACGTTGATCGGGACGATCGATTTTGTTGATGATCACTCCGATTTTAATTCCTCTTTCCATTGCTTTTTGAAGGACAAAGCGCGTTTGCGGCAATGGACCTTCCGAAGCGTCGACGAGGAGTAAAACACCATCGACCATCATGAGTGAACGTTCAACTTCTCCACCAAAATCGGCGTGTCCAGGAGTATCCAAAAGATTTATTTTTGTATCCTTCCAAATAAAAGCACAGTTTTTTGCTGTGATAGTGATCCCTCTTTCTTTTTCCAATTCACCTGAATCCATCACTCGATCGGCCACCTGTTCGCGCTCGTCAAATGTGTTCGATTGCTTAAGCAAACAGTCTACGAGAGTTGTTTTTCCGTGGTCGACGTGGGCAACTACGGCAATGTTTTTTAATTTGGAATAAGATTTAGACATGGAATGACATCCTTTTTGGTTGGATTTTAATAATGAATTTTGCGACATTCTAGCATAAGATTGCATCAATAGGCGAGAGAACAATGATTCAAGTTAATAATTTATCTAAACACTTCGGTGCACAAGTTCTATTTGAAGGCGTGCAATTTCAATTGGGTAAGAATGAAAAAGTCGGATTGGTCGGGCGAAATGGAGCCGGCAAAACGACTTTATTTAAACTCATTACCGGCGAGCTCACGCCGGATTCTGGTGAAATTATATTTCCCAAAAATTATAAATGGGGGACACTGAAACAGCATTTAGTGTTTACCCAAAAAAATGTTTTGCTTGAGTGTACGCAGGTTTTAAATCCCGAGGAATATTCCGATCACGAGGCGGAAAAAATTTTAATGGGCTTAGGTTTTAGCGAAGAGGATTTTCAAAAGCCCTGTGAATCATTTTCCGGTGGTTACCAAATTAGAATTAATCTCGCCAAAGTTTTATTGTCGAAGCCCGATATGTTACTTCTCGATGAGCCCACTAACTATCTCGATATCGTGAGCATGCGTTGGTTGAAAGATTTTTTAAAACGCTTTACTGGCGAGATTATCATCATCACTCACGATCGAGATTTTATGGATGAAGTCGTGACCCACACCATGGGCCTGCATCGAAAAATGTTAAAAAAAGTTAAAGGTCCGACCTATAAATTTTACGAAAAGATCCTCGAGGAAGAAGAAATTTATGAAAAGACGCGGGAAAATTTAGAAAAAAAGAAAAAAGACCTCGAAGCATTTGTCGAGCGTTTTAAAGCGAAAGCTTCGAAAGCGGGCCAGGCGCAATCGCGCATGAAAATGCTCTCCAAAATGGATCAGATGGATCAGCTCGATCGCGTTAAAAACTTAGGATTTAGTTTTCGTTACAAAGATATTGAAGCTAAACAATTGGCGCGCTTTGAAAATTTAAGTTTTCGCTATCGCGAGGATACTCCTATTCTTTTTAATCAGGTCACTTTCGATGTGAATAAAGGCGATTGCATAGCAATTATTGGAAAAAATGGAAAAGGTAAGTCGACACTCCTCAATGTAATTGGCGAATTTTTAACACCTCTCGCGGGAAGCTTTTATTTTCATCCCAAAGTTCAAAAAGGTTTTTTTGGTCAAACAAATATTAGTCGCTTGCAAAACGAAGCGACCATTGAAGAAGAAATTAGAACTGAAAATGGCGATTTATCGCACACAGAAATTCGATCGATTTGCGGGGCAATGATGTTTGATAGCGACCTCGCTTTAAAAAAAATCAAAGTGCTCTCGGGGGGAGAAAAAGCACGCGTGATGTTGGGAAAAATTTTGGCCCGTCCCTCTAACTTGCTTTTATTAGACGAACCCACCAATCACTTAGATATGGAATCCATCGAAACGCTAACGGAAGAAATTGAACAATTTCCTGGAGCTTCAATTATCGTCACTCACAGCGAAATGATGTTGCATCGCCTCGCCACCAAACTGGTGGTGTTTAGAAAAAATGGAGCTGAGTTTTTTCACGGAACATATGCCGAGTTTTTAGAAAAAATTGGGTTTGAGGATGAGGAAGATAAGATAACATTGAAAGCCAACTCCAAAGATGGTGCCATCGATAAGAAAAAATTAAGAATAGAATTGGAGAGTTTAAAAAATGAGAAGGCTCTTAAACTTAGAAGAAATCGCGAAGAGATGGAAAAAATCGAAGCGATCATTGTGGAAAAAGAAGAGCTGTATAAAAAGATTGAATTAAAATTAAATGAACTATCGATGGTTGAAAGTAGTCAGCAAAATAATTCTCATCACGAAGCCGTGCAAAATTTTTCACACGCCATTGGTAAATTGCAAAAGCAAATGGATGAAAGTTTTGAAGAGTTGGAAAAATTAAGCGCTGAAAGTGGGGCGATTGAAGAATTTTATCAGCAAAAAATAAAACAAAGTGAAGACTTATTATGTTAATTGCATTTTTAACCGGACTCCTTTTGGGATTTGTTATTTGCATTCCGGTTGGGCCGATTAATATTTACGCTTTAAATACGATGCTTAAACATTCAATGCGCGAAGGTTTGCTCGTAGCCCTCGGAGCATCGATTTTAGACTTCTTTTATTTTTTTATGATTTGGTCCGGTCTTTCTTTTGTGCATTTGGGGGCGCAGTCATCTTTTAAAGTAAAAGTGATCGGGCTTTGTTTGCTTTTTGGTTACGGAGTCTTTGAGTTATACAAAGGTCTAAAGTTAAAACCAACCGACATGCTTCAAAACGAACCGGAGATAAAAAATAAATGGTTTTCTCATCTACCATCGCGCCATTTTTTTTATTTAAGTACCGGGGCCCTTCTTTATATTTCTAATCCAACCTTAGTTGCCACCATGACGGCGCTTGCAAGTTTTATAAAGTCCTTGCATTTATTTTCCATGAATAGCGGGAATTATGCGGCTATTTCACTTGGCGTCTCATTCGGAACTTTTTTGTGGTTTGTTTTTTTTCTCGGCACGGTAAAAAAATATCGCGAGTTTATTCCACCAAGTTTCTATCGCTATTTATCTATCACGAGCGGGGCACTGGTGCTTATTTTAGTGGCGAGCTTTGCGTATAAAATGCTTTAAAACTTAAACACTTTTTAGGGTTTGAACGGTCCATACATCGTTATCATTATTTTCATTTTCATTTTCATTGATTGTAATAGCACGTGAAAATGCCAAGCGCATTTTAAAATGGGGCGAGAAGATCGCCATGCTGTGAATTTGATCCCAGTTCTCAAAGCTATCGTTTGCCAACAAAGTTTGATCGCGATTAATGGCCTTGCCTAAAACAGACAGGGGAATATGGCTTTCTTGAATCGCACTAACAATGGCGTGATGGTGGGAATCTAAATGAGCTTTGGCGTACTCTTCGCGGTTAAATTCCGCTAAAGGTAAAACGATATGCTGACTAAAGCTTGAAAGAACTGATTTTAAAATGGCTGGAGACTTATTTTTTTTCTTTACCTGGGGAGCGAAGCCAAAAGCAAAATGCTCGGTGCCGTTACTAATGAGTCGCTTTAATGTTTTAAAGAGCTGCTCGTCATGATCAATCGTACTTGAAAGATAAATTCGTAAAAGGGGAAGCTTTAAAATTTTTGCTTGTTCTAGTAAAAGCGATTCATGAATGCCTGTGCCCCATACCATATTGTGAGTGGGGTCGATGATGGTGAGCAAGGCTTCTACTCGATGTTCTTGATTCTTTAAAATTTGAGTTAGGGCCAAGGAACTATCTTTTCCTCCCGACCAAAATAGGATAAATTTTTTCATAGGTTCTTTATACTCCATACGATGTAATTTTCAAGCAGGATAGCAATATTATGATTGAGAAAAATGAGCGAATTGAAGATTTGATCCACGAATTAAAAAATATTTTAGATGCAGCAGAAAGCCAATTTTTGTCATTTCAAGCTGAGAGTGGACTTCCATGTCCCTCGACATGTGGAGATTGCTGTTATTATCCCGATATTTCTTGCTATCCTTTTGAGCTTTATCCCTTAGCTTACCAAATTTTAAAAAATGAAAATGTGGATGATTGGATTAAGAGATTAGATCAGCATTCTTCTTCGACATGCGTACTTCTGCAACAAACGAACCCAGAATTAAAAATAGGAAAGTGTGGAGCTTATGCTTATCGCCCCTTTGTTTGTCGCGCTTTTGGAGTTTCCGGACTTAGAGATAAATTTGGTCAAATGAAATTATCCATTTGTAAAAAACTTAAAATGTTACACCAGCATTTTATGGCCCAAGATAATGCACATGAAGAATTATCAAAACGAGCACCAGAGATAAGATTGTATTTGGAAAAAATGCGCGCTACAAGCATGGATTATAGTCAAGAGTTAATGCCGCTAAATTCCGCACTCAAGGTTGCAATCGAAAAAGTTGCGCTCTGGCATCACTTTCAAAATTTATCAGTCGATCGCGACAACTGGAACCGAGATTGTCTTTAATTCATTTTTAATTTTAAAAGTGATGTCAATTTTCTCATTGAGGTTTAAATCGCGTTTTAGTCCAATTAACATGAGATGCAAGCCCTTGGGCGAGAGGGCGACAGTTTTATTTGCTCCGATCTCTAGGCTGGGGATTTTTCTCATTTTCATTTGACCATGTTCTGCGATCATTTCGTGAATTTCAAGCTCAGCGATGGAAGATTTGATCTCTTGTAGATGGATAGAAGTCAAATCTTGGTTGTAGATGTCGCCGTAAATCAAACTGACTTTCGCTCCTGGTGGCATCATTTTAATTTTAAAATTTTTAAACTCTAGGCCAAATACAGACGACGTAAAAGTGTACAGCATAAAAAAAAGTGCAATTGTTTTCATAGATTTTCCTTTGGAAGCTGAGAGGTTTCTTTAAGATACTTTTGAAGTGTTGAAACATAAACAGAGCTAGGGCTATCGTGATGGAGGTTATCCATTATTTTTCCTTTGGGAGAGAGGAGGATGATGTCGGTGGTGTGATCGATGGTGTACTCGAGTTTGGATTCGCCGAGTTTTATTTTGCGATATTGAATGCCAAAAAATCTTGTGAATGCATTTTGTTGGTCAATATTTTCGATGCGCACAGGGATAATTTTGGGATGAAAAAATTGGGCGTACTTTTGCATCTTATCGATGGTGTCGCGCTCTGGATCGAGAGTCATAAAGACTATATTAATTTGATCTCCGCCTATTTTTTTTTCCACTTCAGCGAGTTTTTTTAGTGTCGTAGGACAAACTTCGGGACAAGATAAAAATCCAAAATAGATCAAAGTGTATTTACCATAGAATGATTTTAGGGTGAGAGGTTGGTGGGATGTTAATGGAATCGAATCGATCGATGGTATTTTGTGTTCCTGATTGATTTTATAAACAATACCCAAAAATAATAGCATCGTAAAAATAAGTAGTGTTGTTGTGTTAGAAAATGTTTTCATAATGAATCCATCGAGGTGTACTTACATCGACTCACTTGGAAAGCTGAATCTAGGCATACAAGTCAAAGGTAATTTGTAATTTCAATATTTGGAAAATCTCACAGTGAGAAGTATAAGTATACCCATGTCTATTCACTTTTCAAGTTCAAGATCATTGATCATAAGAATAAATAATAGCGTAGTTTGACATTGAACCTTGACAGCCATTATCACCCCAACCACCATTAACCACTGCGCCGTTTATCATAAAATTCTCATAACAACCATGAGATCCCCCCACCCAGTATCCTTGAATTTTTAACTCGCTTCCACTTGTTGCATAAAACCTGGGTGAGACTGCGACTGCTCCTCTATAGTAGTCAAGACCTCGATAGTATCCATCAACTGGAGCTGTGCAAGTAACGCTACTGAAATCGTGATGATCCCAATTAATTTCTCCAATGCAAACGAAAGCCCCCGGAGAATAGGTGCTTATTGTAGCACTCTTCCACGAAAAACTTGCTGGAGGACCAGCATTGTATCCACAGAACTCTAGGCGACGGATTAGCTTATTGTATCTTATGGAGCCCTCGGTTTGATTATTACAGACAGTTGCCTGTGTTTCATCTCCAGGTGTAATTGCGCCTGCAACATCTAGAGCTGTTCTTGGCTGAACTTTTCCAATGCCAACATTGCCAGCATTATAATAAATATCATTTCCATTTCCGCGAGTCCAAATATCACTTGATGATTGTGTCAGAGATCGACACTTGGTAATATTATTACTTCCATCTACTTGCACATATAGGTTAATTTTTTTAGTAAGATTTACCGGACCACTTGAGCCTTTTAAAATATTCTTGTTTTGAAAGTTGATATAAAGTGTTGAATTGTTTGCATTCACTTCATCTATGGTTGACCGGAGTGAGTAGTTGGATATGAATAAGTTTGAGTTTCCATATCCAGAAGTAGGTGTTGGTACATTTTCAAGAGAGAAGTATTTAAAAGTATCTATGGCCGCGACATCTTTAGTTGTGTTGATCGAGGTGATTCCACTATTAGTTGAAAGTGCATTTTTTCCCCCAAGAGTTTTTAAACATTTATCTGGATCAGTTAAAATTGAATTGATTTCATTTACAATGCCTAGAGCATCTGAATCAAAACTCAATTTCACCACTGATTTGCTTTGGTTCTTGATTACTTGCATACCAACAAGTGCTAAACCAGCTAGGCCGGACATAACTAAAATCAGTTCAATCAATGAAAATCCCAATTTTTGATTCATTAGTCTATCCTAAGTGTTGCTTTGTGAAAGTTTAAAAATAGTAATGTATTGTAACTCTAGATTATATTCCACACAGTTTAATTTTCAAGTATTGAAAATTAAAATTACCAATGTATTGAATGTCTAGATTTAGCTTTCCAAGTGAATCGATGTAGGTATAACTCGAAATGTAAAAATAGCATAATTCAGTTTGCTATCCTTAATAGTTGTTTTAATTCATTATGGTTGGAAGTTGAGTTTTACAGTTGGTTTCTCGTTCAAGGCCATACTTCTCGAAGTTTAATTTACAAGAATTGAAAATCTAAAGTTGCAAATAAAGTTTGCATAAAAAGTAAATTGCTTTGGGTGGAAGTAGTGAAAATTAGCCTAGTTTTGATTTCACTGCAATCTTCTTTATGATTAAAGTATGAAATATAATACTTTAAATACCAAATTATTCTTTTCTATTCTTTGTCTACTTTCGAATTTTGCCTTGGCGCAAAGTTCGAGTTTTAATGCCGGACTTTCCCAACAAAAATGTGAACCGAGTGCCGTTCAATCAGTGAGCATTACATCGTTAGTGCATCGTTTTGACAATGAAGGGACAAGTAATATTCCATTTCAAATCACGCTAACGGCAAGCCTTCGATGTCCTTTAAAAGTTTATATGACAGTAACCGGAACAGCTGTAGCAGGTGTTGATTACGATAGTTTACAGCAGACCATTACTATTCCAGCGGGAACAACCGTTTATAATGGCACTTATAATTTGCTATCTAATGCCACCAAAAAAGATTTTTATTTTAATTACAGTATCATGGGGACCAATAGGAAAAAAGTAAGAGTGGCTACCTCATATTACATTCGCCAAGAAATTTTAGAAAATCCTGCTAATTATTACTCTGATTATTCGCGAATGTTGCAAGTTTCAAATTATGGGGATGGTTCGAGCTATTCGCATACATGTGGAATTAATTACAACGGAGAGTTATTTTGTGTTGGGAATAATACCAGTGGAGAATTGGGAAATAATTCGACAACTCAGCTTTCTACTTTTACTCAGATCGATGATGGAATGCTCTATCGAGAAATTAAATCTGGGCAAAATCACACTTGTGGATTAACGGAGCCAGGAGAGTTGCGATGTTTTGGTTTAAACTCCTCGGGGCAATTAGGCCTTGGCGATACGACCACGCGGCTGACACCCACCATTGTTGACACGACAAAGTCATTTATTTCGGTATCCACAAAAGGGAACAATACATGTGCCATCGATGCAACTGGTGCTTTGTACTGTTTTGGTGAAAATGCGTTTGGAGAATTGGGTGATAACTCAACGACAACCAGGTTGTCGCCAACGCTTATCGATTCAGGAGTATCATATAAAGCTATAGCAATGGGAAAAAATCATGCTTGCGGAATCACGACTTCGGATGCTTTAAAATGCTGGGGAAGAAATCAACTGTCTCAGCTCGGAGACGGTGGAGTAACAGATTCACTCACACCTATCGTAGTTGATTCTGGAGTGAGTTATGCACAAATAGCTACTGGCGAAAATCATACTTGTGCTTTGACTACGTCAAATGTTCTCAAGTGCTGGGGGGATAATTCTGTATGGCAAGTAAGTAGTGCTAGTGGTGCGACAGTCCCATCACCAATAACAATTGAAAGCGGGACAAGTTTTTCTCAAGTTTCTGCAGGAATGGATCACACTTGTGCCATTGATGGCACCACTGAGTTCGGTGTACTGAAATGTTGGGGAGGAAACTCTCAAGGTCAATTAGGAACTGGTTCGACATCGACTCGAAGCTCTGCTGTTACAATTGTTTCAGGAACTGATTTTGGCGCTATCGATGCAGGAGCTCGAGTTACTTGTGCTATTGCGAAAGATAAAAGGATGTATTGTTTTGGTAATGCTTCAGCCGGTGCATTGGGCTTCGGAAGTGGTACAGAATCTACACCAACGATGACTTTTTTAAATCGCACCTTATTGGATTTTACCTCCAACGGAAATTGTGTGGTGACAGCTTCGGGAGTTTTAAAATGCTCTGGAGCTTATGCTGGAGATGGAACATCCAATATCCTAGCCTCTATGACGGAAATAGATACTAGTATGAAATATCTAAATGTCGAACAAGGAAGTGATGTTCGTTGTGCACTTCGAAGTGACAACATCGTTCGTTGCTGGGGACGAAATCTTTATGGTGCTGTTGGAGATGGGACGACATCTTCTGTCACTACTCCAAAAACAATTGATTCAGCTGTCTACTACCGAAAAATTGCCAATTGGCATCGTCATTCTTGTGGAATTAAAACAGATGGTAGATTGAAGTGTTGGGGGCAAAATACTTATGGCCAACTTGGGAACAATGCAACTACAACCAATAATTTGCCACAGAATGTGAGTGATAATGATAAATATGTAAGTGTATCAGTAGGAACAAACCACACTTGCGGCATCACAATTGTAGGAGTGTTGAAGTGCTGGGGGAGAAATAACTCGAGCCAATTGGGGGATGGAACGACCAGCGATAGCTTAATCCCAATTGTGGTAGATAGTGGAGTTAGATATAAATCGGTCACAGCACATGATTCGAGAAATTGCGGCTTAACAATAGATGGAACTTTAAAATGTTGGGGCTATCGTGCTGGCATGAATGTTACCAATTATTCAACTCCTACAATACAAGATGCGAGTTTTAAATATAAAAAACATGGATACACTTGTGGGACAACTTTTGCAGGAACAAATCGATGTCACGGAGAAATGGCCGGCTTTCCATCATTTGCAACTTTTTACAATTTAACTAATCCAGATCTCTATCATTTGTATAAAAAATACAAAGCGATCAACTCAACGCTTTGTGCGTTGTCAGAGGATGGGATGAAGCTACAATGTCTTGGGGAAAATGCTACAGGGAATTTGCATAGATCATCTATTATGAAGTTAATGACGCCAACTTACTTCGCATCAAATGTTGTAGATGTTAGTCCAGCGAGAATTTTAGGAACTGGTTGTTATGCTGAGTTAAATAGAGTTTTATGTTGGGGAAAGGGGTCTAATGTAGGCGATGGAAATTCTTCCATGGATAAAGCTGTTCCCATGATTATTCCATTTAGTGGAAGCGTTAAAATGCTTACCGGATCTGGCGATGGAGTTAGGTGCTTACTAACGACAGTAGGTGAAGTTTATTGCTGGGGATCGAACGCAGATGGAGGAGTGGGTGATGGAACAACTACGGCCAAAACTACTCCTGTAAGAATAGATGTAAACACGCTTTATACCCAAATTTCATCAAGTGGTTTTCATACTTGCGGTGTTACTACTGCGGGAGTCTTAAAATGTTGGGGAAGAAATAATGCTGGTCAAATTGGAGATGGGTCAACAACTAATCGATTGACTCCTACGATTATTGATAGCGGGGTTCAGTATAAGTTTGTAAGTACAGATCAATATAGTTGGAGTGTAAGCTGTGGAATAACGACGGCAGATGTTTTAAAGTGTTGGGGGGCGAATAATCTATATCAATTAGGGGATGGCACAACAACAAATTCATTAGTACCAAAAATTACTGACTCGGGAGAAGGCTATGTTTTTATTTCTTCAGGAGCAGTTAGTTGTGGAATTACGACGAATTCAAAACTTAAATGTTGGGGATCATCTGTTTCCGGCCCACTGGGCGATGGAACATCAAAAACCTCAAATTCAACCCCCTTGGCTATTGATGCGGGAGAGAATTTTAAGTATGTAAATTCTTTTGATCTCAATCGGTGTGCTATTACGACTGGTGGAACTTTGAAATGTTGGGGGTATGGTGATTATGGTGCTATCGGGCATGGTACTACGACGAGTCCCAATGCACCTGTAACTGTGGATAGCGGAAATCAATATCTTTTGGTTAAAACAGTGGGATATCAAACATGCGGTATCACAACTTTAAATGAATTAAAATGTACGGGCTCTGATATTAATTTTAATGCAGGTCGTGGTGATCACTATACTCACTTTATGTATATGCCTGATGTTTTTGTTCAACCTTAATTGGGGTGTGCATTGACCATTATTATGGTCACTTTGCAATTGTACCTTTTTTTTCATCAATTAAGCTTCAAAGTGGAAGTCTTTGCCTTTGTTCAAAATAAGCATCTTTTTTAAAATTATCTTAAGGCTCGCCGATAATTAACTTATGAAATATCAATGGGCCTTAAATATTTTTATGATTTTGTTTGTCGCTACGACAACTCTCACGTCTTGTAATAAAATTTCCAAAATCGACGTCAATCTTAAAAATAAATCTTCTGAAGTTTCTCGCGTTTATTTGCAAAACAATCAACTGGTGATCGAAGGAAAAAATTTATCCAATATTAAAACGGTGAAAGTTAAAAATTCCGCTCCAACACCGATGGATGAAACTTTTGATATCGAATCAAAGTCTGCCACGCAAATTATCGCCAATTCTAGATCCAATCTTTCGATTGCCCTTAAATTTTTAACCGAGCTTGTTTTAATTAATGAAGCGAACGCGGCCAGTAGTTTTCAAATTAATTTTTCTCTGTGTGATACGACACTCGGGGGCAAGGCGATCGACTGTAGTTCGGCGCCACTTAATAATTATGT
>Ga0255184_1000009_pt1 | contig 165767 bp, 158 predicted proteins | sample Miss_Cont_RepA_0_FD_189954 | JGI IMG/M metagenome (GOLD analysis project Ga0255184, IMG submission 189954) | Freshwater microbial communities from Mississippi River, Louisiana, United States - Miss_Cont_RepA_0h | ecosystem: Environmental > Aquatic > Freshwater > River | place: USA: Louisiana...
TGGGAGATGCAGCGATGCTGGTTGCCGACTCCAGTAAATTAAAAAAAGCTCTCAATTGGATGCCGGCCCACGATTCATTGGAAGAAATTTGCCGCTCGGCTTATTTATTTGAAAAACACGAAGTGTGACAGATAATTTGAGAACTTTTTAATGAACGCAGAAAATAACTAATGGTAGGCTTTGCTCGCCTTGGGCCCAAACGATTTTAACTATCGAGGAGTTTTATGCGCATTCTTAACCCCATCCCCTTCACTTTACTTTTAACCCTTACAAGTTCATTTTTAAGAGCTGATTTAAAGGCACAGATAAGCGATGCCCCTCCGCTGGATAAGCCGTATCAAAGAACGCATAAAATCGAACGATTGAACCATGATATTGAAAATCCATTTTGGCGTCGAGAAACAAAAAACAACGTTCACGATTTATTGAAAAAACAAAGTCCAGTGAAATCTCAAATGAGTCGCGGTACTTGCTCTATCTTTTCTGCAACTGCACTCGTGGAATTTTTATTGCAACAGACTCATCAAAGCGATTTAAGCTTCGATCTTTCAGAAGAATGGTTGGAGTACACAGCTCTCAATGGAAAAACGACTGATGGCTCCAGTGCACCACAAAACTTTAATGCTATTATTAAGCATGGGATGGTGAGAGAAAATACGATGCCTTATATCGGCGATGATTGGACTCTTAATAATACGGCTCTCGCTCAATCGCGTTGTGGAAATTTACCACTTACTTTTCAGAAAAGTTGCTTAGTGATTCATCACGACCCTCGTTTACTCTACACTCCGGTGATGGCCATCACAGATTCTCAATTTAAAAATGCACGCCTCGAAAGTCTTAAATTTGTCACTCGTTATTCTCCAAAAATTAGAGAAACAGATATCTACACTGAAGAACAAGCCAAAGATATTCTCGATAATGGTATGCCAGTTATTTTAGAAGTCGATTTTTATTTCGGAGCTTGGAATCATCGTGGCGCTGACAATTTAGGAATTGATCGCGATCTTACTCATTGGAAAAAAGGAATCGTTTTTCATCCCATTCCTCAATCATTAGATGAAATTAATTCGCGCAAAAATCCTTCCGGTCACTCCGTCTTAGTAGTTGGATACGATGACAATGTCGTCGTGACCAAAAATATCAAAATGAAAGATGGTTCGACGAAAACAGTCAGCTTAAAAGGTGTCTACTATTTTAAAAACTCGTGGGGGACAGATAATTTTGCAACAGAATTTGAAATTGATGGGGTGAAATATCCCGGTTATGGAATGATTGCCCAAGATTACGCTCACGAACATGGGGCATTTTACTCTTTGTCGCTTTAAGCGGTTGTTTTAGGTTTAGAGGTATTCAATATAGTTCAAATATGTTGCTTGACTCCTCCTTTGGTAGTGTGCAACACTACCAAAGGAGGAGAGTCTGAAATGGCAAAGTTTGTTTACATTCAATGGCTCGTTAATTTTTTTGAATCATTTGATCAATTTATTTTTGAATGGGATTCTGGTAATTCAATAAAGAGTGAACTCAAACATAATATTGGGATTGAACTAATTGAATCATGCTTCCTTGATAATAAAATAATGGCACTAGGAATACAGGTTCAACCAAAGCATGTCGAAGAAAGGTACGGAATCATTGCAAAAGCCTCAGATGGAAAAATTCTCTTTGTTTGCTTTACAATTCGTACTGGCAAAATTCGTCCCATAAGTGGCAGGATTGCGAGTAAAAAGGAGCGGGAAATTTATGAAGCGTAAGGTTGTTAAGTCTAAAAAAATTTACGACAAGATTGAGTTCGATATCAAAAAATCAAAAGAAGCACAGGGTAAAATTAGGCGCAAAACGCCCACGAGTGTGACATTAGCCCCTGAAGTCGTTGAAGAGCTGAAGGAAATTGCCAACAAAAAAGGAATTCCATATCAAGTACTCATGAGAAGTTTTATCATGGAAGGACTGGAGAATTTAAAAAAAGTTTCATAGAAAAAAAAGGGCCCATCAATTTTGGGCCCAAAAGGTTAAACCTTATTTAAGTTGTTTTGTCATAATCCGTGAAAAGAGCGCGAAGCATTCTCAAGGTACACAGGCCCCGTGTCTTTGGCAGAGACCTTCAATGAGACAATCATAAAAAATGCAAACGCTGCATATTCGATCCCTCTTAGAAAAAGCGTCTCTTTAGTTGTTACTCCAAAAAATGCATCCACAATCATCAAAGCCACTAACGCAAATCCTAAAAATAGAATAGGCTCGCGCTCTTTATTGATGAGGCTAGATGGTGAATTCGAAAACATCATACGTACTACTCCTTACCGCCCAAGTCTTCCTGTTATATGACGAGCGATTAAGTCATTATAATCGGTGTTATAAAAAGCTGATTGCACTTAAGGCTAAGATTGAATTTTTCATCACTTAGCAGAGATTTTTGCCCCGATGGCTTCTTAAAAATTGACTAAATTTTAAGGCGGTACTTTAAAATATATCGATTCAGTTTTAATTGGGATGTTGGCGCATGATTACCTTTGAATCGTGAGCAAGTTCAATTATTTTTCTATTTAAAAGATGTCGAAGCTCTAATTCTTCTTTTCCATCTTTAACATTTAAATAGAGATTCACAATCAATTGAACTGAAAATTCTTGAATTTCATTGAGATAAACTTGGATTTCCATTTCCTTATTTTCTACTCCATCCACGGTGGAGAAATAATCCTTAATTTTTACGACAAAATCATCGAGATGCACTGGATTCGTTTGATGGGTCAGTTGTAGTTGAGAGCGAAAACGTCGAAACTTTCTCAGGCCCATATTATCAATCGCCATATTTTGTAAGTTGGAGTTTGGTATCGTCACTAAGGATTGATTGGGCGTGCGCACTCGCGTACTTCGAAAACCCACGTTTTCCACGACTCCTTCAATATTTTTATCCAAAACAACATAGTCTCCAATATAAAAAGGACGATCAATCAGTACGGTTAGCGAACCAAATAAATTGGAAATCGTATCCTTAGCAGCCAGAGCAATCGCCACTCCACCTATACCCAATCCTGCTATTAAACTTCTGACATCAAAATTTAAATGATGAGCTATGTATAATGTGCCAACAGTGATGACTGCAAGCTTTGAAACTTTTTTCACCATCGGTGCAAGAATATTATCAAATTTATTTTTGGATAGTGACGCAAAAGATATATACCGGTAAAAGATCAGATCGACCAAGGCTATCGAGGACCAAACGGCGACAAAGGCATTAGTAATTCTAAAAAAAGTTTTAAAAATTTCATAATCATCTTTAGAAAATTGAAGCGAAGTAAATTGCAACAATAACAGAGTGGATTCCAAGGTTATCCCAAAAACGAGAAGACCGAAGGGCAAGGTTGAAGAAAACAATTGTTGGTTCAATGCTTTTTGGCGAGCATAAAAATATATGACCAATCTCACAGAATACATTAAAACAAGAGCGATCAATAAACCCAGCAACAATGCTAGCCACTGGCCATTTTTAAAAAGAAAAACTTCTTCTAACATCCATGGCGTAGTGTAATTTAATATAAATTTGAAAATAAACTGTTTCATGTCATACTCTTCAATGTTAAGATTTATTTTAAGTATAGAAGAAATTGAGAAGGAATTCACTAAATGATTTTTCACCAATTGTACGAACACGAATCATCGACATATACATACTTACTCGGTGATCTGGAGAGCAAGGAAGCGATTTTAATCGACACCGTTTTAGAAACTTCGGAAAGAGACTTGCGACTAATTTACGAGTTGGATTTAAGATTAATCGCCACGGTGGAAACTCACGTTCACGCCGATCACATCACAGGCGCTAGTTTTTTAAAAGAAAAAACCAATTGCCAATCGATCGTCGGCAAACACTCGAGTGTTTTATGTGCCGATCGCTACGTCGGTGAAAACGATGTGATTCCTTTTGGCAAATACGCCTTAAAGGTTCTCGAAACGCCCGGACATACCAATAGTTGTCTTTCTTTTTACATCGATGGAAAAATTTTTACGGGAGATTTATTGCTAATCCGCGGGACAGGTCGCACCGATTTTCAAGAGGGCGATTCAAAGCTCATGTTTGAAAATATCAATTCAAAAATTTTTACCCTTCCCGACGATACGAAAATTTATCCCGGTCACGATTATAAAGGCTTTACTTACTCCACTGTCGGACAAGAAAAAAAATTTAATCCGCGCGTCGGTGGAGACATTAAGGAGTCAGATTTTATTCAATTGATGCAAGACTTAAAACTCACTCCTCCTAAAAAAATAGCCAGCTCGCTCCCAGCAAATCTTAAATGTGGCAAAATTAATTAATTTCGCCGAGACAATATTCTATTCAGAAAAATGATTTAATGTTACATTGCTCCCCGTAGTTGAACTTTATCTATTCGGAGCAAATGCATGAAAAGTTTTCTTTGCTTTCTAAGTTTTCTGCTAATTATTTTTTCCCGCAACTCGTTTTCTGCAAGTATAAAAGTAGGCATGATCACCGATGTCGGTGGGATTAACGACCAATCCTTTAACCAATCCGCCTGGGAAGGTTTAAAAAAAGCGGTAGCTGATTTTGGGATAAAGGCAAAATACTTAGAATCAAAACAAGACTCTGATTACATGACTCATTTAGAAACTCACCTCGAAGCCAAGCAGGATTTAATTTGGGGTATCGGCTTTAAAATGGCCGATGCGATTTTAAAGGCCGCCAAAGAGAACCCACAACAAAAATACGGCATCATCGATTATAGTTACGGCGACAAGACCCCTAAAAATGTCATTTGCGTGATGTTTAAAGCGGAAGAAGGCGCCTTTCTTGCGGGTTTTGTAGCCAGCAAAAAATCTAAAACACAAACCCTTGGTTTTATCGGAGGGATGAGCGTTCCCATCATTCATTCCTTTCAGTACGGCTTTAAAGCCGGAGCCTATTACGCCAATAAAAAAATTAATGTACTAGAACAATATTCGGAATCATTCTCCGACGTCGCGAAAGGAAAGGCGATGGCCAATAGCTTAATGATTAAGAATGCCGATGTGTTATTTCACGCCGCTGGTGCGGTAGGCGATGGAGTCATCGAAGCCGTTAAAGAAAAAAATAAATTTGTCATCGGTGTCGATCGCGATCAAAACTACCTGGCCCCAAAAAACGTCATCACCTCTTCACTTAAACGCGTCGACCGCGCTATATATCAAGTGGTCGCCGACTTAACGAAAGGAAAATTTGAAGGTGGAAAAACGATTTCCTTTGGATTAAAAGATGGTGGAGTGGACATTGCTGAAACGGGACAACATTTTAATCGAGAACCTTTCTTCAAAGAGCTTCAATCGTTAAAGCGAAATATAATCGCTCAAAAATTAACTCCACCAAAAAACGAAGCCGAGTTTAAGCAATTTATCAAAGTGATAAAATGAACATTTTAAAGCTTCAAAATATCTCCAAATCCTACGGTCATTTTAAGGCCAATAAAAATATCAACCTTTCCATACTTAACAATGAAATACATGCCATATTAGGTGAAAATGGTGCAGGCAAATCGACCTTGATGAAAATCATTTTTGGCGAAGAATCATTCGATGCAGGTGGAAATATTATTTATCGCAACGAGGAAGTTGTCTTTAAGTCGAGTCTCGATGCAATTTCTAAACAGATTGGAATGGTTCACCAGCATTTTCACCTTATTGATAAAATTCCTGCTTGGCAAAATATTATTTTAGGATTTGAACCAAGAAAAAATAGTTTTTTTAAAAGCTTAGAAATTGATCGCGAATCGGCAATTAAAACGATTCAAGCCTTTCAAAAAAAATACCACCTAGAATGCGATCTCTTCTCCCGTACGGAAAAGTTAAGCCTCGCAGCTAAACAAAAAGTTGAAATATTAAAAGTCCTGCATCGTCAAGCGCAGTTAATCATATTTGATGAGCCCACTGCAGTCTTGCTTCCCCATGAAATTGCCGCATTTTTTCAGATGGTTCGAGATTTAAAATCAGAGGGGAAAACTATTCTCATCATCACCCACAAGCTCGATGAAATCAAAGCGCTCGCCGATCGTTGCAGTATTTTAAGAAAAGGTGAACTCATAAGCACTATTCAAGTCGATAAAATTGATGAAGAGAAATTGGCAGAACTCATGGTGGGAGAAAGTGTTGAGCTTTTTATCGATAAATCAAAATATATCACCGACATGAATCAGGCCCCCCTACTAACACTTAAAAAATTATGCTTAAAAAGCGATCACTCCGCTAACAATATCACATTAAATTTTTCGATCTATCCTGGAGAGGTTTTTGGCATTGCTGGCGTTGATGGCAATGGTCAAGAAGAACTTATAGATCTTTTCTCTCAAGCCAATGTAGAGTTTAGCGGTGAGTTTATTTTTAAAAATACGAGGATTTTAAAGCTAAACCCAGAACTTTTTTATGCACAAGGAATCGCACTTGTTCCAAGCGATCGAAGAACGACTGGACTTATTTTAGACTACCCCTTGTATTTTAATTTTATATTAAATCAACTCCATCTTAAAAAATGGACTCTTGGGTTATGGCTTCACTTAGGAAAAATAAAATCTCACGCTCGTAGCTTGATGGAAAAATACGACATTTCTCCAAAAAATATTTCACTTCACGCTGATAACCTTTCTGGTGGAAATCAGCAAAAATTAATAATGGCCCGTGAAATAGATAAAGAACCAGATCTATTGGTATTGGCCTATCCGACTCGAGGAGTTGATGTACAAGCGATCGCCCACATCCATAAAGAAATTTTAAACCTTAAAAAAAAGCAAAAAGCAATCTTGCTTATTTCCAATGAACTCGATGAGCTTATGCAACTGTCTGATCGAATAGGAATTCTAGCCCATCAGAAATGTGAAGAAATCATCACCATTCCAGCATTAAAAAATAAAGGTGATCTTCAGGAACTAAAAGAAATGATCGGACTAAAAATGGTTTCACAACATGAATACTAAACTTAAAAATTTAATCTTCACTTTTATAATAATTTCAATTTTATTAATTATTTTATTATTTTACTTACAAATTTCACTGGCTGAGGCAACAAGTGTTGTGTTCAATGGTCTATTTGAAAAACCACAATACCTCTCAACAGTTCTGATCAAAGCATGCCCCATTATACTTACAGGACTTTCCGTGGCACTTGCGATGCAAGTTGGATTATTTAATCTAGGTGCGGAAGGACAATATATTTTCGGAGCTATTTTTAGCACTCTCGCAGGAGTTTATTTTAATTATCCTCCAATCATTCAAATTCCCCTGATTATTGCTATTGGATCGCTGGCGGGCGGCATACTAGGATATTTCATTGCTAAATTAAAATTTAAATTTCATATTCATGAAGTCTTAAGCTCCATTATGTTTAATTGGATTGCACTCAATTTACAAAATTATTTTGTTTTAAATAGCTTTATCAAAAAAGACTTCTCAGAAACGTCACAAAATATTCACCCCAATGGAAGTCTGGTCATGTTGAAAGATTTTAAACTATCTCAAGAGGGATTAGACTTTTTTTCACAATACCCATTTTGGCAATCTTTCTTTAAGCCTTCTTTTCATTACGGATTCTTTTGGGCAGTACTGGCGACAATCATCTTACTACTTTATTTATACTATACGCCAGGAGGAATCCGTTTGCGGATGATTGGAAAATCTTTAAAAGCTTCTCAATATGTTGGAATTCATGTCGAAGCAAAATCGGCATTATTTATGTCACTCTCAGGTATGTTAGCTGCTTCCGCTGGTGCGATCACCGTAATGGGCTTTACCCAAAATATTTCCGTTCTCTCTCTCATGGAGGGCAATGGATTTGATGGACTCTCAGCTTCTCTCATTGGATTTTTTAATCCATTGTTTGTTTTCATCGCGTCCATTTTTCTTGCAGCATTAAAGTATTCTGGTCAAAAGCTGCAGGCCATATTAGAAATGCCCTCAGAGATTAGCCAATTAATCATTGGACTTATTATTTTATGTCTATCCATACCCAAATTTACATTTAAGACTAACTTCAAATTCAAATATAAAAAAGATTAAAGGCATTAGGAAAAATTGTATGCTTCAAGAAATACTCTTTATTTTAACCACCACCATTATTTATGCAGGTCCACTCATTTTAGTTACAACTGGTGCCATGGTGACGGAAAAAGCTGGAGTCATAAATATTGGGCTAGAAGGACTTTTAACTCTTGCCGCATTTTTCTCTAGTGCGATTGCACTTAAGACTCAATCTATTAACCTCGCTTTTTTTTACACCCTAATCATCATAAGTTTCTTCTTAACTTTGCTCGGATTGTTTTACATAAAATTTAAGGCCAATCAAATTATAGCTTCGTTATCACTTAACTTTATAGGCCCAGCTCTCTCATTATTCTTATGCAAAATTTTCTTTGATGGAAGCTCAATGACTCCTCCAGTATCCGACTCGCTAAAGCTTCCAGCGGTCATGGGTCTATACCCAACCATTCTAGTGGGGATTGTGGCTATAGCTCTTTTACATTATCTTTTAAACAAAACGGCAATAGGCTTATCCATCATTGCAACAGGTGAGAATCCAGAAGCGGCAAAAAGCTCAGGTGTCAAAACCAATCAAATTAAATTCTTCGCTCTTCTTGTAAGCGGACTTTTCTACACTCTAGCTGGGATGACTTTAAGTCTTGGCATCGTTTCAAGCTTTAGAGCAACCTTGGTTTCAGGACAGGGTTATATGGCCCTGGCCTTAGTTATTTTTTCTCAATGGGATTTTAAGAAAATCATTCCGGCAAGTCTTCTCTTTGGTGCAACTCAAGCCTTGATCATTTTCTTAGGCGGACTCGACATTGAGAAGTTTCAAGTGGCAAATATCCCATCTCAAATATTATCCACCTTTCCCTACTTGCTAACATTGATTGTATTAATTGTTCTCAATAAAAAATCATCTGCCCCATTATCCTTAGGTAAAATCTAAATTTTCTTTCAATGCACTAAAATAATCCTATTGAGATGAAGCATTTTCCCGCTGTTCATCTTTTACTTTTTTCTCCTAATATAGACATATGACAAAATTAAAAAATTACCGTGTCACTCAATCCCGTTCTGAAATCATTTCTCTACTTGAGAAGAAACAGCGCGATGGTCAAATCTTTCTAGTTTGGCAAAGAGACCCTAAAACAAAAGAAAGAAGTTTTTTAATAGAGGTCAAAATTGATCAGCTAGATTCCATTGAAGCAAAAATTACTCTTACTTTAACCGAACAAGAACTCAATAAATTTAAAATTGATTGGGATGTCTATTTTTTGTTAAAAGATGAAGACTTCGCGTTCAAGACTAAATTCTCTATTGAAAAGCTTAAGAGTAAAGTCATGATCCACTTACAAATTCCCAAAGAAGTGAGACTGAAAGAAAAACGTTCTTCCTCGAGAGTTGTGTTTAAAAATAATGAAACATTCTATGTGGAAGCTAGCTTTGATAAAAAAAATGAACCCGGTCAAATTCATATCACCTGCCCAGTCATTAATATATCTAACGAAGGCATTTGTTTGTTAGTCAACAAAGATACTTTTTGTTTAGCTGACTTGAAAGCAAGAGTCACACTTGCTGGAATGACTCATATAAATAAAAACATTAAACAAAAAATGGCTTATATAAAAAATGCCCGCAAGCATTCTCAAAAAAAATTAAGTATCGATGAGACCTATGCCCTTGGTATGATTTTTGTGCATGAATAGAAAAGAAAAATATATTGAAGATATTATTAATGTAGAGTTTATTGAGAAGCAATTCCTCGCTTCTTTTACAATTTCATTTGTAAACCTAATAACAATTGTAGCACTGGCCACTGATCTACCAAAAAACTTCATTTCTATTTTTACTACATTGCTTTGCTCGCTTCCAGCGTTAGTAAAATATATCATAATTAAAAAATATAAATTGGGAGAAATAAGCTTTACAGATTGCTATCATAAATCAGTTCAGCTTTCTATTTATGGGCCCATCGCTTGGGCACTTAACACACTCTTTATCATTTGGTGTCGGCCATATTACGACATCGTCACCTTTACACTCTTTATTATTCTTCTAGCGACTCTCGTTTCATCACCAGTGACGCTTACAACCCATCAAAAACTTTTTAAAATATTTACCATTTCCTATTCATCAATATTTTTTATCTACTCCCTAGAAAGATTTATCTATACCAAAGAAAATATCTATCTCGTCTTGTTATCCCTTATGATCATAAATTATTTGTATATTACCAAACAGCGCAAAGTCCTTTTTGCCGAAATCTTCAAGAGAATACAATCGGAATTTGAAATCAAAGAATCACTAGAAGCATTAGAAAGAGAAACTTTAAAAACATTTCACGCAGCTAGGCTCTCATCCATTGGTGAAATGTCGGAAAGTATGGCCCACGAAATCAACAACCCACTCATGATTATTCAAGCGGCTGCTAAACAAATGACTCGCCTAGATTCAAGTAACATAAGTTTGGATACTGTTCATCATAAGAGCGATAAAATTTTGCATGCCTCGGAGAGAATCAGTCGCATCATCTTATCTCTTAAGGCCATTAGCCATATTGAAGATAAGACAAAGATCCAAGAAATTAATATTTTTGAGTTGATAGAAAATATCAAATTGCTCTATGTAGAAAAATTTACAAGTCATAATATTGCATTTCATATTTTAGGCGATGATAAATTAAGTCTTAATATTTCGCCAGGCCATATTACTCAAGTGTTAATTAACTTAATTAATAACGCTTTTGACGCCTTGGTAAAATACGATCGCGAAGACTCATTTATCAAAATAGTCTTTGAAAAAAACTTAGATCAAAAAATTATTATTCGCGTTTTAAACTCCGGCCCCACTATTCCTCCCGAAATTGCCCTTAAGTTATTTAGCCCTTTTTATACGACGAAACAGGATTCGCATAAATTAGGACTTGCACTAAGCATGTCTAAAGCTTTTATCGAGCAAATGGGTGGTGATTTAAGTTATGAAGAACACCAAGGCCTCACAGCTTTTAAATTAGTTTTGAATATTTCTAAAAGTTAAATTCAATCTTTCTTGGAGTGGCTTTTTAGATTTTAAAATGGCATGTTGCCAATGAGTTTGAAGACATCCTCCCATAATTAATAATGATCCGTTTTGCAAATTTATTTTAAAGCTGCTTTTTTTTGTTCGGTGGCGAAAATGAATCGACCTTTGCTCCCCCAAAGAGAGCGAAAAAATCACTGGATCAGGCCCCAATTCAGGCTCATTATCGCTATGCCATCCCATACTATCCCCTCCATTCCGATACAAATTTAAAAGAACGTAATTAAGCGTCACTTGATAATAAGCTTCGATTTTTTCTTTTAATTTTTGAACTTCAGGAGTCCAAGGGGCACGATCGACAGCTTGCTTGGAGTAACTATATTGAACATAGGGATCTGCTTGGGAAGAGATGAGCCTAGGTTGAGTAAATATTTTGCCAAAAATTTTTATGGGGTAGGATTTAAATTCTATTTCTTTTTTAAGAGCACTCATCAATCGAATGGATTCAGCATGGTCGATAAAATTTTCGATATAAAAAAGAAATCCATCTTCGGGTGATAGGTTTTGATGAGATAAATTTGTGCTATAAAGATTCATAAAAAATTTATAGCACAAATTTATTGAAAATAATGATTACATTTTCCTGATTAATTCATTTAAGGTTAGAGAAATTTTAGACAATTCTTGAATCGCTTGCATAGAGTCTGAAGATGCATCAAAAGATGTTTTGGCATCAATTGAAACAGATCTAACCACCTTAGAAATTTCTTCAACTGCTTTCGTCGATTCATTTATAATACGAGCAACTTCATTAGTTGTTGCATTTTGCTCTTCAACTGCACTAGAAATTGAATTTGATGACTGGCTTAAAACATCAATGGTTTTAGAAATTTCTGTTACTGCACTTACTGCAAGCTCGGAATCTTTTTGAATAGTTTCTATTTTCTTAGCAATTTCATCGGAGGCTTTAGCCGTTTGCTTTGCTAGTTCTTTTACCTCACCAGCAACTACCGCAAAACCTTTACCAGCTTCTCCTGCTCTCGCTGCTTCAATTGTAGCATTTAATGCAAGTAAGTTAGTCTGCTGAGCAATAGATGAAATAAGTTTTGTAAATGATCCAATTTCTGATGTTGATTTACCAAGTTGTGAAATAATTTTATCCGTTTCACTGGCTTTCTTTTGTGATTCTGTTGCTAGTGTCGCAGCTTGATTGGTTGATCGTGCGATTTCTTTAATAGAAGAAAGCATATCACTGGTGCTATTTTCAACCGTCTTCATTCCCACCATTAATTCTTCAGAAGCAGCAGATGCGTTGGAAGACTGGTTGAGGGTATTTTCAGAAGTATTTTTCATTTGATTAGAAGTGGCTGCAAGTTCCTCTGAAGCAGTTGATAAAAGAGTCATATTACGATTCAAAGTTTCAACAACTTCTAGGTTTTTCTTTTTTAGCTCTGTAATATCCATGGCAAATTTTATAACCTTATAAACCCTTCCTCTTGCATCAAAAACTGGTGAGTAGTTAGCTTGAATCCAAACATCCTCTCCCATTTTATCTTTTCTTTGAAATTCACCGGCATTATTTTTTCCGTTTGCAAGCTCTAGCCAAAACTTTTTATACTCAGGAGTATTTATATAACTTCTTTCGCAAAAAATTGAATGATGTTTGCCCTTAATTTCTTCGAGCGTCGTTCTCATCGTTCTTAAAAAAATCTCGTTGGCATTAAGGATATTTCCAAGAGGGTCGAATTCAATAATAGCTTGGCTGTTCGAGAGCGCTACAAAAACAGGGTTGCGCTTCATTTGCATTGAAAGAACTTCCCATGAAACAAAAACTCCGACGAATTCATTATTAATGGTAATGGCATCACCATAAAACTCTAACTGCTCATTCCCTAAAGAAATAATGGATTTTAGTGGAAAATTACTAGGTGAGCTTAAAAGATTTCTTTGATAATTAGGACTCGCATGAAAAATATCAATATTGGATCCTAAAATTTTATCTGGAGTTACCGGTAATAAATTTCTAATTAGACTAAATGTTTCATAACTTTTTTGATTTAAGTACGTAATGTTAAAATTTCTATCACAAAACATGATATTAAAAGGTAGTTTATCTAGCATTTGAAATACTTCCCTACCTCCTTTAAAAAGTTCAAACGAATCAAAATTTTGTACTACTGCTAAGCTCATGACATGTTCCTTGATCAATTAATAATGGTTGACTATTTAACAGATTATGATCGGAATTATTTTTTTTAATACTTAATTTTTTTTAAAGGCAAATTAAGCCTTTAGAATAAACAATTTTACCACCGACAAAAGCCATCAAGTAAAAGAGTACAATGCTATGGATTATTAATTATAAACCTACGTGAGTTACGTATGTTTTTCACTTTAGTCATTTAGAAGTAATCTGCCCACTATTTTGAGTTTGACTGCAGAATGACTAAAAATCATTCGATAATGTCGCGAAAGTTTTCAGTACTAATGGGAAGTGTTTTTTCCAATGGATAACTTTGAAATGAGATACGATCATCTGCTTCATTGAAAAAATAAAGCTTCCGATCATCTCGACGTTGAGAAAAATAGATTCCACCAGATTTTACTGCATACCTTCTGATGGACGACATGCTTTTCATACTTAAAACGTAAATATTATTATAGCGGGATTCCCATGCGTAAATTTGTTGATTTTTATTATTAATTTTTAGGGATTTAATTTCCGCTTCAGAATTAATTTTCCAGTCATTTTCAATTCGATCTTGATTAAGATTAAACTTCACCAAATACTTGTCATTAAGATTTTGTGAATAATAAACGACCATCCACAAATAATTCTCATCATCAACATCGATTGCTTTGATATCGTAAAAATCTAAGTGAATTTGTTTTTTTTTCATACTTGGGGAAGTAAAATCGAACTCCATCAACTTAGAGATTTGAAAATCAAAAAAATAAAACTTATTATTTTTAATCAAATAAATATTTTGCGAACCAGGCTGTTGATATTTATCCTGATGAAAAAACTCCATTTGAATAACTTTCCGAGAAGCAAGTTCAATTGTCGAGGCAATTCCTGTTAGTGCACTGAAAACAATTAAACGGCTTTTATCCTCAGTCAAAAGTAAATAGCGAGGAAAGCGACCAACCTCGATACTCCACAATATATTCCCAGTTGTTTTTTCAACTAGAGAAATTGAATTTTGTATGTAATTAGCCACAAACATTTGTTTTGCATTATACTCAACTGCGCCTGTCATCCCCAACTCGGCACAGAAGTTATATTGACATATTTGAGAACTTGGCATTTTAATCGCAAGTGCTGGCACTGTATTGATATATTTTTTACTAGCCCAATCAAATTCCATAAGTGCGTTTTTATCATTAAGTGCAAAGTAAATTTGATTTTTATCGAGAGTCATCCCATCAATTTGAGTTATTAATTCTGGATCGATCGTCGCAGACGGTATTGGAATAAGCTTTGAATCTTCTTCGAGAGCTTTCTTCCTATTTAATTCATTTTCTATATAAATTTGATGATGCTTAAGCTCTGCAAAAATAATATTAAACTCATTTCTCATGCGATCAATTCCGAGCTTTTTAGCCACCAAGCTTGGAATTATCATAACAATGAGAGCTAAGAGCATACTCGGAATCAACTTCATGTTTAAAAACAAATAGGTAATACCGACAATTATTCCAGCAAGCACTCCACCGAAGTGAGCATAGTTATCAACTTCGGAGACAAAAAAACCGTAAAATAAATTAAAGAGTAACATTAGCCAAAGTCGAATTTGTTCTGTTTGATTTGTATCGTTTTGATCGTAAGTACGCATCAGTGCCTTTGGATCATTATTCATACGCAAAATGATCGCAAGCACTAAAAAGCCGAGGATAGTTCCAGAAGCCCCCACCGATACCATAAATGTATCGGCCAAATAAATGTAATCAAAACCTCTCGCCACTAAACTTAAAAGGGCTCCCGACATACCAAAAACCAAAAAGTATAAAAAATAGTGTTTTCTAGAAATTTGTCTTTCTAATATCAGTCCAACATCCAATAAGATTGCCATATTAAAAACCAGATGCTTAATATCGCCATGAAGAAAAATATTCGTCACCAATCTCCACTCTTCACCGGTAAAAACAAATTGTGTAAGTGAGCCACCGTACTTAATTAAATAATAAGGAGAAATCTCAAGCTTCGTTCCATATTGCCAACAAAGAAATGCAAATAAGGCGACCTGAAATAAAATCAAGATATATGTAAGAGCTCCGTCTTTAAGATGTTTCATCATAAATTTATTCTCATTATTATAAATTTTTTTAAAGCTAATTAATTGACACCAAGGGTGTAGATCCCCGCAGGAAGTAAGCGCTCATCTTGCGAAGTGTGGTGTCTTACCACTAAGTCTCCACAAGTCACTTGAGTCTTTTTACTTTTTGACTGAAGTAGATTTTTCAAAGCATCTTTTTGTACGCCATGTGTATGGCAACTAAAAAAAATAAAGCTATCTTTTGAATCCAAAATATCGCAACAATGATTAATAAGTTCTGCGATCATAAGTTCAAATTCCCACACTTCTTTATTGGCCCCATGGCCCCAACTTGGAGGGTCGAGTAAAATTCCATCGTATTTAAATCCCTTTTTCTGCGAGTGTCGCACGAATTTTAAAACGTCATCTTGGATCAGTTTTAAATTTTTTGTATTCAAGTGATTTAGCTCTGCATTTTCGAGGCACCAAGATAAAACACCCTTGGAGCTATCCACGTGAAAAACTTCTGCTTGCGTATTTAATGCCACAAGGCTTGCGCACCCCGTGTACCCAAAGAGATTGAGAAATTTTAGCGGTCGATTTTTTTTCTGCTTTAAATCGATCAATTTTTTTTCAATACAATTCCACACCGCAATTTGCTCGAAAAAAACTCCGCAATGTCCAAAAGAAGTAAATTTTAATTTAAAACTAAGCATTTCTCCTTGCAAGGTTTGATGATGAAACAATAACCCCTTAGGCTCTTTATTATTTTTGTGAATCCAAGTTCCACCGCCATCTTTTTTACGAATACAAACGGAGTTCGCTTTTCCCCACTCAACTTCCTTAAGTTTTTTAGGCCAGATCGCCTGCGGCGAAGGCCTTTCGACTAAAACACCCGCAATATTTTCCAATTTTTTTCCCTCGCCCGAGTCGAGGAGTTCGTAATTTTTAAAATTATCACTTATTAAATCATTCATAGGCTTGAGTTTACGTAGGTCGAGAGATATAATCAAGACTCAAAAATGTTCGTTTTTCACCTATCAAGCACCCTTAGCTCAGTTGGATAGAGTAGCTGGCTTCGAACCAGTTGGTCGGGAGTTCGAATCTCTCAGGGTGCGCCATTAAACCGATTCAAAAAGTAAAGTCCAGTTGCCTTTCTTTATCCATACATTAAAGCAATTCAAATTATTATTAATATCTATTTTTAACTAAGGCACATTTTACTTATGATTAATAAAAAAGGAGTCTTGTATGATTTTTATTAAATTTAAAAACTTAGAAAAATCGGAGATGGCCGGACAGTTTGCTCGCGATCGTATGAAAGCACTTACAATCAAATTCCCCGACTTAAAGCAAAGTAGAATGACCCTCACTTTTGAAATGGAAAATTCAAAATTAAAAGCGGGGCTGGATCTCTTTAAAGTAAAGCTTCATTGTGCGGGGGGGAGATACGATGGGGTGACGATAGAGAAATCAAACTCTAATCTCTATATTGCGCTCGCCGATGTGGTGGAGCACGTTCTTGAAAATCTCAATCGCCTAGGTGACAAGGCTCGAGTTAAATCGAGAACGAGCGCGAGACAAATCTTAAAAACAAAAAATCATTTTTTTGATCCATCGGGATAAAATTCTTCTGTTTTAGAGAGTATCTTACCTTCGCGATCATAAAATTCTTTTTTTGTAAGAATTCCTTTTTCAAAAAATGATTTAATCATTGAATCAGGGAGCAATTGAACTGATAAGCCGTTTCTTTTGCCCTCGAGAAATTCTTCTTGAGAAATCATTTCTCCACTTTCAGAGTAGCGCATACTTTTTCCAGAAAATCTCGGGCAGTAAGTGCCATCAAAATCTTGTATGGGATAAACGACACATTCGCCATCTTTGAGAGACTTTCCATTGTCGGAAAATTGTTTAAATTTGAAAACACTTGGGGATTTTAAATCGGTTGAAGCCTTGGTTAAATGAACCTCAACCTTTAATTCACCATTGTCAAAATATTCCTTGTACTTACTAAAAGATTCAAGTCCTAACCAATCAATTTCAACTTTAATTTTTCCACTGGAATTGTATCTCGTCTCAATACCCTTAGTGACTCCATCTTTGTAGTAAACTGTCGAAGACAAATTTCCTTGTCGATAATATTTGGCCATACCATCGAGCTTATTATTTTTGTAATTAAGACTTGAAATGAGAACGCCATCCTTGTTCTTTTTTTCAACTAAGCCATTAAGTGCTTCATCTTTTTGTACTTTTAAACCTTCCAGACTTCCACATTTTTCGGGATTTTTCCTTTCCAATTGATCGTTTTGAAAGCAATCTCTTTTCGCTTCTTCTCCATTTAGATTTTTTACAATCGACCAACCGTGGCGCTGACCTTTTAGATAGGCATTAAAAAATTCTTGAGTGACCGTTTCAACTCCTCCACTGGTGCTGGTAAAGTAGCCATGATGAATTCCATCTTGCAGATCGTCCTTAAATGAAACTTCTTCAAATCTATCAATTCTTGGGTGATAAAGTTTTTTGACTCCATTTAAGAGGTCGTTTTTATATTGTCGCGACTCGGTGAGTTTTCCATTTTCATCGAAGCACTCCCAAATCCCATTCATTACTCCGTTGGAATAGTCAATTTTACGCCGGACGACTTTTTTTGAGTCTTTGCAAATTTCCAAACCGTGCGCTTTTTTGTCGGCATTTTTAGCAACTTCACAATCGGGAGCGACGTCACATCGACCTCCACCTTTAGCCGCATACAAATTAAAACTAAGTAACAAAAAAATGAGCATTTTCATCGGCATCCTTTATTAATTTTTTTCTCTTTGCATCTCTTCCATCATTTCGACTTGCATCTCTTGAATTTTAAGTAAGCGTTGCCACTGATGCGAAACCAACTTATCGATTTTTTCATTCAGCATCCGTATATCGATTTCAGTTTTTAAATTCACCATATAGTCTTCTTCCAATCTTTTGCGATCTCTTTCCGACTGGCGATTTTGACTCATCATTATGATCGGAGCCTGGAGTGCGGCAATACAAGATAAAAATAAATTGAGTAGGATAAAAGGATAAGGATCAAAAACTTTATTGCTAAAAATATTCCAAGCAATCCAAGTCGTCAGTGCCATCAATGCTAATAAGATAAAGGACCAACTTCCACCAAAAGATGCGATGCGATCGGCACAGCGCTGTCCGAGAGTGAGAGACTTTGAATCATCTTCATTTAGATTACTCGAAATCGTTTCGCGTTCTTGAAGCGCATTTAAAACCGTCGACTTAATTTGATTGAGATCCCCTTCCTCGTCGGCAATAAATTGTTCAAAGATTTTTTTTCGATACATATTGAGATCGTCAAAACAAATCACATCATCACTTTCGATGGAAGGATGCTCTTCTTTGATTAGCTTTAAGATTGAATCGCGCACCAGACTAAGCGGTGTCACTTGATTTAAACTAAAATTGCGCTTGCAAATCTGACATTCACATTTTTTCTTCAATGGTTCTTTCATCCTCGTTCCTAAATTATTTTATTTCTAAAATCGTATACACTCGCTCTCCCTTGGGAGTTTCCACCACAAACTGATCGCCCGCTTTAAGATTGAGCGCCTCATTTCCAATAGGGGAAAAAATAGAAAGCAACATAATCGATTTTATCTCTGGAGATTGATCGTCGGAATAAGGAAGAATTGTGCCACCTAAAACTGGGGTGAGAAAATACCATTCGCGGTGCGAGTTCGTCGCTGTTTGTAACTCTAAATGAACGAGAGCTCCCATTTCCACTTGCGTAGAAACTTTATCTTGGATTTCTTTTGCCATTTGCAAATCCATCTCGAGATCCAACACTCTTTGCTCCGAAGCTGAGGCGAGATAATTCGCTTCCGTTTGGCGCATATCGTACTTGCCTTCCGATTTTAAATCTTCGTGATTGGCCGCTTTCCGTTCAAACAGGGCAATCTCTTTAGCTTTCGCTAAATGATCTTCAATCACCCCGTTCAAGGCTTTTATAATTTTCGATTTTATAGAGTCCTCGCCAGTTAATCTTTTACTTTGTTGAGTCTTTTCATTCCCGTTGCTTGAAAGCGATGCGAGATGATCTCAAACAGATTTTTATTTTCATCATTCGTTACATCAGTGTCAACTTCAAACTTGGCTAGCTCCTTATCTGTGCTCAGCTTTTCTTCTTCATCTTTACTCACATTCAGAGTTGTCCCCGAAGAAAGATTAAGCGGGGAAAGATTCTTTTCCATGGCCAATGGAGCTGATTTCTTTTTTCCAAGCTCAGTGCCTTTAGCGGGATCGTTATCTTTTTGATTCGGCTCTTGGGCCATCCCCATTGATGATGGGCCCGCAGGAAAATTAAGTCCCGTTTTCGCCAAATTTTTTCCCGCTAAATCATTTAAACTCGATAAGCCTGCTTCTTTTTTTAAACTTGCCGACACTGCATTTAGATGTTCGGTTGACTTTAAACCCTCTTTAGATTTTTCGAGCGCATTGGCGATTGCCTGACTATTATTTCCAAAGGAAGATAAAGCCTTGAGCGATCCCGCTGAAATTTTACTCGCACCATTTAGGCCATTAACTCCTTTAGCAAATTCGGTCATCGAAGTTTTAAATTCGGGTGATAATTCTGTTTTAGATTCTTCTAAACTTTTATTGAGAGCATCGGAATAGCTCGGGCAATTTTTTTCCGTTAGACTTTCCGAGGTTAAGCATGGCAATTTTGTTTCTTCATTTTCAAAACCTTGCAAAGAATATTGCGCACTCAAACTTCCATTCGAGTCCGGGGCATTTTTCGCATTCTTTGCCACCACTCCATTTGCCTGCGCATTGAGGGGCTCTAGAATGGAATTGATTTTGCGAATATTTTCTTCAATGGTTGAAATTTCCTGACTAATGCTCGATGAAGACATAGTGACAATTGCCGCTAAAATCCCCCACAGAATAACTCGCTTTTCAGGATTAAAAATATAAGTGTCGACAAATTCTGTCACTGTAGTTGAAAGCGAAAGTAATGTTGCAAATAAAGGACCTTCATAACCACCCAGCATGGTAATTAAAGCACCAAGAGTTCCAATTATCGCAAGAGAAGTCCCGCAAGAAGGAATAGAGAATAAAACACGCTGAGTATTGTAGGCGGTGCAGGCTGCGGCTCCTCCAGCAGTTGCTGGGGTCGATGAACATACTCCAGCAGCAGCTGCTATTGCTGCTGTCGATGAGGTAAACAATGGTAGTTCGCTACAAACTGGTTGAGTAATAATTTGATAAGAATTTGATTCTGCAATTGGAGCATTTGCGGCTGGACAAGCAGTACAAGCCCCCTCCGCTACCTTCTTCACCCCCACCTGAAAATAAGCCATGGCCGCTGCGGCCATAAAGCCCATGCTCACAATTTTATGCATGGATTTTTTACTTTCAGCCGCATTTTTTGCATCCATATACAATGCGCGCAATGAAATCAGTGCTTCTCTTTGATTGTCGTAAATCTCTCCCGTTTTTGTTTTTCTAGATAAGTGCATTTCGAGCGATGCTGCCGCTTTTTTTAATTTTTTTGTGGTGGTAATATCGGCCATTAAATAGGCGAGCCCTGCCCCACTGGCCACTAATACATCGGGAGTCATTTTGCCGTACATGATTAAACGCGAAGTCACGAGAGATACAGCTGTCATGGTGAGTGTCGACATCAAATTTGATTTTGGTTTACTCCCTTCAATTTTGACCGTTTCGGCCTGCAGCTGTGGCATATGCCAAAAAAGTAAACTGGCAATTAATAGATAAGTTTTTAAAAATTTTATTAGGCTCAATACCATGTCTCTTCCTTCTCTCTCTTTATTATTATTTTTCATCTAGTAATTTTCGATATCCAGTTTTTAAGTAGCGGGCAGAAATGATTTCAAAAATCGAAGTGGTATGATCCTTAGTGAGCCCCTCTTCTTCGATATTTAAAATGGGCATTTTTTCAACTTCTTTTCCCAATCCATCTTGCATCTCTATCTCTGATTTTTTTTCATCCGCTATTAGATGCGACTCTCCCCCACTGCTTTTATTTTGATAATTAACGGCTTCATTTTTACTTTTCATTTGGTCGAGAGGATTTTTGCTGTTAACAGCTTCAGTCGCTCCAACACTTGCTAAGATGCGATCAGCGAGGAAAGGTTTTTTTCCCAATTCATCGCTCGCTATTTTACTCAATTGATTTTTCATTTCTTCACTTTTTAAAGCAACATTGGGATTGGGGATTGATTTATTTAAGCTTAAGAATTTATCTTGCTGATCATTTACTGATTTTAAAATGGCATTAGATTTTCCATTTAACTCATCTAACTTTTTTACCTCTGCCGATGAGAGAGATCCTTTACTACTTAGAGTGTCGGCGGTTTTCATTAGTGTTGTCGACAGAGTGGCAAGGGAAGATGAAATTTGATTTGCATTTAGAGCTTGTGCACTATTGGCTTCCAATGAACCGCAGTTTCCGCCCACCATTGGACTTAAACAGCCGACCATCTTGGCACCCTCTGAAACTTTCAAATCTCCCGAAGTCAAATCGATCGAGCGATTAATCGCCATTCCATTTTTAGCAGCCTGACTGGCCTGCACGCCTTGTTTTAATTTATCCATGTCCGCTAAAATGCCGTCGATTTTTTTAATATTATTTTCAGTAGCATTTTGTTGTGATTTGGTGGTTGAAATTGCAAGCGCGGTCAGGGCTGCAAACCCTCCCCAAATATAAATACGATGTTTAGGATTAAAAATATAATTATCCACATAGCGGCTCATCTTCTTCGACATAAATAGCAACGTCGTCGCGGCTCCACCGAGAAGCGACAAGAGCGATCCGGTGGAGGCTTGAGCCTCAGCGACAAAGAGATTGATCCATTTTAATGGAGAATAAAAATTATTATCTTCTTTAAAAGAAGTAGTTACAGCTTCTGCAACTACCCCGCCTGCTTTTGTAAAATCAACATCACTAAAATAAGGTGCACAAGATGCTGCAATTAATTCTCGCGCCTGAGTGATATCGGCGAACTGATCAACTGTAACTTTGAACTGTTCTTCATTCTTCGCTGTTTTGGCTATGATTTCGCTTGATGGCACAATTTTAATTTTATCAATCTTATCTTTGGCTAAATTTTGTTTGATACTTTCAACTAATACCAAACTATTTTTACAAGGAATCACACTAGTGGCTGTTCCATCTGCTGTACAAGTCTTAAGCTCCGCCTCTGCTTGGTCGAGTGCAATTTCACAAGACTGCCTGCGACCTTCATCTCGAATAAATTGAGTCGTCGCCACCGCCCCTGCGGCAACAAAACCGAGCATCGCCGTTTTTTGCAAACGTTCGCGATTTTTAAGACTCGTTTGCACTACTTGATACGATTCGCGCAGAGTTTTTAAGTATTCCACTTGTGCTGAATCGACGACTCCATCGGCTCGCAAAGTAATCTTAGCTTCGAGTGCTTGAATATTTTTTTTACTCTGAGTTAGGTTTTGCACTTCCCCCATTAAGTAAATTCCACTTGCTCCCGTCGCAACATACATATCGTAAGTTTTTTTCTTGTAGGTTAAAAGTTTGGTCCCCACCATACCGACAGCAAAAAGGGCGAGCATTTCAAATGGATTGGATTCGTTATTACTCGATTTTTTAAAAAAATAAGAATCGGTTCTGGTGTAAGTTCCACTGGTGTCTTTCGATGCCACTCCCTTAATGTCTGGAGCGGCCCAAACAAACGTGGTTGGCATTAGCAATGTGGTGACGAGTAAGAGTGATAAAAAAGGCCGAAAGGTTTGATGGCTTTCATTTTTTGGCAGGAGTTTTTTAATACGTTTTGCAGACATAAGCTCACCTTTTTCTTCTTACTCTCTCTATTATAAAGAAAGATGGTGAACTTGCTTCAAAGAAACATCTCATGGGGAAGCACAATAAGCTAACCCCTTTAAAAAACAATTAAATAAAAGAAGTTAAAGTGCCAAAAAAATAGGGCTAACAGATAAAATCGGCAATATTTTCCAGTGAATACTTAGATTGTTTGAGGCTTTTACTTTTTAAGTTTAAGGTAGAGATTTTTCAATGCTTCAGCTCGCAATTTATCGAGAGGTCCCAAAATGACAAAGCCACCAAAACTTGTTTCAAAAAAATAAAAATCATATTTTTTGCTTTTGAAGTGCAATACTTTTTCCACGTCGCTTTCTCTCATCTCAACATTTCTAGCAAATTGCTTGCTGAAAATAAGCTTATCACTTTCAATGCGCAAATGAGAGTAAAAGCAAAACATTGCTGTGGCAAAAAGTACCAAAAATAAACTCAATGCGTACGACCACCAATAATGATTTTTTTCAAAGAGCAACAAGCCAGTTGCTAACAATGAAAATATGACCAAGCTATATTTAGAAAATGAAGTTAATCTCGAGGAAAGTTGCATTTGGACTCCAGAATTATTTTTTAATAAAAAGTATACTTCTTTTGTCCCATTTTGTTGATCTTTTTCTTTCGGAAGGTTTGGAGTATCCTTTTTTTTGATTGCGATAACTCGAAAGGCTTGGATTACTTGCACAATCTATTTGCACTTGTACCATCGTGGCAAATAAGCTTTTAAATTGATCGAGAAATTGCACATTTTCTGGTCGAGTATAAGGTTCTACCAGCTTGAGCACGCGATGAATCGACTCGATGGTCGAAAGACAAAATTTAGAGGGCTGTTCTTTAATTTGAAATTCCGATTCCTCCGTAAAATCAAAAGAAATCTTTGGAAGATCGTGTAAATTTTTTGATTCTCTCATCATCTTTTTAGCACAAGGCCATGTGCCATCGATGACAAAAACGGTGGGCCTAACCTCTAAATGGGGGATGAAAGATGGCAAATTTTGATGATTGGAAATATTGATTGCGTCTTCGCCTGGGTAGAGAATAAAACAATTGCCCATAGCAATCAATTGATTGACGGCAAGGTCATCGGTAAAATCAACCCCCACAATGATTTGTGCATTTTTAAGAATTGCTTTTGATAATCGTCCCGTCCCGAGTTTTTCTTTTTTTGCTTCCATCGGATGCATGAGTATCACAAAGTTGATCGACGATTCAAAAGGCTCGATCGAGGAGCACAAACACATGCGCGTCAGTCGATAACAACGATAACAAAAATTCTCTTTGGAGAAAGTTTTCAAGTCTTCATTTTGTTGCAAAGACTTTTTAATTAAATATGCTTCTTTTGTTATTCCCATGGAATTTACTTTAGGGTGCAAGCCACAATTTTTCTTTATCTCGACTCATGCCTACGCTTATAAAAACTCCATTCTTTTCGATTAATGGTCGCTTAATTAAAGTTGGCACTTCGATGATCAGCTTAATTTTTTCTGAATCAGTCATCGCTTCAAATGACTCTTTATATTTGCGAAAACTAAGGCCTGCTTTATTGACGGGAAAATCCCCCATGGCTTTTTTCCACGCCATTATTTTTTCTGCTTTTAAGCTAGTTGTTTTGAGATCGACAAAGTCGTAATTAAGGGAGTGTTCATTTAAAAAAGTGAGTGCTTTTTTAACCGTTTCACAATTTTTGATTCCATAAACAGTGAGCATTTTTTTACCTTTTTTTAAGGATTGTTAAACTTTTTTGATCGCAATATTCGACATCCCACTCAAACATTTGGGCGAGATATTCAAAGTTTTTAGGCGAGTAAAACACCACGTGCGTGGGATCGTTTTTGTACCACCAAAACTGTAAATCTAATCCGTCTGTAATCAACATGCTTTTTACCACCACGCGCGCTTGTTTTTTTAACAATTGATTGATTTCTAGCCATGCAGTGAGCGGATGATTAAAATGTTCCGCCACTTCACAGACAAATATTAAATCAAATTTTTTCTCGACACTCCACTTTTTTTCTGGAAAATAAAATGGATCCCAGAACTCCACATCCATAAATCCGCGCTTAGTTATTTCATGGGCCAGATGTGGATTTTTTCCGCAGCCAAAATCGAGAATTTGTAAATCACGCTTTAAAAATTCCGCGGGTAATTGTAGCTGACTGGCATCGAGCATTTGATTTAGAAATTGCAAATGACCATCGTTTCCTGAGACATGCGTGTCGTAGCGTTTTAATTCGTCGATTGAACTTAAAAAATGCGCTGAATTTTTAAAATGCAAGTCGCAATTTAAGCAATGAAAAAGTTCATTGGGCATTTTATAGAGTTGACTTTTTTTTCCGGGCCATACATGGTGCACGAGCTGGAAGCTTTGACAAAGAGGGCATTTTTCCATCTCACGTTTATATCCTTAAGCTTCTAGAATGATCAAGTCTTCATTTTTCGTTCATCAATTTTTTAAGCAGGATTCATTTTATAAAATTACTCTTCATATCGCTGGCAATTCGTTATATGATGCCGGTATGACAATATTATGTAGCATCAATCATTTAAGTCTCCACTTCGGCAGTAAAATTATTTTTAACGACGCCCAACTGACCATCAACCAACGCGACCGCATCGGTCTTTTGGGAATGAATGGGAAAGGCAAATCGACACTTTTTAATATTTTAAAAGAAGAAATCGTGCCAGATAAAACAGTGCCAGCTTTTGAATTTAAAAAAAGTCGCCAGGATTCAGGTTTGGGTTTTAGTCTTTTTCACTTGCCCCAAGAGTTGCCGAAACTCAATCTATTAACACCCGATGAAAAAATAACGCTCGGGTCCTATTTTTTTTATTTCTATCCCGAGCTGAAAGTTGCCTATGAAAACGCCCTCGATGAATTTGATCGCCTGGAAGGATGGCAACTCCTTAATGAATATGAATCCTATTTAAAATATTTTGGCTTTCATATATTTAATCGCACTGACGAAGAATCAACCGACATTCTCGAAAGAGAAATCGATATCGATCAACTAAGCGGTGGCGAACAGAAAAAAATTCTTTTGGCGCTCGGACTTTCCGCACGAAAGCAACTGATTCTTTGGGATGAGCCCACCAACCACTTAGATCTCGAAACCATCGAACTTTTCGAAGCGGAGCTTTTGCAAACAGATCGCGCCTTTATTTTAATCAGTCACGATCGCCATTTGCTTTCCAAGTTAACCAATAAAATTTTTCATATTGAACAGGGAAAAATTAAAGATTTTACTGGTAGCTACACCGACTATCTGACTTTTTTAAATGATCAAGAAGAGACGCGCAAGCGCGTGCTCGCTCGTCTTAAAAATACGCTCGAGCGCGAAACAGCATGGATGCGCCAAGGGGTTAAGGCGCGCGGAACGAGATCTAAAAAACGCGTCGATAATTTTAACGAATTGAAATCGAAAGTGGGCGAAATTAAAAATAATGCCAAGAAGACTTTAGATATCACGCTTTCACACTCCAATCGCCAAACGAAAATTCTCTCTTCGGGAGAAAATATTTCTTTTGCTTTTGATGCCAGCAAACCGCTCTTTAAAGGTTTAAATTTTGCCATTAATAAAGGCGACAAGATTGGCGTCTTGGGAAAAAATGGCGTGGGAAAATCCACTCTCCTTAAAATGATTTTAGGCGACCTGCAACCCACATCGGGCCTACTTAAAACGGCGGATGGATTGCGAGTGCAGTACTGCTCGCAAAAACGAGAAGAGCTTCTCGATCATTTGACCCCCTATCAGCTTTTGGGCGATGGAAACGATTTTGTCGAACTTCCCGATGGGCAAAAAAGACACGTCATTTCTTATTTTGAAAATTTTCTTTTTCATCGCGATGATTGTCATCGTCCGCTCCATACCTTTTCCGGTGGAGAGAAAAGCCGCTTGCAACTGGCACTCAACTTAACCAGACAAGCTGACATTTTAATTTTTGATGAGCCCACCAACGATCTCGATTTAGAGACCATCGACATTTTGGAAGAAAAATTGCGCGACTATCAAGGTGCTATTTTACTAATCTCCCACGATCGCTCTTTTCTCGCCAACGTCACAAATACCATTTGGCATATTCATCAAAATAAATGCGAGCAGTTCCGCGGTGGATACGAACAAGTTGCTCCTTATTTAGACGCTCTACTCTTGGAAGAAAAAATTCAACAAGAACAGGAACAAGAAATTGAAAGCGATGTAAAAAGCGAAATAAAAAGCGAAATAAAAATCGAAGTAGAAGTCGCTCCCGTTCAAATTGCTCCGATGGTTAAAGCAAAGCCTACTTCCAAGTACACGGAAGACGAACTGGTATCGATGATCGAAAAAACCGAGCAAAAACTTCAGGTAATCGATGATAAATTAGCGAGCTTTGATTTCGGCCAAAAAAATCAAGAAGACATGAATAAGCAATTAAAAATTTTAAACGATGCTCGCGAATTTTTAGCGAAAGAAGTTGCCGCATTTTATTTAGAACTTGAGAATTTAAGCTCCCTCTAAAATATGGCGATAATTAGGCGTGTGAAGACTGATTAATAGTCTCAAAGGAACTCACTATGCGTCTTTTTTTTTCATTTATCGCGGCCGTATTATTTAGTTTAACTCTAAAATTAAGCGCAGAAGCTGAAACTCAAAGAGGACCTGCAGTTTTACCAACCACTGAAATTGAAATAGAAAATAAAGCTCTCTCTGAAAGTGGGTTCAAGGGTTATAACTTCGAGACTAATAGAAAACCTTCATCTCTTCCAGGTTTTGAGAAAAATTTAGATAGTGCGAATTACTTGTATGGATTTGGACTTTTTTTACTATCCTTGCCTCTAGCAGTTTGGTTTCTCTTCTATAAAAAAAGCCACGATCAAGCAAAAAAAGAACGCGATCTTTTCTTCCATAAAACTCATCAATTTTCACCTTTTAAAACTGAATATCAAAAATCTGTAGATGGTGAAGAGGATGAAGATGAATCAAATTTCCCCAAAGCATCTTAATTCTACTTACATCGATTCACTTTATAGTGAATCAAGGCATACAATTCATTGGTAATTTATAATTTTCATTGTATGAAAAATAAATAGCTAGGATTTTAATTTCATGGTGATTTCCAGTTTCCAAGACCATGATATTGATAGACCCTAGTAGTTTTTGCATCTTTAATAATGACTTCCTGTAACTGTTCAAGATTGACCAAGACTTGATATTCACGATTTGTCATTTTGCCTTTGTAAGTTTTAAACTCCTCATAGACTGCAGGAGCTTTAAATACAAAAATTCTTTTTTGAATCCAATCCACAAGTTCCTTTTCACTTTTCTTTTTTAGTACTGCATAGTCACCATGCTCAACAGTTAAGAAATATGGCCTAATGCTATGAGTATCTTCTAAATATTTCAAACGCCCCTCATTATAATATAAAATAAATAATAATGTTTCTGGATTGAGTCGATGCTTGGTAATTCGATACAAATAGGAAGCTGGTGCAAATTGATCAAATCGATAGGAGAAAAATGGAAGACCTTCTTTATAAGAAAGATTCAACCAATCCACACCTTCCGATTTTATAAACTGAATTTTAAACAACAATCCTAAACTCATTAAGTCTAAAGGGTACTTTGGAGAAAGATAGCTCTGTTCATTAATGGTAGGTGCCTTCTGGCCGTTTCCACTTCCACGACTTTTAAGTAATAATTCATCGTTACTTAAAAGTGCATTCCCCAAAATGAGGTCGCGAAAAAATTGTTCATCTTGCGCCCGGATTTGGAACTGAAAGAGAACTGTGCAAATAAAAAACAAACTTCTCATAACTTCTTACACTCTCAACGATTGAAGCAAACTCAAAATGATTTAAGTATTATTTTACTTCCAGAAAGGACTTCGCAAAAGAAAGAGCGAGAAATTCCTAAACTTGAGGGTTTTCATCAAAAATCAATTCCGCTATGCTATTAGGACTCGCCCTAAAAATTGCAAGGAGTCATGCTAAAATGGAATTTTCATTGGCCTATACTATCACTTCGGAAAAAATATTACTTAAACACTTTAACCTCGAAACTCAAAAAATCGACTCCAGTATCATGAGTTTTGATGATGCTAAAAATAACGGCATCCAAGGTTTAGTCTACAATCCGGATCTTGGCCCGGAAGATTTTTTGAATGTGATTGAAAGCGAACTTAAGTTTTATCCCATTCGCTCGATGATGGATTTAAAAATTGATCAAACGGCATTTGAATCGCTCGACCTTGAAAAAGGAAAAATGCTCTACGAAAGAATGCGCGAGAATTGGGTATTACAAAATAATATAATTCTCATTGAAGACATGTTTAAAACCAAAGCACACTTAATGTCATTGTTTCCAAATGATCGTGCTAGTTTTTTTGAAGAGTTTTGGTTTCTACTCAAAAACAATTTAGGCGCCACCAATTTAAAAATTATTTATAACGATATCATCAAAGCGCAAAACGAGGGCGAAAAAAACAAACTGGTAAAAGTTAAAGTAGTCGGCTCGCGTTTTCCTGAAACAACGTCTGTGGATGAATTTGACGAAACAATTTTAAAATCCTACGAAAAAGATTTCGGACAAATTTTTGATATCACCGATTACAATCGCGAAAAAGGACAAATCGTCATTTGCGCTTCTCTTAAAAAGAGTCCGGTGTTTATTATGGCCAATATTCTTACTCTATCTAGAATTCAAAAAGCTGTCTTACTGGGTTTATTTGAAGGACTCAACCACGCCTAAGTTTACAAATATTTTTTTATTTGCGCGCACCAAAGCCGGCCAATTTTTCACCCGCGAGAAGATGAAAATGCGTGTGAAAAACAGTTTGACCGGCATCCACTCCCGTATTGGTCACAATTCTAAAGCCCGTTTCGTGCAATTTTTCTTTGAGTGTAAATTCTTGAATGGCTTTTAAAATTTGAGCGGCATCTTCCGGTGATTGCATCAATTCATTGAAGTTACGAGAATGAGTTTTATGTATAAAAAGAAAATGTAGTTTCGCTTGCGGGTAGATGTCGACAAAGCCCAATACATTTTCGTTTTCAAAAATTTTTGTCGTTGGAATTTTTCCCGCGACCATTTTACAAAACAAACAATCATCCGACATTGCTCCCCCTTATTCTTTTTCGCGTCTAATCTTAGCGCCACAATTTTTAAGTTTTTCTACTAAGTTTTCGTAACCGCGATCCAAATGATAGATGCGCGAGATATCGCTTCGCCCTTGAGCGCCGAGAGCGGCGATGACCAGTGCAGCACTCGCTCGCAAGTCAGTACACATCACTGGTGCTCCCGTACACTTTTTTCCACCGTGAACCAAAGCGGTGTGACCTTTTAACGTGACATCGACACCCATGCGCATCAGTTCCGGCACGTGCATAAATCTATTTTCAAAAATATTTTCTGTAATGGAACTCGTTCCTTCGACAAAAGCACACAAGGCCATCAACTGCGCTTGGGCATCGGTGGGGTAACCTGGATAGGGTGCTGTATCGATGCGCACTGCTTTTAATCCGCTGTGCTTTTTGACTGTGATACATTGATCGCTGCATTCAATCTTGGCCCCCATTTTTTCCACAGTTTGCAGCACGAAATCCAAATGAGTTGGATTGATATTTTTAATTTTCAACTCGGAGTTTGTCGCGAGCGCGGCCATGACATAAGTCGCTGCCTCAATGCGATCGCCGATCGCTTGATAAGTCGTCGCTTGCAGTTCCTCTACCCCTTGGATCACTATTCGAGACGTCCCCATTCCCGAAATCTTTGCCCCCATGGCATTTAAAAAATGCGCCAGATCATCGATCTCTGGTTCGCGAGCTGCATTCTCAATGACCGTTTCACCGATAGTAAAAACAGAAGCCATCATTAAATTTTCAGTCGCTCCCACCGAAGGAAAAGAAAGTGTCATTGAAGCGGGTTTTAATTTTTCAGTAGAAGCTTCTACGTAACCGTGTTGCAAATTAATTTGGACGCCCATTTTTTCTAAATTTTCCAAATGAATATCGATCGGTCTGGTGCCGATGGCGCATCCCCCTGGAAGTGAAACTTTTGCTTTTTTTAAACGTGCCAACAGCGGTCCCAAAACAAAAATTGAAGCGCGCATGGTTTTTACTAAATCGTAAGTTGCTTCGTGGGAGGTTAAATTTTTGGCATTAAAAATTGTGGCGTTGCCTTCTTTTTTAATTTCCACTCCTAAATTTGAGAGTAATTTAAGCATGGTTTTAATGTCCAACAAATCAGGAATATTCAAAAGTCGAACAGGTTTATCAGTTAAAATAATTGCCGCGAGAATGGGAAGGTATGCATTTTTCGCTGGAGAGATATTCACTACACCAGTGAGCTCACAGGGGCCTTCGATAATCAGTTTATCCATCTTAATTTCCTTTGAGATTATGCTTTGAGATTTTATATGTCGCTTACTTTAAAAGTTGTAAAAATCTCTCTCTACCGCATAAGTCTAGCAAGATGTCGCACTTTTTAAAACCAAGATTTAAGGCCATATGAGAAAGATGTTGCAAGTGTTCACTTTGCCCCTCCATCAGGCACATTCCTCCGGGATTAAGATGCTGCATGATTTGCGAGAAAAACTCTTCAAACCATCGATCGTAATTTGCATCGGATAAATAAAGAGCGAGATGAGGCTCATAACGATGCACTTGATGATGAACTCCTGCCATGTCGGCGTCGCGTTTAATATAAGGCGGATTAGTGACAATCAAATCGATTCCACCGCGAGCATCAACTAAACGATCGCAGCAAATAAATTCGACACTCATTTTTTTTGGCAGGCGATATTCGTGTAAGAAAAAATTTTTTTTGGCGATATTTAAAGCTTCACTGCTCACATCACTGGCCACAACTTTTTTAAAGGCATATGGATGCTCCATTAACAGTGAAAGAAAAATCGCCCCAGAGCCCGTGCCCACATCCCACATAAAAAGCGGCTTGGAGTTAAAATATTGTTTTATTATTTGACTCGCTTTTTCGACTAAAACTTCCGTCTCACTGCGCGGAATAAGGACGTTTTGGTTGACAAAAAAACTGCTTTGATAAAAGTAAGCTTCTTGATTGATATATTGCAGAGGAACTTTTAATAAAATTTTCTCCGTGAATTTTTTGAGTGGATGGTTTTTATGACCGAGATAAACTTGTTTTAAATACTCCTCGCCATCCAAACCATTGACTGCTACAAAATCGCAAAAATCACGTTTAAAGCGAGAAAAATTTATTCCCGGATAGCTCTCACTGATAAATTCTTGCTGAGACTTAAAAAAAAACTCCAATTCTTCGGCAATAGTTTTAAGGGCCATAAGATAAAATCACCCGCTAAAAATTACTCTTCTTGTCCTTTCATTAATTCTGCTTGGTGATTGGCAATCAGTGCATCGACAATCGCTCCCATATCTCCACTCATGACACCATCGAGATTGTGAATGGTCAGACCGATGCGATGATCAGTCACGCGATTTTGCGGATAGTTGTAAGTTCTAATTTTTTCTGAGCGGTCGCCATCGCCTACTTGCGCTTTGCGATCAGCATCGATTTTGGAATTTTGCTCAGTTAACATTTTATCGTAAATACGTGCCGTCAAAATTCTAAGAGCTTTCGCTTTGTTTTTAAGCTGTGATCTTTCGTCCTGACAAGCGACCACAATTCCCGTTGGAAGGTGAGTCATACGAACCGCCGAATCCGCCGTGTTGACCGATTGTCCTCCGGCTCCACCCGAGCGATAAACATCGACGCGAACGTCGTTCATATTGACTTGAAAATCTATCTCATCGACTTCTGGCATGACCGCGACAGTAATGGTCGAAGTATGCACGCGCCCCATGGTTTCTGTTTTTGGAACCCTTTGAACTCGATGCACTCCAGATTCCCACTTTAATTTTGAATAAACTTTATCGCCAGTCACTGTAAAAACTAATTCCTTAATTCCTTGATCGCCCTCTGAAATATAATCGATGGTATGACGAAAGCCGACTTCTTTAAAATATCCTTGATACATGCGAAACATATCCCCGACAAAAATAGACGCTTCATCACCACCAGCAGCGGCGCGCATTTCGACAATAACATTGCGCTCATCCATTGGATCTTTGGGAAGTAAAAGAAGTTTTAATTTTTCTTCCATCATGGGAATTTCCGATTCCATCTCCGCGAGTTCGAGCTTGGCCATTTCGCGCAAGTCTTCATCTTTTTCATTGCGCAAAATATCTTTGGTTCCTTCGAGATTGTCTTTCATTTTTTTATATTCGCGGTAAGCGATCACCACTTCTTCGATCGAGGAACGCTCGGAGGAAATTTCTTTAAATTCTTTTTGGCGATCGTAAATACTTGGATCGGCTAATTTTTCTGTAAGTTGTTCGTAGCGCGCGATAACGGCATCGAGTTTGGCGAATATAGACATATAAATCCTTTAATGATTACGCTTCTAGAAAATCGCGCAGGCGCAAATTGCTCGCTTCAATTTCAGAGAGGTCGTTAAAATCCAACTCTTCGAGTTTGAGAGTTTTTACTTCTTGCGATTTTAAATCAAATTTTTCTTCTAAATAAAGTACTGCTTTGATCGAAGCCAAGGCGACTTCTAATTGCGAGTCATCCGGTTCGATCGTGGTTAAGCGTTGTAGTAATCGTCCGGGATAACTCAAAACACTTCCCACCAGGGAGTCGGGATTGGATCCCAAGAATTTAATTAATTCGTAGGAAATTCCGGCAATGGGGAAAGAAAGGAAAACTTTTAAAACCATGGCAATAAGATGGTTTAATATTTTGGGAAAATGCGTCGGCAGTGGAATGAGATAAAATATAATAGCAAATAAAATAATCGAAACAAACATTAAGAAAAAAACAAAAGTGGTTCCACATCGGGGATGAAAAGTAGGATGTTTGCGAGCATTTTCAATGGTCAATGCTTCTCCCGCTTCAAAAGTTGAAATCGATTTATGTTCTGCACCGTGATACTGAAACACTCTTTTAACATCGGGAAGAAAACTAATTAAACGGATGTAGAGTAAGAAAATAAGCGCCTTAATCGTTCCATCGATTGCGTGAAACTCGATGCTTTGTAAGTTCCACTTGGCTTGCGATAATTTTTCAATGAGCGCGGTCAGGGCATGGGGCAAAAATACAAATAAGCCAATTCCAAAAATAAAAGAGATGGCGATGGAAAGATAGGTCGACCATCCCACTTTTTCACTTTCATTTTTTTCTTGTTGAAACTCTGCTTCCGTCTTGCCCTTTTTCAAGGCTTCCTGTCGCTTCTCTTCTTCCATGGCAATATTCGCCGAGTAATTGAGAGAGACCACGCCATTTGCCATAGTTTCGATGAGAACTAAAATACCTCGGATAAAAGGTTTTTTTAATATCCCCCACTTATTATAAAAACTGTGCCATTGATCGCGACGCAAGCGAATTTTCCCATCGGGTTTTCTCACTGCCACGACAAAAGCATGAGGAGAACGCATCATCACTCCTTCGATCACCGCCTGGCCGCCGATGGAAGTGTATTCTTTTTGCAAAAACATTAGAATTTTTTTGAAGTGCATTCTCACTCGTCCTTTTTAAAATTAAGAGTTCATTGAATCGAGAAAATCAGCATTGGATTTTGACTTAGTAATACGACTTAAAATAAATTCCATCGCATCAATCGGAGTCATTGGGTGCAACACTTTTCTCAATAAGTACGATCGTTGAAGATCTGCAGTTTCCATCAAGAGGTCTTCTTTTCTAGTAGAAGATTTATTGATGTCGAGCGCTGGAAAAATTCTCTTTTCCAATAATTTTCTATCGAGCTGAATTTCCGAGTTACCTGTTCCTTTGAACTCTTCAAAAATAACTTCATCCATTCTCGAACCTGTGTCGATGAGAGCCGTCGCAATAATAGTTAGCGATCCACCATTTTCAATATTTCTCGCCGAACCAAAAAATCTTTTTGGCTTATGGAGCGCATTGGAATCCACCCCACCCGAGAGAATTTTTCCCGATGGAGGAACAACCGTGTTGTAAGCGCGCGCTAAACGCGTGATCGAATCGAGAAGAATGACGACATCTTTTCCAGCTTCAGTTAAACGCTTCGCTTTTTCAATGACCATTTCCGCAACTTGTACGTGTCTAGTTGCCGGCTCATCGAAAGTCGAAGAAACAACTTCAGCATTGACGTTTCTTCTCATGTCCGTCACTTCTTCCGGACGCTCGTCAATTAAAAGAACGATTAAAACAGACTCGGGGTGATTGTGTGTGATGGCGTTTGCAATATCTTGCAAAAGCACTGTTTTACCTGCTTTAGGAGGAGCCACAATTAAACAACGTTGACCAAAACCTTGCGGGACAAATAGATCAATTAATCGCGTTGAATAATTAGTTGGATGATACTCCATATTGATTTTCTTTTCGGGATACAATGGAGTCAAGTTATCAAATAACTGCGTTTTCTTGTGTGCTTCAGGTGACTGCTTATTGATTTCATTTACCTTAACTAAAGCAAAGTATCTCTCACCTTCTTTTGGTGGTCTAATTTCACCTTCTACTGAATCACCTTTGCGCAAACCAAACTTTCTAATTTGCGATGGAGAGACGTAAATATCATCGGCACCAGGGAGGTAGTTATAAAGAGGTGATCTTAAAAATCCAAATCCATCGGGAAGAATTTCTAAAACACCGTTGCCAAATATGGCTTTATCGTCTTTTGCATTAGCTTTTAAAATTGCAAAAATTAATTCATGTTTTTTTAAGTTGCTGGGGTTTTCAATCTGCAACTCTTCGGCCATGGTGGTTAATTCTTCAATTTCTTTTTCTCTTAAGTCATTAAGATGCATTTTTTGTGAACTCCTGTTGGATTAAATGATTTTTAATTTTTTGACTGCTTGTTTGAACTTATTGGTTTTTATGTTTATCTCGGTCATTAATTCTTAAATTTAAAAATAAAACTATTCAGTAAAATCTCAATTCATAAACAACTAAACATATTGGGATTTATAAAAAAGAATGATTGGTCTTATTCGACTGAATATAGGTTTATAATAAAACAGTGGGTTTTAAAGTCAAGTAAAAGCTCTATGATTCGAGTTTAATCGACAAAAAAATGATCATTTTTATCCTCTTTTTACCGAGCTCTTAAGAAGATCGATCGACGATCCAGTTGAAACTATTGACGATGGGCCCTTCTTCGCTTTAAGACTAGGGCATGATTCACTACAATCCACAAAAAAAAGAATTGCTCCATCAAAAAAATATTCTTGCCATTGATTATGGCGACAAGGTAACTGGACTTGCCCTCTTTCGCTGTGGAAGCGATCCTTTCCCTACAATCTACGATCGCATCTTGATGCAAAAAGAAGATATTTTTAAAAAATTGCATTTAATTATCATCGAAGAAGCTATCGATGTCGTTCTCATTGGCCTTCCGACCTATCTCGATGGAAATGAATCCATGCAAACCAAAAAAGTTAAAGAATTTAAAATCGGATTATCGCATTTTCTAGAATCCAAAAATATTCTTCTCGATTATTTTTATCAAGACGAAACCCTAAGCACACAGACTGCAAAAGACCGCATGCTCGCTTCGCCGGAATATCAATTTAAAATTGATCTCCAAAAAATCGATGCACTTTCTGCGCTTATCATTTTAGAAGACTTTTTAGCCCACCCAGACTTTATAAAGTAGAGCTTACTTAGTCTGTAATCTAGATTTTAAAGATCACAGAGCTCAACTACTAGTTTCAAGTACTTTTTGGGAACTGGTGCTCGCTTTATTGCTTTGGATTTTTATTGTTGGTTTTTTTTCTTGTTGCTGAGCTGGCTGAGTGGGAACTAAATCCTTCGCCTTACCAGAGATTTTTTTAACGTTCTCCACGGACGAAACTCCATTTTGAATTGCACTAACAACTTCAAGCGCTTGCTCTTCTCTTAACTTAACAGCAAATGCATACTTATTAAAAAGTGCTTCACCAGAGCGCGCATCAATTCCAGAAGCTTGGATATCCGCCAATATTTGAGCACGGGAATTTAAAATTTGATCATAGCTCATTTCATAATTAGTGTACTTTATCAGTGTCGCTCTTTGGTCCGCAGTCAATTCCTTGCCGATAATTGCTCGCGCCATTTGTTCGGGCGACTGCAATTGAACTGGTCCCAAAAGTCCCGAATCAATAATTAATTTTCTCATTTTGGGATCAACTATGCCGGCTTCTTTTAAACCTTGCAAAGTCGTGCGCATACCATCTTGGGAGACTCCATTTAATCCTTGCAAAACATCATCAGCTTCCACCAATTTACTTTTGTCGACGGCAAGGAGTTTAATAAAATCCATTCTTTCTTTTTTATCCATTTTTAAACTAAGACTCGCCAATTCATCCTCTAATAAGCTTTGATATTTTTTATCACCTAATTTTTTGGTACGATCAAATAAACTTAAATTTTTTAGAAATTCATTTTGATTGAAAGTGAGTCCAGCACTCGGATTTGATTTTAAGAATTTTAAATCCGATGGATCTAATTTACTCAACGGTATTAAGCTTTCTGAAACTTCACTCACTATTTTTTTGCTTGGGCTATGCAATATAAAACGACCCAATTTAATTTCAGTATTAGCTAATTTCTCCCCAGCAACGGCAATGGATTTTTGAGTCAATTTTCTCATTTGATCCCTGATGGGAATAGATGCATCAAATTTTAATATTTTCATCATTTGTACATAAGGGGTAGAGCTTCTCAATGATTTATAGCTAGTGTAAATTGGTTTAACCACCAAAGAGACTGGCTTCGCGGTCGATTTTGCAACCTGCATGAGCGGTGAAGCTTTAACTGTCGCTCTCATTAAATTTAAAAACTGTGTCTCAGTTATTTTTTTTGCCATAAACATGATGAAATGACGGAAGAGAACAGCTGCTCCTGCACCAAATATAATCTGTGGAACCGCTGCACATAACTTCATTTCTGTTTCGTAAAATGAGTTGCAATGCTGGACATTGTAAAACCTAGCCGCAAGATCGACCTTAACCATCTGAATCAACTTCTTAAAACTCTCTACCGGATTCTTCACCACATTCATAATGGCACTATAAGTATTAGTGTCGACGAGAGATCCAAGCCCCTTTATTGCATCTGCAATAAACTCCCTAGAAGACTCTAGCATTTTTTCACCACACTCCAACGCTCCTTCCTTAGATAACAAACTAGCATTGGCATGGTGTCGCATACGACTGATACACTGTGAAACTTTCTCTTCGGGGGAAAGTTTTCTAAACTCTTTTTCTTTTTCCCAAAAAAGTAACTTTGTTCCTTTACTTTCACGATCTTCGGAATAACTACAACAAATACTTTCTTGAACTGTTGCCCCAAGCTTTCCTATCGTAAAAACATTTGGATCAATCACCGCTAATTGACATTTACCAACTGACGGCGACACTTCGGTCGATAAAATTTTATTACCAGTATCAAAACCATCACCTTCAAGAATCATCCGATCCATCCTCTTCAAGGCTCTATCAAACAAATCGACATCCTTTGAATTAGCATTTTTAAGGGCCATGAATCGAAGCGCCTGATTGCGATGTTCTTGATATTTTTCAACAAGACATCGAAGGTCTTCACTGTCGACAACGTGTAAAGGGAGATTGGCTTGACGATTTATTTCACGTGCCAACTTACTCATCTCTTGCATACCAGCACTCATTTCACCTGAATAAGACAACTGAGGTTCAATCTTTTGACAACTATTTACAGGTTCATTTTTGGCATGTGCACGACTAATCATTTGCCGCAAAACATTTTGCAGTACAAAATTTCTCAAGCTTTTTTTTAACGATGCACTTAAGTCACTTTTCCAAATCATTAAGTTTTCTAAAAAAATGCGCTTCAAGTGAATTTTTTCACGATTATCTAAACTGTGAGGGAGATATAATCGAAGTACAATGGCGCTCTTTGAATTATAGATATACTGCGACCACTCTTCGTAAAGTCGGTTTTGCTTACTATAGAGATAATCAACGCCATATATTTGATGCTCGCTATCCCAATACTCACTTAACACCGAACGCTTGCTTATTTCTTCCAGGATATCTGCCTCTTCCTTGCGATCTTTTAAATTCTTTTTAAACTCCTCTGAAATGACTCCATCTTTTAAATCCGACCGCATGTCTTTATCCAATTGCAAATAGTGCAATTCAACCTCTGCATTCCCATTATATTCGTAAATTAAAAATTGATTTTTAACTACTTCATCTTTTATATGAAACTCACTTTCAATTAATGCAAAGAGTTGGCTAGCAAATGAAAATAAAACAATGAGCAAAGACTTATGAAATAAATTAAGCATAGAAATCAACTACTCCTAAAACTACAACAGACATTTCAACTATTATATTTTTATTCAATTTCAAATAAAGAATGAAAAATCTACCGTTTTAGTATCGAATCTATTTAAGAAATCTATAAATTAACTCGGCTATACCTTTCATGGCTAATCATTTTTAACTACAACGATTCACTTGAAAAGCTGAATCTAGGCATACAAGTCATTGGAAATTTTTAATTTTCAACACTTGAAAATTAAACTGTGTGAAGTATAAAAGTTAAAAATAAATTACTTGATTTGTTAAAAAACTTAGGAGCAAAAACTTCCTACCATTTTAAAATAGCGCTAAAATTTCCTCATCCTCAAAACTAGAAACTCTCGTAAAATATAATCAACACTGTCTTTTAATTAAATTTACTTTTAATAACAAAATAGGCATACCAGACTCTAATATTTATTACGGGTATAAAAAATGACGACTAAGCAAAAATACTTTTTAATCCTCGCCCCGCTCTTTGCACTACTACTTGTTAGCTTTAGAGTTTTTTACTTAATTAACCTTTGGACTTATTCAGGGCCAGATTTGTTATTTATTATCAATAAGGGCGATAGCTTTGCTAAAATAAATCAAAATCTCATGGATCAAAAACTTATCTCAAGTGGACGACTTTTTCATCGTTATAATCAATATAAAAATAGCTTGCACAAATTTAGAACTGGAGCGTTTCGAATTCAAAATGGGCAAAACATGCTGAGTCTTTATCAAACACTCATGTATGACAAAAGTATCAACACACTCGTAACGATTCCCGAGGGAAAAAACATTTATGACATTGCAGATATATTAGAAAAAAATCAAATCACCACTAAAACTGAATTTCTTCAAGCCGTTCGCGATCCAATTCTTTTGCAAAAACTCAACATTCCTTTTAAATCAGCCGAGGGATACCTCTACCCCGACACCTATGACTTCACACCTCAAACTGACGCTCATACCATTGTCAGTGAAATGGTGAGGTTGTTCCGACAAAAAATAGAAAATGTCGATTTCAGCACGACGCACCTTACCCCGGAGCAAGTACTTATCCTCGCCTCTATCGTTGAAAAAGAAACAGGAGCAAAAGAAGAAAGACCAATTATTGCTCAAGTATTTTTAAATAGATTAAAATTAAAAATGAGACTTCAATCGGATCCAACAACTATCTATGGAATGTATGAAAAATACCGAGGAAACATTACTAAAAAAGACTTATTAAGTCCAACTCCCTATAATACGTACACAATCGCTGGTTTACCAATAGGGCCTATTTCTAACCCAGGAATCGATGCCGTTCGAGCAGTGCTCAAACCTTCAGGGGATAACTATCTCTATTTTGTGAGTAAAAATGAAGGCAAGCATATTTTTTCTGATAACTACACTGATCACCTAAAAGCCGTAGATATGTGGCAAAAAAATGCAAAAAATCGAGAAGGAAAAAGCTGGCGCAACCTCAATCAAACAAGCAACTAAAAAACTAAGCTTCAATTTTCTTTAAGGTTCTCTTAGCATAATCTCTAACTAACATATCTTTATCACTGGAAAGTCTTTCCAAGGTAACTTTTGCCGTAGAAATATTTTTAGCCACCTCATGTCTAACTGTTATCGAGGCATGTCTAGTTAGCATTTCAAGAATTCTTGGAGTTGAGTGAATTGATTTTGCAAGTTCTAGTGCCACTCCTGGCTGGTCGGATTTCAGGTAATCTAACATTTCGTTTTCGTTACGACACTCGCGAACTTTTTTTAAGTATTCCTCAGCATGCATGAAAAACAACTCCCCAATTGAACATTTTTTTTTCATGTTATTCATAATTCGCTTTTCTGTAAACTGATTTGACATAACCGAGCAAAGACGTCGGAAAACTTCGGGTTATTTTTTTCTCTTGTGTCAATTTTTAAAATGAGTGTAGAATATTTGAAGGTTGTACCATGTCAATTCAAGGAGGATAGAGTGGATAAAGCTAAATTAGAACATTTTAAGAGTTTACTCCTTCAGCATAAATATAAAATTATGAACGGAGGAATCCTTAGATCGAGTGAGGATTTAACTGTTTCAACCGATGATCTTTCTGATGAAGCAGATTTAGCAACATCGGTTATAAACCAACAAGTTACTTTCAGCATGCGCCAAAGAGAAATTACTAAACTTAAACAAATTGATGAAGCTCTTTATAGAATCGAACAAGGTACATTTGGCTTTTGTGAAGAATGCGATGAAGAAATTGGCGAAAAAAGATTGCATAATCAGCCTTGGACCTCCCTATGTATTGCACATGCTGAAGAGAAAGAGCGCGAAAATCAAAAATTTGCGTAGTTCCAAAAATACATCATCTACAATCACGATCAACTAACAAAGCAGACTCGATCGATAGAAATGGCGATAATGCTTTTTAGGTTTTCTTTTTATCTTCTGCTCGTAAAAATAGCTTTTAATTTGATGCTCTAAGTGATCTTCGGCACTTCTTTGTTCACATGAAAAGACGAGTAATGCAATTAAAATAAATAAGATATAAAATTTAAAATAAAACTTAAGCACCTTCCTCGCTCCTTGAGGTTGTTAAAATATAAGATGCAATTCCAAGGCCAGTATTGATTAGTGCTTTAGTGCCAAAATGATCATTTAAACATTAAAATCGACTCAGAGAAACTTTGTAAAAATTAATTGTATCACCTTTGTCAGGATCATTAATACACTCTTAGATTCTTCTTTGCAGCTTCGATGGAAGCTAGATAATCATTTAAAGCTTGTTCATTGACGAGAATAGCTCTACCCAATTGATCAAATGAAAAAAATCTGACTAATTCTTTAGGTAACTTATGTTTTAAAAAACTAGTCCTTTGATTTTTTAAATTTTTTACTAAAAACTTAAGTAAACCACTTCTATGTCTTATTTTCTGAAAAAAAATTAATTGATGGCGAATTTTTAGAAAAGATTTATACTGAAGCTTTTCTTCTTTTGATAAAGATGAGTAACGGTCAAAAAATCTAAATTGTCTATTTGGATCTATAAACAACATAAAGCTTTTGCTAAAGAAGTCATCAGAATAGACTTCCACAAGTCCATCATCCACGTGGATCAAATCATTGAGAGCTTCTTGTTCTACTTCCGTTGCAAATAAATAAAAATTTTCCCAAAAACTAAAACCTTTATCCATCGCCTTAAAGGTTTCCAATTTATCTTCTACCGCCATTCTTTGATCGTTTAAAATATTTATGAGTCTAAATATCTCATACATGACACTCCCTTCCCCTGCAGAAGAGACGAGCAAGGACTTAGCCATTTCACGATTTCGTTTAATCAACTCGCGCCAAAATTCCTCGTTAAAATAATACATCTGAAGCAAATATTTAGTCGTAGATAGCTGACTAAAATTTTCGCCATTTTTTTGACTCACTAATAGATAAATGGAATGTAAGTGCCGGGCTGCTAACGTAGGGCCAACTCTCGATAAATCAATTGCCTCTGTTTGATCATTGATTCTCAAGTCGGAGGGGGACTTGTAGAGCTCCGAAAGAAAATATGAACATCTTTTTCTCGATGCTAAAAGTGGAACGCAATAAAAGGATTGAATGATCAACACTGACAAAATTAGATTAATTTTCATTAATAAGCACTCTCTTGATTTTCATGATTGGACTTGAGTGATGCATACATCATCAACACTTAAACGTCATCACGATGTTCTACAATACTTAATATTTGATTTACATTTACCCCAACAACATCACCAAGCATATTCACTTGAAAAGCTTTCTTTAAATGAAATGGAATATCTCTTTCCGCCAACGGAAAAGTTGTAATAAGTGCCATGAAAATCTCAGGCTGAGATGCCATCTTATAAAGCATAGGAGTGGAGAGAATCTTCTTAAAAATTCTAGCAATTGGAGCTCTTTTGTTAACACTAAGTTTTGGCAAATTTGTATATTGATAACGTATATTTTTAAAATCTCCATTTTTCCCTCTGAAATAGAGTATGAATTCATGCCAATCACTCTCAAAGTCATTTCGTGAATTTTTCATCATTTCACCAGAGGCAACAAATAAATTAGTCAACCATTTTTCATCTATAAATAAACTAGCGGCCAAAAAACTCCGTGATTCCTTATGTGTCCTGTAAAATTCTGAAAATTTTATTTCTTCCGGTGAATCAGGGTTTGGGAAAATCCAAAAAAGTTGTCTTGTTCTATCTAGATTACGAGAAGCATAAACCATCAATAAGACACTTCTACTAAACACCTCATCTTCTGAAAAATAATGTAATATTATTGATTTCCAAATTTTAGGTCCTAATTTAATGATTAAATTCAAAAATACTTCGTCTTTAAAATGCTGGCGAACAAATTGATCAAGTTCCGAGTTAATTTCGGGATGAACTATTTCCAACGAATTCATTTGCCAAAGATAGAATGCATGAATATTTTTCATTAAATTATATTTTTTCTGTAAAAGATATTTGGGGCTTTGCTCACCTCCCTTACTACTTAGATCGCTGTGCATATTTTTCGCGGGCTTTGAAATATGGCTATCAATTGGATTATTTCTTAACCGAGTAACAATCTTCATAACTTTTAAACAATTGAAACTAGCGGCCCACAAATTTAGGCTAATAAGAAATGAGCTGAAAAAAAAGCTCGCTAAAACAAAGTAGAAATATCTAGTTCTAAACATATTCATCTAAATATACTGAAGCTTTAAATTTATAAAGTATAATATGGCACTGACTATAAAATTAACAATGAGCTCTCAATTTAGAATAAAACGTCTAAGAACTAGTCAGCCTGTTTAATCTTTATCCTCAGTCACATTAAAATGACAATTAAGCTCTTAATTTCAGATCAATCTTCATTGGCAAGAACCTTGCTTTATAGTATTTTGAATTCGCTCGATCTCGGCGTCGAGCTTTTAAAAAGGGATTGGTTATGTTGTATGCTCACTTAACTAAGTTAAAGTCACAAACATCTTTCATGACTAGTTTAATGGTGACTGGAGCGACCTTAGCTCATATTCAATTGCTTAGTCCCCTCATGGCTGCTCCTCTAAGTAATACAAAAATTGAAAATCCTAGAGAATGGAATGCAGTTAAAACTGGATTTGATAAGAATAATTACTACTACGATCTAGCAAAACTTTATTCCCAATATGTTAGTTGGGGAGTAGACCCCTCTAACCCTGCAAGTGTCAATGTTCCCGAAGCTTGGAAGCATTTTTCTCCAAAAAAAGAAATTGTCGTGGCCGTTGTCGATACTGGCATTGATCGCAATCACCCATTCCTTGAAAAAAATATTCACGTCGCGGAAGGAAAATTAAGTGACCACAATTACGGAATGGATTTTACGAAGGAAAAGGTTATAAAAACAGCGCCGCGCGATTTACAGGGGCATGGCTCACACGTTGCTGGAATTATTAAAAGTATTTACCCAGAAGTTAAAATCCTACCTCTTAAATTTTATGCTGAATCCGCCAACGGCGTAGAAAATCTAAATTCAGAAATAGAGGCTCTTCGCTATGCCGTCGATCAAAATGTCGATATTATCAATTACTCTGGTGGAGGACCTGTTCCATCACAAGACGAATTAAGAATATTAAAAGAAGCTGAAAGAAAAGGAATAATAATCGTTACGGCATCGGGCAACTATGAATCAAATATCGATTCGCCTGCTAAATCCTACTACCCAGCAAGTTATGGATTAAAAAACTTAATTGCAGTTACGGCACATGATGAGGATTTAAAACTTCTTCCTTCTTCAAATTACGGAAAAGCATCAGTCGATATCGCTGCTCCTGGACAGAGAATTAAATCAGCTCTCAATAATGGACGCATCGGCTATCTTACAGGTACCAGTCAGGCGACTGCATTTGTAACTGGCGTCGTGGCTTTGATGAAAGCTCAGCACCCCAAGTTACCCCTAGAAAAATACAAAGAAATTATCACCAAATCAGCAAAGAAAGAAAAACACCTCGAGGGCAAATGTGCCAGCAATGGTCGGCTTGATGCAGGAAAAGCTCTGATCTTAACCAAGCAACTTGCCGGAGAAACTCAGTCTAATGCAAGAGACATCGCACAGACTCCAACGAAAGAAGGGAAAATTATTTATCGCTTAAAAAATTAATGTCTCGAGATTTTAAAAGAAAAGTTCTGCACTAAAAACTGAAAGTAAAATGATAATCAATGCAAAAAAATAAAGCTTAATAAACGGCTTTGGAGATAACACTTCATCAATAGATCTTTGTAGACTTATTTTTTTTAGAATAACCTTATGAATGATTCCACTCTCTACTTCTTGCAATAATCTTTCGCACTCTCGATCGTTTAATTCAAATTGAAATAATTCCGTCATAACCACATCTGCTTCAAAGGAAATTAAATACATCTCACGATCACTTAGGTAGCCCATTTTTTGTAATTGATGCAGGTCCCTTAGACGCATCATTAAAAATCTCTTGTATTCAGAATTTTCCTTTCTTCGATCGAACATCTTATTAATAAGATGTGATTCAGGAAATAATTTTTCCAACAATGTTCTCTCTCGAAGATAGTTTTCCTTGAGGGTGTATATATTCTTATCCGAAAAAAAACCATGCGTCGAAAAATCTAATTGAGTTTGAATTTTTTTACCGCAACTTTCACATTGACCATTATCCACAAAAAATGAAAAACAATGGGGACATTTAATTTTTTGCCGATAAGCATTTTTCGGAATATTGAGAGTGTGTGCTTCGGGGGTAAAATCATAATCCATATCAATATGATGAATCCAGTCAGCTCAAAAGACAAGCCATAAGCTTCGCAATTGAGATTTTGGTCATCATACTTGAATTATATCATGCATAATGTGAAAATACGGGCTATGAATATTGAACGTGAACATACTTTAAAAAAATACTATCGCTGGCTTTTTGCATTTCTAGGCGGGCTTTTTTACGCTAGTGGTTTTCCCCTTTTTTCTGACTTCACATTTTTGCCAGGAGCATTTTTAGGACTTACTTTATTTTTTTACATTTTATTATCTCAAAAAAATAATTCTACATTAAAAAATGACCTTATGCTCGCATGGTTCTTTTCTGCGGGTGCATTTATCCTTGGGTATTACTGGATTCCCCAAACCCTTAAAGAATTTGGCGATATCCCTTCCCCATTTCACTACATAATAGGCTGTCTGTTTACATTTTTTTGCCTACCTCAAATATATTTAATTACTATTGCATTTAGAAAAATTAAGCATCCACTTTATATTGCTCTCTTGTATGCTCTCTTTGAATACTATACTCCCCAACAATTTCCCGCGCACCTAGGTCACACCCTTTTACCCATTCACGGTCTCATACCGCTTAAATTAAGTCCTATTTTTGGTAGCATGATTTACTCTTTTGTGATGCTGCTTTTCTCATTTGTTACTATTTCATTTATACAGAAAAAAAAATCTCACATCTTTTCTATGATCATAATCTTAGTATGCATCTTGGCCCACTTCTTATTACCCAATAATTTTAAACAGACAAAAATAGAGACATCGTTACAAGTTAAAATCGTCCAACCAAACATTGGAAACTACCTAAAACTAAACTCGGAAAAGGGTCATCACTTCTCAATCGATGAAGTTTACAAAAGATTTTTAAATTTAAGCTTACAAGGGAAAAAAAGCGACCTGATTATTTTTCCAGAGACAGCCTATCCTCCAATGATTAGCAGTGTTCAACTATTTAGCAATCCAGAATCAATTGATAATCTTGCCCTGATTAGCGAACTTATTGAGCAAACTGGGGCTGAACTTTTTACGGGTGGTTACGACTCCTCTCAAAGTGATAAAGATTCAATCAATAGAGAAGACTCCTATCAAATTGATTACAATAGTGCTTTTCACTTTTCTAAAAATGCTAAACTAAAACAAGTTTATCACAAAATGAAACTCATCCCATTTGGAGAGGGGCTCCCCTTTGGGCCAATCAACAAATACTTAAGTCCATACTTGCAAAACATTACTTTTTTTTCAGAAGGACAATCTGCAAAAATTTTCAAAACGGATTCTGGATCGATTTTTACAGCCGCAATTTGCTACGAAATTCTTTTTCCCGACTTCTTAAGGAAAAACCTAAATTCGCTTCCTGAGATACCACTTTTTTTAATAAATATTACTAATGATTCTTGGTATGGGCTTACGAGTGAACCATTTCAACATTTATTTCTAGCAAAATGGAGATCACTTGAATTTAATCTTCCCATCATTCGCTCTACAAACACTGGAATAAGTACCATTTTCTATCCCGATGGAAGGGAAGATGAGAGAATAAATAGCGGACTAGAAAGCATTAAAGATTATGAATTGAAATTGATAAAAAGAGAAAAGACGCTTTTTGAAAAGTATGGTCCGAGTCTTTTTCTACTACTCGCTTTTATACTTATTTTGTTAGAGAAAATCCCTCTTTTAAAAGATCGTGAAGACGTATAAAGCCTAAAAACTGATCTCTCTCCACCACGGGTAAAAGGCTCAATTCCTTTTCTTTTCTCTCCATTTTCTTTAAAGCTTCAAAAGCCAATTCCTTCGCTTCGATAGTTATTGGAGTTTTATTAACGATCATAGAAACGGGCGTTTCTAAACCTAAATCATTTTTGGCAAAAGTTCTTCTAATATCACCCTCAACTAAAATTCCAATAAAGCGTCCACTATCTATAACAGCGCAGCCTCCGACTGGAAATTGTGTCATTTTAAGAATGACATCTTTTAATGTTTGATGACTCTCTAATACAGGGCACATTGAAGCTGGCAACATCAAGTCTTCTACCTTCATGCGCAAACTTTTCCCTAATATTCCACCAGGATGGTTGATGGCAAATCCTTCGCGAGATAGCCCTACAACAGATTCAAAATAAACGGCCATCGCATCCCCCATGGCCAAAGCCAGAGTCGTACTCGTAGTAGGTGCTTGGTTATTTATACAAGCCTCTTTAGAAACAGAGCAGTCTAAGACCAATCCACATGCCTCGGCAATAGGTGAGTTAACACTTCCCAACAGTCCAATAATCTTTCTTTTTTGAATTGATAAAAATGGTAAAAGCTTTAAGATTTCTTCTGTCGTTCCAGATTTACTAATGAGAACAATTGCATCATTTTTTTGCACTCTACCTAAATCTCCATGCAAAGCCTCGATCGGATGCAAAAACCAAGACGGCATTCCCAGCGAAGTAAAAGTTGCTGCACACTTCAAAGCCACAATGCCCGACTTCCCGACTCCACAAAAAATCAACTGCCCCCCATTCTCCATAAGTTCAGCATAAATTTCTTTTAACTGGTTCATATGTACTAATTCACAGCTTTCTAACTTTTTCACAGCATCTAAAATGCACTGAGCTTCTAACTTTAAAACCTGAGACAGATAATAGGCCATGGTCATTCCTTCCCTTTTCGATAAAAATTTGAATTCGCTCTTAAAGTGAATAAAAATATGAATTATACCTAAATCAACTCAGTTTTCAAGTGAGTCGAGGTAAGCAATTCATTGGTGTTTTTTAATTTTCATTACTTGAAAATTAATTTGTGAGGAGTATATGAGCAAATTTTTTTTACCCCAAAAGTTAAAAACAAGCACCATCAATTATCAATTTAAAATTGCTCAACTCTTATTTTATTCAGCTATCTTAGTTTTAACTAGTTGTTCTTCATATGAAAAATTCAAATCAATAACCGAAGATGTAGAAATTCCATCACAGGTCTATCGACATGATTACAATCGCGTCTGGAATGAAGTATTAAAAGTAAGTAAGAATTACGAAGCAGAGTCGTTTAGCCAAGAAGCAGGGATCATTAAAACTCGATGGAAAGACAATACTCAAGAGATGAATTTTGCTGATTCTTTTGGAACGAGTGATGCAGTCAAAGCAGCTCAATTTAAACTCATCATAAACGTAGTGAAAGGCTTTCGTGGCAACAAAGAAGTTACAAAGGTTTCTATCTTTAAACGACAAAAAGTTGAGCAAGATTTTTTACAAGGCTGGAAAGTAATTCGCTCTGATGGAATTTTAGAAAAATCTATTTTATATCGGCTTGAAAAATCTTTAGAAATTGAAGCGAAACTACAAGCAATCGACGAGATGAAAGCAAAAGAAGCTGAGAAGAATTTCTAGATTATGGTTTGATCTAAACCCTTTCTTTGCCAGAATAATCGCTTAGATGCTTTCGTACCTTCTGGTGATTTCACCCCTGTCATTTCTGAGAGTGCATAATCCATTTCATGAAATACATCATCATACTTATCTTTTTGTATCATTTTAAGCAAAGGCGGCATGGCATCTTTAAACTTTAAATCACCAATTGTCTCAATTGCTCTTGAAAGCAACTTAGATCGTTTGCGTGCCAATCCCTTACCCTTCTGACTCGGTTGATAATAGTTTTTCTTATCATAGAGCATCGCCCACACCTGAGGAGCCACAGATTTAATTTTTAGTTTTTGAATATTCTCTAAAGCCTGCGTTCTTACAATCATCGATTCATCTTGTAACAATTTGGCATAATGAGAACCGTATTGATCCTGTTTTAAAGCAAGCATGGTCTTAAGGCTTGCCATACGCATGACCCAGTGAGGATGTTGAAAAAACTTAACTAAAAATGGAGCCGACTTTTCTCCCATGATTTGACCTAGTAAAAAAGTAGCGACCCAGCGATTTTTATCAGGGTACTGTCCATTCTTCATGACTTCAATCAACGCCTCAACTGACTCACCACCATGAGCTAAGGTTTCTTTTTTAAGTATTTCTAAATCTGACTTAGTATAATTGGGAACAGCATACTTTACTAAGAGTTGAGACTTAATCGACTTTACAGGCTGAATAGAAGCAAATGTATTTGAATTAATGTTCATGCAAGTAAAAAACAAGACAGAAAAAAATCTCAATTTCATAAAGCATCCTTGCGATATTCATCGTACTAAAATTAGCCTAACATTTTTTCAAATTCTGAAAGTAATTCTTCAGCTGACTTTTGTTCACCTTCATTTGAAGGAATGTCTTCAACAGAAGCTTCGACTTTCACTTCAGCCACTGGCTTTGGTGCCGACTCTGCAATAGCTTTGGCCATTTCTGCTTCCAGATCGATTTCTGGTTCTTCAATCACAGGAGCAAGTGCTGCCTGAGGAACAGCACTTCCACCTTTTTTAAGTTGGGCAATCTCTGCTTTCAATTGTTCATTTTCCTGCTGAAGACGTTTTAAATTAGCAAGATCCTCTTCTATGATTTCATATTCTTTAAGTCTCTCTCGGAGCTCATTTCTTTCGTTGGTAATCACATTAAGCTGAGATTGAACTTTATCATTTGCGCCAGCTGATTTTAATTGTTCTTCAAGTTCACGCACCTTGGCTTGCAGATTAGAATTTTCACCTCGCAACATCGCTTCATTGGCGCCTTCTTTACCCGATTGAGAAAGTTGCTTTTCAAGATCAGCAATCTGCTTCACCTTATCATTCAAATTTTGCTTCAGACTCGCAATTTCTGCATTCTTAGAATTGATCTCTTCACTCAAGCTACCAACTTCAATCGATTGACTTGCTGGTAAGTCAGAGACAGGAACAACGGAGGGAATACCTGTCCCAATATCTAATCCTCCTCCACGAAACAAAGAAGATTTTAACGCAGTTGAGTTTTGAATAATGGAATCCAAGTAATTTTTTACAACATGAGCAGGAATTTCATGTCTAAGTTCTCTAAATTTTTTTCTATTATACAACCAATAAGTCACAAGAATTAAACTAATTGACAGTGATAAAAGACCAAAAATGGTGATTGTTTCGTCGGTAAAATTTGTAAGAATTAATCGCAAAGTTTGTGACACAAAAATATCCAGCCTTTAAAGATATAACTTTTATCCTATTAAAAAGTATACCGCTAGCCGAATACATTTCAAGTTAAATACTATTCTACAAGGTGAATTCAATTGCAGAAACTATTTAAAATAACTTAAGACTTCATGATAAAGAGGTTTTCTCGCAGCTAAAATAGTCGACTTAAACGGATGAAAATCCCGACCATTATAATCAGTCACCAACACGTGAGACTCTTCACAAATAATCATTGAAGCTGCCATATCCCAAGGAGCAAGTCCTCGTTCCCAAAAACAATCAAATGTTCCTTGGGCCAGATAACATAAATCGAGTGCGGCACTTCCCATTCTTCTAATGCCACGACTCTTGCCCATCATTTTTTTAAATTGCAAGAATTCACCTTCAAAAATCTTTCCTTTTTCAGAAGTAAAACCAGTTACAAATAATGATTCACGAGATTTTTTTACATTTTCAACCATGCCAATCTTAAAGACTCTTCCATTATTTTTTTGATAAAAAGAACCGCCGTTTTTCTTAGCGTAAAATATTTCGTCTGTGACAGGCCGATAAACAACTCCAACGATAGGAAGTCCACGATAAAGAAGTGAAATACAAACTGCAAAATAATCGAGACCATTTAAAAAATTATTCGTTCCATCTAATGGATCTATGACCCATGTAAATTCTTGTTTTTGAAATTGGCGATATTTTGAACTTTCCCCTTTAAATTTTTCATAGGCACTTTCTTCTGCTAAAATATGGTCCAGCGGAAATTTTTTTATAATTGCAGCTACTATCATTGCCTCTGCAGCCAAATCAACCTGTGAAGCAACTCCTTGAGACTTTTTATTCTCAATCACCATCTTTAGTTTTTGATTGAGCATTTTTGCTTGCTGATTTTTTAAGTATTGGCCTATTTTTCTTGCTAGTTTTATAGAGAAAATTAATGCCTTATCTGCTCTTGCATTTAATTCTGCTTGTTTAGTATGGTCTTTTTTTTTATTTTTATTCATATACAAATCTCACTGATCACAAGAGCTATTCTTCTGTCGGATAACTATCGGGGTAAATGGACAAAGCAATTTCCTCTTGATTTTCAACTGTAGAATGTTCCGACTCATCACTGACTCTATCCGCGCTTTGCGCACCTTGCTCCACAATTGAAAGTGGCGTCTTAACCGGAACTTTATAACTTTCTTCAAACCAATGTCCTAAATCTACATTACGACAACGCTCAGAACAAAATGGCCGAAACTCTGAATCATAGTAATTAAATTCAAAAGTACACTTTGGACATTTAACTTTTAATTTTTTGTCAATCATTCTATTTTCCATAAATTATAACTACATCAATTCTCTATAAATGTGAGGAGTATAAACTAGCTCCTACTAACAACCTCGCCCCAAAAACCAAATTGTTCTTTTATCACTTTCAAAAACTTTGATTTTTGGTCATTTTTATTGTCGACGCTAAATTGAAAATGATCGATAGATTTTATGTTCTGAAAACCTCTTAAGCAATTAATAAAATATGCTTCTCTATAATTATGAAGATCACTCATTGTGACATCACACAGTTTGTAATCCAAAGCTTTGCTCTCATTTAAAAAATGCAGTAAACGATCGCGCATAATTCCATTTAAAACAGATTCATTTCCCGTCGGAATGATCACCCTGTCGGCAAAATCAACAAAGATAATATTTGAAAATAACCCCTCTAAAATAATCCCATTTGTATTTATAAAAAGTAATTTATTATTTTCATGCAATTCTGCTTCATATTTCATACCCAAGTGATAGTTAGGAAATTTTAAATAACTTGGTTTTTCTAAATAATGGGCTGGAGCAATCTTGGTTTGAAGACTTAAAGCATCCATCGCGATGGAAGACTCCGCTTCCTTCACCCATACATGCATAAAAGCTTCATAGAGACTGATTCTCACATGAGCATGACTAACATTTTTAACATTTAACTCACTTTGAAGATGATTGAAGTAGCGGATCAGAAATTTTTTTAATTCAACCTGATCGCCTTGAAAGAGGAACTGGTAGGATGAGCTCAACCGTTCTAAATGAGCTAATTTAAAGATAAAATTTCCCTGATAAAATAAGAGACTCGTAAAAACATTATGGCCCAAGAGTAGATCACTCAAATTTTTCTTGTCTCGAGCATCAGTTTGTTTATAGAAGTCGAAAAAGATTAAAGGAATTGAAATTTGTTGAATATTAAATTCCGACCCTTTATCCGTCACGCTACACTCCAATATCACGCACAACTATATCATTTTTAGTATACCTACATCGAATTACTTTTCAAGTGAATCGATTTAGGAATATCTTGAAATCTCGCTTGTAAATCAAATTCCGTTCAGTATAATTCTTTATTGTGTCAGTGACTTTATACTCCACACAGTTTAATTTTCAAGTATTGAAAATTAAAAATTACCAATGACTTGTATGCCTAGATTCAGCTTTTCAAGTGAATCGTTGTAGGTATAAAAGCGAGATTAATCTATATGAATATTCAAAATCCGAGACAGCTTTTAATTGGTTTTGGGGCTCAAGGTAAAGCTTGGGCGAAAAATCTTCAGGACTCTTCTCACGCACCTGATGTTTACTTAAGACCTCAATCACTTGAAAAAAAAAGAGTTACTGAATTAGGCTTTAATCTAATAGATCAAAATGGATTAGAAAATAAAACATATGACATAATTTTAGTGCTAATCCCCGACCAAGAAATATTCTCTTTCTTAAAACAACATGAAGATTATTTTCAAACTTATATAAATCCTCCCCTTTTTATTTTTGCCCATGGTTATGCATTTACCCATCATCAATTAAACCAACTTTTTCCTAAGTGGCATTTCGGCCTTCTCGCCCCAAAAGCGATTGCATCCGAACTTAGATTTCAATATGAAGTGAAGGGTTCTCTGGGTGCTGTTTATGATTTTACACACCCAGAAGATGAAAAAATAATTAACTGGTTAGCACAAAAAATTGGAATCACTGGACTATTCAAGTCATCTTTTGAAGCCGAAACGAAGGCGGATTTATTTTCTGAAAGAAGTTTATTATGTTCTTTAATTCCATATGCCAGTCACTATAGTTTTCAAAAATTAAGGGAGAAGGGCATTTCAAAAGAACTTGCTTTCATGGAATGCTATCTTGAAGTACGTTCGATTTCAAAAGCATTTGTTGAACTTGGCCCGCTAGCATTTTTTAACTTAATCTCTCCCAATGCGCTTAAAGGCAGTCAGATTGGGCATCAGTTATTTTTTAATTCAGACACTTTTCAAAAATTTGAATTACTTTATCGCGAGCTCGAATTAGAATTACAAGATAACACAATAGAACAACACTCTATAGATAAAATAAAACAAGAGGCACTAGAATTTTGGGAAAAGAGTGAACTAGAAACAACTTATCAGGAATTAAAAGACAAACTCATTTAGAGGAAGCAAATGAAAAATCACAAATTAAATACGCGAGACATTAAAAACTTTGCACAAAAATACCATCGCAATCTCCACATGCTTACATGTTATGACTTTCAAACTGCTCAACTTTTAAATGAAACAAGTGTCGATTTGATATTAGTTGGAGATAGTTTAAACAATGTCATTTTAGGTGAAGAACATACCATTTCTGCAGAATTATCAACCATGGAACTTTTCTCAAAGGCAGTTAAAAAAGGTGCTCCCGATAAATTTGTGATTGCCGATATGCCCTTTGGTACTTACGCAATATTAGATCAGGCCGTACTAAATGCCATTCAACTTTTCAAAAGCTCGGGTGTCGAGGCACTCAAAGTTGAAGGAGCCGCAGAACATATTTTAACTTTTATCAAAAGAGCTGTGGAAGTTGGCATTCCCATTATGGGCCACATTGGCCTTACGCCGCAGTCTGTCCATGAATTAGGTGGCTATTTTACACATGGAAAAGACGATGCTGGTCAAATGAAATGTATCGAACAAGCACTCGCTCTAGAAGCCAGTGGTGTATTTGCAATAGTGCTAGAATGTGTCGATGAAAAAACATCCAAGATCATTACTGAAAAATTAAAAATTCCCACCATTGGAATAGGTTCAGGCAAACACACGACGGGCCAAGTTTTAGTCATTAATGATTTATTAAAAATGGGAAAAAACAAAGTTCCAAGCTTCTGTCAACCGATAGCAAATCTTTACGAAATGAAGCTTGAATTGATCAATCAATACCTCAAAAAGTAAATTATACCTACAACGATTCACTTTAAAAGCTGAATCTAGGCAAACAGGTCATTGGTAATTTTTAATTTTCAATACTTGAAAATTAAACTGTGAGGAGTATATTGGCCCTCATAAACGAGCAGAGGATTACGGTTACAGATGAAAACTAGAATATTTACCCTCGATATTGGCAATACTCATCCTCATTTTGGACTTTTTGAAAATGACCAACTAGTCAAAGTTTTTCCCATCGATCAAATTGATCATTTTGAAATTTCTTCCTCTGATACTCTCATCTTCTCCTCTGTAAAATCTCATTATCCAACAATCCAAATAACTGAAAAATTTAAAAAAATTATTAATGCTAGAGATTTTTTTCGAGATCAGCATTTTATGAGTATGCCGATTCACTACTCTACAACTTTAGGTATTGATCGGGCTGTTCTGGCCCATTATTTTTTTCAACTAGGTCATCAAGCTTCTAGTTTATCTTGCGACACTTATGATTGCATCATTGATGCAGGAACGTTCACTACAATTGATTTCATTAACTCATCAGGATTTGCTGGAGGTTATATTTTACCGGGTGTAAAGCTTCTTTGTGATTCTTATATAGCAGGAGACAAACTTCCGGCCTTAAATCCAGCCAAATTAAATGAGTTCTCTCAAAAAATTGATTCTAATTTACAATTTTTTAATCGTTTTCCGCAAAACACTGAAGAAGCTATGGCCATGGCATCTTTAGGAATGCTCTCTCACTTTTTGCAAAATTGCTTGAATGAGTTAAGCATAAAAAAAATCCACCTAACAGGTGGATCTCGTCAAACTTTCATTAATGTGATTCAAGGCTTAAAGATTAGTTCATCACTTGTTCTAAGCGAAGATCCACATTTCCAACATCGAGCGCTTTTTTGCCTGTGCACTCTTCTCTTAAAAGATCCGAGACAGCTAGTGGGACCTCAATAGCTCTATATTTTTTTCCATTTGAAGTTCGCAACCAGTATCCATCCATCACTCTTTCTTCCACTACCATTTTAATCGGTTTTATACTTACGATATGATCGCGATTAATTAAAATTGTTTCATAGACTGTTTCAAAAGACTGCATGTCTCTTTGAGAAATGATTTTAAATTTTAAAAAAGTTAATGACATTAGAGCGCCCCTTTCATTGAGTGAATTTGGGCCATTATACAGATTTTATAAGTCTTGCCTAGGGGAAAACCAATGGTGCGAGTAAGTGACATTAAAGTTTGAATTTTTTACTTAGTCGCCCCTAAGTTAGCGTGAAATTTTTCTAAAAGGTCATCTTTAACGCCCATCTTCACCGCTAATTTGAAATAGGCATCACCAAGTCTTTGAGCTGGAACAGAACGAACAAATTCTGTAAAAGTAAATTTTCCATCCCTCCAGCTTGACTCGAGATAATTTAGAATCCTATTTTCTTCTTCTTGAGTGCTCACCTTTAATCTTCTAATGCTGCTGAATACCCCTGATTTTTCTATGAGGGGCAACTCACTTAATGGAATAACTGATTGGCACTTTAACTCATTTGCTTTTGAAGTAACATTTGTGGGGCAGTATTTTTCTAGATACTGGGAAACAATTTGTCTTTTTAATTCGGGAGGTTGATTTTCGATTAATAGAAATATCTCATTTTGATGCATTTTCTTAAGAGAATAAACCTCATATCCAGTTTTCTGTAATATCTTGTTGGCATCTTTAAAACCAGTGTAAGTGTTATAATGTAAATCTGACAGAAGGGCATAAAGCTCAACGTCTTCATTTTTAATTTTAAGTTGATTCACATTTTCTATTATTTTTTTTAAGACATTATTTTTTTCATTATCACTTAATGAATTCTTTAAGACTCCAAAAGCAAAAAGTTTATCCTGCAATGAAGATGATTTTAATAATGCTAGTAATTTTTGTTTGAGTGCCTCAGTTGTTTTTAAATTAAAACTTTCATCCTCAAAATAAATTTTTAAATAATTCATTAAACTAAAGTTCATCCCGTGCGGAATTTTAGGTAAAAGATTTTCTAGTATTCTTTCACTTTTTATTTTTAAACAATTTAAAACGTAGAGACCCTCATCAGAGGAGATCAATCTTGGATCTATACTGTTTAAATCTGCTATCTGATTAAAAGAATCAAACTCCGACTTTAAGCTACAGACTAAGTCCCTGTTCTCAACAGAAATGGGATATTTAATATAGCTGGCAATAGTTTTTTGTACATCTTCATTAAATTCGTTTTCGTCGATAAAATTTAAAGATCTTTGCAATTGGGATATTTTTAATTTTCCCATCTGAGTTTTTTGCAATTGCTTTGCTTCACTTAATTTTTTTGGCAAGTTGCTTGTTTGCAACTGTCGCTCCTGAGAAAGTGCTTGCAAACTGCCTTCATCAAAATTACTTTCAAACAGTTCTTTTGCATAAGGAATATAGATCAAGCTTTCATCTGAGTTTAATAATGAAAGAGCTCGTGTAACTCTTAAATCCAAATCCATCTCTTCATTTTTAAGGTAACAAATCTCTGACAATTGCGTAAAATCTTTTGTCCAAGCCGGAGTTGGCAACAAATCACAATTGGTCATGACTCCAGTTGATTCGGCCTTGTTAAAGGCTTGAAGATATTGATTCCAGTTTTTGTTTTTCTGATTCCATGAATTTAATTGCGCTAAATTTTTTACCGATTGCCCGATTTCTATTCGATCGATTCTTTGATCAAAGTTTCCACTGGCCTTCAAATACCTATCGAGACTTTTCTCAATGCGCTTACCAAGAGGAGCTACTCCATCAAAACCATATATTTTGGGAACATTTTTAAAAATTCTTCGCATGGAATCCTTAAAAGATGTCCCGATCGCACCATAACGACCTTCAACATTTATACTGGCAACACTCGGAGAAAAATTTTCTTCTAAGAGGCGTTGAAAATATTCTTCCGGTGTTCTATGGTCAGTTGCTTTGGTCGCGAGAGTATTGCAACCAAACAGATAAACTTCTTTCGGTTGATGCAAAACATTTGAACACTTGTTTGAACAACTTAAACTTTCCAATTCGCTAAGTGGCAACTCTATCGACGAGTGATCACTGATAAAGGCACCACCGAAATGGCCTGAGACAACGAGAATGTCACAAGGAGGGGCTTTACTACATTGTCTTTCAAACCAACCATATGACTGATCATTCAAGTCCACTAATTCGTGAAATGAAAATTTACCTTTATTCACTCCACTCGATAGATGTTTTATAAATAAATGTTTTTCCTCAGAGGAGTTGATGGTCATAAAACAGACATTTTTTTTAATGAATGTATCTTTGGCAAAGGCGAGAGAAGTACCAGATAGTAATGAAATAAATAATGTTAAAATAACAAAAGTTTTCATTCTCTAATTATAAATAAATAATAAATTATTTATACTAGGGAAAGTTTATCTCAAAACGTATATTAAGATGATGCTTACAAGAAGCTTAATTCTTCTTTGGTGAGAAAAGTCTAATTTTATGCACAAAAAATTGCACTAAATCTTCATCTGTAGCAAAAACATCGTCGATTAGATCGCAGCTTAAAACAAAGTTTTTCATGCGAAGTGCTATTTGGTGAAGTGACTCAACTAAGTAAAGTCCTCCGATATTTTCACCATTAAACGACTTGATAATTTCTTTGCGAGCGTGATTATAAATTTCCGATTCAGTGATGTCTTCGGGAAGGGAGTCTTTGTCATAACCCATTTTTTCTTCCACTTCTTCGATCGCTTGCTCTCTCACATCTTCGTCCGTTGCAAAACTTACACCGTACTCTGTGGCCATGGCTTCGATTAAATCTTCGCGATTAGTTGGATGAAATTCTATTAGTTTTTTTTCTTTAAGATTATTAATTGTGTAGCTCGCCAAAGCGCGCAATGTTTCAAAATCAGTTTTCATGGGTACACCCTCTTTCAATACTATATACTCAAAGTTTAGCGATTTAATCTCCATCTCACAAGAAACTTTTTAAATTTCTTGACGAAAGTAAGCATTCATTGGCATTTTAATTTTTTCTTCAATGAAAGATAGGTTTTAAATGTCGGACAAAATCAAGCAAGAATATACTTTAGAAGAACTCGCGCAGGTCAATTTTATCGAGACTCGTTCGGCGATTAATTGGGATGAGTATTTTATGATGCAAGCAATGATTGCTGCATTTAAATCCAAAGATCCCGCGACCAAAGTTGGGTCGGTTTTTGTCGATGAATTTAATCATCAAATCACTATGGGATATAATGGCTTTGTAGCAGGAATCGACGAAACCCAGTTGCCTTGGGGAAAAAATAAAGAGGTCCCTTTAGAGTTTCAAAAATATGGCTATGTTGTTCACTCGGAAGCAAATGCCATTTTGCACTCCAGTCGTAGCTTGGCGGGCTCGCGCGCTTATGTCACGCTTTTTCCCTGTCACGAATGTGCCAAGCTTATCGCATCTTCCAAGGTTTCCGAAGTGATTTATTTGTCCGATAAACACGAAGGTACTATGGAAAATCGCATCGCTAAAAAAATTTTTGAACTCTCGCAAATCAAATATCGAAAACTCGACATGCGTCCCGAATTATTGATCGAACTCAATCAACATCTGCTCAATTTATTACAAGCTTAAAATCCGAGAGATATTTAGTAAGAACTATTACCGCTTCATTGGTTGAATTGTGAAAGCATCGGGGTATAATGGGCACTGCAAATTTCAACACAATTTTAGATCACACCTTTAAAGATGAACGGAGTCCCTATGAAACCCTTTATTGTCGTTGCCGATGGTTTTGATGCCACACTTTTTAATCAGCTTAAAACATCACCCGAACTCGATGTTCACCCCGTTTCCAAGGTGAGCAAAGATGAACTCTATCAAATGCTTCCGAAAATAAATGGTCTGATCATTCGATCTGCCACGGTGGTTAATGCAGAACTTTTAAACTTAGCCACCAACTTAAAATTAGTCATTCGCGCTGGTGAAGGAACCGACAATATCGATAAAGTTCTTTGTCGCGAAAAAAATGTTATCGTGGAAAATACACCTGGAGCTAATAATAACTCGGCAGCTGAACACGCCGTAGCCCTCATGTTGTCTGCACTTCGCAATATTCCACTGGCCAACTCCACGATGCATCAAGGGATTTGGGAAAAAAATGCATTAACTGGTCTTGAACTTTGGAAAAAGAAAGTCGGGATTGTAGGCTTCGGCCGTATTGGGCAAATTGTGGCCAAAAGAATTTCAGGATTCGAACCAGACGTTACATTTTTTGATCCGATGATTCTTGAAAAAGAAATCAGTGGTGCAAAGAAAGTAGAATCGCTCGAAACTATTTTCTCCGAATGCGATATTATCACCATTCACACTCCACTTTTACCGCAAACTAAAAATATGATCGATCGCAAACTTTTAGGGATGATGAAAAAAGATAGCATCTTAATCAACGCCGCTCGCGGAGGCATCGTCGATGAAGAAGCGCTCTACGACACTCTTAAAGAGAAAAAAATAAGAGCTGCCGCCTTTGACGTTTTTTCCGAAGAACCTCTTCCGGCTAATTCTAAACTTGCGACCCTTTCGAATTTAATAATGAGCCCACATATTGGAGCTTCTACTGAAGAAGCACAGTTTAGAGTGGGAGAAATGGCCGTAGCACAGGTGCGCGACTTTTTTATCGCGCAAAAAATCGTCAATCAAGTACAAGCTAAAATTTAATTATAAAAAAGGTAGGGCTATGAAAACTCTGGCAATTATTGGAGCACAATGGGGCGATGAAGGTAAGGGAAAAATCACCGATCTTCTCAGTGAAAAAAGTGATTTAGTCGTCCGTTATCAAGGTGGCAACAATGCAGGTCACACCATTATCGTCGGCGATAAAAAAATTGTACTTCACTTAATTCCCTCGGGAGTTTTGCACCCTCACGTGACTTCTGTGATCGCTCATGGAGTGGTTTTTGAACCAGAAGCATTTTTAAATGAACTTAAAAAAGTGCGCGATTCTGGCATTCATGTCGACGCTCACAATTTAAAAATTTCTGAAAATGCTTCTGTCATCACGACTTATCATAAACTGCTCGATGCTTCTCGCGAAAATCAAAGCAGTGTGAAAATTGGCACGACCGGAAAAGGTATTGGCCCTTGTTACGAAGATAAAGTCTCGCGCATGGGGATTAAAATAAAAGATCTCTTCGACCGTGAAAAATTGCTCTTTAAATTAAAAAGAAGCATGAAGGAAAAAGAAGTACTTTTTAAACATTTATTTAATACAGAATTTCCCCATGTCGAAGAAGAAGCACAAAGACTTTTTGAGTTGGGAAAAGCGATTATGCCTTTTGCGACCGACACATTTTCTCTGCTCGATCGCGCACTTCAAGCAAATAAAAAAATACTTTTTGAGGGAGCTCAAGGAATTTTGCTCGATATCGACTATGGAAGCTATCCTTACGTCACATCATCTTCGACCAGCCTCGCCGGCATTTACTCTGGAGCGGGCATTCCCCAAGCACATGTGGATGAAGTTTTAGGAATTGCCAAAGCCTATACGACGCGCGTAGGTGAAGGGCCTTTTCCTACAGAACTTCACAATGAGACGGGCGATTTTATTCAAAGAAAGGGCAACGAATTTGGTGCGACCACTGGACGCAAGAGACGATGTGGTTGGCTCGATTTGCCACTTTTAAAATACTCCGTCAAAGCTTCCAACTTAACTTCTATTGCTTTAACAAAACTCGATGTATTATCCGGCATGGATGAATTGCAAGTGTGTATTGCTTACGAAATCGATGGTGTTAAGATAGACTGCTCTTTTCCTGGGATCGATCTATATAAAGTAAAACCCATTTACAAATCACTGGCGCCCTTTTTCGATAAATTTAACGAAGATCAAATGTCCAATGAGTTAAAAAACTATATTGCAGAAATTGAAAATTTCTTAAACATTCCTGTGGGGATTTTGGCCCACGGCCCAGAGAGAAGTGAAATTAAATTTAAAAAAGACTATCTGTAGATCGTATTCGCTCAATTAAAATGTGTGACATAGATATAGCTATCACCTTGAGTAAAAAGTTTTATTTGCTCGAGGTGAAATTTTTCTCCCCACTCTTCGTGGGCGATTCCTTTTAAGCGGTCAGATTCAATCCAAAGCTCGCCTTTAAACCAATCTCCTTGCAAGCTTTCAACAATATTTTCATAAATATTTTTTTCGGCATAGGGCGGGTCGAGAAAAATAATTACTTCACTTTTATCTCCATCATCTAAATTTAAATATGTGGTTTTAAATTGAGTGAGAAATTGCTCTGCTTTTAAATGCGAGGTGACGATCTCTCCAATTTGTCTATGATGATTTTTAAGTAAACATAATTCGCGATTTTCAGTGAGAATTTTTAAAACATGGCGATGGGGTTCGTTGAGATAAACTTTTCGCGCTCCACGCGACCAAGCTTCTAATCCAACGGCGCCCGATCCAGCACAAAGATCGATAAAAATTTTATCGTCCATTCTTTGAAAGAAATCAAAGACGCGTCTTTTAAGCATGATTGAAGTGGGACGAATGAGATCACCTTTGGGAACTAAAAGATTTAACCCGCGGGCAAACCCGCCAAGAATTTTTACCGACAAAAAAAGCTCCTCGTAAAAAATTACGCCGCTTTCTTTTTAAATTCCGCAACATTGTTCGTCAAAGGAATAGTCATCTGAAATCCGCTCTCGGAGAAAACTTTGCAACCTTCAACTTCATTGAGACTTATTTCAAAACCTTGAAAGGATACTACGAGACCTTTCGCTGGATCAAAAAAGATTTGTGCTGGATGCTCGCCCAACATAAAATCAAATTTAACATTCATCATTCCGCTTGCTGAAAAACTCATTTCTCTTTTAGATGTAGCAGAAGGTGCTAAAGCCGATTCGGATTTTTCAACGATCGGTTCAACAAAACTTTGAGGCTTAATAAAATCTGGATTGTGCATTACTGGATCTGGTTTAATTTCCTGTGCCACGCTCATTTGTGCAATCTCGGCATCAATAGTTTTTTGCAGATCGGTCATTTCTTTTTTTGAGCTATCTAATACTAATTCGAGTGGATTGTGATGACCAACAGGCGATTCCAATGTTGCAAAAGATTCCTCTACTGACTTAGAATCTTCTAAATTGTTTTCACCTTCTAGTGATTCAATTTCGGCCATAATATCTTTAAGCTCTGAATCATTAAAGACGACTTCTTCTTCTGGAGTAGCTTCGCTTGTTACTGAATGCATCTGAGCCTCTTCAGCTAAAAGTTTCTCAACATCATCAAAAATATCGCTCATAGGCATTCCTTAAGTTAATACGAACCAAAGTTAAAGCTTCTTACTTTACGGATTATACGCCCTGATTCTTTAGTCCTGAATTCCTTTTTTTTAAAAATATAAGTTGCACTTAATAGAATAAATTTTTCTAATTTTTTCATGACAATTCGAGTATTTATGGAGACAATTTTGATCTTAACACTCAAGTTTTGAATGATTTTAAGGATTAAAATTTGGAAATTCAAGGCCATCTCAACTCTCAATTTGATCCCGAATGGGGACAAATGAAAGAAGCTTTTTTTCAACAAGAAGCCTCGGATTTGGTGTATTCAAAATCATCTTTTAATCCCGCACATTTTTTCATCCCTGGTTGGAAAGGTGAAGGCCTTATCACCACTCACGGTCTCACGATTAAAACTTGTCTTAACAATTTAACAATCGATGCTTCTTCTCAGTTGAGAAAATTAAATGCTACACCCAGCATGAGGAAATTGGTGTTTGATGAATTTGTATCATTTGCTAATTCTATATCACTCCCCCTTGAAGCGTTTAAAACCCAAACTGATTTTCAATTTCACCTTCAAGATGATACATCTCCATACACAGAACATTTGCAAAACTTTTTAAAAATGTATTCATTTCGAGCTGTGGCTGTATATCTCTTTCGGATGAAATTTATTATAGACCTCGCTCGAGAATTAGAACTAGAACTTACAGATGATACACTTTTAAATCCTCTATCTTTTCTCAATAAAATTTTTAAGAAAGCTAGCTCCACGGAACTAAATTGTTCATCTCTACAAATTAATCAATATTCCTGGTATCGCCCCAGTCACGAGTATGTCGAATCTCTATTAAAACTAGAGGATGCCTTTTTAAATGTCACTCCCACAGAATTACTGAAACTTCTTTCAACTAATAATGAAAATAAAGTATATTCAGTCAGAAATTATTCCCACTCACTTTCTCACATCTCTTTTGGACATTTTTTAAATAAGGTTTTAATTAAACTCCCGCAATGGATCAATCCAGTTGATGATTTTGATTTTAAAAATATAAATTCTCTCAAGAAAAATGATTCATCATTTGTCATCCCCAAAGTCCTCACTACCAAATTTGAAGGACAACATGTTGCCAGTCTTGCACTTTCTCACTGGCTGGCCCAAGAAGACTCAGCCAAGCTTCCCAATTGGGATCATATTATTTGTCCTGAATTTAAAAGCAATGATCACTTTGACGGACAATTTTTGAACATTTGTCATGAATTACAATTTCTGAGTTTTCTTACTAAGTTTGCCGTCTTACATAACTACGAGCTCGTGCCTTTTATTTGTAAAGTTTTCAAAGAGCGCAGTAAGTCGATGAGTTCTGACCATGGTGAACAAATTTCCTTTTTAAACTTAAATGATGATGGGCATTGCACGAAATTTAAAAGAATCATTTTAAATCTTGCAGAAAGCCCCAAAACAAACCCCCACCACCACCTTGTCACTCAAATTCTCTCTCAGTCACAATACCTAAAAAATGATGGGGTCCTCGTTGTTCTTTCCAATCAAAAATTATTCGTTCCAAGCCATAGTGAGAGAGTCGAACTTCTACTTAAAACGTACAAGGTCCTATCTCTTTTTGAACTTGATGAACTAAAAGGTAAGGGTGAAATCCCTCAATATATCTATTGCTTGAGTCTGCGGCATGAAGGGCCCCACTCAAAACAATTTTTATTAAATCTCAAAAGCTTTGAAAAAGAATCGTGTTCGTCATTTAAAATCAGAGGTGATTTATCCCGATTTAATAAATTCAATCAAATTGTCAGTGAATTTTCTCAATTTTTTAAAACGAGAAAACTCAACTCAACGCCTATCTATGCTGTGGACTTAGATGAGGAACTTTCACTAGAGTTTCATCAAGATGCCATCATTGAAGGAAAACTCGTTTCAAGTGTCAATGAAAAGGATCAGCTCAAGCAAACTCACCCGGCATTTTTTAAAAACCTCACAAAGTCTTCCGTTTCGTTGGAAACTTTTTTTCAAATTGAGCACATCGATCCACTTTCAGAAAAACAAAAAAATCATTTTACGAGTGAATTATTGGGCTTAAGAATTAATTATCTCGAACAGCACCCAATTTTACTTATCGTCAATCAATCTAATTCAATGCAAGTTGAAATTGAACTTGTTCCTTTTGACAGCTTAAAAGCTAAAGTTGAACAATATGGGACAGCTTTCTTTACATATTTCGGCCTTAAACCAAAACATGCAGCAATTAATCTCAATGTTTTTAGAGAGTATTTTGCCTCTTCCTTAGGCCAGCAAATCATTGCCTTACAACTTTCAGATGGCCCGACAAAAATTAAAGGAAAAGTAAAATCACTACTCATACCAGCTTTTTTTACTGAAACTCATTTTATGAACTCAAACGAGGCACTTTCTTTTTCTTTGCTGGAAAAAGAAGCGCATGAGCTATTAAAACTTCACCCTGATGATTTAAATGTTTATTTTAGTCACGTAGAAACAAAGTCTCAATTGCTTAAAAAGAAATACCCATGGCACTTACTTGGACTGCTTAGTCAGTTTAAAATTCAACTGAATAATTCACTTTCTTTAGATTCAAACCAAATTAATAACGATGAAGTTTTTTCCAATCCCTTGGTTATTCAAAAACTTCTTAGCCTTAAAAGCCAAGTCATATATCCAAGACACGATGACTTATATGTCGATATCTTGGCCAAAAGTCCTAGCGATCTTCATTCTCAACTGACTCACTTTTCTCTGGAAACAAAATCTGATGAAGATCTCATGCTCACCTTATTTTCTGGCCAAAAAAGCATTGTCGCCTTTTACTCTCACCCAAAAATGCTTAAATTTATAAAATTTATTTTACAAAATGCCACTGGTGCTAAGATATCTGACATCTTGTTAGGCTTAAGAATTCCAAAATTGACAGAGCTCGAAGCAACGCTAAAGGAATTTGAACAAATTAGAGAAAATGAAAATCACTTACTAGAGAGAACCCAAAAAATTATTCAACAAATTTTCATTGAACAAGTTTCATGCATCCAATAAATCACATTTGAATTTCTTTATCTTCAACTAATATACTTTCTAAAATTTCAGCCTTCTTTCCGACATGCAGACTAGACAATGTCACTTGTCTCTCTGTTGCTAATTTAAAAATCATTTTTATTCGTGGGCCGACTACTTCGCCCATCTGGTTTAAAGAATGGTCTAAAACACATTTAGAACCATCAATAAGTGCCGCAGTTTCGAGACAAATTTTAAGTTCCAAATCAAGGGAAGTTGAATTTTGAATATCTCCACCAAGATCTAATCCTTTTCTCTCTTTTAAAAGTTCGAGTGGAATCGATTTCCCACTGATCGACATATCAAGTGCCAAGACATCTCCAAGTTTAAGCATCGTTATTTTTAAACGTGCAGCCTGATCATTAGTCTCAGCAGAATTAATTAAATAACTAATAGCTGAAAAAAGAAAACAGAGTATGGTCTCTTCATCCCCAACAACTTTTGTATTTTCTACTAATTTTAAATCTAATCCAATTCCCTTGGAAAAAAGTTTTCCCGAAGTCTGTTCAATAAGTGAATTAACACTTTGATCAAGTAAACAGGTAGATGACATATGTTCATTCTCTGTTGCACTTTCACCAATTTCTGATGAAGTAGGATTTTTATTAAGCATTTTACCATCGATATCAATTGTTAGTTGCTCATTTTCCCAAATCGCCTCTATAACATCTTCCTGATTCGAACGCTGATTGGTATGTTGACTTGGAAAAGTTTTTTGCCCTAAACTTGAGGGAGTCACAAAACTGCGATTAAGATTTTCACGATTATTTTTTTCAAACACCTGATGAAGATAGTAATTGGTGAAAAACTTAGCACATTGATAATACTCGCCATCTTCCAAAGCATTTTTAATGATTTCACCGATTTTAATTGAGTAAACCCCACCACTCTCTTCCATTTCTTTCAGAGCTTGGGAGTCTTTTTCTAAAATGGACAAATTCTTCCTCGTCCTTCTAGATAATTCAAAAATAATTCCGGCAAATAAAAAGATCGTTGCCGCAAGCAACATATGTTTTAAACTGAGACTTTCTTTTCCATTTGCTACTTTAATAAAGTCAATTTCTTCCAACACTTCATCTCTCAAAGATTCAATTTTTTCAAAACGACTTCCAAAATCTCCATCTTTTACTTGAGAGTTTTTATTATTTGAAATCAATGACTCATGAAACCAATGAACACTGGACGCGAGTGTCGATAGTTTTTTTGCAGTCTTTGGCATTTCCTCTTTCAAGCCTTCATTGATAGCTTGAGCTACCTCTGCAAAACAATCTTCGGTCAAAGCTTGGAACGATTGACTTAAATAATTCATTGACTGATCTTGAATCATCTTTGCTGTGTAAGTTTGATTTACTCTGGCGTAGCAAGTATCGAGACCTCTTTCAATTGTAGAGAGTTGATTGTTCTTCGATTCAATTTGAGAGATCTTAAAAGCGAGAAAACTCATTCCTCCGACAGTGAGGAACAGAGCTGACAATATCTTCGTCTTGGAAAAAATTGAACTTCTAATCATAAAGCATTCCTTGCTTATATAAAATTTCTCGAACTGCTCAACTGGTGTATGAACACGAGTTTACATTTTAAGTTTACATTCAAGATAATCAGGGTCAACATTAGGACAAAACTACCACTTTTCACTCTGTAAACGTGGCTAGGAAAACAAAATTAAAAACGCATTTGTAGGACAATTTTCCTTAGAACATGACAAAAAGAAAAGACGATTTAATAAGTCAACTATCTATCAAGAGCTTCTTCTTTGCTTCTGGCCTACACCTTCTTATTTTTTTCACGATTGGCACAAAATGGAACTTTAAAAATAATTTTGAGTCAGAAATGAAGCGACAAAATCGATACGAAATGAACAATCTTAAATTTCTAAACTCATCAGAAGTGGAAAATATTAAGAAGTTAAAAAAACCTGGTTATAAAAACGGTCAAAAAAACGACCTTAACCCATTGCTTGAGCAAGATTTAACATTGAGTCAGTTAAGCTACAATCAATCTATAAAAACTCCACCTCCAGCTCAAAAGAGACAATATTTAATTTCGCAACAAACAACAACATCAGAGCAAAGCCATTTTTTTAAATATAAAAAAAATGAAGTAATCGCTCCTAATGCCGAGCATGAAAATATAAAGGCATCAATCATTTCTAAACTCCCACCTATTCCTCAATACTCCAAATTAAACCGTTTGAGTCAATTGGAAATCAGGGTAGAAAGACCAGATGGTGTTAGTCACGATGAATTAAATTCTGACGAAAAAGCTTTTTTTGCATTTTATAAACGATCTTACTTGAACTATATCAATAAAATATTTTCCAATTATGAGGACTATCGTCGAAGTCACCCAAATCTTGAACAAAAAATGACTGATGAGCATTTGCTAATCGCTAAAATTGACTATGATCAAAATGGAAATATCGAAATTATTAAGATTTTAAAATCCTCAGAAAGTGATGATGTTCATCAATTTTTTGAGAACTCTTTAAAACAACTTAGTCTTCCAAATCCGCCAAAAGTTTTCATTAAGAATGGAAAATCATTTAGCGTCTACTATCAACTTAGAATCAATTAAAAATTATTAAAATAATAATAAATAATTGCAGTTAATAATATTAAGGTGAGAATTTTTTTTGATAATATTACAGATACTAAGTCCTGTAGGAGGTGATCAAAAAATGATAAGTATTGCCACCACTTCTTTTTACGGTTTTCAAATTGGTTTAAGCCAATATCTTTTAAAAACAGATGCAATTCTCTTCGAAAGGAATCTTTCAAATCATTATCCATCTTAGGTTCTGGTATCAATAATTGCAACTGATCTCGCCTAGCTATTATTTTTGCAAATTCATCTTTGCAAATAGAGCAATTATTCTTATGTGAATTGAGCATTTTAAATGTTGAGTCAGAAGCTTCTAGGTCAATCATGCTCGGTAAATTTTTAACAAAAAGACATTGTCGATTTATATTCAAAATTAAACCTCATTAGAAAGTTGAATAGATGGATTTAAATGACTCGTAAGTAGGTCATGATTTTTGCCTTTATTCAAGTCACTTTGTTCAAGTAGGGCAAGCGAGTCATTTAATTTAAACCGGGCAGCATAGAGGATGGACAATAATTCAGCTTTATTTTTAGAACAAATAAATTCTAAATCGATCGTGTTCCATTTTTTTTTATCTTTTAAATACAAAAGTGCCTTTTCATCAAACTCTAATTTATAAAAAATATTCGCTAGAGTAGTAAATGACTCTGAATCAATGGACTTTTTAATTTGAAAAACTCGCTTGCGACTTAGATCGTAGACATTTTTATACAGCTGCAGTTTTAAATATTGTTTTTCATTTTCAAAAAACACTTTCTTAATTTGAATTAAAGAATCTAAGTATTCTTTTTTGGTGATAATCAACGCTCCAATGGAGTCGACAACAATTTGATGTGCTTGTAGATCATCTGGAATTAATATATAGGCAAAGCTGTAAATTTCAATTCCAAGTTGGGATAAGATCTCTTCGATTTCTTTTTGCTTCATAGTCTCTAATTTTTGGTCATATTCCTTATGACCTAGAAATTTATTTTATAGACTTTCTTTGTTCTCATCAATGGACAATTTCTCAAACAGGTTGTATTTTTTGTTTTTTCAACAACTTAGGTTTTAATTCTCTGCTAAATTTATAATTATTTAAGATTTTATCCTAATAAGTCGATCAGCTTTAGAATCATTTTTTAACCTTTGGGGTCCAAATGAAAACTAAAATAAAAATCATCCTCTTATCTACATTCATTATGCATACCTCATGTGGTCAACGTGTCTCTTACACAACATCAACCAACAGCACGAGTACATCCACAAGTACAACCAGCACCTCGACAAGTTCTACATCCTGCGATGGTATCGCCCGCAATGGATTAACGAAATGTTATTATAAAAATCTTCCAGAAGTGGCGATTAATGGGCCGGGCACACTCGGGCCTATCTACTGGTCTTCCGCAACAGATTTAAATGGCTATGGAATTTCGCCACAACAATTTAGTACAGATGCTACTTTTTCAGTAAGAATGATTCCCTCATACATCATAGACAAACGATCTTCAAAACAAGGTCGCTCTTGTAGTCCTTTCACCGCTAAAAATTTTACTAAAATGAGATTGAAAGTCATGCTTCGAAAAAGTGGACAATCTCTTGGTGAAACGGCAACTCTTATTTCAACTGCAGACTCCAGTGGTAATTGGAATTATTCTAATACTTATCGTTACACAGTTCCAGCTGGCACGACAGATCCATTTATCCTCGAAGTTGTTGGTGCAGAAACAGATCATCGATGTACCGGTAAATATGGTTCAATTCCCAGCGGCTGTACTTATATGGATATCCCACTGGTAACTAACACGTCTTACCCAACCGAATGCGTTGGTTTTACTCTTCAAATGGCGACAGATGAAACCCTCGACCTTCCAAATTAAGTTTCATTCCTTAATTTAAAATCAATTTCATCTAAAACAATTATATCTTTTCCGTATTCGGTCGAACAAGACTTATCAATTTCAAAGAGAGGTTATAATGATTTTTTCAAAGGTATTAGTTCCAATGTTTTTATTCGCTTGTTTTGCAATTAGTGCACAAGATTTATCTTCGGATCAAAGTAAAAAGTTGGAAAAAAAAGTTGAATGGCTCAAGACACTAGCTGCTAGTTCACAAATTGTAGAAGCTGTAAAAAGTGAAAATGCCAAACCAAATCCTGACTACGTTAAGATGGACAATTCCACATGGTCCTCTCTCACTGTCTTAGATGCAAAAGTTAAGTATTTTTCTAGCAATCCTGTTGCAGAGTTTTTAAAAAGCAAAAAAGATGACAGCGTCTCCGAGATGTTTCTCAATGCAAAAAATGGAAACAAGATGGCATTTTTATCTAAACCAACATACTTCACTCATATTGGAAAATCTAAACATGACGAACCAATGAAAAATAAAGTATGGACGGGTAAAGTTGAAATGGATGAGTCAACTGGTTCATTAAATATCCAAGTTGCCGTTCCTGTATTAGATGAAAAATCTAAAGAAGCGATTGGTGTCCTTACAGTTGGTTTTGCAGTAAGTAAACTCTAATTAGTAGGCCTTTATATGGAAATATTCATAAAAAAAATTGGCTTGAAAAAATTTATTATTTTTTCACTGATCTTTTTTTCGCTGATCGTTGTTTCATTTTTCTTTCTTTTAAATTTGCAAAACAAGGCCCTGGTTACAGAGGCAACTGAACAATTTAAAAAAATTAATGATCACAATGCTGAAAGCGTGGATATTTCCATATTATTTTCACAATTACATGTACAGGCATCTCTAACCATTAGAGAAAAAGACCCCGAAAAGCTCGAAAAAACTATCCACGCCTTTAATGATATTTTTAAAAACTTAGAAAAATTATTACAACAATGCACCAGTTCTTTTTGTATTAAATCTCAGCCAATACTTAAATCGTACAAAACTGAATTTGATACTATGACAAATAAATACACTCTCTATGGTAAAAGTTCTGAATCAACAGATTATTATTTAAAAATGCTCGCTCCAATCTACGACGCTTATATCGAACTTTTAAGTTTCAGCAATACAGAAAGTAAAAAAAGTTCTGAATTACAGTTAAGCAAACAACTATTGCAAGTTGCAACACAATCTAAGAGACAGCTATTTTTAAGCCTTTTTTTTGTAGTTTGCACAATAATAGCAGGACTAGTTGCCGTCTATTTTTTGATTAATTTTTTTAAGAAAATCAATCACAACATTCAAAGCACCCATCTAAATCTAACAACAGTCGCACAGAATATCGTTCACTCGAGTGAAGAAATAAAAACATCCAACCATTGTCAAAATGAAGCCATCAACGAGATCAATTCAATTTCTCATACTTTTAATTTTGAACTCAATAAGTCATTAATGGAACTTAAGAAATTATCGGAGGATGCTGATAACAATATTGAGTATGTTAAAAATGCCAACTTAGCTTTCAATAATGTCCTAGACGTCTTTCAAAAAATAAAATTAGAAAATAAGAAAATTATGGACCAAGCTATAAGAAATTCAACAGAGTTTAAAAAAGTCACAGAGCTCATCGCCGAAATTGACAATAAAACTAAAATAATAAATGACATTGTATTTCAAACAAAACTCTTATCGTTCAACGCCTCTGTTGAAGCTGCTCGAGCAGGAGAACATGGTAAAGGTTTTGCCGTCGTTGCTGAAGAGATTGGTAAGCTTGCACTTATAAGTGGTAAAGCATCTCTAGAAATAAGTGAACTCCTACATTCAAGTGTAGGCAAAGTTAATGATATTTTAAAATCAGGGCAGGATCAATTTAATAAAATTATCAATCAATCTGAACAAATTATTGAGCATGGAAACATCAGCGCTGAAGAATGCCAATCTATTCTAAGAAAAACTGAAAACGATATTACAAATTCAAGTTCGCAGTTAAAAACTGTGGCAGAGAAAACCAGCTTGCAGATTAAAGATTCAAATCAAATAGCTCTTAAGATTGAACACATTTCTAATTTATCAATAATTAGCTCAAAATCGATTTTAAAATACGATTTACTTTCAAAAGATCTAGAAAACGAAAGCCATCGTTCAGAAAAAATGAGTATGGAAATTAAAGAGTACTTAAAAGCTTCTTAGCTAATACTCGAGATAAATTTTTCTTATGAGCTTTGCACAATTCAACCATGAGACCAGGACAAGTAATGTTGACTTCTGAAATATATTCACCCATTACATCAAAAGCAATCCAATTAATTCCCTCTTGCATTAAATTTTGACTATACTCTCTCAATTGAATTTCTAATTTTGTACTCAAATCATAAGATCTAAAACTCGCTCCACGTGCAATATTTGCCATAAAGTCATTGGCGGCTGGAACTTTAAGAATGCTCCCGACGTGCTCCCCCATGAAATAAACTGCTCTTATTTCTCCATTTTTGACCTGCTCATTAAATGGTTGAATTATAAACATTTGTTTAAATGTTACGAGTGATTCATTAAATGCTTGGGTATAATCATCTAGTTCGATACTAACTTTGCGTACTCCCATCCCTTGAAACATATCCATCGGCTTAAAAATAACAAACTCTGTCTTCATTTTTAAGAGTTCATCTCTAAATGATAATGCTCCCTCTATGTTTGATCCGATATAACTTGGTAAAGAATTCTCGCATTGATAGGCTAATATTTTTTCATTATTTTTTAAAATTCCAGCAGGCGAATTTAGTACCTTCACCCCATTTTCTTCCATCATTCGAAGCATCCATAAAATTCGACTATAGACTTCGTCAAATGGAGGGTCGAGCCTAAAATGAATTGTATCTTGTTGCTCTAGTTTAAATTTAACTTTTTGGCCTAACGAAAAATTTTCAATATAAAAATCTTGATCAAATTCGCCAGAGAACTCAAATCCCGACAACTGAAATTGATGATGATTTAATAAATAGAAGTCATTTTTAAACAAGAGATAGGCACTAAATTGTTGCACATTCATTTCTTTCGCCAGGCTCTGCATTGTCAAAGCTAGGTGTAATGAACTGTCTTTTTTAATATTGAGTAGCTCAATTGGGTCTATCAGAAAAATATGCTTCATCGACTCTTCCCTACTATTTTAATTATTTTATACCTACAGTTGTTCACTTTTCAAGTGAGACGCCTAATGTACTTACGATGGATCGCCCAGCAAGAGAAAATCTGCAAAAGATTGCTTTTTTGATTCTTGCTTAAATTTATCATATTGCTTAATTATATAGCTATAAAAAGGAATCATTTCACTCTGTAATCTTCTCGCTAACATTTCAATTTGATCTTCTCTTTTTTCATAAGTTCCAAATGCGGCAAATCTAGCATTATTCCAATTTGAATTTGCCAAATGACAAGTCTTCATTTCAAACTTGCGACAAAGGGCTAAAAGCTTTGGTCTAAAACTTTGTGCTAAATACTGAGTCAAAATTACTTTATTTTTGTTTTCGTTATCAGTGTAAATTGCATTTAATTCACTAATGGCCAATAAGATGACACGCTTGAATTCTTTATCCGATTTCAGTTTGTTATTAAACTCAAGATACTTCATTTTCAACTCTGGATTATGTTGATTCTCAGTGAAGTATTGTTTTAGAAGTTCTTTGGAGAAATAATTTGCCAAATTTTCATTGAGCTCTACTTCATTTTCAATAAAAAAAATTGTATGAAATAATTCATGAAAAATGAGTTCGGCTAATTCAATTTCATCATAGTAAAAAAAGGAGGAAAGTATCGTGTCTTCAAAGTAGCCAAGGGTTGAATAAGCATAGACCGGTCTCAGGTAAGACGAAAGCCCATCTCTCTCTGCCTGAGCTTTAAACTTAAGAGCATCATCCATTTTAAAAAAACCTAAATATGGAAAACATCCCACTACAATAAAGCAATGGTCTAATGCTTTTATTTCTCGATGGGAAGAGTTAATGACTAAGTAAGTGACTGCAGGATTTTTTAGAATAGTCGTTTTCGAGTAAATATTTTTTGGTTTCAAATTGAACTTATGATAAAAATAAGCCTTATACTCTTCGATCAATTTTATTTTCTCTCGATCACTCTTAAAAAGCGAGACATCATTTTTTACTTTTTCGTTATCTCGTGCTCTGGTCAGTAAGGCCATTTGCCCTACACTTTGATCAATAATGTATGTAAATTTCGCGCAAGAACTAAAGCACAAAATGATGCATAAAAAGACAAATTTACTTAAAAAATCCAACTGAAACCTGCAAGATATTTTAAACTATCTTTCGCCTTGTTAAATTCAAAAGCAGGAAAAAGCGTTTTAACGCTTCCCTTTAAAGAAAAAGTATTAGTTAATTTAAACATTAGAGTGAACTCTCCAAACATTGAATGACTCTGATACTTGGATGTTGCAGTCGAATAGTTAGTTTGTGCTGAACTCGAGGTGTTCTCAACGGTATAACTATTTTGAGTATAGACCAATTGCTTAGCATAGCCCGCACTTATAGTTGGAATTATAAATGCCCCCTTGGGGAGTAATTGCTGTTTTAAGCCAATTCCATACACATAGGTTTGCACGTTTGTTTGATACATTATTAAGTCTGTGTTGGAAGCTACATTGACTCTTTCATTGGAAATATTTAAATCCCTAACTTCTGAATAATTTAAGTCAATAGCAGTTTGTTCAAACAAATAAAGTGCGACTCCCATTGAGTATGTGCGAGTGGTTAGAGAGTTTTGGCGACTGCTTCCATAAATTGATTTATCATAACCGTAATTAAGACCCAGTTCGTAGACAATTGCATCAGCCTGATTAACCAAAATGAAAAGCAAAATTGCGACTATTTTAGTAGGGTACATATACTCCTCACAGTTTAATTTTCAAGTATTGAAAATTAAAAATTACCAGTGACTTGTATACCTAGATTCATTTGAAGGTGAATAGAAACAGGTATAGAGTCTCCTTTCTCTATCATATCGAAATTTTAATCGCTTCATAGCAGGGAAAATTTAGGTTACTGTAAGTTTCTCTAAATAATTTCCAAGTTTTACACCTTCTTTGATTCAATCTTCAAATGAAATTTGGCTTATATTTGTTATTCATTTTTAATAATTAAGCATTGAAAACATATACCTTCAACGATTCGCTTTTCAAGCGAATCTAGGCATACAAGTCATTGGTAATTTTTAATTTTCAAGCATTAAAAATTAGACTGTGTGGAGTATAACAATGAAGAGTATGCAAATTTAAAGATGACGACTTTTAAAATCTTTATCCAGGACAGGACATACCCTCTTTCGGGTTAAAACTTGCCGATTTTTTGCGATGAACTCATAGATTAAATCAGTCACAACAAACAATCTTGACTGCAGTCGTAAACGATCTGAATGAAAAAAAATGATTTCAATAATTTTTATAAGTGCTCGCGACTTTATAAATAATTGGTGATTTGAATATAGAACGACAGTTTCATAAGGCTTTGTTTGCTTGGGTAGCGTGTTTTCAAACTGATCTAGAACTTGGAAGTAAAATATTTTCCTGCGATCAAATTTATAGATGATTTTAACAGAGAAAAAGCAAAGTGGGCATTGGCCATCATAAAAAATGATTTTCTTGGCTTGCTCCACTTTGTTCTCCTCGAAAAAATTAATGATTTATTTGAGTAAGTCTTTTACCGTGATCTGCCACCAATTCCCCCTGACAAGACAGAGCCGTTGCACTGGTTACTTTCACATCGACCCAATGCCATTGGTAGTTATTTTCATCATTTTCTGGCTTAAAGTGAATGATGCGATTGCAGTTTGAACGTCCTTTCCACTTCTTTACTCCCCCCATCATTCCAAAATCCTCAATCAAGACTCTAAAAGTTTGACCGATCATGGTCTGTCTGATTTTATCTTGAATTCCTAATTGGTGAGTTTGTATTTCTCTCAATCTTTCATATCTAACTTCATCTTTTAAAAGATCTTCCATTTTTTCAGCACGAGTCTTGGCCCTTTTTGAGTAGGCATAAGCATAAATAAAGTCAAACTGTGCTCGATCTAAAAGATCTAAAGTTTCTTTATGCTCTTCATCAGTTTCATTTACAAAACCGGCAATAATATCTGTCGAAAGAACGATATTGGGATTAGCTGCTCTTAATTTATCGAGAAGTCCTAAAAAATGCTCCGGAGTATATTCACGATGCATTCTTTCTAAGACGGCTTTGGATCCAGATTGAACTGGTAAATGAAGATGGTTAGATAATTTTTTAATTTTTCCATGGGCTTCAATCAACTCATCGCTGACATCGTAGGGATGAGATGTGGTGTAGCGAATAAGCTCCAATCCCTCTATTTTATCCAATTCATAAAGGAGTTGGGCCAAACTTTCACCATTTTCTTTTCCGTATGAGTTAACATTTTGTCCAAGTAAAGTGACTTCCTGAATTCCTTGGTACTTCACCAGTTTTCTAACATCCTCTACCACTTCAGCTAAAAGTCTAGAGCGTTCTTTTCCACGGGTGTAAGGAACAATACAGTAAGTACAATATTTATTACATCCTTTAATGATATTGACGAAAGCCTGTGGTGAGCCGTGAACAATCTTAGTTTCAATCGAAAAATTTTCCGAACGATCCCATGAATTGATCGAAAACTTATTATCTCCTGCATAAACTCTAAACACCATATCATTAATCGTATCAATAACATCTGTTCCAAAAGCAAAATCCAAGTGACGGTACTTTTTAACCAGTTCCTTACCTTCAGTCTGGGCCACGCAACCGCCAATTCCCACCACTAAATCATTTTTCTTCTTTTTAGCGTGCTTCATTTCACCCAATTGGGAGTAAAACTTATTATTTGAGAGGTCGCGAATCGCGCAAGTGTTAAACAACACCATGTCGGCAGCATCTAAATCTTCGGTATGTTCAAAATTTAAATCGGACAAATGGGATAAAATTCTTTCCGTGTCGTGATAGTTCATCTGACAGCCAAAAGTTTTCATCCAAACCTTACGCGGAGGAAACTCCAAGTCTCCCATTTTTACAATCTTCTTGCCTGTTTGTGGATCAATAAACGTTTCTTCCCGTGGGCCATTGCCACGAGTTCCGAGTCCTGTTGCCATAAGTTCACCTTGTTAAAAAGCCTTAAAGCTTATCGTTAATAGAGGAGGCCATAAGCTAACAAGATTTACTTGGACTGACTAGTGATAGGAGCTGGGAGAACTGATTCTAGGTATTTTTTATGATAAAAAAAGCAAGATTTGAGATCATTAAACAAAAAAAGGGACCCGAAGGTCCCTTTTTTTAAACTCATTCAATTAAGAATTAAGCTTTAGGTGCAACTTTTTTAGTAGCTTTTTTAGCTACTTTCTTTGTAGCTTTCTTAGCAACTTTTTTAGTTGCTTTCTTAGCTACTTTCTTTGTAGCTTTCTTAGCAACTTTTTTTGTTGCTTTCTTTGCTACTTTCTTTTTTGTTGTTGTTGCTTTCTTAACTGCCATAAATCCTCCAAAAGTTTTTATTCTTTGTTTTAGAATAAACATTTTTTTATTTTCGTGCAAACAAAAAATTTCATCTTTGATTTATTTTCGTCATTTTTATTCAAAAACTTAAACCTATATTTCATCATAAATGAACACTTTAGGATTTTACTCGTGACTTTTTTTCGATGTGAAACGAATGAAATATCGATGAATAAATGATTTCAGCGATTATCCACATTTTGATTTGAATGAAAAAAATTGCAAAAAAAAACCCAGTCATCAAATTGACTGGGTTAAAATATTTTTTAGGAGTAGGAAACTTTTGACCACTAATTTGATCAAATCGGGTGTTTTGATGATTAATTATTCAGTTTTCACTCATCTGAAAGATGAATTTTTTTGTCTTTGGATCAAAATCAACGATCACTTTTCCACCTTTTTCTAGTTTTCCGAAAATTATTTCATGCGAAAGTGGTTTTTTAATTTCTTGATCGACGATTCTTTGAATTGGCCTAGCTCCAAGTAGAGGATCAAAACCAATATTGGCTAATTGTTCGCGAGCACTGTGGCTTATTTCCAGCTCGATCCCCAATCCATTGAGCTTATGATCGAGAAGTCCAATAAACTTATCCACCACTTTTAAGATCTGTGGCATTGCGAGCTTGTTAAAAAAGATAATCCCATCCAATCTATTTCTAAACTCCGGGGTAAAAAAGTTTTTAAGCGCCAGATCGCGTTTCGATTTCTGCAATTGCACGCCGGCAGCTTCGTCCAATGTTTCAATCGTCGTATTTGAGAGGCCAATGGTCTTAGCATCAAACTCTCTGGCACCTGCATTTGATGTCATTATTATGACGACATTTCTAAAATCGGTGGTGCGGCCTTTAGCATCGGTTAACTTTCCATGATCCATGACCTGCAAAAGAATATTAAATATATCGGGGTGGGCTTTTTCAATTTCATCCAACAATAAAATTGCGTGGGGACTTTTTTTAATGGAATCGGTTAAAAGACCCCCTTCTTCATGGCCTATATATCCGGGAGGAGCTCCAATTAATTTTGATACCGAGTGCTTCTCCATATACTCAGACATATCAAATCGAAATAGCTGACTGCCTAATTCCACCGAGAGTCTTTTTGCAAGCTCTGTTTTTCCCACACCGGTTGGCCCGGCAAACAAGAAAGAAGCTAGTGGCTTTTCATCCTGAGAAAGGCCGGATCGAGAAAGTAAAATTGCATCTGCAACCTTTTCACAGGCTTCATCTTGGCCGTAAATATAAAGTTTTAAATTCTGTAAAAGATTTTTTAATTTTTCCTTTTCGTTGACTTGAACCGACATTTTCGGGATCTTGGCCATCTTAGAAACAATCGATTCGACATCCTTTTTTTGTACATTAGTATGCTTTTTATCCTCGGGAAGAATCTTAATCATTGCCCCCACTTCATCCATAATATCGATCGATTTATCGGGATTAAAACGATCAGTAAGATGCTTTAGACCTAGGTCGACAATTAATTTCAAGATAGATGGGGAGTATTTCACACCGTGATGATTCTCATAGTGGACCTTTAAGCCCGATAAAATTTTATAGGTATCCGATGCATCCGGTTCGTGAACATCAATTTTTTGAAAACGTCGGCTAAAAGCGGAGTCTTTTTCAATATGCTTGCGAAATTCTTCGTAAGTTGTACTTCCGATACATTTCAATTGTCCCTTTGAAAGAGCGGGCTTTAATAAATTGGAAGCATCCATCGATCCACCAGAAGTGCTTCCAGCTCCCATAATAGTGTGAATTTCATCGATAAATAAGATGGGCTCACATTCGGCGCTTTTAAGTTTTTCCAAAGCCTTCAGAATATTTTTTAAACGCTCTTCAAAGTCCCCGCGATATTTTGTACCGGCAATCACCTGGGCCATATCTAAGGAATAAATCACAGCGTTTTTTAAACTTTGTGGAACTTCATTATGCACAATTTTATAAGCGAGTCCTTCTGCTAAACTGGTTTTACCTACTCCCGCTTCTCCCACTAAAAGGGGATTGTTCTTTCTTCGTCGCGCGAGAATTTGCGCCATTCGCTCGACTTCGTCTTCGCGACCTATTAAAGGATCAATTTTTTTATCTGCGACTTCGCGATTTAAATTAAGACAGAACTTATCAACAATACTTTCGACCGCGGTGGCTCCATGCGCGCCCTCTCCACCTAATTCATGCTGAATATTTTCCAAGTGTGTTTTTTCCGAACCATTGTGATTTAAAGGCCGATCAATTCCATGGGCAACAATACTGAGTACATTTAATTTAGTGACTCCATATTTTTCCATCAGACTTACGACGTAGTTTTCTTTTTCATGGAAAATCGCCACCAGCAAGTTAATTCCCATAATATCTTTTTTGCCCGATGATTGCAGATGAATGGCAGCTCTTTGAATCACCCGTTGCAAACTTAGAGAAATTTCCGGCTGATAAATTATTCCATTTTCTCGGGCTATTTTTCGCAATTCTTCATCGGCAAAATGGACTTTAGAGAGCGCTTCCTGCATATCCTTGCTCAAATAGCTAAAATAGTCCTTAGTTTCAAGAAGCTCATCGCATTCTTTTTTTAGTAAATGAATAGGAACGCCACATTCTTTCAAAACTGCACAGACCTCTTCATCCTCCAACAATGACCTAAAAAGACATTCGATGGTTAAATATTCATGGCCTAGTTTATTGGCTTGTATGACCGCATAATTTAAAATCAATTCAATTCTTTTTCCCTTCATTGATCTCTCTCTAAAAATGATAATGGATATAAATGTTTACTCTGCTTCAAAAGTGCAGACAAGTGGGTGTTCTTCTTCTTTTGCTAGATCTAAAACTTTCTGTGTTTTTGTCTCAGCTATTTCTAGTGAATAAACACCGCAAACCCCTACACCTTGCTCGTGAACTTGCATCATGATTTGATGAGCTTCATGTGGATTTTTATTAAAAACTGCTTCCAAAACAAAAATGACAAACTCCATCGTGGTATAGTCATCGTTATGCAGAAGTACTTTGTATTTCTTGGGTGTTTTTAAAAAGACCTTGTCGACGGTGACCGTATCTGATTCACCGTGGTCGTCGCGGGTTAATGAAATATTTTTTGACATGGATTGATTATATACTCCCCACATTTTAATTTTCAAGTGTTGAAATTAAACTATGAGGAGTATCACTGTGTTTGGTGATTACAAAGATTAAGCAACGTCTTCATCGTCGCGCAATGTCCAAGCTTGCTCGCGATCTAAAATGGAAAGTTCGCTATGTTCGCGATGAATCTTATTAAATTTATCTTTTTTCTTGTAAAGCTGCTTTTCTAATTTTGCGATCACCAAATCAAGCGAGTGATATAAATTATCCGATTTGGCTTTGGCATGATAGTCACAATGGGGAGCGTGGTAAGAAAGCTCGGCATAGTGAATATCATTTTTAACATAACAGGACCATTTCAGAACACCTTTGTCATGAAAGTACTTTTTAAGCTTTTCCGACTTTTCTGCAATTCTTTCATCGAGCGATTCAGTGTGTTCAAGATGTAAAAACGAAGTCACGATTTTCATAAAACTCCTCTGGGAAAATAGAAAGTTTAAGCACCTTCTTTTCTTTTAGATGAAGACAATATGCCAAGTATTTCGCGATATTTTGTAACAGTTCTTCTTGCAACCGCATGGCCATCTCTGGCCAAGATCTCAACTACTTTTTGATCTGAAAAGGGTCGTTTTGGATTTTCAGCTTCAAAAATAGTTTTAATTTTAAGTTTTAAAACTTCCGATGCGATGTCCTCACTGCCCCCTTTTCCTCCGAGACCAGTATTAAAAAAATACTTCAGTTCAAACACTCCGATCGGGGAATGCATATACTTATTACTTGTGACTCGCGATACAGTCGATTCATGCATTCCAATTTCTTGTGCCACGTCTTTTAAAACCATGGGCTTTAAAAACTTCGGCCCTTTTTTAAAGAACTCCTGTTGCTTTTGAATAATTGATTTCGCCACTTTTTCAATTGTTCTTTGACGATTTTGTATCGACTTTATCAACCATTCAGCGGAGCGAAGTTTATCCTTTACAAATTCTTGATCAGCATCTTTTTTGCCCCGAATTAATAAATCCTGATAGAGTTTCGAAATTTTTAATCGCGGAACTCCATCATCATTAACTTGAACTACAAACTCCCCTGCGACTTGGACCACGTAAATATCTGGCATAATATAATGCGTATCTTGGGGAGCGACGAGGCGTCCAGGTCTAGGATGATAGCTCTGAATGATCAGTGCGATATTTTTAATTTGAGCAATCGTCACACCTAGTTTTTTAGCAATTTTATCGAAACTTTTGGTTTGAAGATCCTCTAAGTGCTCGCGAATAACGACTTCGAGCAATGGAGATCTTTCGTAAGATATTTTGGCTTGAGCGAGAAGGCACTCTATAAGATTACTCGCCCCGCAACCAATTGGATCGAGAGATTGAATGACTTCTAAAATTTCCAAAGCATCGCACAGCTCCACCTTATTTTCTAAAGCGAGTTCTTCTAATTTTACTTCTAGGTATCCATCGTCGTTGATATTTCCAATTATTTGCATGGCAAAATCAAAATCACTAATCGGTAAGTCGGACATCTTAAGTTGCCATTCTAGATGCTCTGATAGGGTCATTGATTTAGATACTATGTTTTCATAACTAGGAAAGTCTTCACTGTCTTGAGCTGTGACCATATTAGGAGTTGAAGAATGATTATTATAGCTTTCTGCATAGGATTCCCAGTCAAAGTCATCTTTATCTTTGAGAATTGGAGCTTCACTGAAATCTTCTGCCTTAGCTTCCACAATGTCGCTTTCGGCAGTGCTCATGTCCTCGCCTTCTGATTCAGACGATGTTTCATACTCTTCCAACATTGGATTTTCGACTAGCTCTTCAGCTATGACATTAGTCATTTCTAAGTGAGTTAATGTTAAAAGCTTAATGGCTTGCTGCAATTGAGGCGTCATGGCCAGACTTTGCTGCTGTTTTAAACCTTGTGAAATTTTTATGGCCATGTGTAATCCTATTTTGAATTACATCCTGAATTCTTCACCTAAATAGAACTTCCTTGCTCTATCGTCATTAATTAAATCTGTTGGTGTACCACTGACTAACAGCTCACCACTGTTCATAATATAAGCTCGATCAACAATGCCCAATGTTTCACGAACATTGTGATCAGTAATCAAAACCCCGATATTTCTTTTTTTAAGAGCACGAATTAATTCTTGAATATCCCCAACAGCGAGTGGATCAACTCCCGCAAACGGCTCATCAAGTAAAATAAACTTTGGCTCTAAAGCGAGAGCGCGAGCAATCTCAACTCTCCGCCTCTCTCCACCCGAGAGTGCACCACCACGACTTTTTCTCACGTGTCCCAAATTTAAGTCGCGTATTAAATCTTCCATTAATTGTTTCTTTTCATGTTTACTCAAATCTCTATTTTCTAAAACAGCTAAAATATTTTCTTCAATATTTAATTCGCGAAAGATTGATGCTTCTTGCGGTAAATACCCAATTCCTCGCAAGGCTCTCTCGTGAATCGGTAAATGAGTCAGAAAGTCTTGCCCCATTTTAATTGTTCCCTCGTCCGCTCTAATAAGTCCGACCATCATGTAAAAACTAGTAGTTTTTCCAGCGCCGTTAGGCCCAAGTAAACCGACAACCTCACCTGTTTTCACTGACAAACTAAAATCTTTAACGACCGTTCTACCACTGTAGGTTTTTTTAATATTATTTGCTTCTAACTGTATTACTTCCATGATCTTTTAATTTCCCTGAAATTCTAATCTATGCTTTTCAACCAACTTGCGTATAAATTATTTTTGAATCGTAATATTTGTATTTGCATCTTCCACTTCTACAGTCTCATTATTCTCTCGAAGCGTAATTTTATTCCCCTTAATGACATCCTTATCTTGAAAAACTTTGGGCAAGCCCGTAAGAACAATTTTCTTTTCACTTAGAAAACCTTCTAATTTCTCACTCATCGCCTTTCTAACCATTGGACGGCTGCCCTTGGATATACTTTCCTCTAATCTCACATCGTCATTTAGAGCATAATACTTGAGCTTTTTGTTATAGTTCTCAATAAATAACTGGCCACTTCCAGCTTCTAATTGGAGATTGTCTTTTTTAATTTTCACTTCTCCCACCAAATTTGCCAAACCTGATTGAAATTCAAAAGTTATGACATTGGAAAAAAAGCTAAGACTCTCCTCATAGGCAAAATTTCTTTCAATTCGCCCCATTACTCTTCCTTTAAACTCTCCTTTTTTTTGCTTAGAAAAAAATAGGCTTTGATCAGAGTTGATTAATATCTTTTCATTTTCTAGCGGTCGATTGACTATTGTTTTGACAGCACCGTCTGCCTTAATCCAATCTTTATCCTGAAGAAATGAAATTTTTTGCGCCTCCATCAAAGCATCTTTGGTGGCGACCTTAACATCTTCATTTAAATAAATTTCTTTTTTATCAAGTAAGAATTTTGCCACTTTGGCGGAGAAATCCAAGGAACCGTTTTCAAAATCGCGATATACTTTTCCCGCGGGTTTAGCGGCTACAACTTTTTGATCAATGGTTGAAATAAGTAAATGTGTCGCCCCGAAATTCAGCAAAGGCTTTTGCTTAAGTGTGAAGTAATATTCGACATCTTTAAAAAAACTTTCTTCTATTTCGCTTTTAGTCAGGTTCGATTTTTTTTTGAATTCGACGACACCATAATCGCGAAAACCAACTACGGAGGACCACGCTATGACGAAAACACAAAAGGTAAAGAAAATATAAATTATGAGATTTTGCCTAATTTCCAATACCCGCTCCTTGGGAATAGTTCATTTTATACCCGATTGTCAGCAGTTATCAAGTATCGTCAAATTTATTTGAAATGATTAAACCTATTCGGTAAAAATCTTTACGCACTTCACTTACTTAAGTTACACTTGAGGCGATTTTACAAGAGAATTTCAAACTCTAAAGAAGGATATTCTAGTGTCTCATTTTACCATTGATGAAATCATAAAAACGGGCGTCAAACTAACTCCAATGATGGAGCAGTATCACTCGATTAAAAAAAATTATCCAGACACTATTTTGCTTTTTCGCATGGGTGATTTCTATGAAGTCTTTTTTGAAGATGCAAAACAAACTTCTAAAATTTTAAATATCACACTTACTCACCGTGGAAAAATTGGAGACTTTCCCATTCCAATGGCCGGCATCCCTCACCATGCAGCAGTTAGCTATATTGATAAGCTCACCCACGTGGGACACAAGGTTGCGATATGCGAGCAAGTTGAAGATCCCAAGTCATCTCAAGGAATTGTTAAAAGAGCAGTCACTCAAATAGTTAGCCCTGCTATGCCTTATGATCTCGATCGTACTCAATCAAAAGATCACCAATACATGGTCGCAGCATACCATCATCAATCTCGCTTTTATATTGTCGCATTAGATTTTACAACTGGTAATTTCCGAGGAATTGCCACTCATGATGAAAATGAATTTGTCGAATCAATTCGCAAGTTTTCCCCAGTAGAATTTATTACCTATATGGGGCAATGGGGGCAGGTTCATGAAGAACTTGACAGGAAAATTGACTTATTACTCAACCATCTCAATGTGCTTAAAACTCACCTTTCCGAGGAATATTTTAAAGAATCTTTTACTCAAATATATATTGAAAAGCTTATACCTAACTATCAAAATGACAAAACTCTCAAAGCGGACTTTCCCATTTTTAATGCTCTGGGAGCACTATCTTACTATGTACTTTCTACTCAAAAACTCGAACAGTTTATTCATCTCAAACCTTTTCAACTTCAAAATGAGAACGGACTATTAAAGGTTACTTTGCCTACTTTAGTAGGATTAGAAATACTTCCAAGAAATAAAGATTCTTACAAAGATTCTCTGCTCGGTTTTTTTGACAAAACAGAAACGGCCATGGGAGCGCGCAAACTTAAAGATATTTTCATTCACCCACTCGCCGACAAAAAATTAATTGATCAACGATTAGATTTTATCGGAAAAATTTTGGCCCAACCTCAACTGCAAAGCCTCGCCAAGGAATATTTATCCCCCATGCGCGATCTCGATCGCATCTTGGCCAAAATCTCAATTGGGAAAGCGAATTCAAGTGACTTAATCAACCTCTCAAAAACAGTTCATGCCTTTTTTGAATTATCGAAAAAGATCCAATCGATTGGCTTTGAACAAAAGCTATCGCTTAAAGAAGAGAGATCTCTCCTACAAGTGACAGAAGAGATTTTAAAAACATTAAATGATGAAATAGGTGCCAGTTTAGACAAGGGAAACTTAATTAGAAGTGGTATTCATCAAGAAAGAGATCGTCTTTATCATCTCCATCTCAATGTAGCTGATAACTTACTTGCAATGGAAAACCAACTAAAAGACAGCACCGGCATCAGTAAACTTAGAATAAAATCTAATAATGTAACTGGTTTTTTTATTGAAGTCTCAAAAGGAAGTGCTGCTAAAATTCCCGCTCAATTTAAAAGAATACAAACTCTCGTCAATGCTGAAAGATTTACGACAAAAGAACTTGAAATACTTGAAAAGGAAACTTTAGTTGCGCGAGACAAATTAGAAAAACTAGAGCGTGAGATCTTTGTTAAACTCATTGAAAATGTTTCTCTACAGGCACCATCCATTAAAAAGATAGGCGAGCAGATTGCCGTCGTCGACACCACGTTTTCTTTTGCCAAAATGGCCGTATTAGAAAATCTTACTCGTCCTCAAATAGGTGAAAAAAATAAAATTTTAAAAATTGATCAAGGATTTCATCCACTCATACGCTCATATATCAAAGATCAATTTGTTCCCCATGACATCACCCTCGATGAAAATGTATTTTTTGGTTTAATTACCGGCCCGAATATGGCCGGTAAAACCACCGTCATGCGCGAAGTAGCTATTATCGTATTATTGGCACAAATGGGGTCATATGTACCTGCTAAAAGTGCTGAACTCTCTATTGTCGACTATCTTTTTTCTCGCTTAGGAGCTAGTGATGACATCTTAAAAGGACAATCAACCTTTATGGTGGAAATGGCAGAAACTGCAGAAATTATCAGACATGCGACGGCCAAGTCACTTATCATTCTAGATGAAGTTGGACGTGGTACGTCGACCTATGATGGACTTTCCATTGCCTGGTCATTGGTTGAATACTTTATGCAAGAAACCAAAGCACTAACTCTTTTTGCCACCCATTACCATGAACTCATCGAAGTTGTAGCTCGAGAAAAATGCGGAAAAAATCTTACTGTCGAAACGATAAACTATAAAGGCAAAGTTCAATTTCTTTATCGACTTATCGAAGAAGGAGCATCCCAAAGTTTTGGGATCTATGTCGCCAAACTCGCCGGTTTACCTGAATCAGTTCTTAAAAGATCACAAAACTTACTTCACCAGCTAGAAAATCAAAATCAACAAAAACCCGTGGCAAAAATGACCATCTCAACTCAAGCAAAAAAAGATGACTCCATCACCCCGAAGGTTCATGGCAATCAACTTTGCTTCCTTGATGAAATAAAAGAATACGATATCCCTGAGTATTTAAAAGATATTGAAAAGGAAATTAATCGCTTAGATATTTCACGAATTACACCTCTCGATGCCCTCATTAAGTTAAACAACTTCAAAAAGCAAATTGAACTAAATTAGTACGATACTTTGAAAATTTAATCCTTAAAATTTTAGAAATTATTTCGAAAAGAATTATTATGCACCAAGGTTTTTCAGTCTGAAGAATCATAGCATGGCATATTGAGGGGTTTAAATGATTTCGTCTTTCTTTCAAATGAATCCAATTTTAAAGGCCCGAGTGTACGCATTCACTCTTGATTTATTAGTCATTAATGTGTTGAATTTTTTTCTCATCTCTCAATTTACGCGTTTTTTACAGCATTTCTTTTTTCACTTTCCTTTGAGCTTTCAAATCCAGATGATCACTCAATTTAAATTTTATCAATCTATTTCGCTGCTCTCACTCAGCTTTGCGTACTTCTGTTTATTTAATTATGCGACAGACGGAAGAACTCTCGGTAAAGCCATCTTTCAAATCAAAATAAGTTCGCTTAATTACCAATCAATGACTCTGTCAAAAGCAATTTGGAGGTCATTTATTTATCAAACTATGATCGTGACAGGTTCAATTTTATTCATTGTTGCATTTTTTAGAAAAGACCAAAGGGGAATTCAAGACATCTTGTCTTCGAGCTATGTGCACTTTGAAAACGAGACGACTCAAATTGCCTCCTCAGCTCAAGGCGAATTAGAGGCAACATACGAACAACAAGCTGCTTAGAATTTTACTCCAATGTCCATTGAAACTTAAGTTCTTTTAATTGGGTTTCCAATGGGCGCGATGGAGATTGACTCATTAAATCTGATGCCTTTGTGGTTTTTGGAAAAGCAATGACATCTGTAATTGAATCTGTTTTTGCCAGAATCATCATTAAACGATCAAGTCCAAAAGCAAGACCTGCATGTGGGGGCACCCCATACTTAAGTGCATCAATAAAAAATCCAAATTGCTTTTTAGCTTCATCTTCACTAAAACCCAAAACTTCAAACATTCTCGCTTGCACATTATTGTCGTAAATTCTCAAAGATCCACCACCAATTTCATATCCATTGCACACAACATCGTATGCCTCTGCAGTCATTGAATAAAGAGCACTTTTAGAACTTTTAAAATCCGCATTAAAAAATTCATCGAGCATTGCTTTTTTGGGCATCGTAAATGGATGGTGACAGGCAAAATAACGTTGATCTTCTTCGCTCCACTCTAAAAGAGGAAAATCATAGACCCATAAAAAGGAATTTTTATCACCTAATAAATTTAGTGTTGTCCCTAGGTGTCTTCTGAGTACATCAGCTGACTTATGCACCACCGAATGGTCTAAGTCTGCAAAAAAGAGCCAAGTTCCATCAGATGATTCCTCATTTAATTTTTTAAAAAATTGTTGCTGTAACTCATCAGTGATAAATTTTGAAATCCCACCGGTGCGCTCCCCCTGACTAATTTTGAAAAATGCAACTCCTTTCCCTCCTTGAGGTTTAACAATCTCCACAAATTGATCCGTCTCTTTTCTAGTAAAATCATGGATCGATTTTGGAACAAATATAGCTTTTATTAAGCCATTATTTTTCGCCACATTTTCAAATGTTGAAAAGGAAGAATTCAAAAATAAATTAGTCACATTTAAATGTTCTAAGCCAAATCGAGTATCGGGCTTGTCACAACCATAGGACTCCATGGCTTGCTGATAGGTCATCATGGGCAATACAAAGTTTAAGTCGAGAGCGAATACCTCTCTTAAAATTTTTTCTACTAGGTTTTTCATGTATTCTACTGTTGGAAACGAAACCTCGATATCAACTTGAGTAAATTCTGGCTGACGATCGGCTCGCAAATCTTCATCGCGAAAACAACGACAAATTTGAAAATACTTATCTGTTCCGCCAATCATTAATAACTGTTTTAAGGTTTGTGGAGACTGTGGAAGCGCGTATACGTGACCAGGATGCACTCGAGAAGGCACAATATAATCCCTCGCTCCTTCTGGAGTGGATTTATATAAAATAGGAGTTTCAACTTCTATAAAATCTAAGTCGGACAACAAATTTCTAATTTTATTCATCGTCTTAGATCTAAGCAGTAATATATCTTGAAGCTTCTTTGTTCTTAAATCGAGATATCGATATTTAAGTTTTAAATCTTCATTTGCCTTAACTGCTCCAAATGGAAGAAAGGGGATTGAGTCCACATCTGCCTTTGAAAGCAAGACTAATTCTGTGACTTGAACTTCAACTTTCCCCGTCTGCATGTCGACATTCACTGCTTCAGTTGGCCTTAGCCCCACGACTCCTTGAATTAAGATTACTGATTCCAAGGCACAAGATTTTAATAGCTCGTAATTGGAAAAATTTAAAAAACCCAATTGTGTTACGCCGTACTTATCTCTTAAGTCTACAAAATGAAGACTTCCTAAATTGCGATACTTATTTACCCATCCAGCAAGACTGACAGTTTGCCCGACATGTGATTCATTTAATTCGCCACAATGGTGGGTTCTCATTAGTCCTTGGATTTGATGATTTGTTTTAGTCATATTCTGATTCTCCACTTTATAGAAATTTAAAATTATAATGAGGCTTTTTACCTTCTAACTTAGCATGCAAAATTTAACAAAGCCTTGACTTCGTCACTTAAAAAAAATAAAGCTCTAGAACCTGTAATATAACAAAAATAAAACTAAAGCTCATTTAAAAAATAACTCTTTTATGCTCCTTACATTTTAGTTTTAAGGACAAAAATTAAAAATTACCAATGATTTGTTAGCCATATTCAGTTTTTCAAGTGAATCGTACGAAGTTGCAACTTTTCAATACTTGTAAACTTTTCGTTGTCGCGTATAATACGTGAAAACATCACGACTTTGTGCGGAATTGCGACCTATGCCCATTTTAAAAGTATCGCTAATTATATATTTAATTTTCGCTTTTTATCTTCAAGGTATTCCCTTATCTAGCTTTGCCTCAACGACGCTTTCTACATCCAAATGCCTAACCAAGTACGATGAAATTATTCAGGCCAAAAAAGTGCTGATTAATCAAAAATCCTTTGAGCTGTTAAAAGCAATAGAGCCTCCAGATCAAAGTCGAGGCCTTTCCGGTAAAAAGAACCATGAATTTAGTTTCAGTCAAGCAATGGTTTTTATCAATCAACAACAATCTCCAAAAACCTTTTGGATGCCCAATACTTATTTTAATCTCGACATTTTATTTTTAGATCGCAACTTAAAACTAGTGGGGAGTGCTCTTAATGCTCCCTTTCACCCAGGTTACCAAGAGCCTCCATCTATTTTTCGCACCCAAACATATGAGGCTCAATACATTTTAGAAGTGAAGGCTCAACTAAACAATGAGGACATAGGAAAAAGATTTAATCTATGCTTTCTTAAATAAAGAACTGATATTAACTCTGGGGGAATAAAATTAAAAACTCATCTTCAGCGATAAAACCTAAATGATCGCGCACGAGTCTTTTTTGGTAAGCTTGATCAGTCTGCATTTTTTCAATTTCTTTAACCAGTTGCATATTTTCACTTTTGAGTCTCATTAATTCGACATGTCGATCATTGAGCGTACTTCTCAAGTCATAAAAATCTAAAACACCACCCTGTGAAAAAACTAACCTCAGCATTAAAAATAAGCAAAATATCCATGAAGCATTCCACAATAAATCGTTTAAGCTTAATTGGCCGAAGCTTTTTGGTTTAGATTTTTTTTCAGCTGCTGATGTTTGTTCATTTTTTAACTTTTTAGAATTTCTTTTTACTGGAACAAATTCAATCTCATTTTGATGATTGACGACAGACTTTCTAGCTACTTTTTCAACTTTAACTGACTCTGCTTCTTTATCCAAGTCTTCATCATTTTGAACTCTTGAATACTCAGCTTCATCATATTTAAACTTAGGCAAAGCATCTTCGGTTGAATCTTCACTGGAAAAATTTCCTCGACTATTCCGAACACCAGCATAGTGATCACTACTCTCATAAAATGGCTCAGTTTGAATGTTTACCTCTTCGTGCTCAATTCCATTAGATGATGCTTCACCGTAATTTTGATTATTGAAACCTTCAGTAAAATCAGACGGTATTTCAGATCTAGGTTCTTCACTACTTTGCTTTGAGCTGAGATTTTGATTTGAAATTGTTTGGGATTGAGCTAAATCACGATTTCTTTGCTTGGCCCTGTTTCTCTCAATGGCTTTTCTCAATCTATCGCTTGAGGATGATGAATTTGATTGAGACTCTCCATCCAACGGATCACTTTCTACGCGTTGAGAATTACTAATCGATTGGCGATTTCTTTCAAATGAAAATTCCAAGCAGACATCCTGTCGTTAGATTTAAAACATCCTGTTTTAAATAGTATCTCTCTCTATTCTACTCAACACTATATAATTTTCAAGTCTTGAAGATTAAATATTTTAAGCACAACATTCTTACTTACAATGGAGGATTTCGATGAAATCAGGAATGAACCAACACTTTTTGAACCTCTATCCAAAATTTTCGGATGGCAGCTAGTTCTTGAAAATAATAATAAAGTGTACGACCGAGACTGTTATCGGGAAATGACTCTATCGTTGTGTGATTTTCTCCTAAAAGAAAAATATTCTTAAAGGCCATAAAACCTAAATGATCAGGTTTTGAAGTTGCTAAAGTAATTGAGCGCTCTGTGGAGACAAACTCTGTAATTGGAAATGAACTTCTCAATAAATTTTTGGCTTGATTAAACCTTAAACTTGCAATCGCTCCATCGCCAATCGGACCAAGTTGAATATATTTTTCTGCACGATTAATAGAGTGAGCTTTAAAAAATATTTCAAAGCGTGCTTCATTGAGTGCTAAAGAAACATCCATCCACCAACTAAATCCTGGATCAGAAATATTACACACGAAATCTTCGACTTTGGGAAACCTTCGATTCACTATTTGCTCTTTAACAGCTTCTGCAATTTCAAGATTCTTAGTTGTAAAAAATTTAATCTTCTGAAAATCTTCTATTGACTGGATTTTATATAAACTCCGCTTCGCACTATCTTTTTGGCATAATTCAATTGCTCCCATTCTCAAGTTTGGCAGAGCTAGACCGCGTACGCAAAAAGTGTTCCCACCATCATCAATTCTATACAAGATTCCAGACGACTCAGGCATTTTAGAGATAAATTTCTGTTCGATTGAACTTAAAGTAAACTCATTTTCTTCTGGATATTCATGCACTTCAATTTGAGTTGAATCAGCAACATCAAATAAATAATCTGCTACTTCTTCAATTTCTGTTTCTATTGATTGACTATCACTTAATGAATCATCATTAATCAATGGCTTTTTTTGGGTACTAATAAACTCAGAAAGGGCTAATGTTTCTTGAAGCATGAGGTCTATAGTAAAATTCTTAATTTGGTTATCCATCAGTCAAATCCTATGAATGAAGGTGGTTATTATTTGCTATAATTTAATCTACATCCAATGAGATCAAAAAAAAGCTCATTATAAATTGTATAGTTAAGTTCTTTTATTTGACAATAGTTCACCAAAGAATTTTAAAAAGTGTGATGAGCAAAATAACTAAGAGTGGAGAAATATCAACAGGGAGTCTTAACATTTCACATTTTTTTCTTATGGGTGCACAAGTATAATCACATATCTTTGCTAAATAAAATTTTACTTTAGAATATTTCCATAGCTTTAATATTTGTACCAAACTGTGTTGAGATGAGCGTTCCATGAACCGAGTAATTAAATCAAGTAAAACATTTACAAATAATAAAAACATATAAATATTCAGTAGCATTCTGATCATTTGATTTCTCCTATGGCCCTATCAACTTAATTGATTTGCTGAAATATTTATTTAGATGCACATCTACTCCTCACTTACTCCTTAAAATATACCTTGGCATATTATGCTACAAATTTTAATTCTTAATATTTTAAAATTAAACCTTCATCAAAAATTCAAAATAATCAAACATAGCGACCAGCTCGCTTTTGATAAATATAGCAAACGGAAGCACCAAAGAAGAAAAAGCACATCAAGTAAAATAGCCAAATAACTCCAACTACTGATGTATAAAGCTCTCCATAATTTCGAATCATTCCCGATCGAACATAATAAATGTAGATGTAAAATAAATATTTACCCACGAACAAACTTAATCCAAAAGCTAATGAGGCGAGCAAAGAATGCTTAAATGAAAGCTTCCATGAAAACAACCAGCGATATAAAGTTGAAATATAAAGTGTAACTAAAACAAAATGTAATGAATTAGACTTAAGCCAATAGGATTTTTTTAAATTGACATCCATTAGCCATTTTAACATTGGCCGAAAACTATCGAAATTATCCCAGATAAACTGTGTTAGAGCATTTTTTTGTAGAAACTTAATTACAAAAATAATAACTGGCGGAAGGATAAAGATTAGGGAGATCATCAACAAGGTCATTGCAATTAAAGCCAAGCCTTTTAAATAACGCCAAACAGAAAGGACAGAGTGGTCATCTGTAATAAAGTAAATGCCCGTCCATATGGAATTTATAAATGTAAATGTAGAAGCAAGTAGAAAAATCATATTGAGAAAAGTCGCACTGGTATCAGCAAACAATGGTCCTTTAATTAACTCTTGCAAGTTGATCAAAAGTCCCGGAGCTGCTTGGGGAAAAAGTTTAGCCCCTAAAAGAAAAATATATTTTTCTGCTCGAGCCACATTGCCGATCATAAGTCCCGCGATACGCACCATCAAAAGCAAAAAAGGGACGACTGTCAGCAAAGCAAAAAATGTTGATGAAGACGCGAGCGTCAGACCTTTCTTATAGAAAAAATGTCTTCCGGCCTTATAGAGAACTTGTCCATAATCTTTTACAATATTCATAAAAAAATTATAACCGATGACGGAAACATTTCAATCAGAATCTCGCTCTATTATTCTAGCAAGAAAGCTACTTGTCGAAATGATTTTATAGTTAAAGAATTGTAGTTAAAAAATACTCAACGAGGTTTGCATGAAAGACATTTTATATCCCGAAATTGAACCATTCCGCACTGGCTTTTTAAAAGTTTCAGACATACACACTCTCTACTATGAAGAAGTGGGCTCACCCAATGGAAAACCCATCGTTTTTTTACACGGTGGTCCCGGCGGCGGCGTCTCACCTATGCATCGAAGGTACTTCGATCCTAAAAAATGGCGCGTGATCTTATTTGATCAAAGAGGCTGCGGGAAAAGCACTCCCTTTGCAGAACTAAAAGAAAACACCACTTGGGATTTAGTCGCCGACATAGAAAAATTGCGCCAACATTTAAATATCTCCCATTGGTCAGTTTTTGGAGGATCGTGGGGTTCGACTCTTTCTCTCGCTTACGCCATCACTCACCCCGATCGCGTCAAGCACCTTATTTTAAGAGGCATCTTTCTTTTGAGGAAAAAAGAAATTGATTGGTTTTATCAAGAGGGATGTTCCAAAATTTTTCCCGATTTATGGGAGCAATACCTCTTGCCGATTAGGCCCGCTGATCGACGCGATATGGTCGCAGCGTACTATCAGCAATTGACATCTTCCGATCTCTCAATTCGCACCAAAGCTGCACGACACTGGTCGGTCTGGGAAGGCTCTACGTCAAAATTGATTCCAGATCCTGGAGTCATAGATCACTTTAATGAAGATGAATTCGCCTTGGCTTTTGCTCGCATAGAATGTCACTACTTTATAAATAAAGGCTTCTTTCCCGAAGATAATTTCCTACTCAATCAATGTGAAAAAATAAAACATATTCCCACCGTGATCGTGCAAGGACGCTACGACGTTGTTTGCCCGGCGGAAAGTGCATGGGATTTACATCGCGCCCTTCCCGATTCAAAAATTTACTTGATTGCCGATGCGGGACATTCGATGTCGGAAAAAGGAATCGCCGAGAAATTAGTTGAATACACCAATCGGTGGGCAGATTAAAATTTTGTAATCTAAATTTTTTTAATGAGAGTTATTCCATCGCGAATTGGCAGCATGGTCACTAGCAAGTCTTCCCTAAGTGCTACTTTGCGATTGAACTCTTTGAGATACTCGGTATTTTTATCCAACAATTGATGCTCGCTTTGGGTCGGAGTTTGAAGATCTTCAATCACTCGATCTCCCCATAGAACATTATCGATGGCGATCACACCATTTTTTGAAAGCAAGTTTAAACTTAGATTTAAATAGTTTTCATAATTTCTTTTATCTGCATCGATAAAAACAAAATCAAACTCGTATCCCTCTGAAATAAACTGATTTAAAAATTGAATTGCCGGGCCACAAAATTCTTTTATCTTAGCACCCTGTGGAGACGAGTCCCAAAAACGTCTCGCATGTTTTTGATTTTCGTCATTGATATCGAGAGTAAAAACTTCTCCATCGCTTGGAAGATAGTGAGCAAATGACAAAGCAGAGTAGCCAGTAAACGTTCCAATTTCTAATACTTTTTTCGCCTTTAACGAGCTTAAGACAAAGCCTAAAATCGAAGCTTCCAAGGGACCAATCATCATGTGAGAAGCGTGGACATTTTGTTTAGTGAACTCGTAGAGCGCACGACAATCGTCTTCAATTTTAAACTTTCGATGACTTCCGTGATTTAAACAATACTCTTCTCTCATTTTGTCTCCAAAGTACTTGAAACTTTCATTTTCATTTAAATTTATGCTGGATCCTGCAAGTAAAATGCCTTGATTGAAGTCATATTACCGTGGAAGTTTTTACTCGACAAAGGTTTGAAAGACTAGTTTTCACTTTCATATTTTTCGCCAATCAGTTACATTTCACCATATATGGAATTCAAACCACTCAATCAATTTTTATCCACTGAAGGCCCCCTGGTCATTGCAGGACCTTGCTCGCTAGAATCTCAAGAACAAATTATTGATGTAGCTTTACAACTAAGAAACCTTCCATCCGAACACCAGGTTCACCTCTTAAGGGCCGGTATTTGGAAGCCTCGAACGCGCCCCAACCAATTCGAAGGTCTGGGCATCGAAGCTCTTCCTTACCTATTAGAAGCTAAAAAAATAAGCGGTCTAAAGACCACTGTAGAGGTTGCCACTCCGGAGCATATTGAAGCTGCTTTAAAATACGAAGTCGATGTTTTGTGGATTGGAGCGCGCACCAGCGCCAACCCTTTTTCCGTCCAAGAAATTGCCGATGCTTTAAAAGGTGTCGATATCCCAGTCATGGTAAAAAACCCCATTAACGCCGATCTTCAGTTATGGATGGGGGCTATCGAAAGACTCGCTCTAGCAGGCCTCGATAAAATCATCGCCATTCACCGCGGCTTTTCCATGTACTCTAAGTCCCAATACCGTAATGCTCCGATTTGGAAAATTCCTGTCGAACTTAAAAGTAAATGGCCAACTCTCCCACTTATTTGCGATCCTTCTCACATCACTGGCGATCGCTCGCTCATTCTCGAAGTCGCGCAAAAAGCAATGGATTTAAATTTTGATGGGCTTATCATAGAAACTCATCCCCAACCAGAAATCGCCAAATCGGATGCCGCTCAACAAGTGACGCCCCAAATGCTGCACAAAATTCTTCGCGACATCAAAATTAAAAAAGGTTTTAACACATCTTTTGACAATGACCTTATGATCCTGCGCGAACAAATCGATCATATCGACCGCCAAATTTTAAACTCGCTCAAAGAAAGAAAATCCATCGTCGAGCAAATTGCTCACGCTAAAAAAGCGCACAATTTAACGGCACTCCAATTACATCGCTTTAAAGATTTAATGCAAGAAAGAATGGAACTCGCGCAAAATTTTGATCTCAATGTTGAACTGGTCAAAGAAATTTTCGACAACATTCACGAAGACTCTCTCAAAATTCAATCTGATATTTTTAAGTTTGAATCTAAGTAAATTTTAAAAGACATCCGGTCATTAAGCGGATTTTTTAAGTTTCATCTTTTGACAAAAAACGCTGAATTCCAAACGCACATATCCTGGATCCAGCACTTCGATTTTATCTTTTAACTTGTAGAGATCGGCAAAAAGCTCGGGGCATATTTCAACCGTTGCGGCCCAGATCGAATCGCCTTCTTGATTGACCGTCATAAAGGGGTGCTCTAAATGGTGATGGGTGAAATCTAGATCGCCCTCTTCAATGGCATAAACCTTAAGCACTAACCGGTCTTGATTGCCATTAATGGTGCGAACATGGCCGATAAAATCATCCACATCGTATGAAGTGTGCTTCGCTTCGTAATGAAAGCTTTCTATTTTATAATCCAAGATTTGATCTAAGGCTTGAAATTGCAAACTCGAGTCTTTCGCCTTTTCGGCGACAAAACCCAATTTTGATTCGAGATAAATAAGCCGATGGAGGAAAAATTCATCGGGCTCCATTTTATGAATTGTCGCCAGACTAACTACTTTTTTTTCCAGCATGGCATTTTTAAGATGAATTAGAAAAGGTAAATCCACTGGGCTTATATCTTGCGCGAGATGAATTAACTTATCTCCATTTTTCTGAATCCATTGATTGCTTTGCTCGCTAAAATGTAATTGAAACTTACTTTGCATATAGCGCGAAAGAAAATCTTGACCAAACTGCTTATGAGAAAGCATCGACATTAGCGCCAACCACTCGCTCAAGTTGAATCGAAAATTCCATTGAGGTTTTTCCGCCAGTGGATAAATATAATCATTCATCACTTTTAAGGGTATTTCTAATTCACCTAAATAAGATAAAAAATTGTTAAATTCATCTTGGCTTAAATTATGAAGATCTAAAAACTCTAGTTTGTTTTTTCGATTCTTAAGCTCTTCGATGGAAACTAAAAACTTAATAAACTTTTCATCGAGAAATTTATGATTGTCACTCATACAAATTTTCCATCAACCTTTAAAAGCTTCGTCGCAATACCTTTTCAAACTAGTCGGGTATTTTTATCTATAACTTAAGCTAAAAATGGAAAATCGACAGGAAGGCATTCTATTTTCAAGGAGATATCTCGGTGCTTTATTGTATATTGAAGAGCATGTAAATAAAACTTTCGCCCTTTCGCAAACTCATCGCGCTTTGATCCGTACAAACTATCGCCCCAAAGTGGAAAACCCAAATGGGCCAACTGCGCTCTGATCTGGTGGCGAAGGCCAGTCTCTAATTTTACTTTCACTAAAGTTAAATTCATTTGAGGGTTAAATTTTAATGGCTCGACTTCCAAGCCCCCTTCAAACACTGGGTCCTTAGAGTTCATTTTATTTCTATCGGCATGATTAAATACTTTCATCCTTAAACCTTTTAAGCCACTCGAAGTAAAAAGATGCTTAAATGATCCAGAAATTTTGCATTCACCTTCGACCAGGGCTAGATAAATTTTTTCCTTCGCCGTCTCTTCGAACTGTTCCCGCAATTCATCTAAGAGATACTGATCTTTGACATAAAACAAGACACCAGAAGTCTCGCGATCTAAGCGATAAAGCAAACCTCGCTCAAAACTAGGCTCATTAATTAAATGCAAAGGAGCGCGAAATTGTCGCACAAAATTAATAACAGTCTCCCTCTCGCTGTACAAGAACGGATGCCCATGCACTCCCGAAGGCTTATGAATTACTAGAAAGTTTTTATCTTCATATAATATTTCAATAGTAGGCCCTTCATATAATGGAAAAACGAGATGGTGATTCGCCAAATCAAGCGGGATCGAAAGACTTTGATTTCTACCCACAACTCTCGCCTGCTCAATTTTGCTATAATGTTCTTTAATTTTATTTCGCGATAGTTTGGGATTTACATATCTCAAGCAATCAAAAAGTGACATTTCTTCTAAGGCTGAAAAGGAAATCGATAATGCATGTTGATTGATTATATTCATAAAAAGAAGCCTAGCAGAAAAACTAGGCTTTTTAAATTCAAACCAAAAGTCCTACTGACAAAAGGTTCAAGCTAAAATTCACTCTCTAAATAACTTAAAGCTTTTTTCCTCAATTCATCTAAACTTAATTCAGATTGACCTTCGATAAAAAGCTCACTCTTGATAAATTCAACTGGAAAACCAGTTAAACTCGCCAAAGTTTCAAGCGACACACTCTCCAAAGTTTGTTCGCTTGCCGGGCCAGATTCTTCCTTGAAACTATCCACTTTCATTTTTTACTCCATTAAAACTTTGGTTTCTATCTCTGTTATCTAAAATCCTTCTTAAACTAGGAGACATCTATCTAAAACCAAAAAGTCAATTACTATGACATAAAAAAATGATAGCGAGCCTTGAAAAATAATGTCAACGCATCTTGAAACTTATTTGACCAATGTAAGTATTTATTAGAAGTGAGTCGTTTTAAGATTTAAAACATTCTGTGAAACTCTTTGTTTTGTTTAGCGATTCCACAAATTCATTATTTGCTCTACTTTTCATCACAATGCCACCGCCCGCTTGATATCGAACGAAAAAAGTTTCGAGGTCGATCTCCGCCGAGCGAATATTAATCGATGCGGATTTTAATTTATTAAACATCAATAGAGTCGAGCCACAGTAAAAACCTCTTTCCCTGTTTTCAATTTTTTTAAGCACGCGCATGCTTTGTAGTTTAGGTGCTCCAGTGATACTTCCTCCCGGAAAAAGGACACTTAAAACTTTTTTTAAACTCGTCTGTGGATTAATTTTCACCGCCAATTTTGAATAGAGGTGCAGCAGCTTTGGTACTTGTAAAAAAACTTTTTTATTTTTAATAAAAGCATTCGGTCGATCGACTTTGGATAGGTCGTTTAAGATTAAATCCGAAATCATAAATAATTCCGATTCAATTTTTTTATCGCGTATAAGTTTTAATTTGACTTGCTTGGTGTTTTCTTTGTGTGCATGTTTAATGGTTCCTTTTATTGGCCTAGAAACTAACTCTCGCTCATTTTCGTTCCAATCAAAAAGACACTCGGGCGAATTACTAAAATAGGCTTTTTGAAGTTGTGGAATTGCCGTTAACATTCATAAGCCCCAATCGATTTTTTGGGAAAAAGAAAATGGGCATAGATGGCCCAAAGTTTTTTCATTTTTTGGCTTTTCGTTAATCCACTTTCATTAACATGCTGTTGGTCATTTTTAGAATCAAAGCAGAATTTAAATTCAAAGGGCATCGTTAAGTTGGCCTGATAAATATGACCAAGCTTAATCTTTTCCAAAACTTTGTTAAAACTTTTTTGATAGAGCTTAAAATTTGGATGTTTTAATGTTTCTATTTTTGGTTTTACTTCGCTAAAAATCCCGCTCAAAACGTCTGCAGGAATTAAATCATTTTTTTCAAAGGTCAAATCGATGGCCAGTATCGCATGCTCATCGATTCTCTCCAGCTCATAAGCGAGTTGCTCTTTTGAGCCAGCGATAAAAAAAGCGAGTTCATAAAATAAATGAACCACTCGCGGCTTTAAAATATTTGTAAGCATCGGGAGGTCGAGAGTTAAAAACCATTCTTGCACTGAGCATTTTTCTTTTTCCATGGTCGAAAGATTGAAAACGTAATCGCGGTAAATAACCTTACCGCTTTTAAATTCATGTAAAAGAATATTTTTTCCGCGATAGGGAAAAAGACAGAACACTTGATCCTCTAATTGGTGAATGACATCCCGATTTATGATGGAGGCCCCTCGCGATAAGTAAGATTTTCAAAACTTGTGTAAGCACCCACCCAAGCGAGTTTTGCTGTACCTATTTCTCCAGCGCGGTTTTTACCGATAATGATTTCGGCAATCCCCGGCTCCTTGGTATCGGGATGATAAACTTCATCGCGATAAACGAACATGACGATATCGGCATCCTGTTCGATCGATCCTGACTCTCGTAAATCTGCAGTCGTCGGACGTTTATTGGGCCTCGTTTCTACAGCTCTGTTTAGCTGTGAAAGCGCGACAATAGGACAACCTAACTCTTTGGCCATGGTTTTAAGTCCACGCGAAATTTCGGCAATTTGTTGTTCTCTTTGTAAAGATTTGTTGGTCGAACTCATCAACTGTAAATAGTCGATGATAATTAAGCCTAGGCCTTGTTCCGATTTAATCTTTCGGCATTGCGATTGAATATCGTAAATGGTCGTCGAACCTGAATCATTGATAAAAATGGGGAGCTGAGATAGTTCCTGTGTTGCGCGCGCAATACTTCTTAAATCAGTATCGAGAAAATCTTTTCTCTTCACTCGTTTAGCATCTACTTTTGCCCGCCCAGTTAATAGTCGCATCGATAATTCAGTAGACACCATCTCGAGCGAAAAAATGGCAATTGGCAAGTGAGATTGCAAACATGTTTGAACTGCAATATTCAGTGCTAGTGCTGTTTTTCCCATGGCCGGTCGAGCAGCAAGAATAATAAGTTGGCCCGGTTGCATACCAAGTAATAATTCATCTAAGCGAGGATAGCCCGTCGAGAGACCTGAAATTTCTCCCATTTTCCGCGAGGTATCTTCGAGTTCTTTTAGGTTTTGCTTTAAGGCCTGAGTGAGCTTCATCATTCCACCAACTTTGGCATCGTTGGTTAATTTAAAAAAACTAGACTCCACCTCTTGAATAAATTCATCTGCCTCACCAGTGTAACTCATCCCCATTTGCGCCACTCGCATGGCAGTTCTAACGATTTCGCGCATGGATGCTTTGTCTTTAACTATTTTTGCATATTCATAAACATTGGCAACAGTTGCTTGATCTTCGACAATAGAAAGCACAAATCCTTGACCACCAACCTCTTCTAGTTTTCCATTCTCTTGTAATTTAGAGCACAAAGTAACGTAATCGATGGCGCGGTTACTATTCGACAAATCTGAAATTGCTTCAAACAAAATTCCATAGCGAGGATCGTAAAAAAGACTGCCGTTTAATTTTAAATTGGAGATTTCATCAAAGACATTTCCATCGATAATTAAACAACCAATTAATGCCTTTTCCGCCAATAAATCGTGGGGAAGCTCATTTATTTGTGGAGAGGTATTTTTATTTTGTAGCTTAGACATTAGTCACCAGAACCTCGAGATGTGTACACACTCTTTGCGTTGAAAAACTTAGAAACAATGTAGCATTACTCGGCGATTATTTCACTCGAAAGAAGCAAAAAAAAAGGGAGCCGAAGCCCCCTTTTATCAATCCTTTTTCAAAGAAAAAAATTACGATCTTAAAAGTTTATCAACTTCAGCTTTTAATCTTTGCTCTTCAGTCATTTCTTCAGCTTTTACTTCTACTTCGCCATTAGCACGCGCTTCTTCTTGTGCTTTCTTTCTAAGCTCAGCAGCTTTTACAGCTTCTTCTTGAGCTTTTTTAAGTTCAATTGCTTGATTTGGATCGATCACAACTTTTACTTTAAAAGTAGCTTCAACGTCTGAGAAAAGCTTTGCTTTAACATTAAAAACACCCAAACTTTTAATCGGTGCATCTAAGTTTAAAATTCTTCTTTCAACTTCAAAACCTAAAGCTTCTAATTCTTTTGAAAGTTCTGCAGTTGTAACTGTTCCAAAAAGTCGTCCTGAAGCACCTACTTTCTTAACAAGTTCGAGAGTAATTGCATCGAGTTTTTTCTTTACTTCAACTGCTTTTGCTTTCTGTTCAGCCATTTTCTTTGCTAGGCTTTTTTGTTGAGCAGCAAGCAATTTCTTGTTGGCTTCATCAGCAACCATCGCAAGTTTGTTTGGGACTAAGTAGTTTCTAGCGTATCCTGCAGATACGTTTACGATTTCGCCAATATTTCCCAAAGTGGCGACTTTTTCCGTCATAATCACTTTCATAGTATATCTCCTTCATCATCTGTATTTTTTTTAATTAAAAATTTTCTAAAATTAAACCATAAATCAAAAATGCCCAATAAGGCGAGGAATTTATAGCCAGTGGTTAATGTAAAGAAAATTGTGAGCGATTTAAAAATCCCTCCAATCTTAACAAAGGTGAGAAAATCGTAAAAAATGCCAAAACCTTGAATGAGATAGAACACACCCAGCATATAAAGCATATTTAGACCAACAACACCAAAGATTTTTCCCACACCAAAACTTTCTGCTAAAAACAAACCCAACCCAATAATAAGCGGATAAACAAAATACTCTGGTGTCTTAAAGCCAAGTAACTCTCTCGTCCCATATGGGTAATAAAGGTTGTAACGCCAAATTTTAGTGAGTCTTAATACTGAATAGAAAGAAATCCAAGTCATCATAAAACTCATGACAAACAGAATTGAAGGCAAGTGATTCATCACTTCCACAACTAAATCGTCTTGAGACTTTAAAAAACTTTGAAGCACTCTCGCTTCTTCAGTGTTTTTCTCCAGGATATCTTTGTTATTTTCTCTCACCGTATTCATTACTTGAGATACGGATTGATTAAGAACAAAACTCACCCCTCCTTGAGCCTTATAAACTTCATTTAGTCCACCAAGAGTTAATGTCAAAAAAGTAAAAATAATTGCTCCAGATTTCATAAAAATATGAATAGGACGACTATTTTTTTTCATTTGAACAGAAACCGTCAGCGCACATATGGTCACTAGAAACATTGAACTCAAGAGATAAATTCCAGTTGATCCCGCTCCTGCCTTCATGATTATAGCTTGACCTATGCCTGTAACTACAATCGTTAAAAGTGTCGATAACCACGGCCCAAAAATTAATTGAGAAATAGTCATTGGAACAGGGGCAAATAAAGCCATTGGGCCGATAAGGCACAAGATCACTGAAAAAATCTGTAAAAAAATCAATAAGCCAAAAGATTGACTGATGATATTTTTAGGATTTTTAATCTTCTCTCCAAAATTCATGCTTTACTCAACATCCAAAAATTTCGATTACTAAGCTCTATCAGCTACGCGATTAGACAAATAACTTGAAATACCAAGTTGTCTTGCATGCTTAATAGCTGAATTAGAAAATCTTTGGTGCTTTCTAGAAATTCCTGAAACGCGAGCTGGAGAAATTTTTCCAAATTCACTCACTAGCCAATTCCAAGTTTGAGGATCTTTCCAGTCTGCTTTAATTTTCTTAGCAGTAAACCAGCAAGATTTTCTCTTTGCAAACTTGCGACGATCTTCTTCAACATCTTCAAAGATTTCATCATCATCTTCTTTTTTGTTGTCGAGGACAGAACCACGAAATGCTTTTGAAAATGGAGATTTAAAATTCTTTGCTAAAGTTTCTTTTTCAGCGTCATCGCCCAATAAGAAAATCAATGAACGTAAAACGCCTTCGTTAATACCAAAACGTCTCGTTAATTCTTGATTCGCTTGAGTGTTCGCTTTAAACATGAAGTAATGAAAGTGACCATGTCTAGATCCATTGGCGTACGGTTGAGCTAATTCGAGCTTTCCCCAATCGTCAGAAATCAAAAGTTCACCTTCGAAATTTTTAAGGACTTCTTTTACTGTTTCAACAGTAGAAGCATGGGCTTCAGCACCCAATTCAGGTTTTGTCACGACTGACAATTCGTAAATCATAGTTTCCCCCTCGGACTAATATAATTAGGCTTATCCCACCATGGGACAAGCGAGTAAAAAGGTATAAAGTTCTGGGAGCTTAGCACTAGGGAGACGACATAGGAAGTAATTTTAAGCTGACTTCCGACTTTTCCCCCTCTGATGAGCCACAAATAAAGCCGTAATTGCTTGAATTTTGGTTTTCAAAAAAGATGGGATCGAGCATGGCGCAGCCCTCGGGAATCTCGATGGCTTTTTGATAGGGACGACTAAGGCCCTTGGCACTCGCTTCTAAAACAAAAGCACTTCCTAAAAATAACATGGAAGTTTTAGACATAAGTCCATATGAACGGCCCAATTTCACGGGAAAGTAAGCATCGTTTAATTGAATGGAAAGCATCGAGCTATCGCGGATAAGGGGCACTTCCTGCGCTGATTTTGTCGAGCTGTTGTACCAAATAAAACTTTTATCTGCTTCGAGCAAATGAAAAGTACCGCTGCCAAATTGCGCCGCAAAAATGTGGGAGAGAATGGGATTTCCAAATTTAGTTTTAAAGTTTTGAACTAATTCCTTCGAGTCATTGGAATTTAATGTTCGATCGAGAATTGCCAATTGGTTGCCATCGATGAGCAAAGAGTGACTCAAGATATCGCTCGGGACAAACGCGTCTTGCTCGCCCCACACTGGATCGATCAAAAACTGTGAAAAATTATTGGAGAACTGCGAGTTCACTTCATTAAATTTAAAATCGCTTCCGGGCTTGCCGCTTCCTTTAAAAATGCGGGTGTTATTTTTTCCGTTATCACAGCTGACTAAAATACTGATCAAACCGCGATCACTTTCAATTTTATTTTGCGGCAAAAATCTCGTTACGCGACAAACGAAGCTGCGATCGACCCCCAACTGATCGTTGAGCCGATTTAAAAATGATACGGAATCGATTGCTTGCAAATTAAAATTGATTAAGCCTTCTTCGTCTGAAGCAGTCGTCTTTTGTTCACTTTTATTTTGGGCCATTAAACTAAAAGCAGGAAAAAATAGATGTGTCGACTCTTGATATTCCCGTTTAAACAGTGAGGTACTATTGTCCTCTTCGCGCAGTTGAAACTTAAACAAATTGACGGGAAGTAAGAGAGAAAGCCGTCCATCGATTCGGACTTCGCCCCATTGAAATTTTTCGCGCGATCCTTCGATTGGAAATAAATTTTCAAAAGTACCTAACTTAATTTTTAATCCTTTAAAAGCTTGACTATTTTGCAGAGTCAAGGACTTAAAGAGTGGCCTAAACTCTCGATCAAAAAAATAAAGCTTTAAAAATAAATCTGGAGACAAGGCATAAACAACATAGTCATCCACCCCGTCGCGATCGATATCCTTGGCAAAGACTCCCAAAAGATTGCGCATTTTAGGAAGCTCCAAATCGCGCACTTCTAGTTTGCTGTGATTTTCGCTCCAACGCAAAAAACTGATGGTGTTTTTAGTCGTCGATTGCAAACTTTTTTTAATAAAAAAGTACTCTGAATCTTTATTTTTATTTTTGATGACTGGTCGCAATTTTGAAAAAAGCAAAGAAGGTTGGTCCTTATCAAAAAATATTAAATCACTCTTTTGAACTCCACTAACTACCACTGTTTTAAGTTGCGGATGATTTGTTAAGCTCAATCTAAAATTCTTACTAAAATAAAACTTTTTGCGACTCTTTAAAAATTGCAACTCAAAGACTTGCTCCATATCTGCCTGGCCATCGATCATTGCACCACTAAAAATTAATTTTTTAACCTCGCCAGAATCCCAGTTTAAATCCGAGAAACATGCTTGGTTTATTTTCATGACTCTCCCCGAAGAATTCTCTGCAAGTTTTAAACAAACGTCTTCCATTGCACTCAACTTTCCTAAGTTTTCTACCGGTAATTCTATTTGAAAACTTGCATCGCGAGCTGATACACTCACCTCAGTGCTTTGCTTAAACCATGGATTGAGAACCCATTCCGTACCGAGCTTCTGATCGACATAATCCAGCATGGTCTGATAATTTATTTTACCAAACTTGGAGGCATTTAATTCTTTGGAAGAATCCAAATTTTTAAGCGAACTTTGAAATAAAATCTCGCGCAATTCTTTTGAGCGTAATTGAGGTCGCTCGGAAAGTAATTTTGCCAAAAGCCCAGTTACCAGTGGCGCAGCTTGGCTAGTGCCTTTTTTCATCTCATAGCCTTGCATGCGATAAACTTTAGACTCCATCCCCCTAGGATAGAGCCCCAAAATAAAATGTCCAGGCGCCAGAATATCGACATGTTGAAAATTAGAAAACTCGCTCAATTCACCGTCGGGATCGAAGCTTCCTACGCACAAAACTTCTTCATATTTACACGGAAATGCAGTCAGCTTTTTGCGATTATTCCCCGCAGCGGCAACAATTAAAATACCTTTTTCTTTTGCTCGAATAATTGCTTTATAAATAGCGGGGGTCACGCGCAAATCAATGATTCCATAACTTAAATTAATCAGATCCACTTCTTGGTCGATGGCATAATGAATGGCCTCGGCAATTACATTTGAAAATGATTTAGAAATATTTTTTTCCACATTTTTATAAGTAAAAGCGATTCCATCAATTTGCTGTGATTTGGCAGTGGCAATTTTAAGCGGTAAGAGTTTAACAGATGCATCGTTAAAGTGATCCAGCAAACTACTTTGAGAGTTGAGTGAAATCAGACTTGCAACGTGCGTGCCGTGGCCGGAATCATCTTCGACATTGTTATTGTCATCTAAAAAATTTTTTGCGAGCCATTCACCATTTTCATTTTTAAGCAAGCGATCCTTAAATCCAGGGTGATTGATATCGAGCCCAGTATCTAAAACGGCGACCTTTACTATTCTTTTCGGTGTTGCCCATTTTGTATTTTTATCCGGCAACCCTAAATCTTCACCTGCTTTACCAATTAATAATCGGCTTTGAAATTTTGCATCGGCTGCTTTAAACGTTTGAGATAAATTTTTTAAATACCATTGATCTTTGACTAAGGTTTGGTCGGCAAACAATTTTGCGGTTGAATGTGTCAGCATCAACGTCCATAAAATAAAAAGTGAAGTGGGATATTTATATAAATTTTGCATTTAGTTTATCCCATCCTTTATCCAACGCCCTTGTAACTCTCCCTCGTTAATTTGAATTAAATCTTGCAAAAATTGCAAAGGACCTCGGGGAAATCGACCACTGACACTTCCCAGACTATGAGAATAAATGGCTTCGGAGTATCGACTGGTTTTTTCTCTCTGGCCATTGATGCTGCCAAAAAGTAAAAAGTTTTCTTTTCCTACAATCGATTCAAAGTCCGAAAAATCTAAATCTTCTTTTAGTTGTAAGGCCAATTCTAAAATAGTTTTTAAATTCTCGCGAGTGAGAGAATCTTTCTTTTTGTCTACTAAGTATTTAATCATGCGCAAGTTGCCACACTTCGCGTTTTGCCGATTGAGATTCATGCGATCGCAATATCTCGACACCGAATATTTTTTTTCGATCATTTCAATTTTGTCGTTTTTGAGTTTTGTGAGATTGAGTATGGCCGATTCGTACAATCTTATTTCATGTTCAACTTTAAAGAGCTTCATCGATTTAAAACTAAAGTCATCTTCAAATAAAACAGTTCCATACTGATCATTAATCGATTTGACTTTTTCAATTAATTGGCTTCGCTTGACACTCCACCCTTGCTCGCTTGCACGAATACTTAGATAAGGCTCCGACAGCACTCCATTTTCATCTAGAGCTTCAATTCGGCCATTGAAATTTTCGCTCCGGCCAAAAAAAGTCAGGCCTGGATTTTTAAAATTAGGATCGCTGATTGCTAGATTGGGATCGACTTTTCGCCCGAGAAGATCCGATAAAATATTCAAAATAAAGGATTCAGCATTTAATCCTCTGGTGCGATCTTGTTGTACATAGAAAACTTTGCCGTTTAGATTATTTGAACTTACTTCAATTTCGCCGCGATCTTTAATAAACATACTTCTAAACATGAGTAAGCCCAAGCGCGCACTGAAGTCTTTAAAGTAACCTTTAACCTCTAGCGGACTGCGGCCGTACAAACTAAAATCATTCTTGGATAATATTTGATTGATCAGCTCCATATTATTAGCAAGCTTTGGATTTTTCTCCGTCTCTGTCTCAATATTAATTGTGTAAACCCGCACGTGATATTTTCCCTTCTCCGATGCAAGCGACAACTGCGCTGGCCTTAAGGCATTTATAAATGCTCCACTACTTAAATCGAGAGTCCATTTTTTACCAATATCTCGAAAAACCTGTATGGTGTTCGCATCTTTACGATAGACATGTAATCGATCGATATATTGATGACCTGCAGATAGATTCAAACTCGACGAGATTTGGTCTTGTAAAAAACGCAAATCAAAATTCAAACTTGGAACTCTTTGCGTAGAAATAATGAGCGACTCGCCCACGCTTAGATACTCGGATAAAATTTTTAAGTCCTCTCCTTTTTCTTTGGTCATTTGCAACTTAGAGCTTTGATAAATATTTTTAAGTTGCAAGGCTTCATCGAACATTTTTCTCTGCATTGGATTTAACTGATCTACTTTCGCTGTCTCTTCTTTGTTTATGATTTGCAAAGCAATTAAATAATCTTCTTCATTTAAATTTTTGAGATATTTCTTTTTAAGATTGGCAAAATCTTGTTTGTACTGTTGTTCTAATTCCACTTGATCTTTTGTAATCCGCGCCAAAGAAGCACTCATATCTTTTAAGCGCGACTTTAATAAAGGCACAAAAATATTTTGATATTTTTCTTGAAATCCCGCCTTGATACTTTTTAAGGGTTTTAAATGCGTGAGCGTATGCACCACTGTCAGTTTTGCAGTATTGATCATATTTGCATTGGTCATGCCTTCGAATCCTCTTACATAACCAAGATCGACTCCAATTCCAACGGTGTCGGCAAGTTGCAAGAGATTATTCGTTCCCATGAACTCTCCAATCACAAAATCTCGCGATAGGATAAGTTTTAAATTAAATAAAGGGCTCTCCCAAGAATCAATTTTAATCGGTAGAAACTCGCCCGTTTTGACAAAGTGATCTAATCCTTTTTTAAAAAGTTTTTCGTAATAATCGAGACGTGCGCTCCCCAAATCAAATCCCACTAATTTACTGTTAAAATATTTCGCGATGGCATTAAATATCAAATCACTTTGTCCCCTACCCAATACATAGTACCAAATTTGATCCAACAAACTTTTTTCGTTCGGCAAATAAAAATTTGAGGCGTAATCTTTAAATTCTTGTGGTTTTAACTTGCCATCGACAATTCCTTTTTCGGAATCATTTAAACGGCAATTATATTTAAATTCATTTTTACTCTTTAGACTTAAAAGACGATTGAGTTGTACAATATTCGCTTTCAATTTTTCGATATTGATGATTTCAACTGCCGGCGGGAAATAGGCTTTTTTGACTATCATCTCAAGCCCTGCTTGAGACAATAGATTTATTTTTTTCTGCGCCCACTTAAGATCGTCCAAGGAAATATTTTGAAATGGAATATTTTGATTTAACTTAAGCACTATGTTTTGATTTTCTATCCGAGCGTTGGAGCAAGTGGCTTCTTCACTACTTTCTGGAAAATAACTTAAATGATAAATTAAAGCTTGCGCTCTCGTGACGCGGCTATTTAAATCGAGAGTATTTATCCCCATGCTCAGATCGTAATCGCGAGTTGATAAATCGGAAACTGATGCGATATCTTTTACGACAATGTGCAATCCCTTATCTTCAATCAACCATCTCTCTATAGCTCCTTTGGACTCTAAAACTAACTTTTCAAATAACTCTTTCTTATCTTCCAAGGAATTAAAATGTATTTCGACTTTTCGATGATAAATGACTTTGGGCAAAACGTAGCCTAAAGCAGTTAATAAATTTCGCCTTAGAAGCCAGGTATGCAAATTTTTATCAAAAATGAACACTCGGTTACTTTCTTCGTTAAAGACATTCGCGCGATAAATTTCAAAACTTTTAAGACTCGAACGATAAGTTACTTTATCCAGCGTATCACTGAGAGACACACTGGCTTCTAGTATACCTTGCGCGGCTACATCACTTGCCGATGGAAGAAGAAAATAATCCTTATTTTGAGGATTAAGTGTCGATAAATCTACACCGCTATTTCTTAATACGATCGCATCAAAAGGGGAGATCGACTCATTCTGGTAAATTAAATCATCGGCGGGATCTACAGCATTTTGATCAAGGGGAACTCTCAATTCAAAGCTGTATAAACAGTGAATCGAATAAAGGCTTATCAATATTATTGGCCATAGATGTTTCATGGGGACTAATTTATCACGCTTTAAAATCTCGCGACAGATTTACTTCTTAGGAGCATAGAACAGGGTAAAAATGATAGTGATTCGTCTAAAAAATCGACAGTCTCTCCAATTTTTTCTCTCCAATTTTCCCATATAAAAAAGGCCCTTTCAAAAAGGGCCTCTTGAAAATATCTCAAAATTATTTGCTCATTTTTTTACATTAAACCTAAGCTTGGGATGATTTTTCCTTCGAGAGTTTGAGTTGTTGTTCCAAGCTTGTTAGCGATTGTTGCAAGAACTTCCTCTCTTTTTTGCGTATCTAAGACAGCGGCATTAAGCTCATCAACTCCTACGCCCAAAACTTGCTTCATTCCTGCTAATACTTGCGCCTCATCTGCTTTAGTTAAGACACCACCCGAGCGATCGAGCTTTCTTGAAACATCATTACCAAGATTAACTAAATCGAGTGCCGCTGTAAGACTCACTCCATACACACCCGATACCTTAGCTGCTTTTACAACGTTGGCATCTTCGACACCCACTCGCATGGCGAGACTTGTGTCCTTACTTTCCATGGCGTCATCATATAAGTAACCCGAAACCTTTCCTTGGTAGTATCCATTTCCGACAGCTCTCACCACCTCGTAATCTTCTCCGTAAAAATCTCCATACACGTCACCTTTTAAAATGTCGTCTCGTTCAATTTTTCTAAACTCGCTCGCGACTCCGCGGTTATTGGCATAATAATCGTAATAAACCAATGATCTAATATACTGGAGAGATACTGCCTTGTTCTCAGAGTATTTTGCATCCCAAATAACAAACCACTGATCTTGACCAGCAACCTTGGATCGCAAAGTTTCATCTGCATAGAGTACGACTTCAGAGGTATAGGTCGCATCTACAGAGTTGATGGCAGCAACAAATTCACTGGCGAGAATAGATGGGGAGCGATAGGCTCCGTAAGTTGATTGCGATCCACCTCCGCCTCCACCGCCGCAACTAACCAGAGTGAGAGTTGTGACTAAAAATAATCCTAGATTTAAAAGATGCTTGTTCATATGTTTTCCTCTTTTTTAATCAAGTCGATGATCCGACAATTTATATTTATGATTAGGTCGAAAAATAGTCTACTATTTTTATCCAATGAGAGTTTTTTTCAGAAGCTCTTACACACTCAGAGACAGATCGACACCATCATCTCCAAATATGACACCAGCACTAATGACTTGCCTTCAAAAATCCGATCAGTTAAAAGTTTCACTTGAAAGGTTTATATATGAAAATTTTTATAATAATATTTTTTGCATTGATCTCTTCTCCGCTTTTTTCTCAAAAAAATATCAAAGTAGAAGATCAATTAGACATTATCGCTCCCCTTCCTTTTGAACCTAATAAAAACTGGGTTAAATCCAGTACTTCTCAGGCAATCATTTGGGCTGGACGAAATCTAAATGCCATTAATATTGAAAAGTATATTCAAGAGGCTGTCTTTGCACGCAAGGATGACTTAAAAAAATTCTATAGTGAAGAAGAATTAACTCAACTTGCATCTAAAATTAATCAGCATATTTTTAAATCAATTTTAGAATGCCCAAAAGATTTTAAAGCACAAGACTCCAAGGATAAAGCTTGCAAGCAAGAAATCAATGATCAAAATTTAATTAAAATATATGAATATGCTGGCATAAGTATTGCTTCACATTTTATGGATACAATTATGAAGCAAAAAGGAGTGGAAAGCCACCTAGATCGAAAGATGTGGGTTCAAAAAACTATACAGCCTTTCAATCGATGTATCGCCAAGGCCAGTAATGCATTTTTTGATGCTGATCATTGTGTTCAGGCCCTCACGGCAGCTGTTCTTCCAACAATTGGAGCGGGGATAGTTTACGATAAAACAAAATCAAAAGTTTTTTCCAGTATGCCGAAATCGATGGACAAAGATCAATTCTTAATCGAACAAGCAGTGCGCTACAAGGACTGCATTGTAAAACGCACTCAAAATGCCAAAGAGGTAGAAAAGTGCGCTCTGTACGCTATGGCTTTGGGTATTGCCGATGTAACAGATGTTATTTTATCAGAAATTTTAAATAAACAGCTTCCCAATAAATCTATACAAACGAGTATAAAAGAAGCTGTTTGGACAAATTATCGTTACTGTCTAGAGAGCGTTATTCCCTCTGAGCAATTTTCATATGAAATGCAATACATGAGATGTGTAAACACACTATCTCGAGAAGCTGCTCTTTTGATCGTTCCACAAAAAATTGCAACTCACCCCGTATTAAGAAGTATCAAATCTCCCTCTGAAGTGAAGGCCATCACTGAGTTAAAAACTGCTGAATTTAAACAATGCTTTGATCAAGTCCTCGTAAAAAATGACAAAGAAAGGCGAGTTGACTTTAGTGTTTGTGAACTTACGCTGACTAATCAAATTACTTACGACACCATTAATACATTATTTAAATCAAATACCGAAGCAAAGATTAAGGACCTACCACTTTCCGACATTCTCAAAAAAGATCTCATTCAAAAAGTACAAATATTAGGGAAAAACTATCTCGATCGTTGCTGGGGTAATCTTCTAACAGATTCCTCTCGCGATCAATGTGCCCGAATTGCAATTGTTGATTTTGCCGTAAGTATTGGCGACATTATCATTAATTCTTCAATTGATAGTGAAGACCCGCTCATTTTAGCTCAGAAAATTAAAGCGAAGGAGGTTCTTCGCGATTGCCTATTGCGAGATCTACCAAAAAATGTCACCGAATCCATTAAAACTATGTCCTATATTGACGCGTGTTCTGATTTAACGACAAAATCGACCGCAGTACAAATTGCAAGCTTAGAAGTATCAAAAAACACTGTAGACTCCTTGGGTGTTGAGGCAAGTCAAAAGTACGTTGAAGAAAATGTGAAGCAGAACTTTAAGTCTTGCCTCAATCGCAAAAAAAGCAAGGATCAACTTAAAGTTTGCACCACTGAATTACAAAATAAAGTCGTTCTAAAAATGCTCCAAATTAATTTAAACAAGTATTTCCCAATCGAATCCAAATTGAGCAACGAAAGCCTTAAAAACTCTCTTCAGCAACAACTTTTTCAACAATATTTAGAATGCATGAGCAAAGACCCACTAAAATGCATTGATCAGCTTAAAATTGATGCCACTGTAGCAATTGCTCAAAAAGTTGGTGGTGAAGCAATCTATGAACAATTTTTAAGTCACGATTACGATCGAGATTTCGGGGGAGTTTTTGAACAACTGGCCGATTGCCCCCAAAGAGAGCTCAAAGGTTCTGACCTAAGCCTGAGTCTCGATAAATGCGTGCGACAATACTCGCTAACACTCGCTCGAAAAATAGCCGCGATTAAACTCCGAGCATTGCTAGAATCATCACTAGGAACTGACGAATTCAATACTTATCAAAGTGAAATAAAATTGCTCAATCAAAAATATGAGTTTTGCCTAGTTCGAAAAAACAATATTGCCATCCAAGACCATATCAAATATTGCGTCGAGGAACTACACAGTCTTTCCATGCAATTTGTGCAGGGTACTTTGGAAAAATCACTCAACCTTCTAGAGCTAAGTAAAAGTGAAACCTTACAACAAAGATCTATTAAGTTTCAATTTATCAGACAACTACCACACTTTGCGAAACTCATGCCTAATACTCCAATTCATAAAATTGAAAAATCTGGAGATCGACAATCAAGTTTAAAACCACTCCTCGCATTAATTGGAGGCTTTATTGATTTTGATCCGCAAGTAGCTGCTACGAAATTAGAAGAAGTTTCACTTTTTCTGCAAACGAAACATGTCTCATCTCCCGAATATAGAGAAGCCGCGATCCAGCTGTTAATCGACAATGGTAGTCTCGACTTAATTATTAAATCGATCATTGCTGGAAAAATTAATGAAAGCTTAAAAGAAGTCGTGGATGATGATATTCCGTCTTCACTTAAAGCCGAATTAGCTTCAAAGGAAAACTTAAATCGCATTTTTAAAACATCACAATGGGAATTTATCCAACTTTATGTTGCAGAAAAAATATTAAAGCCCATTATCTTAAAAGGTGAGAATTTTACTTCTCCTGCATTAAAAACTCATCTCGATGTCGTTACTCAAGAAGTAAAAATAATGCTCACTCAATCTGAGTATTTTTCTCAAAACATTGCCCAAAATGCAGTTCGACTCAAATTAAAAAATCAAAATTCGATCGTGAAGTTTTTTGCCAAAATTCTCTATGGAAAAGACGCGATGAATTGGAATGTGGTCAGAAAAACCAGAAATGGTATTGAAGCCGAACGATATATCAATGACTATATCGTAGCTCCAATGATTATGGGAGAACAATCCGCCAATCAAGCTGAAAGACTTAAGCAAGCAGAAAAAATGGTCAAAAAAGCTGTAAAAAAATACTTTCAAGATTCACAAATTAATTAATAAAACGAAAGTGAGTTAATCCTATGAGTAAATTCGAAGAAAAAAATTTTCATGTCTTACTCGTTACAGAAAACATCACATTGAGAAATAATCTCGGTGGAAAACTACGTTTTCAAGGCTACAACGTAGAATACGCGACTGGTGGATTTCACGCTCTCCATCTCATTGAAAAAAATCGCGATTTTCACTTGCTCTTAATTCACGATAATATGCATGACATGTCTGGCTTTGAAATAACGTCACTCGCCAGAACCCACTTTAGCAAAGAAGAACTTCCCATCTTATTTCTTTCAAAAGAGCACAAAGAAGAAATTGTTTGCGATGTCTTATTCGCTGGAGCCAACGATTTTTTGATTCAAACAGCCAATTATCAAAGCATCATGGAGCGGGCGAGAAAAATCTTTCTCGATCTGACCAAGGCTTAATTAAAAATTTGGGTCGACGAAAAGGGACTTTTTACTTATTATTTTTTCATTCACATTAAACCCTTACCTAGGAAATGTTATGAAAAAAATCAAAGTTGCAAATCCTGTTGTCGAACTCGATGGCGATGAAATGACTCGCATTATTTGGAAATTTATCAAAGACAAACTCATCCTTCCCTACTTAGACCTCGATATTAAGTACTTCGATCTAGGGATGGAGTATCGCGAAATAACTAAAGATAAAGTCACAATCGAAGCTGCCGAAGCAATCAAAAAATACAATGTGGGAATCAAGTGTGCGACAATTACTCCCGACGAAGCGCGAGTTAAAGAATTTAATCTTTCAGAAATGTGGAAATCTCCCAATGGAACGATTAGAAACATTTTAGATGGAACGGTTTTTAGAGAGCCCATCATTTGTTCTAACGTACCTAGACTGGTTCCAGGTTGGACCAAACCCATCTGTATTGGACGCCACGCTTTTGGTGATCAGTACCGCGCGACAGATTTCGTCACCAAGGGCCCGGGAAAATTAACCATTACCTTTGAAGGTGAGAATGGAGAAAAAATTTCTAAAGAAGTTTACCAATTCAAAGGAGACGGTGTCGCCTTAGCAATGTACAACACCGATGAATCTATTAGAGGTTTTGCTCACTCATGTTTTAATATGGCCTTGACCAAAAAATGGCCGCTTTACTTTTCATCTAAAAATACGATTCTTAAAAAATACGATGGGCGTTTTAAAGATATTTTCCAAGAAATTTACGAGCAAGATTATAAAAAGAAATTTGAATCTCTCGGTATCACATACGAACACAGACTTATTGATGATATGGTTGCTTCCGCTCTTAAATGGGATGGGAACTTTATTTGGGCCTGTAAAAATTACGATGGCGACGTTCAATCAGACACCGTTGCGCAAGGATTTGGATCGCTCGGCTTAATGACTTCAGTGCTTATCACGCCAGATGGGAAGACGATGGAAGCCGAAGCAGCACACGGTACAGTGACTCGCCACTACAGAATGCACCAACAAGGAAAACCGACGTCGACCAATCCCATCGCATCCATTTTTGCATGGACGAGAGGATTAAATCACCGCGGAAAACTCGATTCAAATAAAGAGCTCATTCACTTTTGTGAAACCTTGGAAAAGGTTTGTATCCAAACTGTAGAAAGTGGAAAAATGACGAAGGATCTTGCGCTCTGCGCCTATGGCGAGAATCTAACTGCCGATAAATACTTAACGACAGAAGCGTTTCTAGATGCTATTGACCAAAATTTAAAAGTGGCCCTTAGCTAACACTAGCTCATTTAAAAAAAACACTTGCCTGAAAACAAATGGCTTCATATAACTGCGAAGTAAAAAACCGGAGGATATATGAAGCCATTTTTATTTATAATAGCCCTTTTTTCGCTCAATCTTTTTGCAGAAATCGATACAAGTGACTTAAGTATTCCCGATGAAATCATCGATTCACCGACGATCGATCTAGAAGGACAACTGGCCAAAAAAGTGGAAGAAAAAAAAGCTCCCGCAGTAAAAAAGCTTGCTCCAAAAGTTGTCGAAACGCCTGTGGTGGTTGAAAAAAAACCGCTTAGTTCAAGTGAACGTATGCGCCTGTACCGCGAGCAACTAGAAGTGCGCAATCAAGTTATGGTGCAAAAAAAGATGGAACAGATTCGTTTACAACAAGAAATTGCCCTCGCAAGAAAGTTAGAACAGTCTATGAATCAAACACTCAAAGCTCTCGATTCTGCCATGAAATAAAAATAAATATTTATATTACTCTAAAAAAGGAAGCCGAGAGCTTCCTTTTTTATTTTAATTTAGCTCCTAAAAACTCGGTAAAGTTAAAAGCTTTTTCGGGTGTTTTCGCATAGACAAACAAGGGACTTTTAATTGGTATTATCGCATGATGTTTAAATAAACGCGAGATGACTTCTTTGGTGAGTTTATACTCACTATTTAAAAGCATCTTGCCTTCGACATTAAAAATAGGCCTGGATAAAACTAAATCTGTTTCAATTTCCGTTAAGTGAATTTTGGTTTCGTTTAAAAATGTCCCCAATTTAAAATCATTTAGTATGGTTTCTTTAAACACATCGAGGACTTCTTCAGAAAACATTTTTCCTTTTTCATTCATCATCGAGCCTACGATGTCGGCAAGAGAGCGAGGGGCTTCGTCTTCTTTTCTTTCTTTCGTCACTGCTTTATCAAAATAGTCGACGACGGCAAGAATTTTACTCTCTATGGGAGCTTGAGCTCCCCCCTCTTGATCAAAGCGATAGTGGTGGTATTTAACGAAATTTGCCGCCTCCTTGAGCTCACTAAAACCACTCAAAATATTGACTCCTAGTTCCGAGTGATCTGCTTGCGCCACCAGTTCAAACAACTTTCCAATATCGTGATACAACCCTGCAAAATATAAATTTTTTTGGCTGGTTGAATCGAGTTTCATTTTTTTTGCCATATACATACTTAGCTGTGCCACGCGCTTTGAGTGTAAACCAATCCTCGTGGAAGTTAGATTGATTATATAGTTAAGATGAGCATGTTGTTCGTTGCGAAGGTTTTCAATTTGTTTAAGAGAATTTGATTCATCGACTTCATACTGTGGAAGAATATCTTTGAGATAGTGATCCTTCTCAATTTGACTCTGAGTTTCTTGTAGTGTTGGTGGCGTTACTTCACTCGATTTTTTTTGTGCATTTATTTTTTCTAAATCTTGAATCTTGCTTTTTAAAATTTCTACTTCATCAATTTTTTTCTTAGCATGATGAATCGTTTCTTCAAAGTGATGAAGGCCATTAAATTTGTGAATTGAATCTTTAATGACTCCAACTAACTCTTTATCATTCCACGGTTTTTGCAAATAGCGATACACTTCACTTTTATTGACCAATTGAGTAAGGCTTTCTGGATTGACGTGAGCACTTAGCACTAAGCGAATACTTTCCGGAGAGATCTCTTTAACTAGTTCCAAAAAGTGCGCTCCATCCATAGTGGGCATTCTAAAATCGCTGACAATGACTTTATATTTTCTTTCTTTAATAAGATCTATGGCCTTCACCGCATCCGTTTCCACATCAATTTCAATATTGTTTTGTTTAAAAAGTCGGCGCAATGAAAAAAGAATAAAGGCTTCGTCGTCGACAAAAAGAATGCGATCTTTTTCATCGCTATTTTCTGTCTTTTCTAATTCCACTGCATTCATAGTGACCTCAATTTAAATCGATGATTCTAAGCTTACGCACTCAATATAAATTTTAAGATCGTGTCATTGAGTGTTTGCACGGACACTGGTTTAATTAAATAATCTTGAATAATTTCTCCATCCATGGCGCTTTTGATAAAAGTTTCTTCTGCATATCCACTCACAATAATCATGGGGATTTCGGTGTTTTGAGTTCGGATGCGTTTTAAAAAATCTAATCCCGTCTCTTCTTCTAATCGATAGTCCGACACAATTAAACTTATTTCGTTATTATCGATAATATCTTGCGCCTCTTTCGAATTGTGTGCAAAATGGCCGGAAACTCCCAGCGGTCTAATAATTCTTTTATAAGTATTTAGAATAGATTCTTCATCATCGAGAAACAAAATCGATTTCATTTTATTCTCCTGAACCAATCATCGGTAATTCAATATAAAAAGTGGTGCCAAGTCCAGGGGAGCTTTCGACACTTATATTGCCGCGATGTTTTTGTATAATTCCATAGCTTATTGAAAGTCCAAGTCCAGTGCCTTGTCCCGTCGGTTTCGTAGTGAAAAATGGAGTAAAGAGTTTATCTAAATGTTCTTTAGATATCCCCTTTCCCGAGTCGCAAAATGTAAGCAAAATTTTATTATCATTAATGGTGGATTTGACTTCGATCGATCCATGTTCATCGATGGCTTGAGCGCTATTAACTAAGAGATTGGTAAAAACTTGTATCAACTGTCCCTGGGATCCCATCACGTGAGGAATTTCACTTAAATTTTTGCTGATCTTACATTTATGCTTTAATTCATTTGAGACCAACTTTAATGCCGTCTCGATGCAATAATTCACATCGACTTCTTTGAAAATCCCGTCATCCGCGCGGGAAAATGTTCTAAGACCATTGACGATTTCTCGAATTCTTTCAATTCCATCAAGTGACTCGCGCAATAAATTTGGTACGTCTTCGAGAATAAATTCGATATTATTTTTCATAGTGCTAATTTCAGTATTGGTTCCAGTATTGCTTTTTTCAAGTAGGTCGACATAAGTTCCAATGGACCCCAAATAATCTTTGAGCACTTCTAAATTGGTTAATAAAAAACTCAAAGGATTGTTAATCTCGTGGGCAATTCCGGCGGAAATCGTCCCGATTGATGCCATTTTTTCCGAGTGTATTAACTGCGATTTCATTTCTTTCAATTTTTTATAATTTTCTAAAACTTGCAATTGAGCTTTATTTTTTAAAATAAAAGTTTTTAATTGATACAATCCATTGGTAATAAGGTCTAAACTCTCTTGCGGGAGTTCGTAATTTTTAGGATAGGCATACCAAAAATAGTATCTTTCCTCGTCGTCGAGATCCAGTGGAAATAAATAAGAACAATTCAAATTAAAATCGGGATCAACTTGCGCCATGTCTTTCATAAAACTAGAAAATTTAACTGGCTTTGTTGAATCGAGTAAAATATCTAAAAAATCAAAGTGTCCGCGATAAAAACTATGTTCTAATTTTAAACTATTTTCGCTTTCAGCTAAACTTGTCATCTTAAATGGAAGTAAAACTTGCTTCTTCTTATTGTATTTAAAACAAAAACTCATTTCGGCCCATATGAGTTTGGAACTTAATTTTAAAAATTCTAAAAATAAATCATCGATGTCGTGATTTGCCCCATCTAATTTAGTCACTCGGTATAAAAATTCGAACTCTTGGTTTCTTTTAGAACTTAAAAAATATTGGTCGCTTAATTGCTGATTTATTTTATAGAGATGGGTCGATCTCGTTTCGAGAATTTCCTCTGCCCTTGCCCTCGCTTTTTTCTCTCTTTCGTAGGCAATTTTAAGCTCATCGTAATCTTCTTTCATGTAAGCACTAATCGATTTGAGATTGTTGAGTCCCATTTTCTTACCCTTTCTTACTAATTTTAAAGAGACAAAAGTCGTCCCCATTGTGCGTACACCGACATTGTTCAATCTCTACCGGTTCATTAAAATGATAGGAAGCACCTTTAATCAGACCGTGGGTGAGAGCGCACATTTTTTTGACCGAATGATACTCCAGCATCAAATGCTCTCCATCGTAATAGGTTACCAACTTAGGGAAACTTGCATCGGAATAAATCTTTTTAATTTCAGCGTGAATCACTGGTTCAACTGATTCGATAAACGGAAATAATTGTCGCTCTTTGAAAAACTGTGGAAACCTTGTGCTAAATGCTTTTATTAAATGCACCCCAAAAAGTTTTAGGACTTCATCCTTGCTCTTAGATAAAAAAGCACTCATAGTATTTAAAAGCTTATCCGCTTCTTCATCGCTATAATTTTCGGCGGCAGTGTAAACACCCTTACTTTCTGGCTCTGCATTTTGCAAAACCTGATTCCAAGTTTTATGGCCAAATTTTTCTTGCACCATCTCGCTTAGTTCGACAAAAATAATTCCCTTCATGCGATGTCTCGATTTTTAGAAAGTTTAAATTTTGAAACTATTTTTTCTAAGTTTATTTTTTCGTATGGTTTAGTGAGGTAAAAATCAGCTCCTTGGGTTACGATATTTTTAATCATCTCTTCGTCTTCACCCGAAATCACGATCACAATAAAATGATTTCGATTTTCAAGTTTGTTTAACATCTTAACGACCGATGCTCCATTAATCACATCCATGCGCAAATCGACGGTCACGACTGAAGGAGCGTATTCTTTGATTAAGCGCGGAACCTTAAAACCATTGTCGGTATGCAAAGAATGAAAACCGAGGTGATTAAAAATGCGTTTTAACCCGCTAGCAACAATTTCTTCGTCTTCTATAATGAGCACGGTCGGTTTTTTATTTTGTAAGGATCTTGCATCGCTCGAATTTTTTTGTTCGCTTTCATATCCGTCGATAAATTTATACAACTCTTCTTCATCGATACTAATTAAATCTGAATCGGAGAGCGCATTTACGACTCCCATGCGCATTAAGCGCTTAATCACGACTTCATCTATACCAATCAAATGGGCCAGTTCGCTTCGAGAAAAAACTCTTTTTGAAGGTAAAGATTTATTCATGACTCATCTCCTGCCTGGTTCTCTTTATTTTAATTCAGCTTAATTTTTGTCTAGGTCTAGAAATATTTTAATGACTCAATATGCTTTATTTGCCCCGATATAGAAGCCGAGCCTCAACTCGTTTTGAGATTAAATTGAGTTTTGTAAAAATGATGATTTCAGAATGTTAGATCGCTCTGCCTCTGAATTAAGGCAATTCACTTTTATAAATTAGCAAAATTACTTTTTATAATTTAAGGATAAAGGCTCTAAATTTTGAGGGTTGAATTAGGCCTGAAGAATTTTTCCTAGCAATTTTCCGTGAACAGTGCCAGTTAACAACACTTCTTTTTCCACATTATTTAAATCCATTTCACTCTCCACTTGTACTTTCACAAAATTAGAGGAGTATCCTTCAAAATAGCCATGCTTGTTTCTTTTTTCAAAGAGCACTTTAGTTCTTTTACCAATTTGATCCTCTTGAAAAAGATTTAGTTTTGCATCGCCAAACATCAATAGGGCGCGAACGCGTTCTTTTTTAGTGGCGTGATGGATATGATTTTCCATTTTAGATGCCTGAGTATTTTTCCTTTTAGAATAGGGAAAAACGTGGAAATGAGTGATAGGTAAGTCCTTCAACAAGGCATAAGTTTCTTCAAATTGCTCTTTAGTTTCCCCGGGAAAACCAACGATCACGTCGGCACCAATACCAGCATTGGGGAAAGCATGCATGATTTTTGCAATAACTTTTTTATAATCCGCGACCGTGTATTTTCTCTTCATCGCTTTTAAAATCTCATCGCTTCCACTTTGAAGTGGAATATGAAAATGATCCATAACCTTAGAGCTCGATTTCAAAACTTCGATCAGTTCATCGGTGATGGTATTGGGTTCGACGCTCGATAATCGAAATCTTTCCAGCCCATCGATATTTAAAATTTCGCGCACGAGGTCGGCTAACTTTTCTTTTGAGCTTTGTTCATATTCGCCGATATTCACACCGGTTAAAACAATTTCTTTAAAGCCACTCGCAATTAATTTCTTTGCTTCAAGCAAGGCATCGGCGATGGAAATAGCGCGCGAACGGCCGCGAGCAAAGGGGATGATACAAAATGAACAAACATAATTACATCCATCTTGAATTTTTAAAAAAGCCCTAGTGTGCGAATCGGAAAGCGTGGTCGCTGCTCCAAAAAATTGCCATGATTTATCGACGTGAATTTGCTCTTGATGACTTTCTTCTAAGTAATCGAAGACTTTATATTTTTCTGAGTTACCTAAAACGAGATCAACTCCTTGCATATTGGCGATGCGCTCTGGCTCCATTTGAGCATAGCAACCGGCCACAACAATTTTTCCTTCGGGCGATGATTGGTGGGCTTTGCGGATAAGATTGCGACAAGTACTGTCCGCTGCATCTGTTACGGTGCATGTGTTGATAAAAACCACATCTGCTTCTTCGCCAAATTCAACAATATCGTAGCCGCGGTCTTTAAAGCCTTGGGCAAGCGATCCCGTTTCCGACATATTTAAGCGGCAACCTAAAGTATGTAGCGCTACTTTTTTTGCCTGATCCTGCTTTGATTCATTTATTTTTTGTAGTTGATCTTGTACGTTTTCCATGGGGAAATCTTTAACATACTTATTTAAAAATGACTCACGCTCTAGAAAAAAAGTCTAAATATTTTATGCTTTAGTAGGTAAAAATTATTCACTGAGCAGGGCAATTTTAAGCTTTCATTTTTCATTGATCGCACTCTGATGAAACCAGCAATTAAAGAAGTTTAGAAAAGTTTTCTCGACTTTTTTTTGTTTTTTAGTTTGACAAATAAATCATTAAAATCTATCTTAACTTCACTTCGAAATAATTGGTCTCGTAGCTCAGTTGGTTAGAGCATCTCCCTTTTAAGGAGAGGGTCCTGCGTTCGAGTCGCAGCGAGATCACCATTTTTCGATAGGGCTAATTAGCTAAATGTAAAAGTTTACGCTCCCATCGTCTAGCCCGGTCTAGGACATCGCCTTTTCACGGCGGTAACCGGGGTTCGAATCCCCGTGGGAGTACCAAAATTAAATAAAAAAACCTCGATTTATTCGAGGTTTTTTTTTGCCATTTTTTCTCCTGATTAAATATTTTAGATTTGCTTAAGTTGTCATTTTCTACAAACGTATTCAAAATTCCGGCTTCATATAAATCTTATTCTGGAGTCTACACATGAAAAGATCACACCTGATTTTTGGATTAACATTAAGCTTGTTTACTTTAATGCCACTTCGCGCTCAGATATTTAATGCTAATGCCAATTGTTGGTATGTCCCGGGGGTTGCCTATTGTTCGACATACAATAATACACCTTACGTATTAAGCTGCTCCGTCACTGTATATGGAATGACCTCTAGTGGAACTTGGATAAATAATACTATTACAAATGTTCTTTATCCGGGTAACGACATCAAAGCAGATGTAAGTGCCATTAATCAACTCTTAGATCCAATCGTAAGCGCTCATGGATATGCTAATTGCCAAATCCTTTAATCATCATAATTAATTTCTTCCTCCAATGACCTGAAGGACTAGGTCATCAAACAACTGTCTTTTGTTTTCAATTCTTGATAATTTAAACTGATTGAATATAAGTCTTAAATCGCTCTTCAAGGATTGCTCATGTTAAATTGGCCCTATCTTATTATTGCTTACTTTTCGCTGATCGTTTATGGATTCACAGATAACGTGCGCGGCCCGCTTTTTGAAAGTATTCTCAAAGAATTTCAAGTCAACGATACATTGGGTTCCCTATTTTTCTCTTTAAGTTCGGTCTCCGGCATTCTACTGACATTTGTCGCATTTAAACTGATGCAATCATATAATCGCTGGACGATTTTAACTTTCTCCGCTTTCGTCTTATTTATCACCTTAAATCTCATGGCGCTCACCAGTCATTTTTATTTCTTTTTAAGTCTCAGTATGTTGTATGGAATTTCCGCTGGTATGCTCTCGCTCCTTCCCAATATTTTTGTCAATCTAAGTTCTCCTCAGCATTTAAAACAGCAAACCATGTCGGGACTTCACGCGATGTATGGCCTTGCAAGCCTGGTGGCACCGTTGGTGGTTAATTTATTTTTTTCTTGGAACTTTGATTTTAGAAAAAGTTTTATGTTGGTCTCACTGTTGCCTCTAAGTCTTTTTTTATTTGGTCTCTATCGCTTTTCTAAGCGGCTCGACATTCAAAAAAGCTATCCTTTGCAAAATAATCAAACCTCGCTTCAAAGTTTATTTTCCGACATTCGGCCCATTTGGGCGGCACTGATTTTAAGTTTTTACGTCAGCGCCGAAGTCTTGATTTCATCGCGTTTAAGTTTGCATCTATCGAGGACTCATCATTTTACTCCCGAACAAGGAGCGCGCTATCTGACTAGCTTTTTTATGACTTTACTTTTATCGCGAATTTTTTTCGCTTTCTACAAACCTCCCTTTAGCTTAAAAAATCAATTGGCCACATCGGGAGTGCTCTCGGTGTTTATTTTTCTTATGGCCCTTTATATCCATCCCCTATTTTTTATTTTGCTCGGTATAAGTATGGGCCCATTTTATCCTCACACCATAAGTTTTATAGAAAAAGAATTTACCACAGAAATTAATAAAGCCATTTCACTAGTGGCCGGAATGAGCTCTCTGTCTCTCGCCTGCATGCATTTTATTGTGGGATTTTTAACAGATCATTTTTCAGTGTCCGCTGCACTTTTAATGGGACCCATTTTTATGATTTTGGCACTTATTATGCTACTAACTTTTAACGAGCGGCGTTTGGTTTAATCCCTAATTTTCCAAAATCTAGTTGATCTACTGCTGGCTTAGGAGTATTTCTCGCACCATCATTGACCTTAGAATCAATTCTACCTGAAACGACTTTGGGAAATTCAAATTTTCTTTTTAACCACCACCATGAACCAATAACATTGGTATCTTTTCTTTTTACACAACTAATGGAGTTAAAAAACTTAACTTGCGAATTGGGTTTGGAAGATAAATCAAAAAAAACTGGATTGAGTGGATAGTTTAAAATTGATTTTGGAACATAGGCACCAAAAACATTGATCTTGTTCTTTTGATAATAAGGTCCATCTAAGACCACTTCTCTTGCTTTTTCATACCCTAGCATGCGACATACAGTTTCTGATTCAGTTAATTGGGTTTCTTTTTCCCAAGCTTTATTTGCTTCATCGTACTCTTGTTCGGTGGCAATAATTTTCACTCCAAAAGTAAGTTCGAGCAAATCATCCGCACTAAATTGCTTTTCTTCTAAATTGGCTATCTGTTTTTCTTCTTCGGCTTCTTTCTCGGCATTTTCTTTTTGCCTCGATTCATCTTTTAAAACTGTATCGGACTTGCCATATTTTTGCACACAGCTATCGATAAATCTTTGCTCGACATTTCTCTTTCTTAATTGGTCGCAATAGTCAGAGCCAGTTGCTTCGGCCACGACTAATGGAGAAAATGTTAAACATGTATAAATAAAAAAGATCAGTTGGTTTGATTTTTTCATAGCTACCCTCGCTTGAATTATTATAACATCGGATTATTTTAAAGGTACGGCGGAAAGAATCACCTACTTCCGACTAAAAATATCAGCTACCTCATTAAGAGTTAGCTTCTTCGTCTTAAATTGGAGATCAAAATGGATCACTATCTCGTTTTCAAATCTTTGCATGTAATTGCCATGGTCGCTTGGTTCGCTGGACTATTTTATATGCCAAGACTGTTAATTTATTTTGCAGAAGCTGAACAAAGACCAACCGTGGAAAAAAATATTTTGCAGGAACAATTTAAGATTATGCAAAGAAGGTTGTGGTATGGAATTACTTTGCCAGCTTCTTTGATGACCGGAGGATTTGCAAGTTATCTTATGTTTAGTTGGAATCCTCGCGATCATGTGTGGCTAAGAATTAAACTTTGGCTAGTGATTGGGCTTTATCTTTATCAACTTTTTATTCATTTTATTTTTCGCGATCAACAAAAGAATATTGTGCGTATTCAATCTTTCGGGCTTCGAATTATTAACGAAGTCGCCACGCTGTTTTTATTTTCCATCGTCTTTTTAGTCGTGATGAAAGAAAACATAGGCCTGGTTTGGGCCCTCGCTTCCCTCTTGGGACTCATCCTCATTTTGATGACGGGCATCTTTCTTTATCGGAAATGGCGTTCACTATCTCGCCAAGGAATCTAGGCACAAACAATAGGGTTTCATTTATTTTTAAGAGAATGGCACTTGTACAAACCATGGACATTTAAGGATTATTAGACTTTATTCAAACAATCGTTTGAATTTTGCAAACAGTCGTCGTAGGCTTTATTTATGAAAAAAACGTCGACTGAAAAAAAATGCTTATTTGATCTTTCCTGCCTTAAAAGCTCCCCTTCGGAAAAAACCAAAGAGCAACTTATTCAAAATGCTCTCTTACATTTTGCGCGTTTTGGTTACGAAGGAGCTTCTTTACGCGACATTTGCAAAGATAGTGGGACGAATGTGAGCTCCGTCAAATACCACTTTGGTGATAAGGCCAATTTATATAAGGCATGCATTCAACACTTTATCGAAAACAGATTGAAAAAAATAAATCTCATCCTTACACCATCTGAAAACTTAGAAGAATACAAAGTTAAAATGAAACTTTTTTTAATCGATTTTGTGGATGAAGGTTTGTCGAATATTGATCTGATCAAACTTATTAATCGCGAAATAGAAAATTTATCGCCCATGATGGAAGATGTTTTTCAAAATACATTCTTGCGGCTTTTTGAAAAACTCGTCTCGATATCTGCACACGGAATCGAAAAAGGTTATTTGCGCCGAGACATCGACCCCGTTACCGTGGCAAAAATTATTCTCAACACCATCAATATGGCGATTCGCAACGACCATATCTCCGAGCGCTATTTTAACTGCAGTTTAAAAGACAATGTTTATAAAGAACAACTCATTAGTGAAATGATCAGCATTATTATCAACGGAATGAATAAAAGGGAGTCAGTATGAAAAAAAACTTGCCGCTTTTACTTCCTCTTTTGTTTGCTTATGTGCCCAGCTACGCACTCGAGCTTAAATTAGAGGATTATCTTGAAAAGGTAAAGGCCAACAATCACGCGATTAAAGCATCGCTAATCACTCTCGCCTCACTGGAAAGTCGACGTGATGAAAGCACTTTGCTTTACAAACCACAAATGTTTTCAGAGTTTCAATTTGCCATCGATCAAAAGCCAACGACCAATATTGCGGCTCAAGGAAATCAAACGAATTTTCAAACGATCAATGCGGGACTCATGCAACAATTTGAGATGGGGCTTAAAGCAAAATTAAAATATTCCTTAAGTCACACCCATATTTTAAACGCAAGTCCCAGCGTCCTTCCACTGAGTAATTATAACGATGCTCAATTGAGCCTAGAACTTTCACAATCCTTACTTCGCAACAGTATGGGAAGCGAAACGAAGGCACAAAAAAATTTAGCGGACTACGATCGCCAATCGAAAGTGTACCTCGAGCAATTTAAAGTCAAAACGATATTAACTCGCGCAGAAGCTCTTTATTACTCTTTCGCCCAGCTAAAAAAAATGCATCAAGTGCAAAAAGAAACACTCGAGCGCGCACTCAAACTTAAAAGCTGGACGGAAAATCGAGTGAACAGTGGGCTCGGCGATCGCTCGGATTTATTGCAAGCTGACTCCAATGTTCGCTTTCGCGAATACGAAATGGCCGGCATCGAGCAACAATTGGCCAGCTCGAAAAAAGCCCTTTTCAATATGATGGGCGAAGTCGATCAATCTTCACTTCAAGAATTAAATTTATCCACTGCTTTTTTCTCACAAGCTAAAGATTTAAACTTGGCAAGCTTTGATCAAAAAAGATTGGATTTAAAAGCTCAAGAAGAACTGATTAAATTGGCCAAAGAAAATATTCAACTTTCAATTGAACGAAACAAACCCAACTTAGAAGTCTACGGTTCCTATGCATTAAATGGTCGCGACTCGGCAAGAATGGAATCCATCACTAATGGTTTTAAAACTGACCACGATACCATTGCGATGGGTCTGCGTTTTAGTGCTCCTTTAGATCTCACGCTTCTTAGTAAAAACCGCGAGAGCTACAATAATGAAAAAGCGGCATTGGAATTAAACTTAAAACAGAAAGAATTCGATATCGAAGAAGAATGGAAAGAATTAACTAGAAAATTTAAAGAAGCGAAAACCAATCTTTTACTGAGCACTAAAATCGAAGAAGCGCAAAAAACTAAGGCGATCAACGAAAGAGATCGATTAAGTCGCGGTCGAACAACAACTTTTCAGGTTTTAAATTTTGATCAAGACTTGGCCCAATCTTCATTATTAAAAATGAAGCACGAACTCGAACTTCTAAATTACTACGCTCAATCTAAATTATTCACGCAGGGAGGTGAACAATGAGCATTGCTCAATTCTCTATAAAACGCCCCGTATTTATTACCTGTATCGTAACGCTTCTTTTGGTCGTTGGTTGGCTTTCTCTCAAGCGACTTCCCGTCGACCTTTTTCCAGATGTGACCTTCCCTGTAGTGACTGTGAACACAGTATATCCCGGAGCAGGTCCTTCGGAAGTTGAAACACTCGTTTCAAAAATTTACGAAGAAGAGTTTTCCAATGTTCCTGGAATAAAAAAAATCTCTTCGCAAAATTTAGAAAATGTTTCGATTGTTATTGCAGAATTTAATTTCAATGCCGATATAAAATACGCCGAACAACAAATTCGCGATCGCGTAAGTTCTGCCAAGAAAAAACTCCCCACCGATATTCAAGAGCCGGTCATTAGAAGAATTGACCCTGCCGATCAGCCGATTATCACTGTTGCCGTTAAATCAAATATGAACGAAGGAGAATTATTTGAATTTATCGACAAAAAAATTAAGCCGAAAATTGAACAAGTCAACCAAGTAGGGTTGGTCGATATTTTAGGGGGAAGGAAAAAAGAAATTAAAGTTGAGCTGGATCGCAATAAATTAAAAGCTCACGAAATTTCCGCTAGTCAAGTTTCTCAACGACTACAAATTTCGGGTCAAAATATTCCCGCTGGAAAAGTGAGCAACACTGAAAAAGATACCGTCTATCGAACGCTCGGCGAATTTCAAAGTTTAGAGGAAATTGGCAAAACAATCGTCAATTTTATTGGAAATGATGTTCCAGTCACTGTTAAAGATGTGGGAACAGTTAGTTCTTCTTTAGAAGATCGCAAGACTTTTGGTTACTTAAATGGCGAACAAGCAGTTCTCTTAAATATCTTTAAACAGTCGGGGTCAAATACGATTGCTGTTGCAAAGAATATTCACAAGCAAATTGAAACTTTAAACACATTCCTCAAAAATGAAAAATCAGGAATTGAAATTGTCATCGTTCGCGATAGCTCTAAAATAATTAAAGCTAACGTTGATGATGTTTATGAAACTATCATTATTGGAATTATTTTAACCATTATTGTTGTTTTCTTTTTCTTAGGCTCTATGCGCTCAACTATTATAACCGGTTTGGCCCTCCCCAACTCGCTGCTTGGTGCCTTTATTCTCATCGCGGCGGCTGGTTTTTCCATTAATATTATGTCGCTGCTGGCCCTCTCTTTAGCGGTTGGACTTTTAATCGATGATGCGATCGTCGTGCGCGAAAATATTTTCCGTTACGTTGAAATGGGTGAAGATGCTGTCACATCGGCAATTAAAGGAACCGATGAAGTGATTCTTGCCGTTATCGCAACCACCTTTACCGTCATCGCGGTTTTTGCCCCGATAGCCTTTTTAGATGGAGTCGTCGGACAATTTTTTAAACAGTTTGGTTTGACAGTTTGTTTTGCCATGATCATTTCATTATTCGATGCTATAACCATGGCCCCGATGCTTTCTGCATACTTTGCCGGAAAAATGCATCACGAAGGAACTCACAAAGAGTCAACTTATGACAAAACAATTGGTCGAATGTTAAAGGCTTTCAATCGCTTTCAAGATAAGCTAGAAAATATTTATGTAATTCTTTTAAAGGTAACATTACGTCGCCCCCTGATTACACTCTTTGCCTCATTTCTTATTTTTGTCGGAAGTTTTGCAGCGTTAAAATATGTTCCAAAAACATTTTTACCGGCACAGGACCAAGGAGAATTTGGAGTTTCAGTTGAACTATCTCCAGGGACATCTCTTGATAAAATGAATTCACTCTCGCTCGAGATTGAAAAAATTATTAAAAGTAATAAAAATGTTGAGTATACTGTACTCACAGTAGGTGATCGAAATGGACAAGCTAACAAATCTGATTTTTATGTAAAGCTTATCCCCTCCCAATCTAGAAAAATAAATACTTCTGGAGTGAAAGAAGAAATTAGAAGCTTGTTAGCTCCATACGCTTATGCTCTTCCGCAAGTTAAAGACATTGACAGTGTTGGTGGAGGACAAAGACCATTTAACGTCAATATTGTTGGCGACGACCTCGACCTGACGATAAAGTATGCACAACAATTATTTGATAAAATTAAAAACCACCCAGGGCTAAAAGATGTCGATATTTCTTATCGATCCGGGAAGCCTGAATTTCAAGTTGTTCCAGATCGACAAAAAGCTGAACGCCTAGGAGTTTCTACAACCATGCTAGGAGCGGAACTTCGAACTCTCGTAGAGGGTTCTACACCTGCAGTTTTTCGCGAACAAGGTGAAGAGTTTGATATTCGAGTGAGACTCAAAGAAGATCAACGAAATTTAAAAGATTCTTTTAAATCAACTTACGTTCCTAATATTAACTACTCTTTAGTTAAATTAGAAACAGTCTCTCGGCCTATCGAAACTACAGGGCCTGCCAATATTACTCGCCAGGATCGCGGTCGCTATATTCAAATTGCAGCAGATGTTGCACCCGATGGACCGGGGCTCGGCGGTGTTATAACTGATATCAATAAAATAATGAAAGATGAAATTAAGATGCCATCAAATATGAAGTATCAATTTGTCGGTCAAGCTGAAAACTTTGGAGAGCTTGTAACAAGTATGTTGGTTGCAGCACTCTTGGGTATTATGTTTATTTACTTTGTTCTCGCATCTTTGTACGAGTCTTTTGTAACTCCTTTTACCATCATGTTAGTTTTACCACTCGCTGCTTGCGGTGCCTTCTATGCACTCTTTATCACGCAAAGTAGTTTGGATTTATTTTCTATGATTGGTTGTATTATGCTTTTAGGAGTTGCAACTAAAAACTCTATTCTACTCGTCGATTACACTAATCAACAAATGCAAAAAGGAATGTCGCTTTACGATGCGATCATCGAAGCCGGAAAAGCGAGACTTCGTCCCATTCTCATGACTTCATTTGCACTAATCGCTGGGATGATTCCCTTAGCGATTGGGTTAAACGAAGCTTCCAGACAAAGAACGTCGATGGGGATTGCGGTCATTGGTGGCTTGATCACCTCCACGCTACTAACCCTAGTGGTTATTCCTGCTGCTTACTCTTATATTGAACGATTTAGAGTAAAATCAAGCCAGGTTATGAAAAAGATTTTTATTGATTAAACTCTCTAAAGACAAAGGCCAATCATTGCGATTGGCCTTTTTTTAAACAAGCAAATTACGAACACAAATTTTGAATAGCACTTTTAATCGTGGCTTCTTTTTTAGCGAAACAAAACCGAATCAGTTGATCTCCCTCGCAAGCTCCAAACTCATCTCTTTTTAAATAAAATGCCGAAACGGGAATGGTCGCCACTTTCTTTTCAATAATAAGTTGGCTGCAAAACTGAATATCGTTTTGCTGTAAATTTTTATCTAATTTTGCTATCACAAAATAGGTCCCTTTTGGCAAATAGAGATCGAAACCTGCTTTTGTCAATCCTTGAATCATTTGTTGTTTTTTACTTAAGTACTCCGCTTGAAAAACAGGAATGTAATCATCGATTTTTTTAAGGGCTTCATCCATCGCTTTTTGCAAAGGGGTGGCCACCGAAAAACAAGTAAATTGGTGGACGTTATGAATTTGCTTAATTAATTTTTCATCGCCAATCACCCAACCCACTTTCCAACCAGTCAGACCAAATGTCTTCCCGGTAGATGAAATGGTAAGAACGCGATCGGACATGTCCTTAAATAAACTGGCCGTAGGAATATGTTTTTGATCGAAAATTAAATATTCGTAAACTTCATCGGAAATTAAATACAGATCGTGTTTTTTCACCAGCTCGTACAAAGATAAAATTTCTTCAGGGCGAAAAACTTTTCCCGTCGGGTTGTGAGGATTGTTAAAAATGATTAACTTTGTTTTAGAGTTAATCGCTTGCTCTAGCTCATTTAAATCAAATTCAAAATGCGGCAATTTTAAAGTGACGGGGACCACCTTGCCATAGGCCATTTCAATCGAGGCCTTGTAAGAATCGTAAAAGGGTTCAAAGACAATCACTTCATCGCCCGGATTTATGAGCGCTTTAATACTGCAAAAAAGAGCTTCCGTCGCACCGTTGGTGATAAGCACTTGATTGAGTGGATTAAACTTGAGCTGATAGTTTTTTTCATAAACCATGGCGACACTTTCGCGCAGGCTCAAAAGTCCCATCGATGGTGCATATTGATTAAATCCATTTTGCATGGCCTTGATCGCTTCTTCGATGACAAAGCTCGGCCCATCGAAATCAGGAAACCCTTGTGAAAGATTGACCGCCTGATGTTCGTTGGCAAGCTTGGTCATAGTAGAAAAGATCGATTCTTTAAATTGAGCTACCTGAGTATTTAATTCTTTCACAGTTAAACCTTGTAGAATTCGCGTTGTATTATTTTTTTTTCAGAGACTATAACTGGGGCTTTTCCTTTTTCAAGTGAAATGCTAAAGGTATATAGTTTTTTTAGTTTGAAAAAATTTTGTTTAAGAGATTAAAGTATGACCGAGCTCCAATTATTTAATGAAACTGACTGTCTCGAACTCCACGCTCTCGCGGAAAAAGTGAGATGGCTTAACTTAAATGGACACAATCCCGCCACATCGGGAAATTATTCTTTGCGCTCCAGCACCGATCCAAATTATGCCTACATTTCTGAATCGGGCATCAATAAAGCTGAATTTATGCAAAGCCATTTTATCCCCATCAATATTCACACTTTGGAAGTTCCCGATATCGCCGACTTTAAAGCGAAAAAAGTGAGCGATGAAACGGCCGTACATATGGCGATCTATCGCGCGACCAATGCCCAATGCGTGCTGCATACTCACATGATCGAAAGTTTGCTGTTTGCCGATTTGTTCCCCCAAAAATCTTTTGCCAAACTTTCTCAACTAGAACTACTCAAGGGACTCGAAGGAATCACCACCCACGATACTGAAATTGAAATCCCACTGTTTGAAAATACACAAGACATTCATGCTCTTGGTTTTCAAATTGAACCCATCTTACAATCGATGGTGAAAAAATACGGTCTCATCCTCCGTGGACATGGAATGTATGTATGGGGAAGTCAAAGACTTAAAGCAGAAAGACACTTAGAAGTTTTTTCCTATTTATTCCAATATTGTTTAAGAAAGAGGGAGTTGTATGGCCACACTTTATAATCCGCACACCAAAGAATCGATCGAAGATTTAAAAGTTATTCAAAATATCTTGCGTCCCTACGGTGTCATGCTTGAAAATTGGCAGGCGAATGCCATTTTAAGCAAGGACAGCACGCAGGAAGAAATTCTTAAAGCTTACGCTCACGAACTCCAACCTTTTATGGAAAAAAATGGTTTTCAAACTGCCGATGTGATCAATGTTCACCCGCAAACCGAAAATATTCTCGCGATAAGAGAAAAGTTTATGAAAGAACACACTCACTCGGAAGACGAAGTGAGATTTTTTGTCGATGGCGAGGGAATTTTTTGGTTTCACTTCGATAACGACGATGTGCTCTCCCTAACCTGTCGGGCAGGAGACTTTTTAAGCGTTCCAAAAAATTATCGCCATTGGTTTGATCTCCATCCCAAATACAATGTGAAAGCGATTCGTATTTTTAGCAACATGGAAGGATGGACTCCCAATTACACCAACTCGGGCATCGATAAGGATTTCAATCCATGAAATTTATTTTAACGGACATTGAAGGAACAACGACCTCCATCTCTTTTGTCCACGAAGTTTTATTTCCCTATTCCTATCAACATCTTCATGATTTTTTAAACAAACTTCTTCCGCAAGAGTTTCAAGAGTATATAGAAGGACAAAAAAAAATCCTCGAAAACGATTTAAAAACCACTCTCACGATGGAGCAGTTTGAAGAGAAGCTCAAAGAATTTATTAGAAACGATGTTAAAAATCCCGTTCTTAAAAATATTCAAGGCGCGATTTGGAGACAAGCTTACGAAGATGGCGCGGTAAAAGGTCACGTTTATAAAAATGCCCATCGCTCAATTTTAAAATGGCATAACGCTGGTTACTCCTTTGGCATTTACTCTTCGGGCTCTGTCGAAGCTCAAAAACTTCTCTTTCAATATTCAGATTTTGGCGACATGACTCCCTATTTTAAGGCTTATTTTGATACAAAAGTTGGACACAAAAGAGAGGAGAATTCTTATCGCAATATCCTACGCGAATTAAATCTACCTCCGGAAGATGTGGTTTTTTTATCGGACATTATTGAAGAAGTGCAAGCTGCAAAAGCAGCTGGGATGCATAGCTATCAAGTCTCAAAAGAGCGCACTTTTGAAATGGTTTTAGAAGAAATTCTTGCAAATTAATTAAAACTGCCACCACATATCGAAGTTTAAAATATAACCATCCTTGCTTAATTTAAACCGCGTCACATCGTTGGCTGAAAATCCAACTAGCAAAGAGACTGTTTGATCTTGAAAGGTTTGAAGATAAGAAACCAAAGCACCTAATTTTCTTTTCTCAGCATCGTATTTGGGGCCTACAATTACATGCCCCCATCGATCGGTGAGATAATCATAATTTACGGACGCCTCAAGGTTAAAGTTTTCCTTATAAGAACTTGAGTTATATAAAAATTGGTCCTGAGGCTTTTGGGTGAAAATTTTAATCTTAGTATAATTTTTAAATTTTGAACTTAAGACATTGTCGTAATAAAATGTGACCACATTCGTCCCCTTTTTATTTCCATTAAAAAGAAGGTATTGATAATCAATGGCCAAAGTTGCCTGTTGATTATCAAACAATTGAACCTTTAATCCTAAATTGTATACTTTATATAAATTGCTCACTAGGTTGGAGGAGATTTGAAAATTTTGATGCAAACCAATAGCGAGCATCGATGGGCCCATTAATACTTCGCCCGAGTGCAAATTAGATGCAAAAAACCCATGACTCATTCCACCGTATGTAAGTGAACGATATTTTAAAAAGCTCGGCTTATTTTTTTTGGCTTCAAGTTCAAAACGAGCTGCAAATTCTTTATCGAGATTTTTAAAATTTACGCGAGTTAAAATGTTTTTTTCCCGCACTAAACTTTGTCCTTCAGTCTGCGTAATTTTTCCAAAATACTCTAATTTATTTTCGCCTATTTCAGTGACTTCTACTAGGCCTAAATAGTCTCCCGTTTGATGGGACTTAATTTGCAATACATCGCCCACGACCAGTGGTGGAGCTTCGTCTCGCAATTGAATTGTGATGTCTTCGTCCGAATCCACAGATTTAATAAAATATTGATCGTTTAAATCTAGGGCAATGAGGATCCTTGTAAAAAAGATCATTGTCATAAAAAGAGATGGAACTAGGAGCTTTGAAATATATTTTTTCATTGATAGATGATATACCTTTTAGAGTTTAATTTACAAGTGAGGCAAAAGTTGAAAGTACTTATTTTTTTGGGATCATTATTGCTGCAATCACATCTATTTGCTTTAAAAATAAACCCCAACGACTGCTTTGAAAATACAGAAGTTTATTTTGAACAAAGTGATCTTAAAGTTGAATTAAAAAATGAAAAAAGGTGGTGCTACGATCGCGAAATCAAACTCAATCTTCGCTTAAGTAAACCACTTGCCAATAACTTAAAAATAAAGCCCTGGATGGTTATGCCTCGCGATCATCAACATGGTTCGAGGCCCCCTATTCTTGCGCTTGGAAAAGATTTAAATTCAATTGAAGTGAGCAAGTTATTTTTTATAGAGATGCCGGGGGATTGGTATCTACTTTTAGAACTTAATCGTGCAAACTCAACGGTGCAAAAATGCCTTAAAGTGAGTCTAGAAAGATGTCCGTAAAAAAACTTTTTTTATTCTTTATTTCATTTGCTTTAACCAATATGGCTTTTTCAAGTATCAAGTCTTTTGAAGCATTTGAACTGTCAGATTCAAAAGATGGTTTTAAAGAAAAAATGGTTCCTTTGAACAATGAGAAATTTAGTCTCTTTATTTTTCTATCAAAAGATTGTCCTTGCTCCAATGCAAATCTTGAATACATAGAAAAACTAAAAAATGAATTTTCTACTTTTGATTTTTACGCCATACATGCAAACTTAAAAGCTTCATCGCAAGAAGTTTACAATCACTTTAAAGAAAAAATAAGCTTCCCTCTCTACAACGATCCAGAATTAAAAGTTGCCAATAGTTTTAGAGCGCTCAAAACACCCCATGCTTTTATTCTTTCCCCAGGGGGAGAAATTATTTACAGTGGTGGCATCACGAATACAGTCAATCCGGTACTTGCTTCAAACCACTATTTAAAAAAAGCGCTAACTAATTTAAATGCTGGTAAGCCCATTGGTCCCTCGACAACCAAAACCTTAGGTTGTTATATAGCAAGGTAGTTTATGCAAAAATGCTCTCATCTTATTTATGCACTCATTCTATTTATGAGTGCTTGTGGCAAGGCACCGATTAATAATCTCGCCGATGTGTCGCGAAAAATAGATAGACTAGAGGATGAACTTAACACCTTGCCTCTGAAAAACATGTTAGGTCATCAGATTTTTATTCAGTTTTACACTCGTCCTTCGACGGCCATTGAAGGAAAAATGCTTTTGCAAGTCGTCGATGATCAAGGGAATTTGTATAACGATTATGATTTAGAACTTGATGCTTTTCTTTGGATGAAGATGAGTAACGGCAAAGAACATGGCTCCAGCCCTTTAACTATAAAAAAAACAGCTCCCGGCCTTTTTTATCTTAGCGAAATGTTTTTTATCATGAATGGAAAGTGGGAATTGCACCTTACTTTAAAAAATGCGACCAATAGCTCGACTCTTGTTCATTATATTGAAGTGCCCGATTAAGCCCTAAAGTATTAGAGCTTATCAGGTATTTTTTTGTTGCAGAAATTCTTTCCAATTTTTTCCAGGACGAAATTTAGGAACTATTCTAGATTTTATTTTTATTCTTTTCCCATTGGATGGATTCACACCCAATCGAGCTTTCTTTTTTTGCTTATAAAAAGTTCCAAACCCCACCAAGGTAACATCGTCACCTTTTTTAACAGCTTTGGTGATCGCATCCAACATCGCATCAATAAAGATATTGGCATCTTTTTTAGTCATTTTATCTAGGTCTTTATCTTTTAAAATAAGTTCAATTAATTCTTTTCTATTCATGTTTAAGCTCGACATTAAAAATTAAATCCTCAATTGCAATGCGAATGGATTCTTTGAGGCAATTTTGTAAAACTTCTGGCTTATCCATTGACTGAGTATTTTCTAAAATGGATCTCAAGATTATGGGAGAGAGAGTTTGATAAAATGATTGCACCCATTCTTCATGAAGTTGAAGAAGTTCTAACTTGTCACCTTCTTCCTTAAAGTAGTTTTCCAATTCTTTAATTTCAAAAATTAACTGATAAAGACTTTCAATTTTTAATAAAAACTTTAGTTCATTCACAAAGAGTTGTTGAGCTACCATCGTGCTTAAAACTAAATTTTTATCTAAGACATCTCTTAATCTTTTGTCCTTAAAATTTTCGCTCTTTGGCTTTAGATTGATTTTACTTCCTAGGCGATTATACAAAGAGTTTTCATCCATGATGCAAATCCTTTCGAGTCATACTTTTTCAAAAAAAAAAGGAGGGTCAAAACCCTCCTTATCTCTTATTTATTAGCATAATGAAACTTTTGAGAAATTACAAACTGAGCTTTCCTCTTTTTTGTAGTTCTTCAATGATACCTACCATGTACTCTAAAGGATAAGCACCTCTTACCGGTACGCCGTTAATGAGGAACCCTGGAGTTCCTTGCATACCAAATTTTTCTGCTTCTTTCATGTCCGCTTGAATTCTATTTTTAACTGCATCTGAATCAACATCCTTCTTAACTCTAGCCATGTCTGCTCCTACTGCTTTTGCCGTAGCATCTAGAAAAGCTTTTCCGTTAGAAAGTTTTCTCTGATTTTTAAAAACTTCATCATGAAATTTAAATGCCTTGTTGGCATCCTGTAGCCTAATGGCTTCGTAGTATTGAGAAGCAATCATCGCTTGATCATGAAATGAAAGCGGTAGGTGCTTGTATACAAATTGAACCTTACCTTCATATTTTGACAAAAGTCCCTGTACTGTTTCAAAGCCTTTAGTGCAAAATGGACATTGAAAGTCAGAGTATTCAACAACTGTTATCGGGGCTCCCTTTGTCCCACGTATAGTTTCATCCGAGCGAATTTCGGCTACAAGTGGTTTTTCAAATGAATCTTCCAATTTTTTCTTTTCATCTTCATCGCGTTTTTTCGCCATTTCTTCTTGGGCATTTTTAGCTGCTTTTTGAAGAGCTTCTAAAACTGCTACAGGATTTTTTTCAATAGCTTCTGCTAAAATTTTTGGATCTTCTTTGAGAGCTTTTGCCATTTGTTCTTTGAGTTTGCTTTCGCTCGTGCACGATGCAAGTACAGTCAGAGACAAGACTGCGAGTAGTAATTTTTTCACGTTCATAATTCTTCCTTTTGTATTGTGATCTTCATATTTTGATCGAACTAAGACTCTTTTTCAATTGGATAATCACACGGATTATTTTTTCCAGATCAAAAAGCTCCACTATTTTAACTGATACGTTTTATGTACATAATCTAAAAATTTATTAATTTTTCGACAATCATTTCGTAGATAATAAAACCCAATTAAATGAACTCGATTGTAGTAGTTTCCTTTTAAAAAGGAACGCAAAGTCGCAAAAATAGCAAATGCTGGTGACGAGATTTTTTGAAACAAATGTAACCCAAAAAGAAACATTAAAATGATGTAAAAAATCATTATAAATTGGATTAGTTTTTGACTTAATTCAATTTGAGCATCAAAAAAATACTTCACATCTGGATTGGTTTTAATCACCTTATTAGAAAAAATTATTAATTGTTCTGTCGTTTCATGTTGAAGAAAGTTCATCCCTAAATAACCCAATAGGGCGAGGATAATGATGACAAATAAGTAATTAATAAAAAAATTTAAATCGATTTTAGGCTCGTGAATTTTGGTAAATATTTCTGGGATTTTTACTTTTAATTGATTTGTTTTTTTAAGTTTATCAATCTCTTCAAAGAAAAAAAATGCAAACTGATTTAGCAATTTTAAATCTGTAATTAACTCTTTTTTAAGACCGATCTCTTTTCCTTCCATTCTTGCTTCACATAGCGCAACGATTTTTTTAAACGGCCTCATCATTATATGCGCTAAGTATACTCCACCTATAAAAATCAGACTAAGTAATCCAAGCATAAGTGGTAATTTCGCAATGACTGGGGAATAAATATATTCGTAAAATACATCCGGGTTTTCGATGGCAAAAGTTTGCTTGAGAGACTGCAAGTAAATCAAATTAATATTGAGAATGTAGAGATTTAATAAAACAATCACAGATGAGAATATGACTAAAATTAAGACAAATTTAAGTCCTGTTAAAACCTTGAACAGTAACTCTTCACTTTTAAACATGGCCATTCTCACCCTTCTTATCTTCTATCTTCAAGTATTGAAAATTTAAAATCACCAATGACTTGTATGCCTAGATTCAGCTTATTGAGTGAATCGTTGTAGGTATAATAAACATATTTTAATCATTTATCCTTATTTTATGTATAGGGCAAAGTTCGCTCACTTAATTTAAAATTCCTCATCTATTCACTCAATAAGCTGAATCTAGGCTTTCAAGTCAAAGAAGATTTTAAATTTTCAATACATGGAAATTAAGCTGTAAGGAGTATAAAGTTTTAATATCAACTATCCGATGAAGCTTTGAGAATACTAAATGGAGAGATCCTATGAATAAATTTTTATTAAAATCATCTATGTCTTCACTCATTATTGGGCTTTTAGTGCTGAGTGGATGTGGTAAAAATAACTATGTCAGTAATGTTGCAGGGTCATCAAACCAACTCCTTGCAAGTTCCCAAAATTTTGGCTCTGTTTATACCAGCTTAAAAAATAAAATAACATGTCCATCTGGGTATCGATTAGCAAACGATATCAGTTACACATTAAATGGATCAGCTCTATCGCAATCCACTTTATCAGGTTCATTTTCTCAAGGCGCGCTCACTAATGGCTCAGTATCAGAACTATATGTAGGGATGAGCTCATTTCGCGATCTAATGTTTGTATCAAAAATCACAAACAATGGTTCGGTAGTAGGTTATACCGTCACCTTGTCTTACTGTTCATCAGGCTCTAGTTATAATGGAATCCCTCCCGTTATTTCCAACGAAAGATCTCTTAGCAACTTTCAATCATCAAATATAGTATTAAATAGCAACACAAGTTGTGGATATGGGCTTATAGCTTACGCCAACACTTACATAGTCTCAAATGCGATTCCAAATAATTATTATACTTACCCAACTCCTGTTCAAACCTTATTTACAAACCAAGGTTGCTTTTAATTATTTTTTCTTTTTTTTAACAAAACTTTCTAAACTTAAGGCAACACTTCTAGCATAAGCTTTTTGATATTTTGGGTTTAAAATTAACTTTCTATCCTTAGCGTTTGAAATAAATCCTGCTTCTAACAAAACTCCCGGTCTTTTAGATAGTGCCAATACATAAAAAAGCCCCGGCTTAACTCCGCGATTATGTACTTTAAAATTTACTAAATCCTGTTTTAATTTTTGATGAATACTCATGGCAAGAGGCTTCGATATCTCGACTGTTTTTTCAATGACTAAATCGACTAAAATCTGTTGAACAACATCATCTTCCTTACCTAAAATATTTTCAGTTTTTTCAACTTTTTTTACGGCCCAATCGTCGGAGTTGTCCAAATAATATGTCTCTAGCCCATGTACCGATTGATCTGCTGAGGAATTGATATGAATGGAGATAAATAAATCTGCCTTGACCTTGTCAGCAATGATGGCACGCTCCTTTAAACTTAAAGTTCGATCAAAACTGCGAGTTAAAAAAACAGTATGCTTGGCTCTTAATAGTTCATACAAATGCTCGGAAATAGCCAGTGTGAGATCTTTCTCCTTAATCGTCACATTTTTTCCGTTTTGTATAAAATGAGCAACAGCGCCTTCATCTTCCCCTCCATGACCAGGGTCAATCAATATAGTCATCGCCACAGCAGGTAAACATAAAAACATCGTCATGAAATATGTCAAAACTATTTTTGTAAACATAGATTTAATTTTAATATAGTTTTTTTAATTGATGTTGAGGAAAGTAGTGTTTTAATATTTTTTTATAACTCCATCCCATGTTGGCAAGAGCGAAAGCTCCCATTTGACACATTCCAACGCCATGACCTAGCCCATCGCCACTTAGTACAAAGTTTCCATCTTTAATCTTGATCGCAAAATTATTTGAAGGAAAAAGAACTCTCCCAAAAAAATTTCTAAAAATCGTTTTCTCTATGATATACGGCCGATCATTCACATACAATGTAATGCTTAACTTATCTTGTTCATCGGGAATGAGTGTGACAGTACTAATGTCCGATACATTCAATTTGTTAATATAATTTTTCTCACTGGCCCAATTTAGAAATTCCTTCATTCGCGAATAAGATATGACAGAGTCCCAAGCTTTGGCCCCCTTATCGTAACAAAAGGGACAATTTACTCCCTGGTAAGATTCTTCTTTATGCTTCCATACTTGATCGGGCCGTAGAGTACGACCACCACATTTTGCATGAAAATAAATAGGGTTCAATAGACCAGACTCAGTAAGTAAAACTTCCCCCTTGGTCTCTTTACTCGCTTTTTTTGTAGAGTCAGTTAAATCAAAAAATGTCCCTCCTACTTGATGTTTTTCAGAGGATTCAAGATCATAAAACGCTTCATTTCCAAGTTCCTTCGTGACTTGTTGTGTTTTCATTTTATTTAGCGCATAGGTTCTAGCAGCTACCGCTTGAGCTTTTAAAGCTTCTATTGGCCACTTACTGTTCATTTCTTTAGTTAGTAATGACCCAATATATGCCTCAATGGGAACATCATTAATGATGTCACAACTATCTCCTGCGGGAGATGTCACTACTCTAAAAGTGCCCAAGTATTTTTCGTGCTCAAAAGAAATAATACCCGTTGCCGACTCAAGAGTGGCAAGCATAATTGGTTTATTCTTTACTTTGTTGAGACTAGTGAAACTTTCACAATTAAACTTAACAGTTTTTTTCCCAGAAAATTTTTTTTTGTCATTATTAAAAGCTAAATGTCGCATCAAATCTGTGCCAGTTACTTTGATATTTTTCAAAGATTTTCCAATGCGAACACTCACGACAGGAGACTCTGAGCCATGCACAGTTGTCATCGCAAAAATAAACACAAATGCTATGAATTTGAATTTAAAACATCTTCCCATGCCTTAACTATTTTATTCAAGTTAAAGCTTACAAATCTACTGAGGTTAAATTTTCCCTAAAGCTTGCATGATTAATTGAAGGTCCATCCAAGCTGCACGTTTCATATTGGGATTAATGAGAAGAAATGAAGGGTGAAAAATGGGCATGTACTGCCAATCGCATTCCTCTTCATGAAAGGGGAAAAATTTGCCGTGTATCTGAGACATCTTATCTTTTTGATCGAGAAAGATTTGGCTGATTGTTGCCCCTAACAAAACAACATAATCGGGTTTCATATTTTTAAGTTCCGCAATCACTTTAAACTTAAAAGCATTTTTGCAATTAAGATCGCTAAAATCTTCATCAGTTGCCCCAAACAAACAAAATTCGTTCGGTGCAAGTTTCATGGCTTGAATCATTTTTGTTAAAAGCTCGCCCGCCTCGTTATTTTCAATATTTTCTCCAATGAAGGCAACTTTAGAGATACGATCAGCAGCGCCATTTTTTTCCCTTGCGACAGGTTTTGTCGTGGTCGTTTTAAGCAAAGCAGTTTTCGTCGGCTTTTCAAGGGAGACTGAATCGTTTTGATAGAAATAAAAATAACTTTCTTTAAACAACTCGCCAACGAAGGTCTGACTATAGAGGGTTTGCCCCCTTTCAAAGTCTTTAGCTTTTTTTAAAAAATTTTGTAGTTGATCGTTCATGCGCCACTTTTTTCCATTTTTTTAAAAAATTCTCATTTTTAGGTGAACTAGTAAAGGTATGACTCAATTTTATCGAAACAATTTTTGCAGTCTCATTTTAAGGAGCAAAAGATGTCGATGGATACCGATTACAAGTTTGAAAATTTTCTCGAATATTACGGGGACATTAAACAAGTCAAAAAGCAAATTAACGAATGCCCGATTTGTGGAGCGAAACTAGTTATGACTCACCTATCAGATTACAAAAATCTTATTGTGCAAGAGTCGGCGCGATGTCCAGATTGCGGTCAAGGCAATCGCAAAGTCATTCACATTATTAATTAATTTTTTTTAAACAAGCGTTGATGTTCTTTTTTGTGATGAAGCCGGCGCGAAAAGCGATGGGCTTCATCTCTCATTTGCACTATGATTTTAAAGAGCGAGCGATTCTGAGACAAAAAATAGGGATTGGCTCGACCGGGAATAAGCAAACGCTCCTCGGATTTCTTAATATGTTCATCGGTAAAACTCTTGCCACTTTTTTTAACTTTTGATTTTGCAATTCCCACCACTGGGATATTGAGCTTCGCTTCTTTTAAAGCGGCAATAAATTTTGACATTTGTCCAAAACCACCATCGACCACAAAAACATCGGGCAAGTGCCCGTTGTCCAAACGCCTTTCAATTAACTCCTGCATCATCGCAAAATCGTTATTGCCCTCGGGGCGTTCTTGTAAATTGTAGTGGCGATAATTTTTTTTATCTGCTTTACCATCGTGAAAAACAATTTGCGCAGCCGTGGGACTTTTCCCTTGAAAGATGGCGATATCGTAGCATTCAATCACTCTCGGTCGCGTTTTAAGACCGAGGAGATCTTTCAGCTTATTTAATCCAATAAAAACAGAATCGTCGTGCAGCATGCGCACTTTTTGCGACTGAAAAGCGTGCTCTTTGGTCAACTCTAAGAGCGAGGCAAACTGCCCTTGTGGTTTTTTAATTTCGATTTTTTGATGAGAAGAGTTTTGATGGTGAGAATGATGATGGAGAGAAGCAAACCCCGCCTGCAAAAGCTCCAGAACAGAAACTTCGAATTGATCGACGATCACTTGCTCGGGAAGTGCATCGTATGTCTCGGCGTAATATTGAAAAAGAAAATGGGCCAAGGTCTCCTGCGGAAACTGCTCGTCTAAATCCAAGGTAGAAAAGTGAAAATTTTTATGCCCCAACAAGAGTCCATTGCGCATTAAATAGAGAGAAAGGTCGACTTCCTCTTCGCCGATATAAAAAGCGATGATATCGACATTTTTTTCCTGCGATAATTCGGCATTTTTTTGATGTTGTTCCCGATGAAAATCGGCGAGGATTTTATATTGATCGCGATAAAAAGCTGCTCTTTCAAACTCCATTGCATCGGATGCCTGCAACATTTTATCTTCTACTAGGCGCAAAGTCGTCTTGGCCTGTCCGCGAAAAAAATCACTGGCATATTGCACATTTTTTTCGTAATCCATCGCCGAAATTTTTTGCACACAAGGAGCGCTACATTGGGCCATTTGAAAAAGCAGGCAAGGCTCCTTGCGTTTTTTAAATTCCGTAAGACTGCAATCGCGCAACCCAAAAAACTGATTTAACACTCGCATGACATCGAAGACCTGACTCCCCTTTACAAAGGGGCCAAAAACTTCCACTTTTTTTTCACGTTTCACTTTGCGGATAAACTGCAGACGGGCGAATATTTCTCGATGATCGATCACGATATAGGGATAAGATTTATCGTCTTTGAGCCTTATATTGTATTTGGGCCTATGTTTTTTAATTAAATTATTTTCCAACACAAAAGCTTCAGCATCCGAGCCCGTCATCATAAAATCAAAATCGACAATATGAGAAACCAGAATCAACGTTTTGGGATTTTTAGCCGATTGATTGAAATAGGATTGAACCCGGCTTTTTAAATCGATCGCTTTGCCGACGTAGATAATTTCATCTTGCTTGTTTTTCATCAAATAACATCCGGGCGTCGCCGGAAGGGTCTTTGCTTTATCTTGTAATTTTAAAAGACGCGGATCAATTTCCATTTTTTGGGACTCTCTCGAGATTATTTTTTATTCTCGATATCTTAAATTTCAATAAGTGCAATCTCATTATTCGATAAGGTGTCATTTTTCCACCACATCATCCTTACTTTTTCGAGGGAAAATGGCCAGCGCAAGGGATAAATTTCTTTACTTGTGCATCCCCATTCAATATTCTGCATCAACTATTAGTTGTATTCATGCAGGACTCAAATTTATGTCAGAATTAGGCGTTGGAAAAGAAGTACTTTCACACTGTAACAAATGTAAGCTAACACTCGCGCATATCATTGTCACAATGAAAGCAAACGACAAAGCTTCTACACGCTTAGGCATGATTCCCGATAAAGTCATGTGCAAAACATGCAAGGGAACTCACAACTTCAAAGACCCCAGTGCTCCATTGGTAAAAAAAGTTGCTGCAGTCAAAACACCCGGTTCAAAATCGCCTTCGCGCGCTTCAAAATCGAGCATCTCGCAAGCGGAGCATTGGATGCAATCGATGAACAAAATCAGCAAGGCATCTAAAGAATATTCCATCAAAGGAAATTACGAAATCGGCGACATCGTAGCCCACCCCAACTTCGGCCCAGGTGTAGTAGAAAGAGTGGTCGATAATAATAAAATTGAAGTCCTCTTTCGCGATGAAACGAGAACCTTGATTCACCGCAAATAAACAACGCCCAGCATCTAGCAAAATTTTTATTGCTAACAACTTCTTACATCTAATTACAGAATATTTCAAAAGTGATAAACAAGCCCCTTATCTAAATGCGACAGAAAAAATGTACGCATTAACTCAATGGTTAATCTTTGTTAGTTTTGTGCAGGTTTTTAGGAGATTTTTTTTATGTGGTTCCAGGGTAGAAAATTAATTATAGCTGCGATTCTTTTTATATTTTCACAAGCACTTTTTGCAGAAATGAGATTCGACGTCACATGCTCTAAAACGCTTGCAGCTTTTACTGACCTTACCTTACAGAACCTTAAGGATAAATCCCATCAGACAATTGGAGATGTGACAGGGCCGCGCTTAATGAATCCCAAAGAAGAACTTGAAAAGGTATCCACCTGGGAAATGCCGCGCTCAAAAATGCCTAAGCTTTTACAACACATCCTTCCCAGCAATACTCATATTATAAACCATTCGCTTAATGGAGCAAATGAAGAAGGCGTCGTTAAAACTGATAGTGGGTATATGAACCACATAAGAGGCTATGTCGACTTTTTAGGTAAAAAAGTTGGGACTAATTTTGGTGTCAATTATTATGCCTTACTAGAAAGCTTGTGGAATAAAAACAAAAAACCTAGTTTTGTTTCATCCGATGCAAAAGCTGTCATGGTCTTTATTCACGGCGGAGGAACCAAAACGACAGGACACCATGTCGCGGCAGCGGTCACCAATTATATGAATAGCTACGGCGTCGATGTTGTTTCTCTCGATCTTCCTTTTCACGCGGAAGGTCCGAGAACTGCCGAGGAAGCGCGACAAGCCCTAGAGCTCGTGCGTAAATATATTCAAGAGAACATTAGCCCCAGTGGAAAAGATGTTTTTCTCACTGGTCACAGCTTAGGAGGAGTGTTTGCAGAACTCTATCGACGAGCTTACCCCAACGACACTCTCGTAAAAGGCGTGATGCCACTTTCCACCGTTGCTGAAGATGCACCGGGAAGATCGGCTGAATTTAAACTCAAGAGACTCCAAAGGCTTGAAAAACTTCTAGCTAAAACAGACAAGATTGCCCCCGGGGATCGAGGCTTAGGCGAACAGCTCGGACGCGCTGGAAAAACGGCTCCATTATGTGGTTTTGTATGCGAACTTTTTGTCGAAGCGACTTCGTGGGTGCGACCAGATGACAATGGCAAAAGCTTGCTTCCGGCCATGTATATCATAGGAAAAGGGGATGAACTCTTTGTCGGTCGCGAACACCTCTATCGAAACTTTGTCGGCAAATTGGAAAATACCGACATGGTTTTATACGACCGAAGAACTACGTTTGGTGGAAAGCCAAAAGTAAATGCAGCGCTTGGCGCTGATGGCAAAAGCCTTATCGATGATAAAACCTTAAAACTTGTTCAAAATGGATCTTATTATGGCCCGGGACTCACGGCTCAGAACTTTCACTCGATCGAGGATAGAGTTCAAGCTCGCAATGCCGCCGTTTTAGAGTTATACCAACAAGGAAAAGTTGTCTTTGAAGAAAAATACTTAAGCAGACTTACCGACTTATTTGCCGATGATTTGGACATTACAGGTCACTTAATTTTTGACCACAAACCACTTGTGACTTACTTAGACCCCACTATTCCCATGGATGTAAGAAGAAAAATTCAATCCGCTTCGTACTATGGTTATAATGAAAAAGGAGAAGAAATTTCCGATAAAATTCTCTCTGGAATTGTGGAAAATCTTAAAAAGAAGTTCAGAACTCAATACCCAAATAAATCAGAAGCATATTATTTGGAACTAGTGGATTTAGAAAAGACTCGCATGAGAAAAGAAGCAATCGAAACTCTTGTGCGCAACAAGCAAATTAGTTACGACACGAAAATGTTTACCCCCGACGAGCTTTCAGAAGTCGAATCTTATGTTCGCTTGAGAAAATTTATGGAAGCTAATCTCACGAATAAATCAAAAATTGATAAAAGATATCACCGGGAAAACCGCCCGATCGTCAATGTCTTGTCACTTTATATTAACAACCTCATCTTTAGAGAGTTTGCCGATAATTACATCTCCATCATTCCAAAATCCCACAACCCAAATTTTACTCGAGAAAAAGGAGATCTCTTAGTCTCGCTTCAAAAAGAGGTTAACCAACTAAACAACTTGAAAAAATCGCGAGCGTTAACCGAAGAAGAAGATCGTCAACTCGAAATTAAAACTGCCCAGTATAGTGACCTTAAAAGAATACTTAATTCGAGCAAAGCCAAAAACCCTGAGGATCAGGCGCGCGTTGATGCAATTATTGCTGAAATTGATCAAATAAATAAACTTACTTCTCTCAATACTAAATTGAGAGAGTTAATGAGTAAGTCAAACAAAGTCCCACCTTTTGATCCTCTATTGCAAGAACGAATTAACGCCATTGCGGAAAGATTGTCGAAAGTTGAAGGGGCAAACTTTGAGTTAAAGCCATTAGTGAAAGGGGCACTCGTTCTTCATTTTAAAGATATTAAATCGCTTTCTGATGATGTTAAAAAATTAGATAAAATGCTGGCTCCGCACTATGAGACAATCAATTCTCCAAGAATCAAAAAAGCGAGAGCAAAAAGAGAGGCTGTCTTTGCTGAAGTAACTAAAAAAGATGCCCGAGTTAGAGAGTTGGCACGACCGTTTTTACAAAAAGTTAAAGAAAGCGAGGGTAGAATTACCTTTGCAGATATGCCAGAAGAGCTTATTCGAGCCAGCGAAGAGTACGAAAAAGCTTCCAATGCTTACCAGAGAGTGGCTGCATCCTACGAGGAATTTGTTCGAGCTGAATTAACAAGTCCCAACACTGAAGTTATGGATGATGTTCCTGTTAAACTTGCTCAACGTTTGAAGCAATTAAATATTCAAATACAATTTTTGAAAGACGAATTACAAAGTTTAGAAAATGATTACAGAAAAAAGACGACGAGAATGTTTAAGTTAAACCTTGAAAAAACACCTCTCCTCTATGACGAAGTACAAGAAAATAGATTTTATAATATTAAAAATATTCTTGCTTTAACTCCTGAAGAGTACCGTGCAAAAGAAGGCGAAATTAATTCTGTCTTGCAAAGTATCATGGCTCAATGGAACACGCTGTGGGGAATCCGAGTTAGAGAAGAAAACGAATCACTTTACTAAAAAAAATTAGATTATAAAAAAAAGGGAGATTATACTCAACACAGTTTAATTTTCAAATATTGAAAATTAAACATTACCAATGACTTGTATGCCTAGATTCACTTGAAAAGTGAATCGTTGTAGGTATTGAGCGATCAGATCTCCCTTTTTTATTAGTTAAAATTAAATCCGGCGTTAAATCCTGCATTGAAACCAGCGTTGGCCTGAACACCTAAGTTCATAACTCCAAGTCCCGCACCAGCACTAAATCCAGCGCCACCGTAATTATAGAGATCGCTTCTTGCCGTTGCAAAATTTTGGTAAAGGGCATTGTTTGCCAGTTGACCAGCGTAAGCATTACCTTGAGCTCGCTGTTGCATAAACATTTGAGCGCTTGCCTGTGCTTGTGCTTGCATCATTTGTTGTTGATAATAAGATCCATTAGCACCGGCAATTCCATATGGCCCATATGCGCCAGAATTATTCCAATAGTTACCTTGATTATTAAAGTTGTTATTTAGGGCGAGCGATGCATTTAAATTGGGGTTAAAGACACCATTCATACTTCCATTACCTGGATAATAAACTCGGCCATCGGGGCCTATCACGGCTCCATTAGAACCGTTAGGGCCAATGCTTATATTTCCATTAATAGAAGGCAATCCTAAATTGCCATTAATGATCACTCCAGCGCCCGCTCCACTACCTGGATAATAAATTCTTCCATCGGGGCCAATCACTCCGCCGCTGCCAGCTCCTGCTCCTCCACCTGGGTAGTAAATTCTTCCATCGGGACCGATGACACCACCGCCACCTTGTCCATTGGGACCAATGCTTACGTTAGCGTTTGCAGAAATAGAAGGAAGATTAAAGCTCGGTAAATTGATCGATCCATAGAAACCGCCACCACCATTTGGATAATAAATTCTTCCATCGGGGCCGATCACTCCGCCGCCGCCTGCACCGCCACCTGGATAGTAAATTCTTCCATCGGGACCAATGACTCCACCTGCACCAGCACCACCATTTACATTACAAGGATAAGTGATACATGTGGCAAGTCCGCCTTGATTAAAAATATTTCCGCCATTTCCGCCGCCTAAATTGATCGATCCAGAGGCACTTAATCCACCTCCACCAAGGCCAAGCAAGGCGGCAAGAGCAAGAGTTGTCCCCAGTCCGGCACCTAATCCAGATCCTCCACCAATGCCTCCATTCATGTAAATGCTTCCATTGCCGTAAGGGCCGACCATTCCGGACATAAATCCAGGAGAATAACCTCCACCGATAAATGGATTTCCACCACCACCGATGATCATGCCGTTATTGTAACCGGCATAGGCATTGTATCCACCACCGTTACAGGTATTTAATAAATTTGTCGCATCAGTTCCAACGATTGGATTTCCACCTTGGGCGTAAAGATTATTTTGATAAGTGCTAATTCTATTTGTACATTCTTTTGATGCATTAGAGTAAGCATCGGCCCATGCCTGTTGCCCCTTGTATTGATAACGAGCGGTCGTCGCTGCAATTCCAAACAATCCTAAATAGGGAATGGCGGTTTGAACCACATCTTTCCACGTCGTCCCATTGTCTCGCTGTGTAGAGAGATCACATTCGTCGCAAGTTGTACCATTGGCCTCTGCCCAGAGTTTCATACTTAAGCGACCGCAAAGTTCATAATTAGAACGAGCAGTTGGATTATCAAATTGTTCGCAGTTATCGCCAACAGCTTCTTGCATCGACATACTTGTTTTTGCAAATAAACTTGTTTCAAAGATAAGACTCACTGAAACGAGCAGCACATTGATCGATCGTCTTCCAACTTTAAATAATGATGAACCAGACATACTCATAATAACTCCAAAGTCTTTGCTGACTTTTCATTAAAAGGACTAACTCAATTTCTATTATCGGTTATTTCGTGTTAAAACTTTAGCCGAGACTTTTTTGCCTAAATGACCCAAAACTGATTAAAAAAGTTGGGTTCTTGCTCGTTTGATTTGACTCATTTTTATATTTAACATTTTATATTTATAGTAAGAGGCTTTTATGAATTTTAATTTATACCTTGAGTGGTCGATTTTCTTTATGCTTATAGGCTTTGGTCTCTACACCATGAAGGTCATAAAAAACGAAAAAAAACAGTTTTTAAAAGAAGGGGTTCAAATACAATTCCACCATTTTCAATTTCTCATTCCTAAATGGTGGACGATCGTCGAGCAAGATCGAGCCCAGATGATTTTCAAACGCACCGACACTCGCTACGAATGGGAAGCCAAGCTCAGTCTGCATGTATCAAGCTTAACTCATTCGCTTGAAGAGATTTATAAGAATGAAATTGAACAGCGAAAAATCATTTTTGATTTAGACACCTCGGTGATTTACAACCCTACCGATTTTAATTCGCTGCCGATCGTACAGGACGGACAATATGAAATGCTTCGGATTGAAGGTACCGCGACACAGGATCGCAGCGAAAGATTGTACTACGATGCTTTTATATTGCGAGATAAAGCAAGTGGCGACTATTTGTACGCCGAAAGCAAAAGTTCCGTTTTAAATGGTCTTATCGAAGGGCCGTATTTTGAAGAGATGATGAAAACGACCAATAAAATCCCTATTGCTGAAGGGACGAACCCAAGATCATAACTACTTCTTTTTTGTGCGACTTCAAGCTGGTTAATTGGAGTAAGCGCAAATTAAATTTTGCGGCAAATTTTCCAATCCCCTCTAGTTGCTCGACATATTTTAAATCGGTCATTTTAAGCGTCATAAATGCACCTTTCAAAGATTTTGAAACGTAATCATTTTCAAAAACTTTTTGCATTTCTTTTAAGCTGGCGATTGGTGAGAGGTTCATATCGACTAAAACCCAATCAATTTTTTGCTGGAAAAATGCACAGGATTTTAAATCACTTTGGCTTCCCATTAGTTTAAAATCTTGAATCGGTTTTTGAACGTGGAAAAAATTTTCTCGATCTAATAGTAAGCGCTCATCCATCGCTCCGGGATCGAGGCCAATCACCTTCGCTCCTTTTTTAACCAATGCATAACTTGCTCCACCTGGCGATGAACCAACCTCTAGAACCACATCATTTTTAATTAATTGCTCGGGATTAAATATTGCATTTAACTTAAGGCCTTCGAGAATTTTTTTATAAGCGCGCGAGGGAGCATCGCTTAAAACTTCGATTGCTTGCTCTCGCATAACAAACTCCAAAGGAGAAAGAAAACTTTTCCCTAAAAAATAATCACTCTCCGGAGCATTCTTTTTTTTCACTTCAAAAATTTCAAAAATAATGGTTCGATCATGCATATTTTTTAATGTTTCAAAGAAAGATTTTTCATCCTGTTCATTTATTTTTCCATCGCCACCAATATTGATTAAAACTGGTTTTACCTCTTGTTTATGGGCCATTTCCTCGAAAGCGCGAGTCGCTTGCTCTAAGGATGGAAACTTGTCGATCATCAGCCCCGATCGCTGGGAAAAAACTGGTCGATCCAGTTGCCATTTTTTTTCATTCATTTGAGGAGGAATTTTAAATGTCATTAAAACACGTGCTGAAACTTGCTCATCTATATTTTTGGAAGCAGGGGTAAATGTGGTGGAAAAGGCAAAGGAAGAAGCGGGACAATAAAAGGCCCATTCGTGCTTAAGGTGATTTTTAACATCCTCATTACAAATACAATAAATAAATTTCACGGGGGTCTCCAAGCTTGCAAGTCTTTGCTCTTGTATGCCAAATTTTAAAGGGAAAGTACATCTCAAAGCTTTTTCATAATACTTACTTGAAAATGAAAGTAAATTAAGGATAGAGTATGCCTAATTTGCCCGTAATTGGCAGCATATTTTTAAAGGGCTCTATGACCACTACCCAGATTGATTGCAAGAGTAAATTTAAAAGCAACGGCAAAAGATTTAAAAAAATTTATTTGGAAATAAGTAATATTTGTAATTTGCAATGTAGTTTTTGCCCTGTAGTCGAAAGGGATAAAAAAATTATAAGTCTAGAGCAGTTTAAAATCTCACTCGAAAAAATAAATCCCTTTACAGAAGAAGTTTGCCTCTATCTCATGGGTGAGCCACTTGCCCATCCTCACTTTTTAGAAATTTTATCCATTGCCGATCAAAATTTTTTACAACATCAGGTGAGTTGTCAAATCACCACCAATGCACTTTTGATTGGTCGTTATCGAGACGAATTATTACAAAGTCCCGCGCTCAGACAAATTAATTTTTCCATTCAAAGTTATCCCGATAATTTTCCCGATCGCGACCTTGCACCCTACCTCGATTCTATTTTAGAATTTTGTCAATTGGCAGAAGCGCGCAAACCCGAGCTTTATGTCAATTTGCGACTGTGGAATTTATTCGATCCAAAAGAACAAAGCCCACAAAATAAATTTATTTTTGACTATATCAATGCGCGTTTACTAAGCGACCATGAAGACCTTGAAAAAATCAACTTCAAGGTCGACGTTAGTCATCGAAAAAGTAAAAAAATAAAAGGACGCATCTACTATCACTTTGATTCGCGCTTTGAATGGCCGAGCTTAAAAGGTGAGATTTTGCAAACACATGGATTTTGTTATGGACTAAAAAATCACATAGGGGTTCACGCCAATGGCGATGTAGTTCCCTGTTGTCTAGATAAAGAAGCGGTAATCCATCTCGGAAATCTCGTTCGCGACGACCTCGACACCATCTTAGAGTCAAAGCGGGCCCAAGATTTACTCCATAGCTTTACCCATTTTAAATCGGCACCCTTATCAGAAGAGCTGTGCAAGCGATGCTCCTATATCAGTCGTTTTGAAGCTAAATAATTTGTGATTTTAGTCGATATGTTTTTGTATGAACGAACAAGAACTGGAACAAAAACGTAAAGAATTTAAAGAAGCGGAGCTGGAGCGAAAAATCAGTTCTTATAGCACTATGGAGGCGGTCGAATATCGCCAACACTCTTTAAAAAGCAATTACACTTATAAACGCATCGACAAAAGCCTCGGGATCATCGGCCATGGACTGATTTGGACTCATCTTGTCGGATTGCTTTTTTTCTCTGCGCTCTACGTTTTAAGTTACCTTCCAAAAACCAAATTTATCGTAAGTAAAATCCTTCCTTGATCTCTCAACTTAAGAAACATATATACTCCTCAACTTGAAAATTGAATTGGTATAGGTATATCCTTATTGAATATTGTCCTTAATACAAGAGTGAGAGAAAAATGAAAATAATTCTAGGAGTGACTGGATCGATCGCTGCTTATAAAGCTTTTGATCTCATGAGATTGCTGCTTAAAAATAAACACCAAATTAAAGTTATTCTAACCAAGGGAGCTTTGAAATTTGTGCGCGCCGAACTGTTTAGTTACTTGGGCGCCGAAAATGTATATACTGCGGAAGATGACTTTCATCATTCTGGAGTTTTACATATTGAACTTAGTCAGTGGTGCGATCGACTGGTTATTGCTCCGCTGAGTGCCAACACTTGTGCCAATCTTAGTGCTGGCAAGGCCCACGATTTACTCTCGACTCTTTTTCTCGCGATCCCAAAGCATAAGCCTATTTTACTTTTTCCAGCGATGAATCCGCAAATGCTCGAGCATCCCTTCACTCAAGAAAATATTTTAGCACTCAAAAAATGTCGGACTTTAAAAAATCTTTTTATAGCTCCAACAGCTTTTGGCGAGCTCGCTTGTCGCGATACTGGTTTTGGTAAATTGTTATCCGTGGAAGAAATTTTTGAACTCGTTGAAACAATTCCAGAAAACATCGATACCCTCCAGACTCCAAAGGGAAACATCACCATCACGACGGGAGCCACCATCGCACCAATCGATCCCGTGCGCTACTTAACTAATTCATCTTCTGGACTCACAGGATATTTTTTGGCCAAAAAATTTTTAGCGGCTGGTTACCAAGTTAAACTTTTAGCGGGAGAAAGTAGCACCCCTGCAATCAAAGATTTAATACACCATCCACATTTAAATCTCGTCGAGATCAAAACGGCTGATGATATGCTTAAAGCGGCGTTAAAAGAAATCGATGCATGCGATGGATTGATTGCTAGTGCAGCAGTCAATGATTTTAAATTTAATGCTTGCGATGAAAAAATAAAAAAAGATCAATTGTCGGATAATCTCTCCCTTATACCTGCTCCAGATGTTTTACAAACAATCATCGAGCTAAAAAAATCTCGAGTACTTAAACTTATAATTGTTGGATTCGCCGCTGAAACCGATTTAAGCCCCAGTGTTTTAGAGAAAAAAATGCAAAAAAAACCTGTCGACTTACTCGTCGGCACGAGGGTTAATAATGGAACGCTCAAACAGCCACTAGAGGGATTTCATCAATCCTTCGCACAATATAAATTAATCGATGCTCAAAATAATAATTGCTTCGAGGGTCAAATGGAAAAAGATCAACTAGCAGATTATCTTCTGCAGTGGTTTCAACAAAAGACAGAAGTATGAATGAATTATTCTCAGCCCCTAAAATTTATCATCGCGCCGTTTTATTAAAAACATTTTTACAAGCTCTCAAATCCGATCGTGCCGATTTAAAAATTGGTTTTGTCCCCACCATGGGAGCTTTACACCAAGGCCACCTTTCCCTGCTTGAAACAGCTTTAAAAAATAACGACTGGGTGATCCTAAGTATTTACGTCAATCCTTTGCAATTTGGTCCGGATGACGATTTTCATCGCTACCCAAGAGATCTCAAAGCCGATCATGAGTTAATCCTCAAAACCTTCGGGGAAAAAGCGCCTATTCTTATTTTTAACCCCCTCTCCATGGACGATATTTTTGGAGAAAATTTTAGCTCCAATATTTCCGTCGGCGCTTTAAGTCGCATCAAAGAAGGAGCCGTTCGACCGGGACATTTCGATGGAGTGTGCACCGTTGTCTATAAACTCTTTGCCATCCTAAAGCCCGACCGCGCTTACTTTGGCCAAAAAGATTATCAACAATGTTTAGTCATAAAAAAAATGATTCAAGATTTGGAACTTCCTGTGGAATTTATCATGTGCCCTATTTGGCGCGAGGAGAATGGTTTGGCGATGAGTAGCCGCAATCGCTATCTAACTGAGACCGAAAGAAATGAAGCCTCCATCATTTATCAAACTTTAAACTCAATCAAAAAACTTCTCGCAGAAAAAAAATTTAGTGAAGAAATATTAGAAGAGCTCAAGATAAAGCATCCGCGCTTTGAATCCCTCGAAGTTCTTGATGCAAATACCCTAGACAAACCAAAGGACTCAAGCCAAGATCTGCTCATAATTGCCGTCTATAAAATAAGACAAACCAGACTTCTGGATAATATGTTGGTCCACCTATGCTAGATATTGATTTTAATATTGATTCCAATTACGAAGCGACGATCGTTTCCATCGTCTCCCCAAATTTTAAAGATCACGCCAATGAACTCGACACCAATCGCTCGCTAAATGAGTTAAAAGATTTGTTGCGCACTTTGGGAATTCGCGTGAATTCTTCTTACGTGCAAAATAGAAAAGACATCGATCCAGCGACGATACTAGGCTCCGGAAAAATTAAAGAAATTGCCGAAGCGGCAAAAGAAGAAGGATCGGAACTAATCGTTTTTGACTTTGAATTAACCGCTCGTCAAAACAATAATATTCGCGAAATTTCTGGTCTGTCTGTCGTGGATCGCGTCCACGTCATTCTCGAAATATTTGCCAAGCACGCCCGCACCAGAGAGGCAAAAATTCAAATTGAAATTGCCCGTTTACAATATATGCTCCCAAGACTCGCTGGATTTTGGACGCACTTAAATCGTCAACGCGGTGGCGTGGGTGTTTTAGGGGGCGAAGGTGAAAAGCAAATTGAATTGGATCGAAGAATTATTCGCGACAAAATTGAATTCTTCAAAGAAGAGTTAAATAAACTCGAGATTCAAAGAAAAGAGCGCAGCAAGAAAAGACAAAATCAGGCAATCACCGCAGCCCTCGTGGGTTACACCAATGCGGGAAAATCATCCCTAATGAATCGCCTGTGTAAAGTTCAAGTCCTGGAAGAAAATAAACTCTTCGCCACTCTCGACTCCACTTATCGCATGCTCAATCCCGATACCAAACCTCCCATGATTTTAATTGATACCGTGGGATTTATATCCAATTTGCCCAACACTTTAATTGATGGTTTTAAAACGACTTTAGAATCGGCCTTAGAAGCGGATTTACTGATTATCGTCTGCGATATTTCCGATCCCCATTTTGAAAAACATTTGGAAGTCACTCAAAGCGTTTTAAAAGAATTGCAAGTTGAAAACAAGGAACAGTTGATTGTTTTCAACAAAGCCGATCTGCTTCAAGATCAAATTAAAAAGATGTTAATTAAAAAGAAATATCCCCACAGCTTTACGCTTTCGAGTTTTAATCCCGAAGAAGTTAAAAATTTAAGAACCTCCATTATTCAATATTTTCTCGATAAGCAAGAACACTTCGACCTTTTTGTCCCCTACGAAGATGGAAGCGCACACTCGCAAGTGGTTTCAAAAACCAATGTGATGAAGACTTACCACCACGAAAAAGGTATTTACTATCGCATTCGAGTACCCGATTTTATTATGGCCCAACTATCTTTGAAAAAATTTATCTTGGGACCGGAAGATACCGTCCCGCAATTTTAATGGATCGTGAAATTTTCGTTATTTTTTTAAGCGCAAATAAAGCGCCAAGCCAAAAAGTAGCAAAGTTAGAACGATGCCAAAAACGATATGCTTAGAATCTTTATCCATGCAGCCAACCTATATTTAAAAAAATCACAATGCGATTCATTTCATCATATCGCTAAATGCTTTGGGCCAAAAGATAAAAATTTTTCCTTGGAACAAGAGCATAATTTAGGTGCAAAAACTCAGTCATATTCGCTATACTCTCTATGTAAAAAGGAATCATTATGAAACTCATCACTGCTAAAATACTTTCGATCAAAAAACATCCCGATGCTCAAAAGCTCAATATTTGCACCGTCTTTGATGGGACGAAAGAAACATCTGTCGTTTGTGGAGCGAGCAATGTGCGCGAAAATATGATCACTATTTTTGCCCCCGTCGGTGCGACAACACCCAAAGGGTTAGAAATAAAAGTGAGTGAGCTAAGAGGCGTTGCCTCCCATGGAATGCTTTGTTCTCCACGCGATCTAAATGTACACGCCGAAGATGGACTAGTTGATTTACCGCAAACCACAGAACTTGGTCTTGATTATTTATCCGTAAAAAAGGAATTTCTCTCTTCTACACCGTGGCATCAATACAAAAAAATTGATGCACACTATGAAGATCAAAAAACAAAAAAGATTACTGTTCTTAGTGGTGAAACAAATCGAGCCGATCTTAAATTAATTTCAGAAACCTATTTTCACGATGGTCGCTATCTCTATAGGCATTATCAATTTTAAAATTGATACTGCAAGCCAAACTTTAAAACGATACCCGACAAATCAAAATCAGAAGTCGTATTCACTCCCAAAATCTGCATGGGAATTTCTTTAAGTTTTAAAATGGCATAATCTATGTCGCCAAGGACCGTAAAGTTGGAATTAACTTGATAAGCTATGGTATGACCAAAACTTACATTGGCGAGAGTGGCTGAAGCATCAATGACTTGCAAAGAAGAGTTCATTTTCAAGCTCACCATGGAAAGTCCCATTCCAGCTTTACCTACAAAATTAAACTTACCCCAATTAAAATACTCATACATTCCAATGGCATTAAAGTTGGTCCACTTAGTAGTAAATGTATCTAGGTTGGGAATGACTCCAGAAAATGAACTCATCGAAATTTCACCATAGACTGAGAATTTCTGCCAAATATTTTGAACTCCCCCGCCAATATAAACAGTGGGAGCATTGGAAGATAAACTAAAATTTCCAGTTGCAGTTTTAAGCATCGAACCAGAAATCATTTGCAAACCTGCTCCGGCTCTCGCAAAATATTTCCGAACAGTCCTCGTATTTAAAGTTTGTTTATTTTTTTCACCATCTCGCGATTCCGCTACAGCAATATTTTGTGCGCGCACATAACCAAAACTTTGTCCTTTATATTCTTTATTTAAAATAATTTTATACCAACCGTTTTTAGTTTTAGAATCAATAACCACCCGAGCTCCCTCTGGATAAGCACCAAGTGCATCGCTAGTATCACTGGGATTCATATATACTTTTGAGCGAAGAACTAATTTCCCCAGCATTTGTGCATTTAAATTTAAACTAAGGAAACATATTGCCATTAAAATGAGCCCAGGCCATTTTGTGCTGATTGCAGCCATCATCTTCTCCTCAAATTTATTAAGTCACTATCTTACTTAAAACTTCTCTTTCTTTCGCAGAAAAATTGAATGCATTTTTCTCCAAAACACTTTTTAATTTTTCTTTGGTCGTATCATCATTTGGATCATTTTTATTTAAGTCATTTTTAAAGCTTTCAGTTATAAGTATCTTCTCCTCTCCCGAATCAAGCTTTTGCTTATTGACAGCAACTACCTGAGCTTTTTCATCCGACATAAACCCAGCACCAAGCTTTACATTATTTTTCTTTTTAGTTATTTCAACTTTATCATTTTCTTGTTTTCTAAGCTCCACCTTCTCTCGTATTTCACTATTTGAAAGTGAGGGCTGATCTCGATCAATTTTGCGTATACCGGCGTTTTTAAATCTTTCCTCGAGGCTCTCAATTTTTTTATTAGGTACTTTCAACTTTGCCTCCTCTGTGCCAATAGATCCACAAACAGTCTATAGCGATCATTGAAAATTCATCTTCCGAGCTATCTTTATAAAGCTACTCGTTATATCTTAAATATTAACACTTTAATGATTAAACCATAGACGAGGAAAATTGTTCTAACTTAAGAAACAATTATAATGAAATGATGAACTTAAATACTTTTAAAATTCAAAACATGAAGGCAATTATTTTTGACATGGACGGTACACTTATAAATTCAGAACCACTCCATGCTCATGCAGCATCAATAGTCCTTCGTGACCTGGGAGTAAACCTAAATCTAGAAGAGTGCCTCAAAGACTTCTATGGTATGACTGATTATGATGTTTTAAAAATTGCTTGCCCACAACTATCCGAGTCCGAAATCTTAAAAACTATTGATATAAAAAATCAAAAACTGATACACCTACTTCAATCCATGCCAAAAGATAACTTACTTCAACTTATGACTCCAGGATTGATACCTTTTTTGGATAAAATAAAATCATTCAATATTCCAATGGCTGTGGTAAGTGCAAGCGAAGATATTATTGTTGAAGAAACAATTAGCGCTCTAGGAATTAATCATTATTTTCAATTTCTTCAAGGAAGAAGCCAGACACACTTAACTAAACCACACCCCGATCCCTATTTATTTGCGATGAAAAAAATTTCCTCGTCTGCCAATGAAACAATAATATTTGAGGATTCTCCAACTGGTCTTAAAGCAGCTCAAACATCTCACGCACATGTCATTCGCATCACTGAATTTTCTCATACTGAGAGTCGCGCTGATTTTACAGAAATTAAAAACTACAATGAACTAATGCCATTCCTGATATAGCTTTTCAATTTACTTTCAAAACAAATACTTCCCACTCACTGACTGAATTCTAAGGCATAATAACAACTTTTATTTTTTTATAAGCTTTTGATTTCTCGTCAATTTTGCAAAGACTATTCTTCAACACCAATCTTCATTAATCTCTAATCAAATAAAACAATTGCAAGTCATCCGCTGAACGTTCGTGCATGTTAAAAAAAGTTGTAAGGGTGAAATGCAACAAGGCTTTTAGGATTATTTATGAAAAATGCCGTTTTAAAAACTCGCACTCTCTTTCTCTCTCTAATGCTTACAGTTGGAATTCTTTCTACTTCATGTGGAAAAGGAACAGGATCGAGCAACATTGCTATTCCAGGAGTGAATAAGCAAACTGTTGTCCTCAACAACGATGCCGTATTATTCTCTTTTGTTTTTGCCAATATTCAACTCGATGGTGGCTTGCGCTACAACATTCCGAAATATCCAAATTCTTACATCGAAATTTCTCCCGATGTTGAATCAGCTGGAACTCTGATGGCCATCAATATTAGCATTAAAGATGCTCTTAATGGTCAATTGCAATCGCTCGACCCACAAACTCTTCCAGGAGGAAGAGCACTTCCAGGAATTGCATCTGGTCGATTACCAGCAGTGGCTTTCTCCATCGAAAAATTTAACAATATGAAATTTTATGTAGGAAACAAACTGTTTGGAATGTTCATCCCACTTAAACTGGGAATTGGTAACACTATGGTCACTGCTAGATACTATATCAGCTCTAAAAGAGCGGGTAACATCACTCTGGTAGGAGAAGATGAAAGAGGTGAAAATGGTGGATTACTTTTAATGCTTGATATGAGTACACAAGTCCAATCACAACTAAAGTCGATCGCAAATTTAAGATAGAATAAATTTTGATTTTCGACTAAGGGCACCCTCGCGGTGCCCTTTTTTGTTTTTAATAAATTAAAAAAAGAATGAAAGATTAGCCGCGTAATTCGTAAATGGATAATAATTAAAGTCATCATAGGATCCAGATATCCTAGACAAAGTGAAGGATAAATAATCCCCCCGAAGAGACATGTGAATCATTTCGTGAAGACCATCGTTATTTAAAATTGCCACCTCTAAATAATCAAACAGATAAAAACTAATGCCCACATTAAGAGTACGTAGCATTTTATAGTTTCCAGAATATAAAGGAGAGAAAGAACTCACGAATTGAATTCGACTCATCCAAAAGCTATGATGAGGAAGAAAGACAGATTTGTACTTAAAATAACTTGCAAAATGCTCCATAGGTTCTTTGACAATGGGAATAGAGCGTAATTTTAAACTAAATTCTCCAAACTCATTATGTACTTTTATAAAATCAACATTTGCATTGGCGTAAAATTTTCTGGGTATAAGATGAAGTCTAAACTTAGGCTTAAACGCAACAAAGTCTCCGGAAGTTAAATTTGAATGGTAGAGTCGATTCGTACCATAACTTAAATAGGCCTTTGTATAAATACCAGAAAAACTTGTTTCAAAATATGTTTTAGCACTATAATTTTCCGACAAGATTGTTTCGACTTCAGGAAATATAGGATTGGTTAAAAAGAAACTTCCTCCACCTCCATAAGACAAAGATTGAATCAGATTAATGGCTTCTAATGGCCATTTAAATTTTAAATCAGCAAAAGCGTGAAAGTGGTTATACTTCCCATAACTTTTTGAAAGTCGATGATCAATAGTCGATTGATTCCTAGAAGACAAATCATTTATTAGCGGTAGTGTTTGGGTATTAAGATCTAAATTAGAATTAAACTTAACAAATTTAAATCGATCATGGCGTCCTGCAGGATTATTTAACTCTTGAAAATCAAATTCATCTCGAACCTTTAAAAACTGAAGATTGTACATGGACGAAGCAAATATTTTTAAACTTAAACCAAAGTTTAAAATTAAAACGAATATAATTTTGTTCATTTTTTTTACAGAAAAATTCCATTGATTAATTTTCATACAGTCTCTTAAAGTGGAATCGAAATTAAATACTTAATATCACTTAGTAATCATAATGGAATATGCTTTGCATGAAAATAAAAAAACTATTGGAGGATTCTATGATGATGAAAAAATCATTTTTTTTAAGTAGCGTATTACTGTGTAGCTTAACAATTACTTCCTGTGCAAAAAACTCTAGTTCACATACTGAACGAGATATGATCGAAGTTAGCTCCTTGCTAGATAAAGGAGATTTCGAAACGGCTCTGGAAAAATTAAAATCTCTCTCTAATCAAAATCCCGAAAATATTGAACTTATTCTCAAAACTTCAGAAGTAGAGCTTGGTTTAAGCGGTATCGATGCTCAATTTTTAAAAGACTCGCTTCAAACTTTGAAGAAAAAAATAGAACATAAAAATAATTTGAAAGTAAGTAATAAGTTTAACTCAGTAGTAGATTATATTTACGACTTGGTTAAAGATCTTCCAAATCTCAACGATAAGCAAAGATCGAGCTTGGACAAAGCCTTACTCAACGGAACTGTAATTTAAATTGTGTTTCTTTCCTTATTTAATTGATCAGGTTTAAACTTAAACGATAGGAGTTTAAACTATGACAACTGAAACAGAAGACCTTCCATTTGACATGGAGGCAGTCAAAACA